>Ga0214923_10000034_pt1 | contig 169295 bp, 153 predicted proteins | sample LL1510_MetaG_FD_177993 | JGI IMG/M metagenome (GOLD analysis project Ga0214923, IMG submission 177993) | Freshwater microbial communities from Lake Lanier, Atlanta, Georgia, United States - LL-1510 | ecosystem: Environmental > Aquatic > Freshwater > Lake | place: USA: Georgia | collected... | reverse complement strand
CCTAGTTTCGTTGTGGAAACAGGATTCGAATTTAATCCTCTCATGGTAGAGCTTAAATGGTTAGTCAACAGACTAGGCACAGATTCCTCCATAAATGGCATTGAATTCCTCGTTGGGCTCAGATTTTAGAACCACAGCAAGCCAAGGTTGTTTTCATAGAGCTTTTTGCTATATTGCCCGCCCATGTTCAAGTTCAGTCTCATTTTTCGCCTAGCCATTTGCTTAGGGCTTGTTTTTTTGCCCTTGGGTAACTTGGACCAATGGCTCTATGACCATTTTTTTAAGTTGCGAGGCTCTCAAAAACGAGAGACTGCGATCGTTTTGATTCGTGTCAGTGATGCGAAAGTTTATCAACTCCTTCAGCAAACTGTCTCTGCTCGCCCTTCAAACAGTTTATCTATCGAACAAGGTAATCTATCTATTTGGCTTAAGCCTTTCTACTCAGAAATCATTAAAAAACTGCAGCTCACAAGTCCTAAACTCATAGTATTTACTCAATTTTATGATTGGGTCGACAGCAGAAAACCCGACACAAAAAATTCGAAGAATATCATCTACTCCGGAATCATCGACGATGAAAACAGGATCGTGGCTCCCTCTCGTCTTACCGATGGAGACAATTACGGCTTCAACAATCTTTTTCCCGACCCCGACAACGTCGTACGACAAAGCTATCTTTTCTATTCCTATGGGTCGTCTTTAGCCCTAACGGCACAAAAAGCTCTTGGAAGTTCCCCCACTTCCCGAGATCTTATTGAGCCCATAAGAATTGATTATCGAGGTCGAGCAGGAAGTTTTCCAAGTTACAATGCTTGGGATATTTTTAATTCTGATATTGTTGACAGCAACCTATTCCGTGACCGAATTATTCTTATAGGTCGAGAGAGTTCTCCGGCTTCCGATATCGATACCCCTTTTGGAAAAATGTCTAAATTGGAACTCCAAGCGAATATCCTCGACACTTTCATTTCACATCGAGAAATTAGACTGGTGCCTCAAGCGTACAGCAAAGTATTGGCACTAGTAGCGCTCATGGTGGTGGGTTTTATCGCTATTTACTATCCGATTACTTTGGCATGGATTTTAACGATTTTGTTCTGCATCTTAATCACTCTCATCAATCTTTTCGTTTTTTCAGAACTCAAACTTTGGCTTGGCATATCCAACGTGCTCGTGACCGCTATCGGGAGTCACTTGATTTTGCTGGGCTATACTCTGCGCCGCCAAGAAGAATCACAGTGGATTTTTGAACAGGAAGCCAAATATTTTAAAGAGCTGGACCAGTTTAAAAACAACTTTATCTCACTTTTTAGTCACGACTTAAAAACACCGATTGCAAAAATCAAAGCTATCACTCATCACATCTTAACAGAAAACAAACAACTGCCCCTTAGTGTGACGGATGGGCTTAAGGGCATAGACCGCACTAGCGGCGATTTAGCTCGACTTATTTCAGATATTTTAAAAATAACTCGCCTGGAATCGATGTCTCTCGAAACAACCAAGGAAGTTATCGACCTTAATCGATTGGTGGAGACAAGCATTACCGATCTAAAATTTTTAGCTGACGAAAAACAAATAAAACTCACTGCAGATCTTGAACCTCTTTTTTCGATTGAAGGAGACCAGAAGCTCATTCAAGAAGTGATCACAAACCTCATTGAAAATGCCATCAAGTATGGTCGTCCCCAAACTGAAGTGATTATCAAAACCGAAGAGGTCGACAAATTTGTCACTGTTTCAATTAAAGACCAAGGCATAGGCATCGCTAAAAGTGATTTACCTCGGGTGAAAGAGAAGTTTTTCCGGTGTAAAAACGTGACCGATACAACCCCTGGAACTGGTCTAGGTCTTTACTTAGCCAATTATTTCGTTGAACTACACAAAGGAAAACTGACCATTGAAAGCGAACTCGGCCAAGGAACAACTGTCACCTTCTCTCTTCCTGTCACTTAAAATAATTGTTTACTTTCCATGAGTTAGAGCGATTATCTAAGGCTTTTTATTGCGATCTCAAAGGTATTCTGCTATACCTCCCTCGCCGGTAAGTTTTAAACAGGCCACCTGTTTTTGGGGTTAAAAAAGTGTATTCGATATTGGTCGTAGACGACGAAGAGGCTTTGCGGAAGCAAGTTGTAAGCTTGCTCTCTTCTCACGGTTACAAAGTTGATGAAGCCCAAGATGGCATGGTAGCCGCTCAAAAACTTTCGAAAGAGTGTTTTCCTCTTGTTCTGTGTGATGTGAAAATGCCCCATTTATCGGGTTTGGAGTTGCTAAAGCACATCAGAGAGAGAGAATATTCAACAACAGTAGCCCTCATCACAGCCCACGCTAATGTCAAAGACGCTGTCCTTGCAATGAGAGAGGGGGCTTTTGATTACATTGAAAAACCGGTCAAGGAATCAACACTGCTTGAAATTGTTGCCAAAGCTAAAAAAGCACACGACATGATCCAACGAATTTCGCTCTCCGCCCCAACTTTAACCCCAGGGGAAGGAAGAGAATGTGTCGGACAAAGTCGAGAAATGAAGCGGGTCTTTCAGGTGGTAGAAAAACTGACTCGGGTGAACACTTCGGTGCTCATTCGCGGAGAAAACGGAACCGGAAAAGAATTGGTCGCAAGAGCCATTCACTTTAATAGCCCCAGAAAAGACGGGCCCTTTGTCGCAGTAAACTGTGCCGCCATTCCCGAAACTCTCATCGAAAGTGAACTTTTCGGGCACGAAAAAGGTGCTTTCACCGGCGCTGACCAAAGGCAAATTGGTAAATTTCAATACGCTGCCAAGGGAACACTGTTCCTCGATGAAATTGGAGATACCAGTCAGGCGACTCAAGTCAAACTACTCAGAGTACTGCAGGAGCATGCTTTTACTCCGGTCGGAAGTGCAAGAGAAATTAAATCAGACGTGAGAATCATCGCAGCGACCAATCGCGACCTCGAAAAAATGATTAGAGAGGGAAAATTTCGAGAGGACTTGTATTACCGACTCAATGTCATGCCCATATTTTTACCCCCTTTAAGAGAACGAAAAGAAGATATTGCAGCACTAGTTGATCACTTTATTGAAAAGTTCAATCAAGAACATGGCAAAACCATAACTTCCATTTCAGAAGATGCTTTGGCAGCGCTCGAGCATTTTCATTGGCCCGGAAATATTCGAGAGCTAGAAAATGCGATTGAACATGGCTTTGTAGTAGAATCTTCATCGACTCTTTCATTTCACAGTCTGCCTGACTACATTCGAAAGGCTTCAAAAAAAGCCTCTCTTTCCCCGAAGACAACTCTCGAAGTAGACGCTCTCGACTGGGAACGAGGCAAAGAAAGTTTTGAGCGCGAATTCATTCTACAAGCGCTTAGAAAAAATAGTGGGAAAATTAATCTCACTGCCGAACTTGCAAACATCCCAAAAAACACTCTGCTTAGAAAAATTAAAAAGTACAACATCAATCCACGCGAATACGGTGGATGGGAAGGCAATCTTGAATCCTAAAATGCCCAGCGGGGATAAAGATCTTACTTACTCCTCGTATCTTAAAGTCAAAGAATTGTTATCTCTTCAAAAACCCTTAACCAATCCCCCTGCACACGATGAACTGCTTTTTATCGTTATTCATCAAGTGTATGAGCTTTGGTTTAAACTTATTTTATTTGAACTACGCTCGCTTATCGTTTCCTTAGAAAAAGATCACTTAATCGAAAGCTTTCATATTTTGAAACGGGTTTCTGAAGTACTCAAAGTGTTAGTCCAACAGCTGGACATTCTTGAAACCATGACCCCTACAGACTTTAACAAATTTCGCTCAAACCTGAATCCAGCAAGTGGTTTCCAAAGCATTCAATTTAGAGAGCTTGAAATCATATCGGGAGCTTCAGTAGAGGATTACAAAAAATTTGCTGCCCTTGAACCTGAATGGTTACCCAAATTGGAAGAACTAAAAGGCGCTGGAAATCTTCCTGACGCTTTCAAAAAGCTATTGCTTAAACGAAAAGTCATTCAGAGCATGTCCGAAGACCACATGCGAGAGGGTCTATTGACAGTTTACAATCAGCCTCAACATCGAGACCTTCAATCTCTTTGCGAATCGCTTATCCAATATGATGAACAGCTATCTCTGTGGCGCTTTCGACATGTCCAGATGGTCGAAAGAATGATCGGAATGAAAAAGGGTACTGGAGGATCCTTGGGGGTCTCTTATCTAGCTCAAACCCTCTCAAAGCGTTTTTTCCCTGAACTGTGGGATTTAAGAACCCACCTTTCCTCAGGTTATTAAATTGAAGTCAGGAAAGCCCTTACAGGGCTAGCATCGCCTCCAGCGATTTTTAAAGGCACTGAAGATAGGTGATAGAACCCTTCCTCAACATCTACCAACACAATTCCCTCTAAAATAGCCACCCCATGCTGAAAAACTGCGTGATGAGCTGGAAGTTCCTTCGAAGAAAAAGGATCAATAGAAGGGGTATCGATTCCTACTAAAACCACGCCTTGAGATGCGAGAAAATCAATCGCACATTTAGAAAAGCTCATAAAGTCTTCGTTAAATGAATGCGGATTAGGGAACGAGAGAGTCTTGATCAATACCCTTTTAGCTAAGATTTTCTTTCCTTCGAAATCATTTTTATCAATAAGAGTCCCCGGACCTTTACGTATTTCAATGACCTGACAACGGCCACAATAAGTTTCGATAGAATGGGTATCAATTCCATTTTTAGTGGCTTCGGTGTGGTTTACAGCATCGGTATGAGCCCCCACATGAAGAGTGGTGCTGATATTTGAAAGAGTTAAATGATTTCCCTTAAGAGTGTCCATGACTATTTTGCGTTGAAAGGGTTCATCTCCCGGCCAAACCGCTATTTTCTCACTTAAGCTAGGGCTGATATCAGTTACTTTGCTTACTCGTTTTTGAAAGGCTTTATAGTGATACTCCAATCGGTGATCCGAAGAATATTCATCCACGGTATTGAGTCCCATTGCTTGCAGAAGCGGTGACACAGCCAGCGCGGCTAACTTCATATGAAACCCAGAAAAAACTTTCACTACAACACCAACTCCGTTTGGGTATTTTGGAGAAGCTGGAAGCGCAATCCCCAAAAGCCCATCAGCTCCCTCTTTGGCGACAAGCCCTATATTTTTCTTCATTAAAAGGGTGTCGACTCGCTCAGGCCCACCAACCCACTCAGGATAAGAAGTCATTATCTGCCGAATTTTAGCCAAGGTTGTCCCCGTTGGAGCAGAACCCAGCTTTTGGTAAAGATGGGCCATCTCTGAAAGTGTCAAAACAGGAGATGGCAATTTGCAGCCATCCACTACAGTTTTGAAGTCTCGTCTGGGTTCATCGAGCATATCAGAAATGGTTTTTATGAACCTCTTCTGAAAAGGATGTTCTTTTTCATGGTAATTCTCGAGATTCCACCCCTCTTTTTCACAAGCCATAAGAATGGCCATATGTTTCGAAAAACACATGTGAAAAAAAGGAGACAGAGACTCTTTTTGCCTTCTCACTCTTGCACGATTTTCTTCATCCGCGGGTAACTGAAGAGTAAGCTTGAGCTTCGATAGAAACTTTTTCGACAGATTGTCGGTGTACCACTTTTTTAATTCAGACACTTGATTTTCAGTTGCGGAAATAGACCCCACACAAGGAGCCCACTTTTCAAGCTCGCGACTTTCAAGGGATAACCCAGTGGCCAATAGCTGAAAAGGCTTTAGGAGCGATCTCATGGGGAATTGCCCTAAGTGATCGCCAGTTTGAAAAACAACTCGCTCACCATCGTGAACTACAATTTCGCCATAGATTCGAATCTCTTCGAAATTTTCACGATAGAGGGAGACGAGCTTTTCGGATTCAAACATCGTTTTTTATTCCGCTGTAAAAGCCAAAACCTCGTAAGGCCATTCGACTTCGACACGGTCACCCGCTTTGAAGGAGACACTCTGAGTAATACCTCCGGTCAGAACAAGCATTCCCGGAAGTATACTTTTAGATTCTTTGCCCAGCGTGTTAGCAAGAGACACCACCGAAAGCAAAGGATCCCCGAGAACCGCAGCGGGAGCTCCCGTTTCGACAACCATTCCATTTTTTCTAACTGATATACCTAAAAGATTGAGGTCGTTTAGTTGCGGCAATAAGTTCACGCGCCCCACCATGAAGCCAGCAGCTGAGGTGTTGTCTGCAAGAACATCTTCAAGTTTAAAAATAAATCCTTCATATCGACTGTCCACAATTTCAAGAGCAGGATAAACACCGTCCAATGCAGCGACCACATCTCGAAGAGTTACGCCGGGACCTCTAAGTTCGGTCTTAAGAACGACTGCAACTTCTGGCTCCACCCGCGGATGAATACGTTCTTTCATGGAAACAGCACCACCCTTTGGGATCTCAAAACTTTTCAAAATATAACCATGAATAGGTTCAAAAACATTTACATCCCGTTGCTTAGCCTTTGAAGTAAGCCCCATTTTATAACCTGCGAGCTGCTCTCCAGCTTCTTGTGCAAGGTTAAAACCAATCTCTTGAATTTCAACAGCATCTTCTAGGGATAAGCTGGGAATACTTTTGCTTATTTGTTGAATGGGAGTCTTCGTTACAAAAGCGTGTCTTAGTGACTCTGCAATGTGCTGTTTATTCATGGGACTTCCTCTGGCAGCGAATGTTGGCTCTGCCTAGTTTATGAATCTCTACACTAAAATGATCTCCGGTTTGCATCGAAACCATGCCACCGATACTTCCGGAGAGAACGACTTGCCCTTCCAGAAGCGCTCGATCATGTTTACCTAAAGTGTTAGCTAAAAACGCTATAGCGTTAATCGGATTTCCCATTACAGCTGCGCCGGACCCCGTGACTACAACTTCATTGTTCTTGTAGAGAGCCATTCCCAAATGGGGCAAATAAACTTTTTCAAGTAGAGTCTTTTGGCCTGCCAAGATGTATCTCGCAGAAGAGCCATTGTCTGCAATGGTGTCCTTAGCTGTAATTTTCCAGTCTTTAATTCGACTATCGATCACTTCAAAACTGGTCGTCACATAATCAATCGCTCTGATGACTTGCGAAGGAGTGATACCAGGCCCTTTCAAATCACGTCCTAATACAAAGGCTATTTCACCTTCAATCTTGGGTTGAATCAATTTAGAAAGATCGATCTCACTGTCTTCGTTGATAGCCATGGAGTCGAAGAGATGACCATAATCAGGCTCAAACACATTGAAATACTTTTGAGCTTCTAAACTGGTCAACCCTACTTTATATCCTACAAGACGCCTCTGTGCCCTTAAAGCCCGTGAAGCCACCATCCACTGAACCTGATAAGCATCTTTTTCTTCCATTGCCGGATAGTTTTGAACTAAAGGGGCAATGGGAGTACAAGTGGCTTCAGCTTTATCAAGCTTATCAACGATCTCTAAAAGTTCGGTTTGAGACAATCCCATTTAGTTATTTCTCCTTACACACACACTTTTCCATTCACTAAAAAAATCTAAACTATGTTTACCACCTTCGCGACCAACGCCACTTCTTTTCTGTCCGCCAAAGGGGACTCTCAAATCTCTCGCAAACCAACAGTTAACCCATACTAGCCCTGCATGGATAGCTCTTGAAACTCGGTCTGCCCGCTCCATGTCAGTGGTCCAAATAGACGCCGAGAGACCATATGGGGTTGAATTGACTTGTTTGATGACCTCATTCTCATCTTTAAATGAATATAAAGTAACGACCGGACCAAATATCTCTTCACAACTTATCGCATGTTCCTGAGGAACATTCTCAATCACGGTAGGTGCTAAAAAAGCTCCTCGCTTGATTTCTCGTGGCCTATCCCCACCTGTAAGTAGTTTCATAGGAGACTCAACTCGACAAACATATCGCATGACTTTTTCTAAATGCTCTCGACCAATCAAAGACCCCATCCGAGTGCTATAGTTCAACGGATTTCCTACTTTGATTTCCTTTGCACGCTGAACAAAGAGGTCTCTAAATTTTGGATATAATTTTTCTTGAACAAAAACCCGAGGCGTTGCAAGGCAGATCTGCCCTTGATTTCTAAATCCCGCGCGCAGAGTTTCTTGGACTGCAAGTTCCAAGTCCGCATCGTCAAAAACAACCGTAGCCCCTTTTCCGCCAAGCTCAAAAGACACTCGCGTCGGACCCACAGCCGCTGACCGCATAATGGCTCTTCCCGTCGAGGTCTCTCCTGTAAAAGAGATGGCATCAATGCCAGGGTCACTCACTAGAAATTCGCCGGCTGCTTTCTCACCGAAACCGTGTATGACATTAAAAACTCCCGATGGTAACCCTGCTTTCAAGGTAAGTTCGGCAAAATACGCAGCTGTAAGGGGCGTTAATTCCGATGGTTTTAAAACAATGCTGTTGCCCATCATCAGAGCCGGTGCGATTTTCCAAGTCTCCAAATAAAGCGGAAGGTTCCATGGAGTAATCAGAGACACTACTCCTAATGGTTCTCTAAAAGCGGTGTGTTCATCATGCCCGTTTTTAAAATTTAGAGTTTCCTCTTCCTTTGCAAAGTCAGCAAAAAAATGAAAATTGCTGGCAGCTCGTGGGATATCTCCATCAAAGGTTTCAAAAATAGGCTTTCCCGTGTCTAAGCTTTCTAGGATCGCCAGAGGCGCACGATGCTCCAGAATCAAATCGCCGAGTCTTTTTACCTTTTCAACTCTCTCACTTTGGCTGAGCTTTGACCAGTCTCCCCTCGTAAACGCTTCTCTTGCTGATTTAATACTTTTTTCAACATCGACTTTGTCGGACATCACAATCCAAGAAAGGTCTTCTTCAGTCGCTGGGTTAACGTTTGCAAATACTTTTTTTGAATGTGATTCGCACCATTCATTAGCAATAAAATTGAGCTTTGGTTTCTTAAGCCAATCTTTCAAAAAGTCTGGTACAACGATATCCTTACCGGATAAAATCTCTTCTTCTAGTTTTTTAAAAACGGTTTCCATAGTTCTACTTTTTTGCTGCAATCACTTTCATTTCGATCGCAATATTACCGGGCAATCCCGCAACTCCTAAAGTTGTTCTTGCAGGTCGATGCACTGGAAAATACTTTGAGAAAACTTCGTTATAAGCCTTAAAATCCCTCATGTCTAAGAGGAATGTATTGACTTCAATAATATGCTCTAAGTCACTCCCTGCTTCCATGAGAATCTTTTTTATATTTTCAAGGGTAGCTTCAGTTTCACGTCGTATATCGTAACTCTTCTTCTTGCCGTCCTCGTCCATCACTAACCCTGGGACTTTATCGGTCACAAAATCTCTTGAAGCTATACCCGAAACATAAACTAAACCCTCGTGAACCACAGCATGAGAATAATTTCCCAGCGGCTTCGGAGCCCCAGTACAAAAAATAGGTTCTACTTTGCTTTTAGACATTTTTCACTCCCACTCAATCGTTGCAGGCGGCTTTGAAGAAATATCATAAACGACTCGGTTAATCCCTGGAACCTCATTGATAATTCTATTGGCGATTCGCCCTAGCGCATTTTTTTCAAAGCCATACCAATCGGCTGTCATTCCGTCTCGGCTAGTTACAGCTCTCAGTGAAACTACCGATTCATAGGTCCTTGCATCCCCCATCACACCTACCGTTTGAACCGGTAACAAAACAGCGAATGCCTGCCAGATCTCCTGATAAAGTTTTTTGTCGTGTAGTTCTTCCACGAAAATGGCGTCCGCTTCACGAAGAAGTTTCAGTCGATCGGGTGTAATGATACCAAGAATCCTCACCGCAAGCCCTGGCCCCGGAAAAGGATGTCTTTCCAAAACTTCCGAAGGTATTCCCAAATCTCGACCTAAAGCCCTGACCTCATCTTTAAAAAGTTCTCTAAAAGGCTCAATCAACTGAAGCTTCATTTTCTTGGGCAAGCCCCCAACATTGTGATGAGTTTTGATCGTGTGACTGGGACCTCTAACCGAGACGCTTTCAATCACATCCGGATAGAGCGTGCCTTGAGCCAAAAATTTTGCATTTTTGATCTTGGAGCATTCTTTCTCAAAAATATCGATGAAAGTTTTACCAATGATTTTTCGTTTCTTCTCAGGATCTGTTGTATTTTTGAGCTTCGACAGAAATGTTCGACTCGCATCAACGACTCTTAAATTTACTCCCTGTTTTTTTAAGAAAGCCGAAACTTCTTTAGCTTCATTTTTTCTTAAGAGCCCATTGTCGATAAGTATGGGATGAAACCTTTTGCCTAAAATCTTACCCAGAAAAACCGCCAGAACAGTTGAATCGACCCCCCCACTGACTCCTCCCACAACTTGGGCATCGCCCACACGTTCTAAAATTTGCCTTCGGTGGGTTTCGAGGAAATTTTCCATTTTCCAATCGGGTTTGAGTCTTGCAATCTTAAATAAAAAACTTGAGAGCACCTTAATGCCAATGGGCGTATGGGCGACTTCTGGATGAAATTGGATCGCGTGCAAATTTTGATATTGAAAAGCGACGACACATGCTTCGCTTCGAGCTGTTATTTTGCAACCTTCAGGTACTTTCCCGACACTATCACCATGACTCATCCAAACGGGAAGTTTCTCCCCTCTTTTGAAACCTTGAAATATTCCTGAATTCTCTAAAATTTCGATCTCAGCGCTTCCGTACTCTCTCGATTGGCCACTTTCCAGCTTTCCTGCCTTCAGATAGGAAATTAATTGCATGCCATAACAAATGCCTAAGATGGGTAAATTCCACTCCAGCAGTGATTTGCCTATTTTGGGAGCCGATTGAGTTCTCACACTGGAGGGCCCACCGGATAAGATAATGGCCCTTGGATTTTTTGCTTTGAGCTTTTTAAGATCAATTGAAAAAGGCTCTATTTCGCAATACACCCCAAGCGATCTAACAGCCCTCGCAATTAACTGTGTAAATTGAGAACCAAAATCTAGAATGACTACTGGAACATCGCTTTGAAAATCGAGATCAGTCATTGGGTCGATAATTGGGAGCTTCTTTAGTTACAAACACATCATGAACATGTGACTCTCTTAAACCCTGCGGGGAGATCCTAACAAACTCTGCTTTTTCTCTTAAATCCGGTAAATTTTTGCATCCTAAATAGCCAAGCCCTGCCCTAACTCCACCCACGAGTTGAAAAAGCACTTGAGCCAGCTCTCCTCTGTAAGGAACCATACCCTCGATGCCCTCGGGAACTAACTCACTCGAGTCAACAGCCCCTTGGCCATAGCGGTCTCGGTTCCCTTCCCTCATTGCTTCAAGAGAGCCCATACCGCGGTAGCTTTTGTAGGTTCTTCCTTGGTAAAAAACCATTTCACCTGGTGCTTCGTCAGTCCCCGCAAAAAGGCTTCCAATCATGACAACATCGGCCCCCGCAGCAAGAGCCTTAACAATGTCTCCCGAGTATTTAATTCCACCATCGGCGATTAAACACTTTCCAAATTTCTTGGCCACTGGAGCACAATTTTGAATGGCTGTGAATTGAGGTAAGCCCACTCCCGCAATAACTCGGGTCGTGCAAATCGATCCTGAGCCCATTCCAACTTTAATCGCATCAGCGCCCGCTTGAAAAAGATGGGTCGCCCCTTCTGCAGTAGCTACATTTCCAGCTACTACTTCGAGACCTTTATAAGTTTGCTTGATCCATTTCACGATCTCTAAAACGGGTTTCGAATCTCCATGAGCTGTGTCCACCGCCACAAAATCCACTCCGGCTTTGGTCAAAAGCTCAACTCGAAGCTGAGCCTCTTTTCCCACCCCAACGGCGGCCCCACATCTCAAACGCCCTTTCTCATCGCGATTAGCTAAGGGATGCTTGATACTTTTCATCATGTCTTTAATCGTGATGAGCCCTTTAAGATGAAAGTTTTTATCAACAATTGGAAGCTTTTCGATTCTGTGCTTGTGCATTAACTTGACGGCTTCAGCCATCGTGATCGACTCCTGCCCCGTCACAAGCCGCTCAGTTGGAGTCATGACCTCTCGAATCGTGCGCTTTAAATTTTCTTCAAATCTCAGATCTCGATTAGTAACAATACCCACTAGCTTTCCTGATTCCACAATGGGGAACCCCGAAATTCCATTCTTTTTCATCGAAGAAACAGCGTCGGAAACTGTTTCGGAAGCTTCTAAAGTGATGGGGTCTAAGATCATCCCGCTTTCACTCTTTTTTACTTTCTCAACTTCAAAGGCCTGACGTTCTGGAGTTAAATTACGATGAATCACTCCCGCACCACCGTGACGGGCCATCACGATAGCTGTTTGACTCTCTGTGACTTTATCCATAGCCGCAGAGATCACAGGTATCTTTAATTTAATGTTGGGCGTCAATTGCGAGTCAGTTTCAACTTCGGTCGGAAGAACCTCTGAAAAACGAGGCACAAGAAGGATATCGTCGAATGTAAGCCCTTCCTGTAATGAATCATGAGATTTCATTTCAAAGTAAAAACACAGTACTTCCCAATTATAAGTGCGTCAAGAGACTCTACCTTTTGATTCCCCTAAAAAAAAGGATATAATTTTCCTTAATTCTCACTCACAACTTACAAGGCCTATGGAAAACAAATTCTATCCTTTTGACCGCATTTCTGCTCGTTCGGAAAAAACTCAAGTTGATGTTTCGGTCGTTATGCCTGTTTATAACGAAGGCGACATCGTAGAAGAAGTTCTGCTGGATTGGAATCAGGGACTCCTCGAAATGGGCTTAAATTATGAAATAATCGTGATCAATGACGGTTCACTGGATGGGACAGGAAGAGTCTTAGATAAACTACGTCGGGAAATTCCCCAGTTAAGAGTGATTCATCAGCTCAACACCGGACATAGCCAAGCAATTCGCAGGGGCTACTCGTTAGCGAGAGGCCAATACATTCTCCAATGTGATCTCAACGGTCGATACGAGCCCGAGGATTTTTCGAGACTTTGGGAAGCTAAAGCAAATCACAGAATGGTGGTCGCCCACCGAACTCATCGATTGGATAGCTTTCCCAGAAGACTTTTTTCAAATTTTTTAAACCGTATTACACACTGGATTTTTAGGGTCAAACTTCAAGATCCCAATGTCCCTTTCCGACTTTTTAAAAAAGAACCTCTGAATGATTTTATGAAAGTACTCCCAATACATTGGAAGAATATCAACTTAGCTCTTTCAATCTATGTCAGTACCAACACGCCTCAAAGAATCGTAGAAGTGAAAATACCATTCCGCAAACGTGCCTTAGGAAAAAGCTCCACTTCCACCTATGATCTCATCAATCTGAGCTTTGAATGTTTAGGAGAAATGCTGTCTCTAAGAAAGCTTCTAAAAAATCAAAACTTCAATCCTTCCCCAGTCCCCGTCCGGGCCCTGTGAGCCTCACCCCCGATTATTAGAACGTAACACATTGTAATTAAATGCTTTTTTTCTTTTAAATATGTGCAAAACTCCATAATTGCTCACTTTTGGAAAAATACTTAAGTAAGATATCATTAAAAAGAAGAGGAACGGTTTAGACTAAAGGAGTACGTTGCTTGCGTTCATTCACCTCAAACAACCGTGGTAACGCTGTTGTCATAGCGGTCGTTGCTGGAGCTTTAAGTTTAGCTGGACTTGCTCTTATCTTGAGTCAAGTTTCCCAATTTACCCAACAAGTGGGCCAAGCAGAGCAATCTATGGCCCAATCAGGTCAAGATAGCGTTACCCTGTTTTATCTTCAAAAGAAATTTGCTTTTGGAAAAACTGTTATTCCTGCAACCGATTCAGAGCCCGAGTCGATTCAGTACAAAGCCCCTGATTGGTACCCCGAATTTTATCCTACACCCTCAGAACTTGCATCCTCTCCAAAAATAATACCGATAATCTCAGCTGGTGACGGGGCCTTACCCGCATCCAAGGTTCCTCTATTCATGGTCACCAAAAAAAAGAACTCCAGTGGGGAATGTATCTCTTTGGATTTTCCCGAGCCAAAGTCTCAAATCAAATCCAATGAAGATTGCGAGTTTATAAATCTATCGCCTGACAAATCTTCTCTAGGCGCCATTCAAAATCAGAGTGAACTCTCAAAAACGGATAATCTGCAATTAAGTATTATAGGAGTACCCGAACTTTCTCTTCTGACAGAGTCTCAAAAAGAGGCCTTGTTTAGGCCGGGTTTCGAATTCCCGTTAACAGCAACGCGAGGAGAGCCTGTCAAGTTCGTGAAATATGGTTTTGATGAATCTAACCCGAGAGTGTTTTCTAAAGTCGTTGTTCAAACCAATTCGGTTGGAGCCATCATTCCTGTTGAAATTCCTCCTACTCCCAAATGTCGTCTCTCTCTCGACAGGTCAGTTCAGCAACCTCTCGAATTAAACTCTGACAGAACTATAAAGCTAAATTTAGAAGTTGAACAAGGAATCGCAGACACAGTCACTTTAAATCTGGCAAACCACAGAGAGACTTCGTTTGATTTTAACCAATTTGATCGTCAGCGACTCAATAATTTCGAACGACTCACACCACTCAAAGCAGATGGGTTCAATATCAATCTTCTTGCTTCCGACAAAAACGACATCACCCAATTTGTGGCAGGCCACAATGGAAACAGTCGAGTTTGGAACATCGAAGCGACTGTTACAGGATTTGATGGCTCAACCGAGTCTTGCTCCACTTCACTAGCCATCAATGCTCCTCTGCCTCCTCTTTGTACAGTTTCTGTGAATGACCCCACAACTCTGAAAGGCAATCTGACAGATGTGGAAATTGACTGCGCAACTCTGCAAGGTGGGCCTGTCAGAAGCATTACTATTGACGGCTCCCCCCTTACTATCACTGTTGCGAAAACTCGCGAGAAGCAAGTGCCAGTGCAAAAGACAGTACGAACCAACTCTTGCTTAAGGTATTTCAAGGGGGGGCATTGCGCTCAATACAAATTAAATACGGTCACTGAATATCAGTCAGTTACTGAAACCTATCATGAACAAACTTCTGATTTGTCCCTAGCAAACAGCTCTGTTTTCAAAGGAAAATACTTGCGAAAAACAGATGCAAACGAAACTTTTGTTGTCATCGCGATGGGCCCCGGCGGAAGCAGGACCATCGCCGGAGAATTAGGAAACATCTGCCCCTACAACGACAAAACATTTCGCAGAAAAGAATTTGGTCAGGGCGAACTTTTTTCCGACCGAGACAAGACAGAAAAAGACAGAGTAGAAAAAGCAATCGGAGACCTCATTTTCAGCAGAAGCTACTCTCGCTACAAAAGCAAAAATGGCAAATGGTTTGTTGGAATGGAGGCTGTTGGAACCAATGATTTGTTGGGGGGCGCGGGTTTTAATAGGGATAAAAAAAATGAAGGAAATTGGGACTCTTTTGAAGCTTGCGAAAATAAGAATTTCTGTATGTTTCTCGTTAATATCGATCCTGTTACAGGGAAAACTCCCGAAGGCGGCAAAGCCTATTGGGTTGAAGTGGGCTCGAATGACTCTGGAACCTTTAAAGCAAATTTCAATCCAGAAAAGAGTCGTTTAAAAATTACGAGTGACAAGGCGATTTTTAGAAAATTGAAAGTGGGGCAGTTGATACGGGGTAAGGGCATCAAAGCGGGCACAGTCATATCTGAGCTCAGACCTGACAATCAAGTCGTAAGACTCAATCAAGAGCCCGTGGGCAATGGCACTTCAAAAACTTTAGAGTTTCTAGGTGTCGGCAAACGAGACCCCCAATGCCGTGTTATTAACACTAAAATGCGACATGGAGGTTGTTTTGCGGGCTCTACAAAAATTAAAATGGCAGATGGAACAGAGCGCCTAGTTTCTGCTATCGCTGAAAATGATTGGTTATGGAACCCACATTATCAAGCTCCCGTAAGAGTTAAGAGCGTCGTGAAAGGTCCTGAGAAAAAAGCACTCTACGAGATCGTTCTCTCAAACAAAAAGGTCATAGTAACCGAAGACCATCCCTTCATGACCGCTCTCGGTTGGGTTCAAGCCCATCAATTGAAAGTGGGCGCTAAAATAGTTGGAAGCGGAATTAGCCTCAGGGTCAATAATGTGAGAAAATTAAAATATGAACATCCTGAGGATGTTTGGAATTTCGAACTAGACACTATCGACCCCATGGGTCATCTTGTCTTAGCCAATGGGATTCCAACTGGAGATTTAATTACTCAGCAACTGTTGAAAAAGAACAAACCTCTCTTGCCATGAACCGAGACAAAAAAATCCTAGCGACGTCCATATTGGCGGTGCTTCTGGTGCTTTTGTTTTTTGGGGTTGCCCAAAACCTTTCAAAGACACACCCACAAGAAATCGAAAAGTTTAAAACAAACGAACCTGCGCCGGAAGTCATAGATCTGCAACAATCTAAAAGCCTCATGAATCAAAACTCAAAACTATCTTTTCAAGCGCTAGTTCAAAGAGACAAATCGGAAAAATCAATAGGTTTGAAACGAATGCCTCTTCAAGTAATCGGAGGAGAAGCTCATTTGAAAGTAATTTTAAGTTTAAAACCCTCCTGCAATCCGGGCGATGCAGATGCTATTATCCAAGAACTTGGAGCAGTTACCGACCACAAATTACTTGCAACTTTTGAAGACCTTTCGGGGCAGCAGAAAAGCATCTCATGGGATGTTCCTGAAAACTTTATCCGCTCAGGAAAAGCAGAAAACATCTTTAAAATACCTATAAAACCAGAGCCGGCCCAGTATGGATTTTTTCTCTGCACAGCCCAAAAAAACGACACAACTTGCAGCGAAAAAGAGGTTACAGATGTTAATTTAATTTTTACTGAACATTTAACGCAAACCTCACGCGCCGATGAAGTTTTGAGAATGATATTTTTTCAATACTTTCTCGTAGACGAGCGAGGGCTAGCTGCTTTTTCGAAAGTTTCACAATTCAACGACCCATTTGATAAACTCAAAAAATATTTAGATGACATCAAGGCTTCCGGCAAAGTCGCACGCACAGAAGTCGATCTTACTCAACAAAACATGCAAACCTTAGATTCCCTGCCCTCAGTATTCTCGAAAGGAACTTTAATTCTTGAACTTCCCAAATTTCAGGAGGCCGCGTGCAGATAAAATTGTATATTCACAAGCTAAACGAGTCCAAGGGGAATGCGATTCTTGCAGGAGTTGTTGCTGTAACGATTCTTGCTGTCTCAGCTGTCATGTTGACTCAAGGCTACCTTTCGACTCTTAAATTCAAATCCAGAGTTCAGCTCAAATCAAGCCTGACTTCTGTTGAAGACGGAATTTTGTATGCGTTTAGCGACAAGAACCTTTACTTAACATCAAACGCAATCACGCAAGCCCTCCAAGGAAAAATCTCTATCTCTCAAGTTGGAAAATTAACCCTTTTTAATTCGGCTTCGGCGTCTAAACTAGAGAACCAAGTTGATTTGTCTCGAGCTCGAGGAACCTGTGCTCAAAATAACTACCAACCTTCTTCAGATTCATCCCCTGCAGAATTTATTTTCTGTTTCTCCACCGATACCTCATCGAACTCAAACGATGGAAATCGCTCCATTCATACTTTTTTTGGAGTGGAATCGGCTTTTGGGCTAATGAAAGTAACAATCAAAAACAAAAATGATTCCCACCTCGATTCAATTATCAAAAAAGCCAATTGGGGTGAGTTTAAACAAAACCCCAATAATTTTCGAGCTGATTTTAGCTATCAATTTTTCTGGGGTCGGGAAAACCAACCCGCTTTCTCAAAATTAGGCAACACAGTCAGGGACCTAAGATGACCAAATTCAGTGAGAAAAATAACCGTGGAGTAACTCTTTTAGAGTTGGCAATTGGAATAGCCATCACGGGAGCTATCGTTTGGGCAGGAATAGCTTTCATGGATTCAAGCAATAAGCGAAAAGCGCGAACTTCACTTGAAATAAAAGCCTCAAGTGAAATGCAGGAGTTCTTTACTCAACTGCGCAAGAACCTCGGTAAAATCGCTCCCGATGGCGTAATTCTGAATCCCGCCTCAAACAGTTCTCCATTTTCACTAACGTTGAATCTAAATATTAGAGATCCAAACAATCTGCAATTGCTTCCCTTAAATGATAGAACTCAGGTTTTGCAGATTTCTTGCGCTCCTATTCCGAGCAGCATCCCCCCTGCCCAGATCAATAGTTACCTGTGCCCCGGAGCGTGCCCACCGGGCAACAACTTAGTAGCGCCCATTATATTTTCCTCAACTATTCGCGGGGGAAGAACCTTTTTCCCTTCAACCATTCTCCGGAACTCTCAAAGCCAACCCGTAATAAACTTTCCCTCTGGACGCCTAGGGAATGAATTCGCAGCTTTGCTGTGCCCGACTCTTGTTAATAATCAATTAAGTGTACGTCTTACCTATTTGATTCGTTACAATACGACTGACGACTTCGAATTTAAAACTCGAACAGAGCTCTTCACGATTCCAAGAAATACTGGAGTTCCGATGCCTGAAATCACCGGCACAAGAAGATAAGAGACAGGGCCCTTATTTGCTTTTATGACATCTCAAACCCGTTGAAGCCAATGTCTCTTTGACTAGGGGTGCAATAATATTAAGGAGTTTTAGAATTCTAGGTTGATCCGACTTGGAATTTTTCAAAAGCAGAACTAATTGTTAAGGAGCCTACTGGTTGCTTTATAAATTGGAATCACTGAGGGGAATAGCAGCTTGCATAGTGATTATGTTTCACTCGCCGTTCAGTTTTAATGGCGTGCCCTTTAAATTTTTTCAGAATAGTTACCTGTTTGTAGATTTCTTTTTCATTTTGTCTGGATTTGTGATGGCGCTGGCCTACGGCGATCGTATTACACAAGGCCTGAACTTTAAGTCTTATTTGATACTCAGACTTGGAAGAATTTATCCCTTGCTCTTAATGATGTTGTTGGTGTGGGTTCCTTATATCGTGACAAAACACTACTTCTTCGTCGCCGGATACGGCGGTGAAACAGATCCCTTTGAAACTAGTAATCTTGGCTCTTTTATATCGAACCTCTTGCTCATTCATTCTCTGGGCGTACACGACTATTTAAGTTGGAACTTTCCTTCGTGGAGTATAAGCACAGAATTCTTTGCTTATATCACGTTCTATGTTGCTACTGCGCTCATTGATAAAAAACAAACCCTCATCATCCCGCTGGTAGTGTCTATCCTGAGTTACGGAGTTATTATCAGTCTCGGCCGCCACACACTGGATATCACATACGATTACGGCTTCTTCCGTTGCCTAGGCGCATTTTATCTCGGCGTGTTCCTTTACAGATTTAATAAATGTATCAAACCCGCCGGATTCATTCTCAACAACTTGGCAATATTGGAAATGGTATCTTTGGCGAGCATCGTAATATTTGTTTGTTTCGCTCGATCCTATCCTCTGCTGAACATCGGGGTCATTAGCGCCTTTACTTTTGCCATCTATCTATTTTCACAAGAGCAATCCGGTTGGGTGGGAAAGCTACTTCTGACAGATCCGTTCAGAAAAGTGGGACTATGGTCCTACTCAATTTACATGGTGAACCAAATTATAGTCTCCGGATTCTCGAATGTGTGCCAATATATTTTGAAATGGGATCTGAAAGGGACGCTGGGATATCAATCGATAGTAATCAATCTGATTATTGTTCTTACCGTTATTATCCTATCAAAATATTCATACCAGCATATCGAGCAGGTATTCCGGCGCAAATCGCGCCTGTGGGCAGAAAAGTATGACGCCATCGTTCGCTCTCCCGTCAAAGGGAATGCCGCTTGAATATTTCGTAACAACTTTTCCAACACATCCATCACATCTTCATAATTCCTTCACAATTTACTGCTAGGGTGAAAATAGGAGGGGCCCTTATGAGAACAGCCCGCAAAAAAGAAATGAAACCTGTCAAAAAACTGAGCAATAACTCTAAAAAAAGCTCTGGTAAAATTTGTGCTCAGGCAAAGTGCTCTGGACAAGCAGAAACTTCCGGATACTGCAGACTACATTACCTCAGCAATTGGAAAAGAATCAAATTAAATGACCAGCTAAAAGCCGAGGCTAGATTAAATCACTTTGTAGATAAGCTTTCAAAAAAATATCCCGATAGCTATATCGAAAAAATTAAAGAAGGCGTTGAAAGCGAGGAAAAGTTTTTCGAAATAACGAAAGAGCTCGATATTGAGTCAAAAGAAACTGCAAAAGAGACCGACTCCGAATTTTTAGAAAGGTTCCTCAGAGTAGTGAAACCGGGTTCTTAAGTTTTATTCAACTTTAAAGTAAACCTGACGTTCTCTGGGAACTCCATCAGCGTTTTCTAAACGCAAGAAATAATTTCCACTTTGAAGGTCATTCGTCGGATCAACTTCTAAATTAGCAGTATCACTGGGAGGAATCATTTTAGATAAAACCTCTTCTTCCCCTGAGTAATTTCCATATTCATCTTCAAGCAACTTAAATAAACTCGCGGTTACTGTTCGAGTGACTTCAAGTGGAATGCTGTCTATTGAGTTCTCTTTCAACCTCAGCACAGGGAATCCAACACCCGTCATATGGTCTAACTTTAAAGCTGATTTTCCTATTTCATAGTTTTCTGAACTTTTAGCTCTGATTGGCATTGGGATTACGGGGTCTCCTAGCAAAGTGGTGGTGTAATAACTCCAAGCATTTTGATCCATTTTCAAATCATTTCCATTTTCAAACACAAAGGCTCGTAAAGCTCTTAGAGAAAAATCTCCTAACCTTCCCCTTCGCATCAGTCCATACTTCTGAAAAAAGGATTCTAAAATCTGCAGACCATAGTTAGTTCCCGTTAATTCTAAGTTTCCGAAATCATCAATTGAATAGATCGGCATCCCTACAGCGGGTCTAGAGGCACCCAAATAAGCAGGAACCCCTGCTTTTGATCGTACGAGTTCTGTTCCGATTGAAAAATTACCAAGTGATGAATCATTATAAATCGACTCATTCACTAACAACTCATCAAAAGCAGCATTGGAGCAACTCACTGAGACCATGAGAGCAGGACGATTATTCAGCATTAATTTATCGTTAGATATTTCCTTTGAGGCTACAAACTCTTTTTCCGCATAGAGCTGATTACCATTGCCATGATCTAAATGGTAAACAAAGGGCGTTGGAGACTCCGCTTTGACCACTTCCATCAACTTTTCTTTCGAATAACTTTTGAATGTTTTGAAATTCTTACGAACCCCGTTCCAATCTAACCGACTATCCTGGATGGCACTTAAAGTTCCCAGTTCCCCCACATAAACATCTGCACTCGGGAATGCTTTACCTCCCAGCAAAGTGAGTTCTTCTTGGGTGTTTTCGGAAAAAGCTCTCCAAGTCTCTACTTTTTGTATGTAGTTTTTTACCTGTTCCTCATTTTGAAGAGGCAGACGTCCTACAGCTACTTTGGGATCCAAGCACTCTTTGACTGCTCCATAACAAACATCGGTGGGTGTAAAATTTCGTCCCTGAGTAGAGCTGTACGCAAAATAGTAACTTGGCGGCACTGCTTGCGAGTCCCCAAGGATAGTCACATATTTCAGTGGGCTTGAATCTCCGATTCTTCGCTGCAAATAATTCGATATTTTTTTTGCGAGTTCATAATTGTACCCCTTGCCCGTCTTCGAGTCGTAGGGTTTTACAAAGTTATTCCGTTCGGAAGGATCTTTGTAACCGTCGGGCAGGTTCTCCTCAGCAATCATGGATTCGGTTTGATCAATCTCCTCGACAGTCACAACTTCAGTTTTTACCCCTAATTTTTCCTCATGATAATTTTTTAACAATTCTGCTGCAGCTTTGAGTCCTTTTGAAGTCACAATGAGAGAAGGCTTTGAGAAGATCTCTCCCAACGAAAGTTGAACGGGTTTCTCTGAATAGGCTACTTTAATTTCGGCAGAAGCCACTTTGAGTACTTTACCCGTATGAAGGTCAACTTGAACTGGGAAGAGGCTTACCCAAAGATTCCCATTGATTTGGTAGCTTTGAACCAATCTCCCCGGAAAGTACCGCTCATTGCCCCTTTTGCGAAAACCCATCCTTCTTCTGGCCAAACTCCAAACATAGGCCTCGGGAGCTTTTGCGATTGGAACTGAAAAAGAGGTTTCCTCAAGAACCACATTTTCCAAATGAGCTTCCGCTGATTTTCCCTGCTCAATCTTAAACATCCGAAATAATTGAGGAACTTTAGGCATCCCACTAAATGCAAAAGGTTTGGCCCCTTCCAAAAGAAGATCTATGGCCCCACCTCTTTTACTTCTAAATCTCAACTGACTCGTCTTAAAATACTCTAATAAATAACTTGAATTTGAGCCCAAACCAGACTTAAACCCCTGTAATTCATTGGGAATATTCCTCTGAAGAAATTGTGGCTTGAAATAGCCAAAAGATTGAAACGATAAAACGAAGAGCAGCCAAGGGATAAATTTTAAAAACCTATTACCCATAAACCTCAACGTCCCCTTTGTACCACAAAAGCACGACGCGGTGTTGCAATATTTCGGGGGGGACAAACTTTGACACAAGTTTGAATAAAACAGTTGCGTAACTAGATAACTTGCATTTATAAACAGGGACTTAATTACCGTAGACTTTGTTGTTTTCCGGTGAATCAGTAAGGGAAAGTTATGAAATTAGGAATAGTTGGTAAAAAAGTAGGAATGACCCAAGTTTTCGATGAAGCTGGAAATATCGTCCCAGTAACTGTAGTCGACACATCAAATTGTTTTGTTACTCAGGTTAAAACAAAAGACTCTGATGGCTACTCAGCTCTTCAAGTCGCATTTGGAGATAAAAAGCCTCAAAATGTCGGAAAAGCAGAACTAGGACACTTTAAAAAAGCGGGTGTTCAAGCCAGAGCGTTGACCAAAGAGCTTCGCATGGAAAACACTGACGACTTAACTCAAGTGAAAGCAGGACAAACGCTTTCAATTGCGATGTTCGAAAAAGGAGAGCACGTCGACGTAACCGGAACTACCCGAGGTAAGGGTTTCCAAGGGGTTATTAAACGGTGGGGATTCCACGGTTGCGATGCTTCACACGGAGGCCACAAATATTTTCGTCATGGTGGTTCTAACGGTAGCAACACTTTTCCTGGAAAAGTTCTTAAAAACAAGGGAATGCCTGGTCACACTGGGGATGTTCGTTGCACGGTCAACAACATGAAAATTATCGATATAAAACCCGAACAAAACCTATTGTTCCTCAAAGGAGCAGTTCCAGGTGCTAAAAATGGTTTGTTAGTCATTAGAACTTCAAATCGTTCTAAAACCCAACCCACAGGGCGAACTTTAACAAAGTAGAACGCTCTCAGTTAGGATAACTAAAGTATTCAAGGGGACTTCGGTCCCCTTTTTTATTGGTTTCAAGCTTGCAGCTCAAATATGGTGTAGGATGATAATAAGAGGATCGTATGGCAGACTTTAAACATGTTCTTTCGGTATACAGTCTCTTAGAGCTCTTGCTGCTCGTAACACCTTGGAATGATTGCTTCGCTGAGAGCCCGTTTCGGGAAACTCAAAGTCGTGTAAATCCTAGTCATATTCAAGAGAATCGTCAGGATATAGGACGAGCCCCTAATGCCATTCACAGTTCACCCAAGTCTGCCGAAGAAAAGGCAGGCAGACCCATTGTAGGAGGGCAGCATACCCCACCGATAAATAACGCTACGGGATCCCCCAAAACTATTACAAATTTCCCAGGACGACCCATTCGTAATCCTTCCGTCATTGATTCTACGCTTTCAGGCAGAGTGGAAAAATGGGTGGGGAACTTTCAGCCCTCCAGAAAAGAATCGAATATCAGTAACCAAAAAAAACCTCTTAAAACTAAGATCTATGTTTTCAAGGGCAAATTAAAAAGTAACGGGAACCCTGAACTAGCTTTATCACAGGAAATCACAAACAAAGTCTTTGCAATCCTCGATTCAAACTCAAATGGAGACTTTAGAGTTCAGCTGCCTCCTGGGGAATATACGATCTTTGCTGAAATATCGGGAAAGCTATATCGAAACTCTTTTGATGGTGAAGGGTACTTCTCTACGACTCAAATTGAAGATGGCAAATCTACTCAAGAACTAATCATTGATTCATCTCAAGCCAATTTTTAATCTGTTTTTTTGAAACAACATTGAGACAACACGGTCTCCGATCCACTGAAGTCCAATGGAGCTTGTGGCAAATCTATCCACTTCACTTTCAATTTACTTTGTCTCAAGACATTTTCTACGAGATTTTTGAGAAGACTTGATGACCATGTTGCTAAGTTTGAGGAAACAAACATTGCTCCACCTGGTTTCAGCAGTTCAAAACTCTCACTGACCAAAGCTTCCATATCCTTTTTTACCGAAAAAACTTTACCCTTATTGTTTCTAGAAAAACTAGGGGGATCTAGAATGATAAGATCAAAAGACTTTCCAGTTTTTTTGGCCTTTTTAAACTGCTCAAAAACATCCACCGCGTAAAAAAAGTGTTCTTCGGGTTTTAGTGCATTAAGCACAAAATTATTTTTTCCCCATTCCAAATATTTTTTCGAAAGATCGATGCTGGTTACTTGATTATTGGTCATTGCACACGCAACGCTAAAAGCACAGGTATACGAAAAACAATTAAGAACTTCCTTGTTTTGAAATTCACTTCTTAAAAACCACCTGTTGTTTCTTTGATCTAAAAATATCCCTGTCGAAAATCCTTCGTAGGGGTGAACCTCTATTTTCATCCCCCGCTCACTACAAGTGATTTTCGGAGGGCTTTCCAATCCCCAAAAAGGCTCCTCAGAGAAATAACTCAAATCTGCCGCAGAGGAGCTTCGGTCACTGATAAATCGCTTCAAATAAACGCTTTTTATACCAAGTTCTTTCTCATAGAACTGCGCGATATCTCTCGATTGAGCTTCACTTAATGAACATTTGCCTTCATGAAATTGAAAGATAAGTAGAGAATCGTATCGTTCCACAATAAAACCTGGGATTCCCTCCCCAGTTCCATTGAAAAGGCGATAACAATCAGTTTTTTCTTCTTGAAATAGCCTGAGAGAATTCAATCGATTTTGAAGAGCTTTCTCGATGGGTTTTCTAAAAGCAAGCCCCATTAAGTGAATCCCCCAATAATGGCAGACTCTTCTTCCGAGATTGTTAACTCGATCAGTGTTTTGTTGGTGGGATGAATAAAGCTAATAAAACAGGACTCCAATGCAATCGCCCCTTTTTTAAAGACCTCAGAAGAGCCGTATTTCTTGTCTCCTAGAATGGGGCTTCCAACAGCTGATAACTGCGCTCTAATTTGATGTTTTCTGCCGGTAATAAGCTCTAGGCCTACGAGAATCGATTTTTTTTCAATTTTTTGAGTACTGTAATTTAAAACAGCCTTTTGACTCCCATCTTTGGGCTTTTCGTAAGCTTTCGATTTTTTTTCAATCTCATTGAAATCAAGGTAATGTATTAAAGTGCCCTTTTCAGGTTTTAACGGATTAGAGATCCAGGCCCTATATCGTTTTTTTAGACCATGATTTCGCATCTGCTCAGACAAGCGACTAGCAGCTTTACTGGTTTTTGCAAAAACCATGATACCTGCTGTCGGCCTATCTAAGCGATGTACCAACCCCAAATAAACGTTCCCAGGCTTGTCATATTTCACCTTGAGCCACATTTTCACAGCATCAAATAAGGAAGGATCCCCAGTTGAGTCCCCTTGACTGAGCACTCCGTGGGGCTTAACGACCGCGATGACTTGAGTGTCTTCGTACAGGACTTTTAAATTTTGGCTCAATATACTTGACGATTGCATATCGGATTCTCTATAGCTCAGAACACTCATGAAAAGCTATCCCCCAAAATCTAAAAAAGGCCAAGGAGCTAGGCACTCGAAATCAGAAAGGCCCCATTTCAACAGAAAACCTGTTGAAAAGCGCCTACCCCCTACCCTGAACTCCATGATCGAGCTACTAAAACGTAGTGAGATTAAATTAAATAAAGAGCAAACCCACCAACTATGGACATTTCATAATTTGCTTAGAGCTCGGAATACTGATCAAGAGCTGACCCGAATTATTGGTTTTGAACCTATCATCATCAAACACTATGTCGACTGCATGATTGTGGGGAAATTTATAGATTTGCCTTCTCCCATCGTAGACGTAGGAACTGGCGCCGGATTCCCAGGAATCCCGCTGAAAATTAGATACCCTCACTTGAAAATAACTCTTGCAGAACCTCGACCAAAGAGAATCGCATTTCTAAAAGAAGTAATACACACGCTAAAGCTCAGAAATGTTGATGTTTTTGAACATAAAGTGGTTAGTAGAAGCTTCAAGACTCCCATGAAAGCCGTGGTCACAAGAGCTGTAGAAACTATCGATAAAACAATGCTTAGAACCTCGGGTTGCCTCGAAGTGGGTGGAAAGTTAATTTTTCTAAAAGGCCCCGCAGTCGATCCGGAAATATCTGATGTGAGAAAACGATTCGGAGAGTATTTTAAGTTAGTCCTAGACAAAAAATACCAGCTACCCCAATCAGGACACTCTCGACGGTTGGTTGTTTATGAAAAACTTAACAACTTTGAATCTGAAAAGGAAACTGTAGAAACCGACTCTTTTGATGAATTTAATGAATCGAATTGATAGTAGCCAAATATTCGATCTCAGCTATAAGCTTACCAAACACCGCCCCCTCCTCGGAGCTTCGGCATCCTTCTACTTCAAGCTTCTCTGTGCTATTTGCAACTTTGATTACGAAAGGGGTTCTACATCTCGAAGATTCCTTGTTAGCGAGTTTACGAAAAAAAGCCCCTGCGGTATCGATTGATTTGGCTAACAGAACCTTAAACTGATCCTCTTTAATAGTTAGGCTTTTATAAACTTTCTTATCGTGAAAAATATGAAGTTCGGGCAGCGGAGTTTTATGAAATGCATGAATACGATGCAGATTGTGTCCCCTCTCAAAAACTATATCGATAGAAACATTCTTAAAATCTTCGACGTAGACAGTCTTAAGCTCTTCAGGATCAGCGTAACTAGTGAAAGTTTTTGTTGAACAACTTATTACGGTTACAATGACCACACACAAAATGGCTATTCTTTGAAACATTATTTTTTCCCTTCAAAGGTACAGTAGGGTGTTCGCCTCACCCCCTGGCCACACCTTAATAATCCTCTTAGGGCTGGATTTCTACCAAAAATTTTCTCTACTCTGACTCGAGACTCTGGATGAGATTCGATATTTTGGTCCATCCAGCTTTCTTCAGAACAAAGGTCCTTCACTGAGTTCATAACAGCCTTACTCAGTTCATCCTCGTCTTTTAACTTAGAAGAATAAAATTCAAGAGCTTGGACTGTGACCTGACTTGCCAACCAATCGGAAAACAGTTCTCCTAAATAATTATTTTTAGCGCAGCCATCTTTTACTCGATTGGGCCCCGTATTTTTTTCACTCTGAAAACACTGCAATAATCGACGATATCCCTCAATTTCAAAATGCATAGCCTCAAGTTCACAAGGATCAATAGCATGACTCATCTCATGTGCAATAGTAAACACTCGGTTAAACCACGATTTTGCTGAGAGTAAATAAGCCCCGCCTACCCGGATCACCTTTTTATCCCCTGGAAAACTTTCATAATAGACATCATTTTTTGTAAAAAGATCGGGCTCGTTTCCGTAAACGCTTGCGGGCGGTGGCAACTCCAAAACAATGAGACGCAACCTTCGAATGAGCTCATCTTTAGCTGGAGATGGAATGATGTCTTCAGGCTGTTTTTCAATAAGCTTTACCATCTGTTTTTGAATCCAGTCGTAAATTTCAAAAAGCATCTTCTTTCTTCGTGGAGTATAGATGCGATTTACGAGTTCCTCATCAACACGCTCATTGCTCCAATCAGGATGTTGGTGAAGTATCTTCTCGTACATACGAAGAGCCTCCACTTCTCCCTTGATGTCAGGCTCAACACTTCCCGTAGGATCTGAAACGACACTATTGGTTACACAAACAGTCTTGTAGAAATCCGTGCAAAGCGAGTCTCGCAAGATTTTTGGGATAGGATCAATTTCCGAGCTATCAGCGCCAGTCATCTCCCTAAAAGTGATATCTCCGTGCATTTTGGTCACTTGCTTGTAAACAACACTCGACACAAAAACAAACGAAGCCACTATCACAGAAACTCGAGCTGTGTACTTTGGCAAATGCACTTAGTTTATTTCCTTGCGTAGTTCGTTTATTTTTCTAACTAATTCGGGATCCCCGGGAAGCAAGTTTAAAGCAGCTTCGAGCTCACGGAGAGCCTTCATGAACATTTTCTTCTCAATAAAAATATAGGCTAAATTGACATGGGGAAAATGCCGGTGTTCATAGTTTATGCTTTTGATAGCTCGCTTGAGCCAAGGTATCGCTTCATCTAATCGGCCCTGTGAAATAAGGTAAGAGCCGATATCGTTGAGTGGGTTTCCGAATTCGGGATCTAAAAGGATAGCTTTTTTACACAACTCAATAGCCTCTTCGGTTCGATTTAGTTGGTGTTCCATCCATCCCCAATAGGTCATTGCTTCCGCCGTGGGATGAACTTCAAAGCTACTTTTAAAAACTTCGCGAGCTCGTTCAGGTTTTCCAGAATGAGCTAACACTAACCCCTCTTTAATCAGGTCCTTCGCCCTTTGATAGGAAGTAAGCCCCATGTCATTATTCTGCTCTCTATCCTTTCGTACCGCAAGAGGGTATCCTTAAATTATATGCCCGATGAAAAATTAAGGACCTACGCTGAGTTTTGGCCGATTTACCTAAAGCTTCACTCAAAAAGAGAGACTAAAACATTGCACGTTATAGGCCTTATACTTGGTATTTTGGCTTTTATATTAGGAGTTGTCCTGGCCCGATGGGAATTGTTTGTTCTAGGTCCGGCTTTGGGCTATGGATTCGCTTGGTTCTCCCATTTTTTTGTGGAAAAAAATCGCCCCGCAGCATGGACCTACCCATGGTGGTCATTTATTTCTGATTTTAGAATGGCTTTTCTTTATCTCACCAAAAAACTTTAGCGCCGGAAGATATTTTCGTACGGTATTTTCTTGTTATTAAGTTTTCCCCACTCCTCAATTCTCAAAAGTTCATTGTACTTTGCAGTTCTTTCAGAGCGCGAGACTGATCCCGTTTTAATTTGTCCACAACCACTACCCACTGCCAAATGAGCAATCGTTACATCTTCAGTTTCACCCGAACGATGAGAAGCCACAGAAGTGTATTGATTGGCTTTGCAAGCCAGCATCGTATCGAAAGTTTCGCTGAGTGTTCCCACCTGATTCACTTTGATTAAAACAGAGTTAGCGACTTTCTCGTTTATTCCTTTCGCAACTCTCAAAGGCTGAGTTACAAACAGGTCATCTCCGACTAACTGCAGACGTTTTCCAAGCTTTTCCGTCATTGCTTTCCATCCCGACCAATCGTTTTCATCTAACCCATCTTCAACACTCACGAGTGGAAATTTTTCTAAAAGTTTCTCATAATAGCTAATCAGCTCTTCCCTGCTGACCTGTTTCTTTCCTAGGTAATCAAAAGAGTAGTGCTGAGTTTTCTTATCAAAAAATGAACTAGCAGCAACGTCGAGAGCCAAAGAAATCTGTTTTCCCAATTGATATCCCGCTTTCTGGACAGCTTCGGCAATGAATTCTAAGGCCTGTTCATTGTTTTTCAAAATCGGTGCAAATCCACCTTCATCCCCCACGGCAGTCGAAAGATGTAAGTCATGTAACTTTTTCTTTAAGCACTGAAAGACTTCGCAACCACTTCGTAGAGCTTCAGCAAAAGTTTCAAATCCATGAGGAACAATCATGAATTCTTGAATTTCTAAACCGTTGTTGGCGTGAAGTCCCCCATTTAAAATATTCATTAAAGGAACTGGAAGACGCAAATTCCCTTCATTAAGCCCTAGCATTTGATTCATCACAAGAAAAAGGGGCCGTTTATCGTGGGCAGCAACTGCATGAACAAAGGCTAACGAAATTCCTAAAAGGGCATTAGCGCCATACTTTTCTTTTTGAGGCGTTCCATCCGCTTGAAGCGTTGTTTGATCAAGCTCATGAACATTACTGAAACTTTTTCCTTCCAGTAATCGGCTTAGATCCTCATTCACATTTTTAACTGCTTTAAGAGTTCCTTTGCCAAGAAATCTTTTTGGATCACCATCTCGAAGTTCTAAAGCTTCATGTTCGCCAGTAGAAGCTCCAGATGGCACCATAGCCCTTCCCCAGCTACCGTTGGATAAAGTCATTTCCACTTCAATGGTGGGGTTACCACGGGAGTCTAGAATTTCTCGTCCATGAATTTTTGAGATTTTATAAGCCATAATAAAAAACCCTCGTTGGAGTATCCTAGATCTAACTTCACTCTTTGGTCGAGTAAAATGCTAACTCAGATACTAACGAGGGTTCAAACTGAATCCCTAAAAGCTTGGGCTTTTAGTATTAGTCGTTCTTTTCTTCTCGGAACTCGGCTTCTATCGGTTCGTCCTCTTTTTTGCCGCTCGAATCACCAGTGGCTTCTTGACCCTGTGGGCCACCCGCTCCTTGTGCCGAGGTTTTATACATTGCCTCAGCCATTTTATGAGAAAGTGCCGTCAGCTTATCTAGGCAAGCCTGCATCCGATCGAACTCTTCTTTCTGAACAGCTTCTTTACTTTCTGTAATGGCAGCTTCGATGTCCCCTTTAATGTCCGTAGGAACTTTATCTCCGTTTTCTTTAAGAAGCTTTTCAGTGTTGTAAACAAGATTATCTAAGTTGTTTTTTAGAGAAACTTGTTCTCGCTTCTTTTTATCCTGTTCAGCATTGGCTTCAGCGTCCTTAACCATTTTCTGTATGTCAGCTTCGCTGAGTCCGCTACTTGCAGTGATTTTTATCGACTGTTCTTTGCCAGTCGCTAAATCTTTGGCACCTACGTGAACAATGCCGTTAGCATCAATGTCAAAAGTAACTTCGACTTGTGGAACTCCACGTGGAGCTGCGGCAAGACCCGTAAGCTGGAATCTGGCAAGAGTGCGGTTGTCATAAGCGAACTCTCGTTCCCCTTGAAGAACATGAATTTCTACTGTTGTTTGATTGTCTTCCGCAGTTGAAAACACTTGGGTTTTCTTGGTCGGAATGGTGGTATTTCTTTCAATCAACTTAGTGAACACATGTCCTAGAGTTTCGATACCCAAAGAAAGCGGAGTCACATCTAACAATAGAAGGTCTTTAACTTGACCGCCAAGGACTCCCCCCTGAATAGCGGCACCAATAGCAACCACTTCATCAGGGTTTACACTCTTATTAGGCTCTTTTCCAAAAAACTTCTTAACGGCTTCTTGGATTTTTGGAACACGGGTCGACCCTCCCACCAACACCACTTCGTCAATGTCGGCTGCAGTTAAACCAGCGTCTTTGAGAGCTTGTTTACAGGGCTCAATCGATTTTTGAATCAAGTCATCAATCAACTGTTCAAACTTAGCTCGGCTAAGTTTAACCTGTAAGTGCTTCGGCCCGCTCGCATCGGCTGTAATAAAGGGCAAATTAACTTCAGTCTCAAGAGAAGATGAAAGCTCAATCTTGGCTTTTTCCGCAGCCTCTTTCAGCCGTTGTAGAGCCATTTTGTCTTTACTTAAATCGATGCCTTGGTCTTTCTTGAACTCAGCGATTAACCATTGGATGATTCTTTGGTCGAAGTCGTCACCACCTAAGTGTGTATCACCGTTCGTGGACTTCACTTCGACGACATTGTCTCCGACATCAAGAATAGAGATATCAAAAGTACCTCCTCCAAAGTCGTAGACCGCGATCTTTTCCTCTTTTTTCTTATCAAGGCCGTAAGCTAATGCAGCTGCGGTAGGCTCATTGATTATACGCTTAACTTCAAGACCTGCAATTCGACCAGCATCTTTAGTAGCTTGTCTTTGAGCATCGTTAAAGTAAGCAGGCACTGTAATAACGGCCTCTTTCACTTCTTGACCTAAATAATCCTCAGCACATTTTTTGAGCTTTTGAAGAATGAGCGCTGAAATTTCAGGGGCGGAGTAATTTTTACCTCTGATATCCACCGCAACATCATTGCCATTTTTTACTACCTTGTATGGAACAAGCTGAGTTTCCCCAGTAACCTCGTCATAACGCCTTCCCATAAACCGCTTAGCTGAATAAACAGTGTTTTCGGCGTTGGTGATAGCCTGTCGTTTGGCAACAGTTCCTACTAAACGCTCACCATCTTTCGTAAAAGCTACTACGGAGGGAGTGGTTCTTCCTCCTTCCTCATTGGCGATCACTTTAACATCGCCACCTTCCATAACCGACACACATGAATTGGTCGTTCCTAAGTCAATTCCGATGATTTTGCTCATATAAGTTCTCCTTATCTGTACGAGCGGTAATATGGGTTCGCTTTTTTTTAAGTCAACTCGAAAAAGGAAGGGACTTGACTCTATTTCAAAAATTAGCAATTTAAGAGCTGAGTTTGGAGGTTACAAATGCCGTTATACGAATATAAGTGCGATAGTTGTGAGAAAACCTTTGAAGTTATTCAGAAATTTTCAGATGGACCGCTTAAAGATTGCCCTGAGTGCGGTAAAAGCGTGGAAAAACTAATGTCCCTTGGCAGCTTCCAACTGAAAGGGTCGGGCTGGTACAACACCGATTACAGAAAAAGCTCCTCTTCCTCTAAACCCTCTTCTGAAGGTCAGGCCTGTGGGGCTCCATCCGGTGGATGCGGAAAACCGGCGTGTTCAACAAATTAATTATTACTTAAACTACTGTTTTTTTTCGCTTTTAACTTTTTCTCATCGACCCTTTCCTTGACTTTTAAACAAAGGCCACCAATATTGGGACGTCCGTTTTTTATGGGTGTGTTTTTGGAGTCCCCCATCGGGACCTTCAAACAATTTTAAAGGAGGAAAAAATATGAATATTCGTCCCTTGCACGATCGTTTAATCGTAAAGCGTTTTGAAGAAGAAGAACGCACAAAAGGTGGCATTATCATTCCTGATAATGCCAAAGAGAAACCCCAACAAGGTGAAGTGATTGCTGTTGGTGCTGGAAAAGTTTTAGAGGATGGCAAAAAAGCTCCTCTTGAAGTCAAAAAGGGCGATCGAGTTCTTTTTGGTAAATACTCCGGAACCGAGATCAAAATCGATGGAACCGAGTATCTGATGATGAGAGAAGAAGACATTCTCGGAGTCATTGAAAAGTAATTAATCAATAAGGAGATTATTTATGTCAGCAAAAGAATTACGTTTTAGAGAGGAAGCCCGCTCTTCGATCCTCAAAGGGGTCAACGTTTTAGCGGAAGCTGTGAAAGTAACTCTTGGACCTAAAGGTCGCAATGTAGTTATCGAGAAATCCTTTGGCGCTCCCACCATCACTAAAGATGGTGTGACAGTTGCTAAAGAAGTGGAACTTGAAAACAAGTTCGAAAACATGGGCGCTCAAATGGTTAAAGAAGTCGCCAGCAAAACGAATGATGACGCTGGTGATGGAACAACCACTGCAACTGTGCTTGCACAAGCCATCTTCCGTGAAGGTGCCAAGGTTGTTACCACTGGTCATAACCCCATGGAACTCAAACGCGGCATCGACAGAGCTGTCGAAGCTGTGGTTGCAGAACTCAAAAAACTAAGCAACCCCATCAAAGGCGAAAAAGAGATCGCTCAAGTTGGAACCATCTCCGCAAACAATGATCCTACAATCGGAAAATTGATTGCCGAAGCGATGGAAAAAGTAGGCAAAGAAGGAGTTATCACTGTTGAAGAATCCAAAACTGCTGAAACAACTCTTGAAGTTGTAGAAGGAATGCAATTCGACCGTGGTTACTTGTCCCCTTACTTTGTAACCAACGCTGAGTCTATGGAGTGCGTTCTTGAAAATCCATTCATTCTTCTGTGCGACAAGAAGATTTCTGGAATGAAAGACCTCTTACCTCTTCTTGAGAAAGTGGTTCAAGCTGGACGACCACTCCTTATCATCGCTGAAGATGTAGAAGGTGAAGCGCTAGCAACTCTAGTCGTCAACAAACTACGTGGAACTATCCATGTAGCAGCTGTTAAAGCTCCTGGTTTCGGCGACAGACGTAAAGACATGCTAAAAGACATTGCTACTTTAACTGGTGGCGAAGTGATTGCTGAAGAGCTTGGACTTAAGCTTGAAAATGCAAGCCTTCAGTCTTTAGGCTCCGCTAAAACTGTCACAATCGACAAAGAAAACACCACGATTGTAGATGGCAAAGGCGCAAAAAAAGATATCGATGCAAGGGTAAAAACTATCCGAGCTCAAATCGAAGAAACTACTTCTGACTATGATCGTGAAAAACTTCAAGAAAGACTCGCGAAACTTGTCGGTGGCGTTGCTGTCATTAACGTCGGCGCTGCAACTGAAGTAGAAATGAAAGAGAAAAAGGCTCGTGTAGAAGACGCTCTTCACGCAACTCGTGCTGCAGTTGAAGAAGGAATCCTCCCTGGTGGCGGAACCGCTTACATCCGTGCAGCCCTAGCTTTAGATACACTGAAGCTTGAAGGAGAACAACAAGTTGGAGCAAATATTATCCGCCGCGCTCTCGAAGAGCCTTTGAGACAAATCTCTCAAAACGCTGGATACGAAGGTTCCATTGTTGTAGATAAAGTTCGAAACAATACAACCACCAACTTTGGTTTCAATGCTCTAGCAGAAAAATACGAAGATCTCGTAGCTGCTGGTGTTATTGACCCAACTAAAGTATCCCGCTGTGCTCTACAGAACGCAGCTAGTATCGCTTCTCTAATGCTCACTACAGAAGCCATGATCACTGAGAAACCTAAAGAACAGGAAGCTCACGCTGGTCACGCACACGGCGGTGGCATGGGCGGTATGGGTGGCATGGGCGGCATGATGTAATCAGCCCCCATTCCTCTAAGGAATAAAAATAGAACGGGAGAAACTCCAGAAGAGTTTCTCCCGTTTTTATTTAAACAATTTTTTAGCCGTTTATTTTGTCAGAGCAATCATAGCCAGAGCAAAACCAGTCATTCCAGCAATAAATCCCGTAAATGTCGTTATGGTTTGCATGTCTCGTCGCCAATTGTAAGGAACAGTCACAACATCACCATCCATAAGTTTCGGCACTTTTTCGCCATCCGAAATGAGGTCCTCAAGATCGACATTAATCAAATCGGCAACAGCTCGGCGTCGTATTTTTATGCCGTTTAACTTGGTGTTATCGGTCAATCCACCCGCATAGACCATCGCAAACATAAGATCTGTTCCCTCAGGAAAATAATGAACTCCTTGGGCTCCCACGGCACCTACCAACATGACTCTCATGAGTAGTTTGCCATAACCTGTGCCATGGACAAACTCACCTACTCCTGGACTGTGATTGGGAGGAATCTGAGTGAATTTATCATCGAGAGATTCGGCTCGAATACCACTCGTTGATAAAGTTAAAGATACAACTACACACAACACCATTATTTTTTTTAAGATCATGTAGGGTTCTCTTGGGTTTTAATTATTATACAAAGCTTCGATGCTTCTGCCACTTTATTTAGGATTACGCCAATTTTCCATCCAATAAGTGACCAATCTCACCATCGCGCCCGAAGCCCCTCTCGACGGGTGATAATTGATATCTTTTCTAAACCATGCGCTTCCCGCAATATCAAAATGAACCCATGGCAACTTAGAATCCACGAAAAACTTTAAGAATGTGCCAGCTTTGCTGGAACCTGCCTCTCGGTTACCACTATTTCTGATATCAGCAGTCGAACTTTTAAGGTCTTCAGCATACTCTTCGTAAAGTGGCAGCTCCCAAACCCTTTCTTCGGTTACTTTTGAAGCTTTTTTCACATCATCCATTAAACCGGCATGATTTCCCATAACTCCAGTCGTCACTGTTCCGAGAGCCACTACAACTGCTCCAGTTAAAGTTGCAAAGTCAGCCATGGCTTGAGGAGCAAAATATTTCTGAACGTACTCCATCGCATCAGCCAGAATAAGCCGCCCTTCAGCATCGGTATTGATGATCTCAACTGTTTTTCCACTCATACTTCTCTGGACGTCTCCGGGCTTTTGAGCTTTTCCGCCGGGCATATTTTCAGTGGCGGCAATAACACCTACCACATTGCGAGCGATTTTTAGATCCGCAAGAGCTTGCATTACTCCAGCAACTGTGGCGGCTCCCATCATGTCATATTTCATCTCTTCCATTCGGTCGGCCGGTTTAAGGGATATACCACCACTGTCGAATGTGAGTCCTTTACCGACAAGAGCAATCGGTTTGTCCGATTTTTTTCCCTTCATGTGCTCCAACACTATTAACTTGGGCTCCTCTGCTGAACCTTGAGCAACACCCAAGAGAAGTCCCATCTTCTCTTTCTCCATCTCTTTGCGTCCCAAGATAGTGCATTTAATGCCTTTGTCCTTGGCCATTTTTTCAACCAACCGGCTGAACTCCGTAGGAGTCAGAACATTTCCAGGTCGATCACCCAAAGAACGTGCAAAATTGACTGCTCCTGACACGAAAGTTGCTCTTTCGGTCGCTTTCACTAAAGCCGCACTCTTCATACCCAAGAAGGTGAGTCCCTCAACCGCAAAAGGCTTTGCCTCGGGCTTTTTCATATCTTTGTATTCATAACTTGCTAGCAGATAACCCTCACAAAAGGCTTGAACCGCTTCGTTAACTTCGGAGGGTCTGGCTCCTCCAAAAACGCTGTCTGCTTGAACTGCAACTCTTGCGATCTTTTCCTTTTTCTGAGCATGATAAAGAGCTGCCCCACCTTGTCTTAAAACTTCCATGGTGAACTGCTTAGGATTACCGAACCCTAAAATAAATAAATTGGCGTACCCAGCGAAAGAGAAAAACCTCAAAAAACTCACTTCATTTCTTTTTCCTGTAAAGTGGCCTGAGCTCTTTATCTGTACGTTTAGGCCCTCGATCTCTTTCGAGCGTTTACCTTTGTATAAAAGTGGTGGGGTCTGTTCTTTTTCTTGGGGTTCGCTCTGATACCAACCTAGAACTAGAGCAGATGACTTTGACGTTTCAGTGTTTGTTACAAATTCAAACTTGGGAAAATTCACAGAGCCTCCAATAGGGTTGATTAATTAATTCCCTATTTTACGAAGGCTAAGTGTAGATTGACAACCCTGTTACTAATTTTTCTTTGAAGGCCTGAGGGCTAATGAATGACCAATCGGAGAGGGTGAGTAAGCCCCTCTTGAGAAAAGGTCTCTAAAAATCTCAGCCTCTTTATGAGAGGCGAAAGTTAAGCGATTTAAAAAGTCTGAGTCGACGGTTTTCCAATAAAGAGAAACGTTCCCGATACTATTTTTCGTCCAAACAGCTTCAACGGAAGGATGTTCGATAGCACTGGTCGCAAAATCTAAATTTAATTCATCGCGCATAAAAGACATGGCAGATTCCAAATTATCGAGGGCAAGCATCGCTTGCTGCCTTTCATCATTGACCCAAAAAACAATGTATTGTTTACCGTTTTTGACCAAATAACCTTTCACCGCGTTAAAAACAGGTTTGGAAGAGGTCCACCAACCAATCATTAAAGCCTCGACCAATAGCAGGCCTATGATTGGGATTCTAAATCGACGGAAACAATAATTACGAGCCCAAAATATGTTAAAACGTTTCATGCTTTCAATAATGAGCAAATTGAATGCCGAGGCCAGGAACAATAAAAACCAATAAATACAACAATTTAAATTTGAAGACTTTGAGTATACTGAAGAAGTTTTTGTCTTTTAACGGTCCGCGGTTCAAAAAGTTCTCGGGTTTGTTCTTTGGTCTCAAACAGATTCAAAATGGACTATCTTAAAACATTGAATATACTATCTTTTTTCAAAGCAAAAAACCGGTTCCATTTCGGAACTAGTTTTAAAGCCTCGTGAAAAAGTTTTGAGCAGTTCCGGTTCCAATTTAGGCATCAATTTCCCTTAAAAATAATTGAAATCAGTCCAATGGTTGGCATCGGTTTTGCTCTTGATAAGAAGTGTTCGGCTGGTCTCGTAGGAAGTTTGCTCAATCCAGTTGAAGGTTTTTGAAAAAGTAATTTGAGGTGAGAAGCTAGGAGACGCCTAGCCTTCCCATTTCCATTCACCCCCCAAAACCTGTTGCCGATGGTAGGTGGATCCACTTCTCCCTCAAACTTACTCTCCTATCCTTCCTTGGTTAATCCCAACTGACCTAGTACAATAATTAAAAATCCAACTCATATTAATGAAAAAAAAAGCCTCTCTTTTTCTGATTCTTTTCTTGTTGGGCGTGGGGAAGTATTGCTTTCAGCATTATTCCCTCGTTAAACCTGCTATCAGTCCCGATTTAAAACCGATCTTAGCTTCTTATCAAAGTAACGCCATTGAACAATACTCCTTCGGCTTCAATAGCCTGATTGGAGCTTCAATTTGGGTCAAATTGCTCCAAAACAGTGACCATCGCCCCGTTCAAGAGGACCGCTTGAGCTGGGAATATGCGCAACTCGATGCTCTCACCACTCTAGATCCTAATAACTTCAGAGCCTATGATTTTGGTTCAATTTTCATCTCGACCCTAAGAAGAGATAAATTAGGTGGCAAACTCCTGATTGAGAAGTGGACTAAAAAACGGCCCAATTCATGGCGACCGTGGTACTTACTCGGAATTCATCATATGTTGGAACTTAAAGATTACTCTTCGGCGCCTGCTTTTATACTGAAAGCTTCTAAAATGCATGGCGCACCCGATTGGTTGTCATCGCTCGGCATTCGTTTAATGTCAGAATCCGGCAAGCTCTATCCTGCTTTGAAAACTTCTCTCGAATTACTACCCCAACTGCAAAATCGTGAAGCGATTGAAAGAGTGGCTTTTAGGATCCGAAGTTTAAATTACAGAATTCAAAAAAATCAATGGCAAGAAACACTCAATGATTATGTCAAATCTAAACACGCGGTTCCTACTAGTTTGGATGAATTACAGTTTGTTAGGAACAAATCAAATCGCGAACTCAGCTCGATTGTTGAGGCCGAAAAAAACAATTCATTAGCACAGCTTCTTTTGTCTGAAACATTTAATTTTAAAATAGACAGAAACAAAAAAACGATTGTATCGGCTGAGCCAGAAAAAACTGAGATACTGGAAAAGGTTGGAATTTTTACTCAAAATTAAAAGAAGGGACTGAAGTCAATGGGCTCAAATTCCTGCATCATATTAACCGAAGTGACGAAAACGTTTAAGTTGGGGCTTTTTCGGACCAAAACTGCTGTGGACGGATTGAACCTTGAAGTTCCATCGGGTGAAGTGGTTGGACTGCTTGGACCCAATGGTTCTGGGAAATCCACCACTATCAAAATGATTCTTGGATTTTTAAAGCCCACCTCTGGAGAAATTCTAATTTGTGGCCACTCAGCCGAAAATCAATTCTCCCGAAGATTTATTGGTTACTTACCCGAAAATCCAAGGTTTCAGAAGTTTCTAACTGGGCATGAAATACTGGAATACTATGGTCATCTTTTAGGAATTGAAGGCACTACTCTAACAAAAAAAATAGACTTTTTAATGGACCTTGTGAATCTCAAGCACGCATGTCACGAACGGGTCCAGGGATATAGCAAAGGAATGACTCAACGATTAGCCATCGCTCAATCGTTGTTGAATAATCCACAGATTTTAATTTTTGATGAGCCCATGAGTGGTTTAGACCCCTTGGGTCGTATCGAAATGAGAAACCTCATTAACACAGTTCACGTAGAAAATCCAAAATCTACACTCTTCTTTAGCTCTCATGTTTTGGAAGATGTTGAAAGTCTGTGCAAATCGGTAGCTCTACTTCAAAAAGGAAAACTTAAAACCTTTGCTCCAGTTAACTCTCTGATTGCTGATGAACTTCAACGTTACGAAATCGTAATTGAAAATCCCTCCGAGAAAATTGAGGACCATATTTTATCAAAATGCCCCCAAAAAAATATTGCGATTGGAAAAAGCTTTTCAGTAGAAGGGGTGGACCAATTATCCAGAATTCTGGCTCAGTTATCAGATGCCCAAGCAAAAATCATCAGTGTGACTGGCCAAAGAAGAAAACTTGAAGAAGCTCTATTCCGAGCGAATGAAGGCTTGCAAACTTCGGAGGCATCTACATGAAACAAGTCATGCACATTTCCTGGATTGCAGTAAGAGAACTCATCTATGAAAAAGTGTTCTACCTACTCTTCTCTTTCGCTGCTTTAGCCTTGGCTCTTGCGATTTTGTTGGGCCAACTCACTTTTGGAGAGCAGGCCAAACTCACCTTGGACTTCATGTTGGGGTGTGCTCACATAGCAATGATTCTGTTTTCGATTTTCATGAGTATCAGTCTTTTTCAGCGAGAACTTCTCATGGGCAGTGTCTCAATGCTCCTCTCAAAACCCATCTCTCGCTCTTCATTCCTCATTGGAAAATACCTCGGACAAATTTTCGTTCAATTTGGAGTCATGGTTGCCATGACCGTCGTGATTGTGTTGACCTGCTTGAGATTTAACAACGTCCAATACGCTGCAATCCTCCAAGCCGTTTTACTGATGTTCTTCGAGACCTGTATCATTGCAGCCATCACCTATTTTTTTGCTGTAAATTCGGGCGGAATTACTGCTGCCATCGCCACTTTTGTGTTTTTTGTTTTTGGACACTATACTCACTCCATCAAAAAACCGATCGCAGGCGAATCTTTTATAGCTAAAGAGATTGTCTCGGCTGTCATTCCCAATCTTGAGGTTTTCAACTTAAAAACTTTTGCCTCTTACGGTGTTACTGTCTCTTCACAAGAAGTATTCTTAAGCTTGTGTTATGCCTTCATTTGCATTTCTGTATTTTTGATTGCTGCATCTCTAACTTTTGACCGGAAAGATATTCTAACGTGATGCCTCCTTTTGAATCAGTACCTCCCATTTTAGTCTGGACGATAATTTTCATTTTTGGAATCTTATGGGGAAGTTTTTTCAATGTATGCATAGTCCGTCTTCCTGAAGAAAAATCGGTCCTTTGGGGAAGGTCAAATTGTCCCAAATGCCAAGCTCTTATTCCGTGGTTCTGCAATATCCCCATTTTCAGCTTCATTTTTTTAAGAGGCAAATGTCTAAATTGCAAAGCGTCTATTTCGTTTGAGTATCCACTTGTCGAAACCTTCTCAGGCTTTATGTTTTTGGTTCTTTTCCTATATTTCGGGTGGTCCAAGGAGTTCATCGCAAACTTGATTTTATGTTCTGGTCTGTTGGTCATCTCAGTGATCGATTTGCATCATCAAATCATTCCCGATGAAATCAGCTTGCCCGGAATAGTTATTGGTTTTCTAGTTTCACTTTGGGTTGGAAAAATTTCATGGTGGCAATCCCTTCTTGGAATTCTTATTGGAGGCGGCATTTTTTTAGCGATAGCTTGGGGATATGAAAAAATATCTAAAAAAGAGGGGCTCGGTGGAGGAGACATTAAACTATTAGCGATGTTGGGTGCGTGGTTGGGCGTTCAAAGCCTATTGGTTATCATTATTATGTCAAGCTTACTAGGATCTATCGTGGGTATATCCTTAATGATTTTTCAAAAAAAAGATTTCAAGACAGCTATTCCATTTGGCCCCTTCTTAGCTCTAGGAGCCTTAGCTTATCTATTTTTTGGTGAACAACTGCAAACAATTCTATTTCCAAATTTAAATCCCTAAGGTTTTACTGGGAGGCCCCATGGATAAAAAAAATATTGTAGTCACTGGAGGAACTGGCTTCATCGGGTCAAGTACCGCTTGGTTATTAGCTCATAGCAGTTACACGCCCTTCGTTTTAGATAATTTTTCAACGAGTGTTAAGCCGGAAAAATCCCTTTTTAACTTAATTGAAGTTGATCTCAGTCAGCCTGATGAAGTAACAAAAGCTTTTAAAAAACTTCCCCAAATTCACGCCATTTTTCATTTCGCAGCAAAAGCTCTGGTTCCTGAATCGACAGAAAAGGCGTGGGATTATTTTCAAAATAATTTTAATGCAACTCTCAATCTCGCAGAAGCAGCGAATCAATTTTCTGTTCCCTATTTTATTCACTCATCCACATGTGCAGTGTACGGCATTCCAGAACGAATTCCCATCAGCGAAAACTCGCCCTTAAAGCCTGAGACCCCTTATGGCGAGAGCAAACGGGCCTCCGAAAACATTCTTCAGCAATTCTCAAAATGGAAAGGTTTAAGCGCCTTAAACTTACGGTACTTCAATCCTGCGGGAGCCATCACTGGCTCAAAATGCGGAGAGCTCCATGATCCAGAAACTCATCTCATTCCCAATATCATAACTAGCATCCATCAAAACAAACCTTTCAAAATCTTTGGTAATGATTACTCTACCTCTGACGGCACCTGTATTCGAGATTTTATACACATCAAAGACTTAGCCCAAGCTCACCTTGTGGCTCTGTCTTTTCTTGAGACTCAACCGCAGGGGACTTTTGATTGTATCAACGTAGGAAAAAACCAAGGGGTGTCCGTGAAGGAGGCCATTAAAACTGCTGAAAAGGTTCTCGGGGTTCAGTGCAAAGTTGAAGTTCATCCCCGACGACATGGAGATCCTGCCGAATTGATCGCTGATACAACCCAAATGAAACAGAAATTGCGATGGCAGCCCCAATTGCCCTTAGAAGCTATGATTGAAGACCATTGGAACTTCATTAAAGGTCGGATAAGCTAATGAGTATGGAAACAACTCCGTCATCGTCCGGCTGGAATAAGTGCAGCGTTTGTAAAAAAGTGATCGGTTTTAATTCCACTTATTACAAATGCTCGGTCTCCTCCTGCAACCGAGTGCGATTTCAGCTTTATTTCTGCAGCGTGTCATGCTGGGATGCTCACGTACCAGGTGCTCGTCATCGAAGTTCCTATGCCACAGAGCAAAAGTCCCCCCTAAAGTAAACTCTTCGAAAAGGCTCACAACCTATTTTGTTGAAATCCTATAGTTTGTCTTGCCAGACATTGTCTGTTCCTGCATATATTAGCCCTTTTAAATCACACATGATTTGGGGAGGTAGCCCCTTTTCTGAACCGGAGGAACCATGGAACTAGCTGTCATCTTTGCGATTGCTCTCGTAGCTCTCGTGTTTGCCTTCTACCTGTCTGGCTACGTCATGAAACAGGACGTAGGGACACCGGAAATGCAAAAAATATCCAACGCTATTAAGGAAGGGGCTGAAGCCTTTTTAAGGCGCCAAAACAAAACGATCACTGTATTAAGTGTCGTATTTGCAGGCCTACTTTTTGTGTTTTATGCGAAATACAAAGATACAAACGTTGCCACAAAAATGACCATAGGATTCCTCTTGGGAGCTCTCTCCTCAGGGCTTTCCGGTTTCATTGGAATGTTTGTTTCCATTCGTTCAAATATTAGAACAGCTGCTGCAGCAAGAACAAGCCTCAACAAAGCTCTTCAAATCAGCTTAAGAGGTGGTGCAGTATCAGGTCTGGCCGTGGTCGCTCTAAGTTTATTAGGTGTTGCAGGATTATTCGTGGCTTTCGGTGGGAATGTTTCCATGGGTGCAGTGGAGCTTAAAAACATTGCTCTTCAAATCGTAGGATACGGATTTGGTGCGAGCTTCGTAGCTTTGTTTGCTCAATTAGGTGGCGGTATTTACACTAAAGCCGCTGACGTAGGAGCCGACCTTGTAGGTAAAGTTGAAGCAGGAATTCCTGAAGATGATCCCAGAAACCCAGCTGTTATCGCAGATCTCGTAGGAGACAACGTAGGGGATTGTGCTGGTCGTGGAGCTGACCTTTTCGAATCTACAGCTGCTGAAAACGTGGGGGCTATGGTGCTCGGAGCTTTCTTAGCTCAAAAACATCCTGAACTCGGAACTGGTGTGGTTTTCTTTCCGCTAGTTGCAAGAGCCTTCGGAATTTTAGCAAGTATTGTCGGAATTTTCTGGGTCAAAATGAAAGACGAAGAATCCGATCCCATGGAAGCGCTTAACCACGGCTATTACGTTTCCACAGTCTTATCAATTGTCGGTTTCTTCCTAGCTGTTAAATGGTTGCTACCTTTTGAAGGCAGCATGTACTACTTCGCAGCTGGAGTTATTGGAGTTATCACAAGCTTTGTTTTTGTGTTGATTACCCAATACTACACCGAATATCGATTCAGACCCGTTCGCTCTATCGCAGAATCTTGTGTAACCGGTGCTGCTACCAATATCATCACAGGGCTTGCTGTAGGGATGGAATGCACAGCTGCTCCAGTTGTGACTATCTGTGTTTCTATCTACTCGGCTTACTGGCTTGGAGAAAAAGCAGTTGTAGGCGGAGGACTATACGGGACCGCAGTAGCAACAATGGGTATGCTGTCAACGGCAGCTTACATCTTGGCAATGGATACGTTCGGACCTATCACTGACAATGCTGGTGGAATCGTGGAAATGTCCGGACAACCTGAAGAAATTCGTAAACGAACCGATCGTTTAGATTCAGTTGGAAACACCACAAAAGCCCTTACAAAAGGTTACGCTATTGGAAGTGCTGCTCTAGCTGCTTTCTTGTTGTTCTCGGCTTACCTTGATGAAATCTCCGATCTACTAGGACGAGAGTTCCATTCAGTCGATTTGGCTAAGTTGGAAGTTTTCATCGGTGGTTTGATTGGAGCAGGATTGGTCTTCTTGTTCTCAGCTCTAGCTATTAAAGCTGTAGGAAATGTAGCTCAGTTTGTGATTCAAGAAGTTCGACGTCAATTCAAGGAAAACTCCGGAATCATGGCTGGAACATCCCAACCCGATTACGGACGCTGTGTAGACATCGTAACTGTCGGAGCTTTAAAAGCGATGGTGGCTCCAGGCTTACTCGCTGTGATTGTACCACTGGTAGTCGGTGTCACTTTCAAAATGCTTTCGAGTGAACCCGGCAGAGGTGCTGAATCAGTAGCTGCTTTATTGATGGTGGGTACAATTGCAGGTATCTTGATGGCCACTCTCATGAACAATGGCGGTGGAGCTTGGGACAACGCTAAGAAATACATCGAAACAGGTGTTTACGGTGGAAAACGCTCTGACGCTCACAAAGCTGCAGTCGTGGGAGACACTGTAGGCGATCCATTCAAAGACACAGCTGGACCTTCTCTTCATGTGTTGATCAAGCTGTTGTCGACTATCACTTTGTTGATGGCTCCTTTATTCATCTAATACCGAATTAGAGTCACAATTTAAAAGGGCTCCGAGAAAATTGTTCTCGGGGCCCTTTCCTTTTCGACTCCTCGAGTTAACTTCTCTCTCCTGTTCACCCACCCTTCAATCTGATATTCTAAAAACAATTCTTGAAGGAGAACTACGACATGGAAACCAAGTTAGCTCAGCTGTTCTTGCAAGGTGGATGGGTCATGTGGCCCCTCCTTATTTTCTCTGTACTCTCTTGGGCTGTTATTCTTGAGAGAATTTATACTTATCTCACTATAAGGCCAAAACTCGCTGAAATCGCAACATCGTTGGTGCAAAGCCTGAGATCTGGTGACAGTAATTCAGCTAGGCAAATTTGTATGGCGGGAAAGCCACAAATCAGTGATGTATTTATTAATGCTCTAGAGACCAAACGTCCTCGAGAACTCGCGGAAAGAATGACCGAACGAAGCCGAGTGAGACTCATGTCTCAGCTTAAACGAAACTTATGGATTTTAGGAACCATCGGTAGTGCCAGTCCCTTCGTAGGACTACTAGGTACCGTCGTGGGTATTGTGAGAGCTTTCAATGACATGGCCGAAAAAGGTGCTGGAGGATTCTCGGTTGTTGCAGGCGGAATCTCGGAAGCACTTATCGCAACTGCATTTGGATTGATTGTAGCGATCGTAGCTTTGCTGGGTTACAACATTTTTGTGACTGCTGCAAACCAAACTCTGAATGGTGTTAAACTTGCCACGGAAGAGCTTTTAGACCTTTCTTATTCGGGTAACCAAAGTCACTAACGAGGTGAATCATGGGCATGCGGTTTTCAGAAACTGAAGATGATGCGATTGTTGCTGAGATCAATATCACTCCTCTGACCGACATCTTTTTAGTACTTCTCATTATTTTTATGATTTCAAGTTCGGCTATGCTAGAGGGGGGTCTCCAAGTGAAGTTGCCCTCTGCCAAATCGACAACACTTACCAAAAGTGGAAACGGCAAACCCACCTATGTAACCCTGTCTAAAGATGGACGGATCTCAGTGAATGAAAAAGAAGCCACGGAACCAGCTTTGGCTCAAGTCATCAAAGACACTTTACTTCAATCCTCAGATAAAACGGTGGTCATACGCGGAGATGAATCTATTTTCTTAGGAAAAGCGGTCAAAATAATGGATGCTGCCCGCGCAGCTGGAGCTGAAAAAATTGCGATCGCCACTCAAGCCCCAAACTAGTCTTTACGTAAAAGGTAAATAACTCGAGTACGGCATAATAATTCTATCAAGATTTTCAATTCTGTAGGGTTTTTTGGCCAGCGCAATTTTTTTGACCGTCTGATCGCGCAAGTCCGGATGTTCAGACAAGGCTGAATATTCTTTAACCGCCTCTTCTCTTTTTCCCAAAAGATCTAAACTTCGAGCCCAGTAAAGCCAAATTTCGAAGTACTCGGGAGGGAAACATTTTCTATGAGACTTAACTTTTTCGGTTTCAATCAGAGACTTTGCAGACAAAAAGAAATCGGAAGCTTCGCCATACTTGCCATCCTTTAGAGCCAATAAACCTGAAATCAATCGAACCTCAGGAAAATCCTCACACTTCAGAGTCTCAGCCAACTCAATCTGAGCCTCTTTCATTTTCCCTTCAAAGGAATGGATGAACGAATGGATGAAATGATGTTTGGCTCTTCGCCGTTGGCTATTCTGAAAAGTAAAGCCTTCAAAAAAGGTCCCAGTTCTGCCAGTTTTGCCAGCGAAAATCTCTCCCATGTCATACTCATAATAGTTACCTAAATGCACTGGAGCATCACCTTCAGCGAAATAGGCTTTCATATTTTCAAGGTCCCAGACAACACTCTGCACGTTGTATATTTGAGAAACGGTGCGGTTCATAATGCGCTCGGTTTCCCAATAGGGGTCCCAATGGTCACTAATAGCTTTGCAGGCTTGTGGAACATCAAAATCGTCCCCCGCACTTTCAATGATCTGGGCCAATCTTTTTGAGCGAGAATAATTATCCCAAACCATTCTCTCTGTGGTGGCATACTCTTTTGTTGCGGGCTCATGGGTTTGATAAAAATTAGAGTGGGTTAAAGTCGAATTCTTATCATCCAGCCATCTAATACCGGCTGCTTTGGGATGAGTCTCATAAATAAAAGCTTTTCTTGTTTTTCCGTCGGCAACCACAAAAGCCCATGATGAAGCTACTTTCACACTTTTTAATATGTCCAGAGCATCATTGAGCGTACGAGCTCTTCGCAAAATGTCCTCTCCAATCACAAAGGGCAAATGACCTTTGAGATTGGTTTCAAAACAATAATGCTGGTGCAAGGCCACACTAATCTGGGCTTCATTGACTCCCGTAATGCCCGCAATTGGAACTCCCGCAGTTACAAAACCAATGTACCGCAAAGTATTCTTCGGTGCCATCATCTGAATCACAGGATGACGGTCCCAATATCCAACTCCAGGAAAATCTAAATTTCTGGCTTGTAAAAATTTTTTTCCACTATGAACAAAACTGGAGCAACCAAATAAAGGAGGCGGAGTAACATCAACAAAATTCACCGCCTTTATTTTTCCTGCGTAAGCTTGTAACAAAGGTAACAAATCGGGGAGAACAAGCGGGGTCAACAATTTCTGGAACGGCAAATTTGCCCCTGCTGCAACACCCAAAATACGATCTCGAGCATGATCAGGCACTTGCTTGACTAGCTGATTCACTAAGCCCGGATCGACCAATTTAAGCAACAAAGTCGAAACAACGTTCTGAGGAAACGATTTGGGTTTGTTTTTGATGAGTCGCTCCCAAAATTCACCATAAAATCCGACCATTCCTTGGTGGACTTTTGAACCCATGTGTTCGGCATGTTGCCGACCAATCTCAAAATCAGTTCCTGAGGTATGAATAACTTTTGTAGTTTGTGCAGGCCAAAGATGTTTCATGGTGGTGAGTCTAACTGAAATTCATCTCTCAATCTAGCTTTTGTAATCATGAACCTATCCTTGTCTGAATACCTTCGATATAATATGCGCAATGATAGTTTTAAAATCAGTAAAACTTGCAACCAAGTCTTTACAAAAACATTTTCGTCTTTTGTTTTTATTACAGATTCCTGTGGGTATCTTAGTGGCAACCCAAAGCTTGCTCGAGCCCTACCTAGAATCGAGCCCGATTTTAGCACTTATTTTTTTACTCCCCTTATTTTCATTTGTTTCAAGCGTCTGCACGGCCCTTACTTACTTAGTTATTCAAAGCGAGCTCTCAGGAAATCACCCCAATTTTAAAAACTTCCGAAACCTGAGTTCAACCCAAATGAAACAACTAGCTTTGTGTTCCTTATTAGTCTCTGTATTTTTTGGACTCGGACTGGCTGCACTTATTCTTCCAGGATTTTACTTTCTGGCTTGCTACTTATTTGTTCCAATTTTGGTTATCTCTGATCCCAACAGGAAAGTATCCGAATATCTTGCGGAATCGAAACAGGTCGTTTCTCAGGACAAAAAGACACTGATCACGACCATGCTATTTGTGATCATTGGCTTTTTAGTTGAGATTCCAATTAGCCAATTTGTGGCGCTCATCGCTAGATTCACCGGAGCGGCCATTTTTATAGATTCAGTTTTTACCATGTTGTTCGGAATGTTTTTTGACTGCATCGTCGTTTTTTATTTTCTCGCTATCAGCAGAAAGGAATCTTATGAAGCCAATTGCTGAGCTCCTTGAAAAAACACTAAGTAAATCTCCCTACTGGGCAGAGGCTCGTTATCACAGACGAAACTCGCAAGCACTTCAGGTTCAAAAAGGATTAGTGAAACAAGCAAAGTCAAACTTAACATCGGGAGTGGGCATCAGAGTATTAGTTGATGGCGCTTGGGGTTTCTCTTCAACTTCGGACTTAAACCCACAGGCCCTCGAAAAAGCCCTTAAGTTAGCCATCGAGTGCGCAAAGTCGCTGAGCCAACTCAAGAAAACTCAAGTTAAATCACTCCCTGCAGCCCGGCTAGCTAGGGGCGAGTTTTCAATACCTGGTTATGACGCACTAAAAACAATGCCGCTAGAGCAGAAACTACAAGCTGTTTTAAAAGCAGAAGAGATGACCCGAAAAAATTCAACTCTTATTCAAAGCTCAACTTGTGTTTACAATGAATTATTCGAGGATAAAGTCATAGTGACAACTGATGGCGCAAATGCAAGCTCCAAACTTGCACGCAATGAGATCAAGTTAGGTGCTATCGCCTCCAAAGACGGTGAAATGGCTGAAAGTCACGAGTCCGTTGGCAGAACTGGAAGCTGGGATTGCCTTTTCGATCGAAGTAGCCTCAATGAAATGTCTGAAAACGCAGCGAAACTAGCTGTTGATCTTTTGTCGGCTCCTAAAATACCTGGAGGAACCGCAACTCTCATCCTCTCTCCAGCTATGGTAGGTTTACTTTCTCACGAAGCTATTGGTCATACTGTCGAAGCCGACTTCGTTCTTTCAGGCTCAGTAGCCAAAGATAAGATTGGAACTCAAGTTGCTAGCCCTTTAGTCACAATGTCAGATAGTGGAACAGTTCAAGGGATTGAGCACTCAGGGGGAGAACTTCTAGTAGATGATGAAGGTGTACTCACACAAAAAACAACCATCATCAAAAATGGAATCCTCAACTCGTACCTTCACAATCGAGAATCAGCTGCCATCTTTGGTGTTGAGCCTACTGGAAATGGGCGAGCTTGGCTTTATTATGATGAGCCTTTGATTAGAATGCGGAACACTTACATTGAACCTGGGAATCAAAGCTTGGAAGAGATTATATCAAGCACAAAAGATGGCTACTTAGTCGATTGCCCACTCGGTGGACAGGCAGATGCAACCGGAGAATTCATGTTTGGAGCTCAAAAAGTGACTAAAATTGAAAATGGGAAACTTACAAAAATGTACCGGGGCGCAACCATCTCAGGACAAGCATTTGAAGTGCTATCTACTGTAGATGCGGTTTCTAAAGAGTTTATCTTAGATTTGGGTTCAGGTTACTGCGGCAAGGGACAGCCCGCAAAAGTGGATGCCGGTGGCCCCTATATCAGATGCCGAGCAACTATCGGAGGAGTTCAAGAATGAGTCAGCCCTTGAAGAATGAAAAGGAACGGCTAGAAGCTGCTGCAGAGAAATTGCTTTCCTATGCAATCAAGTCCGGGGCAGATGCAGCTGAGATTTGTGGAAGTTATGGTCTTAGGACCAAAATTTCACTCGAAAAACAAGACTATCATTTGGCATCCTCTGATGACGGTTATTCTTTGGGAGTTCGAGTGCTCAGAGGTCAACGTCAAGGATTTGCTTCCTGCAACTCGACTGAGCCCTCAGAACTCAAAGAAGCAGCGCTGAGAGCAAATGAAATCGCTGGCTTCTCTCCAGAAAATCCGCATTACACTATCCAAAAAACAGAAAATATTCCGACAGAAGCGCCAACTCAACTTGTCGATCCCGCTCTAATAGATCTTTCGATTCAAACCCAAAAAGACTGGACCCGTCTCATGGTTGCAGAAGCCACCAAGGACAAACGATTTAAACTCAATGAAGGAACTCTTGAAATTGGCACTAGTTTATCCTTGATATTAAATTCATTGGGAACACATCAAATCGAAGCTGATTCTGCGGCCAGTTGGAGTCTCATGGGAATGGGAGTTGAGGGGGAGACCATCACCAGTTTTGATTATTTCTCTGAGTTCTCACGAAAAGCGCAATCCACTCCCGAGAAGATTGTTCAATCTTCGAAAAGGTTTGTATCAGAAGTCATTGCCAACCTTAAAACAGGTTCTTCCCAAAGTTACAAAGGGTTGGTCATATTTACTCCAAGAGCTGTTTTGGACATCTTAATCTCAAGTTTGAGCTATCACTTAAATGGCAGAGTTGTCGCAGAGAAGACGGGGCGATGGGGGTTAAACGATCGCGATAAACCTATCTTAAGCCCTAAACTAACGTTGACCGACAATCCATGGTTGCTTGACCGCTCTGGGTGTTCAAGTTTTGACCGAGAGGGAGTTCCTACACGGCCCATGCATTTAATCGAATCGGGAGTGCTCAAAGATTTTTGTCTAGACCACTACGCGGCCCATGCATTGGGCCTTTCGAGCACTGGTCATGCTGCAGGGGGGCCCTCGAGTTTACCGACAGTTTCAACCCATACCTTGTGCGTATTGGCGGGAACAGCTTCCAAAAAATCTCTTTTTGAAGAGACACAAAAATCTCAAAAATCATTTTTAGTGGTACACCGCTATTCTGGACAATCAGATCCAGTGACAGGCGATTTTTCTGGAGTCGCTAAAGGGGCCGAATGGTGGGCTGACGGGGAGAAAAAATACCATGTTCAAGAAACTCTTATTTCGGGAAATCTTTTTGATGCATTGGGAAAAGACCTCGTTTCAGTTTCAAATGAAACCATGGTCATTGACTCCGACGAAGAAAGCCCTACTCTACTTATTGATAATATTTCTGTCACTGGGGGCTAAAGTGGAAGCAAAACCAAAAAAAACTGAAATTGCGACTCTAGCTGGGGGCTGCTTTTGGGGAGTAGAAGAGCTATTGAGAACTTATAAAGGTGTTATTTCCACTTCGGTTGGATACACTGGGGGCTCTCTTCCCGGTCCCACTTACGATATTATTAAAACAGGCACAACTGGCCATGCTGAGAGTGTTCAAATCGAATTCGATCCCAATCAATTGAGTTTTGATGAACTTCTTAAATTTTTCTTTAAGCTACACGACCCCACAACTTTAAATCGACAAGGCAACGATATTGGAACTCAGTACAGATCTGTGATTTTTTATCATACTGAAGAGCAGAAAAAGATCGCTCACAAAGTAAAAGACGCGGTTGATAAGTCGGGGGCTTGGAAACGTCCCGTGGTTACTGAAATCATCCCAGCAATGCCTTTTTACCCCGCCGAGGAATACCATCAAAAATACCTAAAGAAGAATCCAGGCGGCTATACTTGTCATTACGTCAGAGATTACAAGTTTTAGACTTTGTTTCGCACAGCTTCCGTTGAAAATCCGCTATTTTGAAAGATCAAGCTCTCGACAAGCGATAGGGTTAAGCTTATTTTACGAAAACTATGTTTGATAGCTTAACAGAGAAACTCGTCACTACATTAAGAACTCTTAGCGGTAAAACACGAATCACCGAAGAAGTCCTCGATGAAGTTTGCCGCCAACTTCGAACCAATCTTCTTGAAGCCGATGTCAATGTGAAGGTCGTAAAAGACTTTATCGAGTCGGTTAGAGGAAAAGCGTTGGGAAAAGAGGTTCAAAAAAGCATCTCTCCCGAGCAGCAGTTTATTCGAATCGTTTACGAAGAGCTGGCTCAAATCATGGGAGGCAAAGCTTCAGAACTCAACTTCCGTGTGCGGCCCCCAGCCGTCATCATGGTTGTGGGGCTTCAAGGAAGCGGAAAAACCACAAGCACTGTCAAACTTGCCAAATACATCAAACAAAAATTTAAAAAGTCGGTCTACGCGGCCTCCATGGATGTTTATCGTCCAGCTGCAATCGAACAACTTGCAACTCAAATGCAAGCACAGGGAATTGAGCATTTTGAGAGTTCAATCACCAAATCGGTCAGAGAGCGTGCTATTTTAGCGAAAGAAGAGGCCATCCGGAAAAATATGGAAGTTCTTCTAGTAGATACTGCGGGAAGACTCCACGTAGACAATGAAATGATGGATGAGGTCTCAGAACTTGCCCAAGTTTTCCAACCTACTGAAATCCTATTGGTCGTGGACGGTATGACGGGACAAGATGCCGTTAAAATTGCCTCAAGCTTTAACGATCGACTATCTCTGACGGGTCTCATACTCACTAAACTTGATGGAGATGCTCGAGGAGGAGCCGCTCTATCTGTAAGAGCAGTCACGGGAGTTCCCATCAAATTTGTAGGAACAGGGGAAAAACCGGAAGATTTTGAAGTCTTTCACCCCGATCGTTTGGCCTCAAGAATATTAGATATGGGGGATCTTCTATCGCTGGCCGAGAAAGCAACGACCACTTTAGACCCTGAAGAGACTCTCAAACTAGCTAAAAAGGCGAAGAAAAATGACTTCACCCTTGCCGATTTTTACTCCCACCTTCAACAAATTAAGAAGATGGGGTCTTTTGAAAATCTGATGAAGTTCTTACCTGGAATGGGCCAAATGACTAAGCAATTCAAGGACATGGCACCCCCAGACACCGAGCTTAAGAAAATTGAAGCTATTATTCAGTCAATGACCCCCTCGGAAAGAATCGACTATAACCTGTTAGACGGAAGCCGCAGGCGCCGAATAGCGGCCGGGTCAGGCACAAAAGTTGAGGATGTAAACAAACTCATGAAGCAATTCCTAGAAGCCCGTAAGATGATGACACGCCTTACAAAAATGTCTTTGGGAAAACGCGGTAGGATGTGGTAGGAGAGTAAACAATAGTATTATTCGCTAAAAGCGCATGTTGGAGGCTTATAAATAAATGGCGACAGTTATCAGATTCGCAAGGCACGGAACAAAGAAAAAACCCTATTTTCGAATGGTTGTTCAAGATCACCGTTCACCTAGGGATGGACGATTTGTAGAACATATCGGAGCTTACGATCCCATTAAAGGTGACGCTTCTCTTGTCGTTAAAAGAGACCGTCTCGAATACTGGCTCAGCACCGGAGCTCAATTGTCAGATTCTGTTAGAACAAGACTGAAAATGGTTATGAAGCAAGTTGCAGCTGCAGCGCCACAAAAAGTGGTGGCAGACAAACCTGCTAAAGAAGCCAAAGCAAAAAAACCAGCTAAGGCTAAAACCAAAGAAGCTTAATTAGCCCCTATTCGGACTTTGGGTTTCTTGGAAATGGAGGACTCAAGTGGAAGAGTTAAGAAATTTAGTAGAAGTCATGGCGAAAGCCCTCGTAGACTTTCCAGAACAAGTTAATGTTGCTGAAGTGGAAGGCGAACAAACAACTGTTATCGAGTTGAAAGTCGCTAAAGAGGACCTCGGGAAAATTATCGGTAAAGAGGGACGCACGGCGCGTTCTCTTCGCACCATTCTAGCAGCCGTCTCAACTAAGCTTCGCAAACGTTCTGTTCTAGAAATTTTAGAATAGATCGAATCTGAGTTGTTGAGTTGAAAGAATTAGTTGAAATAGCGCGAGTATTAAAGCCCCATGGATTTAAAGGGGCTTTAGTAGCTAAAACCGAGTCTGGTAAGGACTCTGCCCTATCCTATCTAACAAAGCTCTATATTGGTAAATCTCCAGAAACGACGACCGAGCATCAAGTCATCGAAAAGGCTTGGATGCCCAAGGGATGGAAGCTAGAGCTTTCAGGAATCACGAGCGACAGCATGGCGAAGAGCCTGAGAACTTTCTCTATCTATGCTCTTCGCGAAGATCTTTCACCCGTCGCTGAAAATGAGTTTTATGTCCATGATCTTTTAGGAGCCTCCGTAATGGACTCTTTGTCGGAGGAAAAATGTGGAACGTTGTCTTCAATTGAGCCGGTGTCCACGCAGTCCCACGAAATCTCGCAAGATAGATGGTGGATTGAGTCCAATGGAAATTTCTTCTCGATTCCCGCTACAACGAAATACATCCACCGAGTTGATGTTAATCAAAAAACTATCTGGTTAAAGAACTTAGCTGATTTTCTATTGCCCGAATGACAAAACCTACTTTTCATTTCATCACCCTGTTTCCTGAAACTATTCAGGTCTGGATGACCACTAGTATCCTAGGACGTGCTTTAAAAGCACAACTTTTTGATTTGAAAATTTATCAATTACGAGACTTTTCAGAAGATAAACATTTAAGTGTAGATGATGCTGCTTACGGTGGGGGCGGCGGGATGGTTTTAAGAATAGAACCTCTAGTAAAAGCCGTAGAAACCATACGAAAAGAAATAGGGGAAACTCCAACGAAAGTTATTTACTTTTCACCTGCGGGCAAAACACTCAACCACGCGCTCGTTAAAAACTATGTTTTAGATTCCAAGATCGACCATTTTATTTTTGTTTGCGGCCACTACGAAGGAGTCGACCAACGTTTTGTTGATCATTGGGTCGATGAAGAGATTTCGATAGGGGACTTTGTTCTGACTGGGGGAGAGTTACCAGCATTAGCCATGGCAGATGCTATGGTTCGACACTTGGAAGGCTCTTTGGGATGTGATTCTGCAGTAGATACCGAATCGTTTGCTTTGAAAGCAGGGTCAGCGACACTGTTAGAATATCCTCACTATACCCGACCCAGCGACTTCAGAGGAATGGGTGTTCCAGAAATCCTTTTGAGCGGAAACCACCCCAAAATTGAATCTTGGAGATTAGATCAAGCTCGACAGAGAACCCTTCAAAAGCGACCCGATCTTTTAACCCCCTCTCTTTAAGGGACCGACTCTTACCTGAACCCTTTGAGTGGACCTACAAAGGGTTCAAACGGCCAGTCGGCCGAGCTAACGTTGCGGAATTTGTAGGCCGTTTGATGTTTAGTTGAACTTAAAATGAAACTCCTTTAGGCCCCAATAAAGATCAATGCATTTGGTCCTCTATAAGTACTCGACCCACTTAATAAATTGCATCGGACCAGCCCTTTCTAGGTCCACTCAAAGGGATCAGGTATGACCGACTCGCAGTTAAATTGACAATCAGTCAGCCCAATCTGTATTTTAAAGAGCTATGACAGACTTTGATGCATTAAAAATTATCGGTTTTGACTATGTTGAATTTGCTGTTTCGGATATCGACAAAGCCTTAGGTCTTTACCTTCGCATGGGTTTTGAAAAGGCCGGCACAAGAGAAATTCACGAGAGGAAATTAAAATCCTATCGACTGAATCAAAACAACATCAATATCATTTTGAGTCAAAGTACAGACCCCAAAGATCCGGTAGCTAAATTTCAGCAGGCTCATGGCGATGGCATCATGACAGTCGCTTTTTTGTGTGAAGACGCTGTTTCAGCGCTTGAAATTGCAGTTTCTAGAGGCGCGCAAGTGGCCGAAGCACCCCGCTCTTATCAAAAGGATTTCGGTTCGGTCACTCAAGCATCAATTAAAGCTTTCGGAGATGTCAGGCACGCTTTCATTTCCCGGAAGGGTAACTTGTTCGCAGAGGGGTTTGATGTACCCTACAAAATAACAAGCCAAGGCTTTGGCCTGATGGGCATTGACCACGTCACTAATAATGTCGGCAAAGGCGAAATGGAGGGCTGGGCTAACTACTACGAAAAAATATTTGGTCTAAAAAACACCCGTTTCTTTGATATCCACACTCAGCGCACGGGCCTTTACTCCAAAGTCATGGAAAGTCCCAATAACGTCATCAAAATGCCTGTGAATGAGCCCACAGAGGACGCTTCTCAAATTCAAGAGTTCTTAGATATGAATCATGGGCCAGGAGTACAGCACCTTGCATTGACCACAAACAATATTGCTGACACCTTGAGAAAGCTCAAAAAAGAGGGACTCGACTTCTTGTCTGTTCCAAGAACCTATTATGAAGCAGTTCCCAAACGCGTGCCCAACATCAAAGAAAACTTAAGTGAACTTGCTGACTTAGACATCCTTATTGATGGAAGCGACAAGGGCTATCTTCTTCAAATTTTCACTAAAAACGTCGTAGGTCCCTTCTTTTATGAAGTGATCCAAAGGCGCGGTGATAATGGCTTTGGAGAAGGAAATTTCACAGCCCTGTTCGAAGCTATTGAAAGAGACCAAATCGCCCGAGGCGTCCTTAAAGAGTAAAGACTCTCTAAAGTATTAAAATTATTGACACTAGGACCAATAAGTAGGAAAACAGGCCATCTCAAAGTGGGGGCTGTTTACCTTTCTTTAAAGTTCCCCACGGTTGAAGCTGTGCTTTAACTGCGATTCTCGGGAGCAAAACCAGAAACGTTTTGGATAGGTTCAACGGGCTAAGGCCCTTAAAAAACCCTGACTGATGAAAATCACAGGTAACTTGAATCGAAGTTCTCGGTTCGAGTGTGGAGTAGTTATTCATGTCATTAGATAACCCTGGTTTGGGAGAACAAACCACTAGAAACCAAAAGAGGATGGGCTTGAGTCAAGAAACCAAAAGCAAAGGCTTATTATCTCAACTTAAAAAACTATCGGTAAATGATTTACCGGAACTTCCCTCCGAGGATCGCTTCTTAGAAGATCTCGGTGAGAAGCTTCAGGAAAATGGTAAAACCTTCTCTCAACTTTTAGAAGAGAGTCAAAAGGGAGCCAAATTTCAAGAAGGTGAAGTCGTAGAAGGTTTGGTCGTATCGACTAACCGAGACTTTGTGACCATCGACATCGGCTATAAATCCGAAGGTCAGATTAGCTCACAAGAATTTTTAGACAACAAGGGCGAACTCATTGTCGCTGCTGGCGACCATATTCTCGTCTACATCGAAAGAGTCGAAGATGACGAAGGTCGATTGATTCTTTCAAAAGAAAAAGCCGATGTTCTTCGCGCTTGGGACGAAATCAGCGAAGCTTGCGAAAAAGACGAGCTGGTTGAAGGTGTTGTCGTTGCTAAAGTTAAAGGTGGGCTATCCGTGGATATCGGGGTTAAGGCCTTCTTACCCGGTTCACAAGTGGATATTCGTCCAACCAAAAACTTGGATCAATACCTCGGCAAAACTTACAAATTTAAAATTATCAAATTCAATAAAAAACGCGGAAACATCGTTCTTTCTCGTAGAATGCTATTGATGGAAGAGCGTGCTCGAATGAAGGAGAAAACTCTCTCCAACATTGAGGAAGGTCTTGTTACTGAAGGTACTATTAAAAACCTTACAGACTACGGAGCTTTCATCGATCTCGGTGGATTGGATGGACTTCTTCATATCACTGATATGTCTTGGGGACGCATCAAGCATCCTTCGGAGCTTTTCAAAGTTGGAGACAAAATCCAAGTTAAAGTCCTTAAGTATGACGAAGACAAAGAGCGCGTCAGCTTGGGATACAAGCAAATGTTGCCAGATCCGTGGAACACTGTGGAACAGCGTTACACCATCGGAATGCGAGTTAAAGGTAAAGTGGTCAGCTTAACTGATTACGGTGCTTTCGTTGAACTCGAACCCGGTGTAGAAGGTCTTGTTCACGTTTCTGAAATGTCTTGGACTCAAAGAGTGAAACATCCGTCGAAGATCCTAAACGAAAACGATGTTGTGGAAGCTATCGTTCTCGATGTAGACACAGGAAACCGACGTATTTCACTCGGCATGAAACAAATTGAGCCCAATCCTTGGGATATCATTGCTGAGAAGTACCCTGTAGGTAGCAAAATCAAAGGTGTCATCAAGAACACAACTGACTTCGGTGTCTTCGTGGGAGTCCCTGAAGGCATTGATGGTCTAGTTCACGTGAGCGACATCACTTGGGAAAACAAAGCTATCGACCCCAACACTCACTTCAAAAAAGGTGAGGAGATCGAGTGCATGGTTCTTTCCATTGATAAAGCTGCTGAAAAATTCAGTCTTGGAATCAAGCAACTTTCGGATGATCCATGGAGAGCAGTAGCCGAAAAATATGCTCCTGGAACCAAGGTCAAAGGTAAAGTCACCAAAGTTGCTGACTTTGGAATCTTCCTTGAAGTTGAACAAGGTGTGGAAGGTCTACTACACGTCTCCGAACTCGATGGCGGAGAAGGTGGTAAACCTAAAGAACAACTCAAAACTATGGCAGAAGGCACGGAAATCGAGTGCATGGTCACAGCTGTAGACCTGAAAGAGCACAAGTTGTCTCTGTCCGTTAAAGCTATGCACAAAGCTGAAGAGAGAGAAAACATTCGTCACTATGCGAAACAAACCTCCTCTTCTTCTCGCACAAGCTTCGGAGATGTTCTTAATGAATCCCTAGCAGCAAAACTAAAAGGAGCTGCTGGAAAATCGGATTCTGATACCTCCGGGGAAGGAACAGACGGAGAGTCCAACTAAAAAGCATGAAGACTCTCATGCGAATTCTTGGGGCAATCGTGGCAGTGTGTTTCACTGCCATGATTGCCATAATTACCCTCTCTGTCATCAAACGTGCAGCGTTTGAGTCCCCTCAATCCCCAATGTCACCCCATATCGCAGTCATCGATATTTCAGGAGTCATCTACTCCAGCCAAACTTTCATTAAAGAGATTGAACAGGTCGAACAGAGCAAGCAATGCAAAGCTCTAGTCATAAGAATTAATTCCCCCGGAGGGGTGGTTGGTCCATCTCAAGAGATGTTCGAAGCGATCAAAGCACTCGATCAAAAAATTCCAGTAATCATCTCTATGGGGTCACTTGCAGCTTCAGGCGGCTACTATGCTGCCCTTGGTGGAAGAAAAATTTTCGCAAACCCAGGAACTTTAACTGCAAGCATCGGTGTCATCATGGAACTCATGAATACTGAAAAGCTATTAGACTGGGCAAAAGTTGAAAGATTTGCCATTAAAGCAGGAAAGCTCAAAGATGTCGGTTCACCAACAAGAAAAATGCTCCCCGAAGAGAAAGCTTTTTTACAAAGTCTTTTAAATGATGTTCATTTGCAATTTCGAATGGCTGTCAAAGAACGCCGCAAATTAACGGATGAAGAACTCGAGCAAGCTACCGATGGCAGGGTTATGACTGGCTCTCAAGCCAAGCAAGCAAAATTGGTCGACGCTTTAGGTGGCTATCAAGATGCTGTCAAGGAAGCTCGAAAACTTGCAAAACTTCCGGAAACGGCCCCCGTGATTGTGAAGGAGCCTCAGAGAGGACTCCTGAAAAATCTTCTTTTGGGTAGCGAAGCTGAAGAAGAGAGCCGCTGGGACAAAATATTCAACTCTCTAGCTCAGGGGCTTCAACTAATAACGAGTTCTTCTCATTGGAGAGTACTTTATTTAAGCCCCATTCAATAGCTTACTTTCCTTTGATTTCGATGTTATCCAGCTTAAAAACCTCAGCGGCATTCTTGTAAAACACATCATCCCAATGTTCTTTAGGGATAGCTTTCATGACGGCTTCGACGTAAGGCCTCACTGACATCAAGGGCCAATCAGAGCCGAACATCATTTTTTTCGGGTTCTCAACGAAAAGCCAGAACCATCGAATAGGTTTAATAGCGAGCTCTTCCAACGCCTCGGGCTTTGCTTTTGAAACATCTCCCAACATCAAAGCCGAGATATCCACAAAGACATTGTCATTTTTATAAACAACTTCCGCTGCAGATTGAATCCAAGGATTACCCATGTGAGCAATAACAAAATTCACTTTGGGAAATCTCAAGGCGACTTCGTCGATTTGCAAGGGCTCTGCGTACTTTACTTTGGCTTTTTTATCGTAAGTGTCTCCGGTATGAAAAACAACAGGGACATTATACTTTTCTGCCAATTGATAGAATTTTAAATAAAACGGATCAGCTGCCCATCGAGGGATATAACCCAAATAGATTTTCATACATTGAAATGCACCCGACTGAAGACCAGCCTCAATACGCTGATATTCTTCGCCGGGAACAATAGCTGCACAGATGGCCATTTTAAATTTTGCTCGTTTCCGATCAATGTTTAACTTTTGAGATTTTGCACGATCTTTAGGTAAATGGATCACGGCTGCGAACACATTTGCCTCTTCAAAGGCCTTTTCCATTTCGGGTCTGGGCTGTTGCTCGCTGTCCGGTTGGTCAAAAGAAAAATGGCTATGGGCATCTATGACTCTTTTGGGATATGCGCCGCTTGGAATTTCGGTATCAACTTTATTGCCAGTTATTTGACTCGGAGTATGACCACAAGACAAAACTAAAAGGCCACAAATAAGGAACTTTAAACTATGTAAGAGTTTCATGAGTATCCCCCCAAAATTTTCTTTGGAGAAGATACATCAGAAAACTGGAAGGTAAAACAAACTCTTCTAAAATCTTAAGGCCGAGTCTCAAGAGCACGATGAACTTTACCCCACCCTGCCATATGGCCGATGAATACAAACGATGATCCTAAAAGCATGGACTGAGTATTGTGGGAAATAAGCCCCTGAACCAAGAAAACCAGACCTGATAGTTGAAAAAACATGTTCACTGGAAGTAAATGAAGTAAGGCAATCTTGCCTAAAACTGTCTCAGATATCTTTTCGTAATCTGCATCTGAAGCTGCAATCATACTTACAACACTTGTCATTATAAAAAGAGTTAATGCTACGCCCCATCGACCGTTCCAGAGATAGAATACTTCCCACGGAAGAGCCGCAACATCGAAAAAGACTCTACGGGGATGAGCCCTGCGAAGTGCAAAGCGTTGCAAAAAATTATATTTAGGCTTTCGAGGAATTTCTAAAACGGGACTTATTTCTTTAGTCGCTAAAGCTGCCATAAGTGCCTCCTTACAATTGTAATAGGACCACTTGTTTGACAGTGCATCTAAGATGCCAACTAATTACGGCTGAATAGCAGGTTCTGTGATCGCAGTCTTTTCTGTTTCATCTGGCTCGCTCAACACATCTTTGGGTTGAGGGGTCACTTGAGCGGGGACCACGGCTGAGCCTGTAGGGCTAGTCACACTTTCTGATTCATTTTTTTTCGGCTTAGGTTCATCTAAAATATCTTGAAGAACCTTTTCGTCCGAATCCTCTTCAACTTCCGAATCATCCTCTTGGCTTACCGGAAGCTCTCCTGTGACTCCCCACAACTTTTCGCTCAGAGCTTCGCGATACTGTTGTTCTTCCAAAAATCCCATTCTCAGCATCACTCTCAAAATCTTCCCTACTCTACCCCGTGCAAAAGGGGTTAACTCTTTTTTTACAAAATAGCTGTGAAACTTTATCGGAGAGGGTAACAACATTGCTAAAAAAGCGGCCTGTTTAGCTGAAATTTCTGATGGCGAAATTCCAAAATAATGCTGAGAAGCCGATCCAATTCCGTAAATGCTGGGACCCCATTCAGCCATGTTGAGATAAAAAGTGAGAATTTCTGTCTTTGAAAGTACTTTCTCAATTTGTCGCGCCCAGACCAATTCTTTAAATTTTCGCCAAATAGATTTTTCACGACTCAAATACACGTTTTTAATAACTTGTTGGGTAATGGTGCTAGCTCCGCGGGCCCACCTCTTCTCTTCCCAATCTTTCTTAATAGACTCTCTGAGCTCATGATAATCAATTCCCTGGTGACTAAAAAAACTTGTATCCTCGGATGCAATCACTGCCATGAACATTGGATTGGAGATTAACCTAGCTGGAACCCAACTCGAAGTTTTGGGTCCCATTTCTCTATCGACCCAAGATTTGTCGGCCAACTTGATGGGTACAATAACTTTATTACGCATCTCAGAAAAATTAGGAACTCGGACAAAAGCGTCAACCACTAAGGCAAGCCCCGCCCCGGCTAGGAGGGTAAGGGCTAAAAAGATGCCAAGCAAAACTTTGTTATTCTTGTCCATTGCTGTAATCTGCCCTTAGTAGTAATTTGGACTCTTTAAATTAACGAATGCCTGAAGATAATAACATAGATTCTAAACGAGAACTTGTCCTAAGAGGAGTGCGTCAAAACAACCTCAAAGACATCGACCTCGACATCCCCCTCGGAAAAAGTGTCATCGTAACTGGGCCGAGCGGGTCTGGGAAATCATCGCTTGCTTTTGAAACCATCTATGCCGAAGGTCAGCGAAGGTACATGCAATCGCTCTCGACTTATGCGAGGCAATTTCTCGAGCGTTTCAAAGCGCCACTCGTGGAGAAACTGATCAACATCCCTCCTTCCATCGCACTCGAACAAATAAATCCAGTGCGAAATTCTCGGGCAACGGTAGGAACAACTACAGAAATTAACGACTACCTGCGGCTTCTTTTTGAAAAAGTCGGCAAAGAATACTGCTCCAAGTGCCATTTACCTAAAGAACAGAAAACTCCTCACGACATCTATGAGTTTATCAAAAAAAAATACTCAGGGAAGGGTTTGCTAATATGTGCACACACCAAACCCAAAGAAACCCCACACGATTTTCTTTCAGAGCTTCTGCGAACAGGATTTACCCGCGTCTTGGTGCAATCCGAGGCAGTTCTAGTAGAAGATCTCTTAAAAAAGAAGAAACTGCCAAAATCCTTCGTTGTGATTGTCGACAGAATTAAAGTAACAGCTGATGAAAACAAAGATGAACAAAAACGATTCATCGAGGCTGTCCATAATGCTCTAGGGATGGGAGATAATGAAGTCAATCTGTACCAAGGGGAAACCAAAGTTTTTGAATTGGCCGATAATTTCTCTCGCTGGGCGAGATGTCCGAAGTGCCATGAGACGGCAAGCCCTAAATCAGCCATTTCATTCTCTTTCAACAGTCCATTAGGAGCTTGTGAAACCTGTAAAGGATTCGGAAACACCTTGGAAATAGATGAAGATTTGATAGTACCCAATTCATCATTATCGATTCTAAAAGGGGCAATCGACCCCTTCACTAAACCCTCTCTAAGAAATTGGCAAAAAAAACTTCTAGAATTTTGCCATACCCAACGCATTGATGAAACCCTGCCTTACAAAGAACTCTCAAAAAAACATAGAGAGATGATCTTTAATGGAGATAAGAAGTTTCGCGGTGTCAGGGGCGTTTTCAAACTTCTTGAAGAAGAAAAATACAAAATGCGAATCCGGGTTTTCCTAAGTCGCTATACTTCCCCTTTCACATGCAAAGCCTGTGAGGGACAAAGACTCAATAATGACTCTCTTCGGGTCAAAGTGGCAGATCAAAGCATTGCTCAAGTTTCCTCAATGACCATTTCTCAATTGAGAAGCTTTTTTTCAGACCTCTCTTTAAATGCCAAAGAGAAAAAAATCGCAAAAGATATATTGGCTCAACTTGATAGGCGCTTGGATACGTTAGAAACGGTTGGGCTTGGATATCTTACGCTTTCACGCCTCACAAAATCTCTTTCAGGAGGCGAGTACCAAAGAATTCTTCTCGGCACGCAGCTGAGCCAAGGCCTAACAGATACTCTCTATGTTCTTGACGAGCCCTCCATTGGACTTCATCCCAAAGATACCCAACAATTGCTAAAAGTTTTAAATAAACTTCACCAACTGGGTAACTCGCTACTCCTTGTGGAACATGATCCCGAAGTGATCGAATGGGGTCAGTATATTATTGATATGGGACCGGGATCGGGGATGCGGGGCGGAGAAGTCATTTTTTCGGGATCAAGAGAACTCTTTCTAAAAGCAGATTCAACGACTTCCCGAGCCGTCAAGGATTGGCGAAATGAATGCAGACACTCTCTACTAAGACCCTTAAGCGAGCCCAAAGGTAACTTCATTGAACTCCGAGGAGCTAAAAGCAACAACTTAAAAAACGTAGATATCGACATTCCCTTAAAGTGCATCGTTGCTGTAACTGGCGTCTCAGGATCTGGCAAAAGCACACTCATTGTCGATACATTATTTCAGGCCCTTTCAAAGATCCTTAACGGAACAAGCGATAAGATAGGCAAATTTTCGTCTATCAGCGGTTTTGAGAATCTGTCTTCTGTAGAACTCGTGGACCAAAGTCCTGTTGGAAAAACATCGCGTTCAAATCCTATCACGTTCATCAAAGGGTATGATGAGATTCGGGCTCTCTTTTCGCAAACTCCGGAAGCTATAAAACAGGGTTTCTCTCCTGGCTCTTTTTCTTTCAACGTTGCAGGAGGCAGATGTGACACTTGCGAAGGTGAAGGAAGAGTCAAAGTCGATATGGTTTTTATGGAAGATGTTTGGGTTCCGTGTCAAGACTGCGATGAAAAACGATTTAAGAGGTCTGTGCTGGCCGTACGATACCGAGGGAAAAATATAGATGATGTGCTTCGGATGACAATCGATGAGGCCTACGAATTTTTTAAGGGTATTCCTTCCCTTAGAACAAAACTTTCCCTACTTGTTGATGTAGGACTAGGTTACTTACAATTGGGCCAACCCGGTTTTTCACTTTCGGGAGGAGAGTCCCAGAGATTAAAAATTGCCAGGGAGCTGACTCAAACGATGAGCAAAGGTGGATCTACACTATTTATCTTAGATGAACCCACGACTGGACTTCACTTTAATGAAGTCGTCAGATTAACTCACGTTTTAAGAAGACTCATATCCAGCGGCCACTCCGTCATTGTGATTGAGCACAATCTGCAACTCATTTGTGCTGCGGATTACATTATTGATTTGGGGCCCGACGGCGGTGAAGGTGGTGGAAACATCGTCGCCACAGGGACCCCGAAAGCAGTTGCACAGAAAAAACTTTTGCACACTAGTCGTTACCTCAACGAACTGTTGTAACAGAATCTAGCAGCTACTTTGTTGACAGCGTGTTTCTGATTTTTGCAACGCCTAAATTATGATCGCACACTCCATTGTCAAAACGGACTTTGTATCTCTATGAACTCAAAACAAAAATTCAAATTGTGAAATTTTCTTCACAATTTTTCGACTGAAAGTTGGCCAACCGAGTATTGACTCGACGTGTTAGAATCGTTACAGTAAAAACAAGTTGAGCGTATTTTTCTAAATCAGTGTCTACAAAACGTTAGACAGAGAGATTGGTGAAAAGTGTGAACGTGGAAACCCTGTTCACATTTTGCTCTAGGCTCTCTCTTTAAACAAAAACGTCTTTCCGGAGGTGCCTTATGATTAATTGGGATGAATTTGAGCATATACATGTGATCCGTAAGCTCAAAGAGGTCATAGCAAAGTGGTTTAGCATCGATGTCTACTTTGCAGATGATCGTGGAAACCTAAAAATTATCGAGAAAGGCAAAAAGCGAGAACACGCTAATCATGTCATGAATCTCATTCTGCAACGAGATGAAGGACACGATGCTTTGTCAGATTTCGTCAGAAACACTACTGCAGAGTTACGAAAAACCCAAGAAAAAGGAGCTCTCAAAGAGTTTCTCCCTAATTTCCTAGGTTCTGCTTTTCCAATCATTATAGATAATGAGTTCATGGGAGCAGTGATTTGCCTTGGCCACTTTCCAGAGGGAGTAGCAGAAGGTCAGAAGAAAGAGCTTGCGAAAGCTATGGCTCACTTCAACTTACCTCATCAGGAAATCGACCTTGCTGTTTCAAAAGTTCGATGCATGGAGAAAGAGGAACTTCCCTACTTCTCTGAGCTCTCAGACTTAGTCTCTCAAGAGATCAGTACTCTTCATAAAGAGATCAGCATGCGAGATGACCGAATTCAGGAACTCAATAAAGAGCTCGGAGTTCGATACAAGTATGACAACATGATCGGTAAATCCAAACCGATGCAAGATGTCTACGGACTTCTCGACAAGATCAAAAACAGTGAAAGCACTGTACTCATTCAAGGGGAAAACGGAACTGGTAAAGAGCTCATAGCTAAAGCCATTCACTACAATTCTCCGCGAAAAGATAATATCTTCGTCACTCAAAACTGCTCTGCATTCAACGACAACTTACTTGATTCCGAGTTGTTTGGTCACGTAAAGGGTTCGTTCACTGGAGCAGTCAAAGATAAGAAGGGGTTATTCGAAACTGCCGATGGAGGAACTTTCTTCCTTGATGAGATTGGCGATACCTCACCAACAATGCAAGTCAAACTTCTTAGGGTCATCCAAGAGGGAACTTTTCTACCCGTAGGTGCCACGGAACCTCGAAAAGTCGACGTTCGAATCCTAGCAGCTACGAACCGTGACTTAAAAGACATGGTGGAGAAAGGAACTTTCCGGGAAGACCTCTATTACAGGATCAACGTGATCAATATCACGGTGCCTCCGTTGAGAGATCGTAAGGAAGACATTCTAATTCTTTGCGAACATTTCCTAGCCAAGTCAGCAGCCGAAAAGCAAATCAAGCCTAAGCTATTGACTAAACGAGCACTCGAAAAAATATTCGATTACCCGTGGCCAGGTAATATCCGGGAATTAGAAAACGAAATGGAAAGAGTCACCGTTTTAGCGGGTGCCGAAGGCAAAATCACAGTCGATATGCTTTCAGCAAGAATCCGTGAATTCGGTGAACGCAATAAAGTTCAAGGGGTTCGAATTCAGGGCAAACTCCGCGATGCCTTGGAAGAGCTCGAACGAGAAATGATCCGCGAAGGTTTGAAACGAACCGGATGGAACAAATCTCGTCTGGCCAAAGAGCTCGGAATCAGCCGTGCCGGTCTTATCAACAAGGTTGAAAAATACAACCTCGATAAGCGTAAGCTGGTAGCGGCGGGCAAACGACCCGGCGAATTATAAAAGCAAACGACTCTCTAACCCCTGGCTTCGGGTTTACTCCTAGCCAGGGGTTTTTTATTGGCATCCTTTTTTGTTCGCTTTTATAATAGCGTCTATGCCCGAAAGAAAACTTTCATATCAGCCTTTAGACCACAAATCTGACACTGGTTTTTCAATCGAAGCCCCCTCCCTTCAACGACTGTACATTGATGCTGCTTCGGCTCTGACAGACCTCATGGTAAAACTCGATCTTATCGAAGAAAATGAAAAGAGAACGATTTCTGTCGAGGCCCCAAACAAAGAGCAACTTTTAGTAAAATGGCTTAATGAAATTCTTTTCTTGTTTGAAAAAGATAAATTTCTAAGCAAGAAAATTGTTTTCGATTTTTTTGATGGAAAAAAAATTACAGCATCGCTCTTTGGAGAGTTCTACCAACCAGTGAGGCATGGTCATGTTTCCGAAATCAAAGCAGTCACTTTCCACCAACTTGAGCTCGGAATGCGGTCGGAACCCGAACACTCATTTTTTGCAAAGGTCTTTCTGGATCTTTAACCAGGGCCTATACTAGTGTCGAAATGCGGAGTAATGCACTACAGCTGGGCTCTCGAACCCTCACAGAAATCAAACCAGGAATTTGGCGTGTAGAGCCACAAGGAAAAATGCGAGTGGGTGTTAATATCATCGCTTCAAAAAACCTCATTCTTCAAATCAAAGATGACAAAAGTATTGAACAAGCAGCTAACGTAGCCACTCTTCCAGGCGTTTTAGACCCCGTATTAACGATGCCCGACATTCACCAAGGTTATGGTTTTCCCATCGGAGGAGTTGCAGCTTTTCACGAAAAAACCGGAGTGGTTTCTCCCGGAGGAGTTGGTTACGACATCAATTGCGGGGTCAGAGTTCTAACTACTAATATTTCTGTCCAACAACTTAAAAACAACAAAATGACTAAGAGGCTAGTGAGTGAACTTTTTGATGTTGTTCCCTGTGGAGTAGGCTCAAAACGAAAAGATCTCGAGCTTTCAATGGGGCAGTTAGATTCTATTTTGGCAGATGGAGCAAGTTGGGCGGTCAAAAACGGTTTTGGTGACCTAAGCGATCTCGATTTTATCGAGGAAAAGGGGCGGCTCATATTCGCTGACCCAGAAAAGGTTAGTCAAAGAGCCAGAGAACGGGGGCACAATCAACTGGGCACCTTAGGATCAGGAAATCACTTCTTAGAAATTCAGGCTGTTGACACAATCTTTGATAAAGCAAAAGCTCTTGCGTTTGGATTAGAACCTGATCACATAGTAATCATGATCCATACAGGGTCTCGTGGTTTGGGTTATCAAGTGTGTAGTGAGTACATCGAACTTGCACTAAACACCGCCTCTAAATATGGTATCGAACTCGTTGATCGAGAACTAGCAGCCCTCCCTCTCGAATCTGTCGAGGGAAAAAGTTATTTAGGTGCCATGGCGGCCGCAGCTAACTTTGCTTTCAATAATCGACAGATCATTAGCTTTTGGGTGAAAGAAACTTTTAAAAGACACTTCCCAAATATCGAGTTTAAGATTCTGTATGACATCTGCCACAACATTGCCAAATGGGAGGAATTTCACTTCCCATCACATCGAAACTCTCAAAGAGTTTGCATCCATCGAAAAGGTGCAACTCGAGCTTATCCACCAAGACACCCCTCACTACCGCAGCCATATCTAGCAACCGGTCAGCCCGTGATTGTTCCAGGTGACATGGGAAGATTCAGTTTTATTTTGGCAGGTAGTGCAAACTCTATGGAGCTCTCCCTCGGGAGTGCGTGCCATGGCGCAGGAAGAGAACTCTCGCGAGCTCAGGCCAAAAAACAAGCACGAGGCCGTTCTATATCCAGAGAGCTTGAAGAACATGGTGTTTTCCTAAAAGCTTCTGGAAGAGACACTGTTGAAGAGGAAATGCCTGAGGCTTATAAAGACATTAACGAAGTTGTAGAAGCGATTAGGCACGCAAAGATTGCATCTTTTGTAGCACGATTGAAACCTGTCGGAGTCATAAAAGGATAAATGACTTACCACAAAACACTAAGACCACTGATAGGTCTCGACCGTTTTCTGGTTTCCTTCTCTTGTTCACTGATCCCGTCCGACTCGTCCGAATCTTCATCAGCATGTTTTTCTGCTGTGCCAGACTGTTCAGAATCGAAGTCGTTTAAGATTTCTTGAATGGGATGTTCCTGACTGTCAAAATCAGCGCTCGGGTTAAAGTCCTTTTCAAAACCGCGAACTTCAGAAAATCGACTTTCGCATTTATGGCACTTATCAATCGATTGTGTGCCTTCGTTCAAGTATAGACATCGGTGGCAGAGTCTTAAGAACATACTCGGACCGACTCTATCATCAATAGAACGTCGCTGACTGGAGAGGTGCTTCTTTTTATTCCTCATAATCCCTCCTAAACAAAGAGGCACTCTTCTAATTTAAGTATAACCAAACCTTTTAATGGGGTCAAAAACCAAAGCCCACAAGCGTTTCCGGCTCAGTAATGCTGTCTAAATTTTCGACATGTCCAAAACTCAAAAGCCCCTAGCATTTCTGCTAGAGGCTTTAGGTATCTTTTTAAAAGGCCTTAAGAGGAACTTCGGCTTTCACTACTCTCAACTCTTCGCGGGAACTTCAGCTACCGTGAAAACCCAACTCAACTTCAACTACAACTCTACTTGGTAGTTCCTCTTAGCCCTTCAAGCTTCAGTCCTTGGGGGACTTGGCTTTAAGTCGTTTGTTCTCGGGCTCCAATTCACTATCGGGTTAAGGGGCCTCGGACTGCATTTCCATTAGCTGGAGTTGCAGCTCGGTTACCAAAGGCTCCTCCCAATCGAGAAGGACTTAAGGTTCTCGGACCACCGTTGGAACCGGTGAATCCTTGAAGGCGAGCTCCGTTATTCACGTTCTGAACTCCACCCTGTCCTTGTAATTGAGCCATCTGAAGCTGCTGGTTTTGATTGACAAGCTGAGCAACTGCTTGCTCATCTTCTCGCATTCCAGCCAACTGAGAGTTCAGTTTGCTGACTTCAGAGTTCAACATATCTCTAACTTTGGCCAATTTCTTAATTTGTCGGTTACCATCTTCGACAGCAACATCGACGTTGGCGTTAAACTGATTGAGCTTTTGCTCTTTGAAGTTTAAGTCTTGCTGCAAAGTCATCAGCATGTTTTGGAGCTCAGCTCTTTGTTCAGGAGCAACCATCATCAACATTTGTCGTTGCTGATCATAGTTTCTCTTAGCTGTGTCCACATCATTCTGTAACTGAGCTTGTTGCTTCTTAACTTCAGGAGCTAGAGCGGCTCTTCCACCCTCTTTGAGCTCTTCAAGCTGTTCATCAAGCTTAGCTGCTCGGTCTTTGGCATTGGTAAGAGCGATCTGAGTTTTCTGAATATCAGTTTTCACTTTCACTCTTGCTGCCATCAGGTCAAGCGGGGTTGCAAAAGCACCCAACTGAGCTGAAATCGGTGCGCGACCTTCGTTCACAGCTGAGATAGCTTGTGCGTCTCTCAACTCTTGTTGACCGGAACTCGAAGGGAGATCCAATCTCACTGGAGTTGCAATTCCAGGGTTCGTGTTCGGAGGTAAGAAGAAAGGCGCATTGTTTTGCTGATTTTGCAGCGGTAACGGTTGATTGAATGCGCTTGGGTCACTTCCTCTTTCCGTTCTATTCGAAGGCACAAAGGGTTGTGTATTATTAGGAGCTGGGGCAACTTCTTCTTGCTGCTCTTGCTGACCTAAAGCATTGGCTAACAAACTAGGTAGAATCTCTTCAAGCCCTTTTTCGTTCTTCTTGTTTTGAAGAGCGGCTGGATTGATTGAAGATTCTGAAGCTTTTGAGTTAAGAAGCTGGTTAGCAGCATCCATTAACTTCTGAAGCTCAGCTTCTTTTTGAGCAAAACCACTCTCACGACCTTTGATAGCATCACAGACCTGCTGAGCCATCGCTCTGTCCTGAGCATCATTACCAACTTCACCGACTACAGGCTTGGGTTCTGCCTTGGGTTCTTCCTTGGTAGAAGGGGCTGGCTTAGTTTTATCTGTTTTATCGGTATCGGATTTAGCTGCAACTTCCGGCTCTTTACCAGTGATGTTGAGTGCTGTTTGAACCAGAGGATTAGCCAACAATTCCGCAATTGCAGACTCGCTATCGATTTTTCGTTCGAAAAGCTTTTTAACCAAATCAAGGAAAACTTCTTTGGTCCCATCGACTCCGAAAGCTTTGGAGTCTACTTTTTCCAAGTCCTTGATGAACTTATCTTTAAACTCTTTGACCTTGTCTTTTTTCTCAGAAGTATCTTCTTTATCAACTTTAGTCCAAGCCGCTTTGATACCTTCTAAGAACTGCACTGGCTCTTTAGAAAACTTTTTTGCAAACTTCTCGAGGTCTGCTTTGGTTTCACCTTTTCCTAGGATGAATTCAACAGCCTCAGATTTTGCCTCATCTTTGTCTTCCAAATGGATGAGACGTTCGTTGTTTTCCTTGTGCCACAACTTGATATCCTCGGCAGCTAGCACAGGTTTTCCTGAAGAGAGGGCCAATGCCATAAGGGCAATACCACTCCAAACAGACAACTTAGCTTTGATATCTACTTTCGAGCTTTTCATTTCAGCGTCTCCTTTAGCCATTTGAACTTCTACTTCAACTACAACTTTCAAAATTTAACTCGTGTTCTAGTTAATGTGAGCGACACACGAGACTTTCGCTCGACTGTTACTATGAGCAATCAATATGCCACGGCTCAATCAGGCAGTGACTCCGCTTCGAATACGGGTGATTTGTTCGGATTTGAAATTTTCGAAAGGCTACATGGCAGGATGCCCAAAGTGTAAAACTGTCAAACAGGTGTTTGAGAGCTAGATATGCACTCAAGCCCAAATCCCAAGCTCGAGACCCCTTTTCCTGTCTATTCAGGCTCAAAAAGGCCCATTGCACTGATTAACCAGTTCGGGTAGGTTGCGACTCTATGAGTCGTTTTAATGAGACCGTTCAAGAGAAAAGATATCTCTATGTCACGCAAGAAGTGGCCTTCTGTGCTGCTCACAAGCTCTATCGCCAAGACTTGAGTCTCGACCAAAACGTAGCTTTGTTTGGCAAGTGTGCAAATCCTAACGGCCACGGACACAACTTCACCCTACAGGCGACTTTTAAAGGAGAGATGGACCCTGGGACCGGAATGGTTATCGACTTTGCCAAGGCAAAACAGTTACTTAAAGAGCTAGTGGTCATACCCCTAGACCATAAAAACTTGAATGAGGACATCCCTTTTCTTCGGGGCCTCATCCCAACTTCAGAGAACGTAGTCGTGGTCCTGTGGGACCGCATCCAAAAAGCTTCTCAGCAAGAGCCTTGGAGACTCATGAAACTTAAACTGGCAAGTTCCCTTTACCACTGGGTGGAATATTTCGGTCCAGAGTACATTTAAATTTGATTAGTTTTTAGGGGTTGTTAGATGACAAAACAAGAAAATCCAGAATTAAATCATAAACTTATACATAATATCTCGGAACTTTTGACGGCTATTGGAGAAGATCCAACTCGGGATGGTCTTCTAAAGACCCCAACTCGCTTTTTAAAAGCTTTTAAGTTTCTCACTCAAGGCTACGACAAAAACCCAACCGAAATCATCCATCAAGCCTTGTTTGATGCCGAATATTCGGAAATGGTGATCGTAAAGAACATTGAACTGTACAGCCTCTGTGAGCACCACCTTCTGCCTTTTTTTGGAAAATGCCATGTAGCCTACATCCCAAACGGCAAAATCATAGGGCTATCAAAGATTCCAAGGCTGGTGGACGCTTTTGCAAGACGCCTTCAAGTGCAAGAAAGGCTCACTTCCCAGATAGCGGAAGCCCTCATGACTCACTTAAAACCCTTGGGAGTTGGGGTAGTTATGGAAGCTAATCACCTTTGTATGATGATGAGGGGAGTGGAAAAACAGAACTCTTACACCACAACGAGCTCCTTATTAGGAGATTTCCGCAATCCAGCTACAAGAACTGAGTTTTTCAACTTGATTAAATAGGTGACCTTGTTGCATTATCGCGGTTTGTTATTGAGGCAGGTTAAACAATGAAAATTGCCGTTACAAGTCTGGTGGAAGGTGAAAATCCTTTCCACTTTGATAGCCAAAAAGAGGATTGGTTAAAAGAGCTTATCACCCATTTAACCAAAGAGGGCTATCAGTTTAAGTCACCTTTAATAGTAGATGCTAATCTCACTAAGGTTGATCCCGACTTTTACTTGCGCGGAAAACTTAAGTTTTCAGTAGACCAAACTTGCGCTCGATGTGCGGAGCAGTTCCCGCTGAATGTGAACTCTCCCTTTGAAATTGCTTTAGCAAATGTCCCTTCAGGAAAATTGAGATCCCCGGAATTGGCCGAAGAAAGCGAAGAGCTAGATATCAATTTTTTTGAAGGCCATGAAATTGACCTCAACCCCATTATTACTGAACAGTTTTTCTTGAGCATTCCTTACCAGTCCCTGTGTAAGCCTGATTGCCTAGGAATCTGTCAGCAATGTGGAACTAACTTGAACTCCAAAATGTGTCAGTGTGCAGAGAAAAAATCGATCACCCCGTTTTCGGTGCTTCAAGAGATGAAATTATTTAAACAGGAGTAAATCGTGGGCGTACCTAAGAAACGTAAATCACACACAAGAAAAACCAAAAGAAGAAGCCATCTTGCTCTCAAAAAGACAAGTGTAACAACTTGCCCTGACTGCGGAGAACCAACTTTACCTCACCGTGTTTGCCCTAGCTGCAACAGATACAAAGGTAAACGCGTTCTTAATATTGAAGACTAGTTCTTGAAATCCCCCCATCTAAATTCGGGTGTCTGTATAGTTATCGACGCCATGGGGGGAGACCATGCCCCTGATGTCAACATTGACGGGGCCCTTCTAGCGCTTGCAGATGATCCTCATATCCAACTACAACTTGTAGGCGACCGCCCTCTTCTTCTAAAAAAACTTTCGGATCGAAAAGCTTCTGAATCCGAGCGCCTCCAGATTATTCATGCGGATGAAGTCATCACCATGGACGATACCGCTTCTCAAGGGATGAGAAAGAAAAAAGGCTCCAGCATCCACTTAGGGCTTCAGCAGGTCAAGGATGGGAAAGCCCATGGATTTATTTCGGCAGGAAATAGCGGTGCAGTCATGGCTGTATCCATTATGGTTCTTGGCCGGTTGGAGGGTGTCGAGAGACCCGCTATTTTAATTAAACTTCCTAGTCTCGAGGACTTTGTGATTTTGCTGGACGCCGGGGCCAACGTGGACTGTAAGCCTAGCCATCTTTTTCAATTTGCTGAGATGGGTAGAATTTACGCCGAGCTTGTAGAAAACCGAAAGAAACCTACCATTGGATTATTATCTAATGGCTCAGAGGAAAGTAAGGGCAACGAGTTGACTCGAGGCACTCACGAGCTGCTCAAGGCGGCCAAAATTCCAAATTACAAAGGTTATGTAGAGGGATTCGATATCTATCGGGGAACCACCGATATCGTAGTCTGCGATGGCTTTGTGGGAAATGTGGCCCTCAAGGTTTCAGAGGGACTCGCAGAAACGGCCTTCAACTGGTTTAAAAATGAAATCATGAAGCATAAGATTGTAGGCTTTATCGGCCTAGCTTTCCTGCAGGGAGTTTTGAAGGCCTTCAAACAAAAATTTGACTACAAACCTTACGGTTCCGCTCCACTTTTGGGCATCGACGGTGTAGTTTTTATTAGCCATGGGAGCTCAAATGCTCTGGCCATTCGAAACGGAATTTTAACGGCCAAAAAAGGAGTTCAATCTGAATTCCTTGAAAAAATGAGTCTCCAACTCTCAAAGAAAATTACCGTGGCAAAAAAGGAAGAAACGAAATGAGTTACTATTCTCGAATCATAGGCACCGGAAAAGGGCTTCCCGCGAAAGCGATGACCAACAAAGAATTTGAAGCTTTCGTTGAAACGAGTGATGAATGGATCAGAACTAGGACTGGAATAGCTCAACGACACATTGCCGATCCTGAAAAAGGTGAATCCACACTAAGCCTCGCTCGGTTAGCTTCTTTAAACGCTTTGGAAAAAGCTGGCATTACTGCTCAAGATATTGAACTTATCATCGTTGGCACTGTGACTCCCGAGAGTGTCATGCCCACTACGGCAAACTCACTCCAAAGGGATCTTGGCGCAGTAAATGCTTTCTCTTTCGATCTCCAAGCTGCCTGTTCAGGTTTTCTTTATGGATTATCTATAGCCGATCAATACATTCGTAATGGAACGATTAAAACTGCACTTGTTGTGGGCGCCGAAACTCTTTCAACTCTTATTAACTGGCAAGATCGCTCGACTTGCGTTCTTTTTGGAGACGCTGCCGGAGCCGCTATTCTCACCCGAACTGAAGACAAATCTCACGCAATTTTATCGACCCGAACCTACTCCGATGGGACTCGTGGGGATCTGCTGAAAATTCCTCATGGCTATGCCGCTTGCCCTCCCTGGAGAGCAGATTACAGTCCTTCAGAGCACAAAATCAAAATGCAAGGCTCTGAAATCTTCAAACTGGCCGTTAGAAACATGTGCGACGCTTCGATGAAGGTTTTGGAAGACAATCAAATGAAAGTTGAAGATGTCGACTTTTTTATTTTCCACCAAGCCAATATCCGAATCATTGAGATGTGTGCAAAGACACTCGGTGTTCCGCTGAACAAATCTTGGCTTAACGTCGATAAATATGGAAACACTTCGGCAGCCACTCTCCCAATATGTTTAGATGAAGCTTGGAGAGCTGGCGCCATTAAAGCAGGTAACAAAGTGCTCATGACAACTTTTGGAGGAGGCATCACATGGGGAGCCACACTGTTTCAGCTGTAAACCATAAAATTTCCATCGTTTTCCCTGGCCAAGCATCTCAGTATGTTGGGATGTCGAAAACACTTGTCGACCAATTTCCCTGGACCCAAGAGATTTACGAAGAAGCTTCAGATGCCATCAAAGAAAATGTTTTCAAACTCTGCGCTGAAGGGCCCGATGATGTTTTGCAACTCACAAAAAATCAACAGCCATGTATTTTAACCACTTCCTATGCCTGGTTTCAGGTTCTAAAAAAGACGTTCGATTTTTCACCCTTTGCAGGCGGAGGCCACAGCTTAGGAGAGTATTCGGCTCTGCTCGCTTCGGACGCTATGACTTTAACAGAAGCTGTGAGGCTCGTCAGAACTCGAGGGGAACTCATGCAAAATGCAGTTCCACAAGGCAAAGGAAAAATGGCAGCGGTTCTAGGTCTTTCCGATGAAAAAGTAAAAGAGCTTTGTCAAAAAGCGACAACAAACAACGAAACCTCTTTCGTAGTCCCAGCTAACTTCAACGCCCCTTCTCAAGTCGTTGTGGCGGGTCACGCTGAAGCCGTAGATAGGGCACAGGCTATTGCGAGCGATCCCAATTCCGGAGATCTCAAAGCTCGAAAATTTGTTCCTCTCAATGTGAGCGCCCCTTTCCACAGCCCCCTCATGAAGCCAGTGGCGCAACAATTCACAACTCACCTTCAAGCTGTTAAATGGCATAGGCCAAGTTTTCCGATCGTTCATAATGTGGATGCCCAAATAAGAACTGAAGGAGATCTCATTCCCCTTCTCACCCAACAGCTAGACCACCCAGTCCTTTGGACTTCCTGCGTATCTTCGCTAGTTAAATATGGAATCACAACATTTGTAGAAATGGGTCCCAACAAAGTACTCACTGGACTCATTAAGAGAATTGCAGACAATGCTAAACTCTTCTCGATGGACTCCATCGACGATTTAAAGAAATTCGAAACTTATCTAAAGGAAGGTCAATCATGACATTAGAAGGTGAAATTGCTCTAGTCACTGGGGGTTCACGCGGTATCGGTCGGGCTGCAGCGATGGCGCTCGCTAAAGAAGGTGCTGAAGTTATCATTAACTATGTCTCTAATGAGGCCAAAGCCAAAGAAACCTGCAATGAAATTGCCGCCATGGGCGGAAAAGCTTCTGCTGTCAAATTTGACGTTGCGAATATCGACGAGACAAAAACTGCGATTGAACAGCTTCTAAAAGACAAAAAGAAGATCTCTATTCTCGTTAATAATGCGGGGATTACACGAGATGGTTTAATGATGAGATATTCTATTGAAGACTGGGACCAAGTGCTCAACACTAATTTAAGAAGTGCTTTTGTAGTTTCTCAGGCAGTCATCAGAAGCATGATGAAAGAGAGAAAAGGCAGCATTATCCATATGGGTTCTATTGTTGGCATCACAGGGAATGCGGGACAAGCTGCTTACTGCGCAGCCAAAGCCGGAATCATAGGGCTTACCAAATCCATGGCTAAAGAACTGGCTTCAAGAAACATACGTGTGAATGCAATTGCACCTGGTTTCATCGAAACAGACATGACCCATGCACTGACTGAAGATCAGAAAAAAGCTATTTTCAATGAAATCCCACTAGGAAGAATTGGAACTGCGGAAGAGATTGGCCAAGCCGTTGTCTTTTTAGCCTCTTCTCAAAGCAGCTATATCACCGGACAAACCGTCGTCGTCGACGGCGGCATGGGAATGTAAAATCACTCCACAAAAGGTATGGCGCTGAATTCAAAGAGCCATACCTAATGGTAGAGAGCTATTTGGTTTTTTTGGCAATAGCGCGAACTAAGTGAGAGTTTCCCTCAGCCATTTCATGGTAATAAAGAATGTGAAAGTCTTTAAGCTGCATTAAAAGTTCATTCGGCTTAAAGCAATGATCGAAATCGATCAAAGGATTGGGTGGGTTTTGTATTTTCAGATGCTCGGTCGTGTATGCCTCAAACAACACCGTTCCGCCCATCACTAAACCTCTTTTGATTTCACTAAAGAATCGAGGCAACGGTTTGAAATAGCTCATCACAATCGAATCGTATTTCATCAGAGGCATTAAAAAGAAATCGAGGTTTTGGGTTTTGACTTCTATCGAAACTTTTTTCTCATCAGCAAGGGCCTTTGCCTTCGCTACCGCTTTCGCTGAGCAATCAAGCCCTTCCACTTGAAATCCACTTTGGGCGAGAAACACAGCATTTCTCCCCTCACCCATTGCGACATCCAATACTTTTCCAGGCCTGAGATTCGAAACAAAACTTTTCAACGAAACGATGGGCTCTTTACCAAACAAATATCCAGCCGGCGCATAACGCGCCTCCCAAACTTCTGCAGCACTTTTTTTATTGGGGTCGACTTCTGGGTATTTTTCATCAAACATGTGGTTACTTTAGCCAAAGGCCTCACCTTTTATCAAGCGGAGTTTACGTTTTGCCCAAAATCGAGTTTAATAGCCCTATGGTTACTATTGGAATGAACTACGTCGTTTTACCTGGCAAAGAATCTGTTTTTGAACGGGCTTTTCTTCAAGTGCTTACGGCACTCAAAGAGGCCCCGGGACATACTGAATCGCACCTCTACAAAGATATCGAAAAGCCAAACTCTTATCTCATCGTCTCTGACTGGAACGACAAAACGGCTTTCGATACTTTTGTAAGGTCAGAGGCGTTTGCAAAAGTGACTAATTGGGGCAAAGAACAGATTTTAGCGGGTCGGCCCAAACATCAGGTCTACACTTCTCAAACTTGAAAAACTCAGTATCCACAACTGGAAAAGTACTGTTTCTTCAGCATGACTCTGTCTTTGAAACTTACGGGGGAGTTCAGTACTATATCGATGACTTTTTAGTATTTCTCTCCAACCTGTACGGCCCCGAGCATGTTCAGGTTTTATTGGCACAACGAACAGACCATTTTAAGCTTGAACCCCGACCTTATTCGATCGAAACCGTTAAGCTATTACAAGGCCCCTTCAAAAAAATAGAAAACAGAATGAGCCCTCAGCTTTTTTTCCGGGCTTTTAAACTTTTTCGAAAACAAAAAATCTCAGTGATCATTGCGAGTCACCTATCCCTAGCCCCGATGGCTTTTATTTTATCAAAAATCTCTGGAGCTCCTTTTCTAGTTATTGCCTATGGTTTTGAGGTTTGGGGAAAATTTCACCCGCAGGACAAATGGGCACTAAAAAAAGCAGACGGTATTGTTTCAATCAGCTATTGGACTAAATCTATTCTTGAAAAGCAGGGATTTGAGAGTAAAAAAATATCCGTTGTTCATCCGAGTGTAACAACGGAGATGTCTCGTGCAGCTTCAACTGCTAACCCATTGAGCGAGTCTCATATCGGTTCGTCGAATGTCAGACTGCTCACTATCGCACGTTTAGATCCCAACGAGCAGTACAAAGGCCATGACCATGTTCTTCAAGCGTTAAAACTAATAAAAAACAGGGAATTCTCTGTGAATGTGAAGTATACCATTCAAGGAACAGGGGATGATCTTCCTCGTTTAAGACAACTCGTCCATGATTATGGCCTAACTGAAATAGTGAGCTTTCTTCCGGCTGTTAAAGCACGGGATGAACTCACCGAAATTTATCACACCCATGATATCTTTATCATGCCCTCGAGATTTGGATTCTGGAATAATCAATGGAGAGGAGAAGGATTCGGAATAGTCTATGTTGAAGCTGCTTTATTCGGATTGCCATCAATCGCCTATAGCTGTGGCGGAGTTACTGATATTATCGAAAATCATAAAAACGGATTGCTAGTAGAACCAGATAATGTGGAAGCCCTCGCTGATGCCATAATTGAACTTGCTCGAAACAAAAATCGATTAAAAGAGCTGGGGGAAACGGCCAGGGAGATGGCTTTTCAAAACTTCACGCGCAATTCAATAGAGCAGCAAATGAACAAAGCTTTCAAATCCTACCCTTTTTGGAAACTCAAGCCTGCCCTAAGCTAAAGCGTCTCTAAAATCATTCCAAGTGCCAATACCATTGATATTCGCCACTAAATTTATGGGATCTGATGAGGACAACTTTAATTTTACTAAGGTTCTGATCTGGCTGGGCAAGTACTCGTTATTCACTGCAAGAACTGAAACTCTCTCTTGCCCATCTCTGAAATAGTCACGCCAGTAATCAAGTGTTCTTGGATATGCTTCAAGATGTAATAGATCCTTTAAACTAATTTTAGGACAGCGATAGATCCACTGGGTCCACCACATATGCAGCTTCGATCCCATTCCCTTTGGGTGCTCGTCTGGAATTCTTGGAATCTCGGTCTCGGGCTCACTAGGGCGAAGAACTTCAACAATTTTGAAAAACAACTGATCAATCGCCTGATGAATATCCGCATCAGCAGCAAACACGAATTGAGGTTTTTCTTCCAAACGTTGTCTGGAGAAAGCTGCGAGCCCCACAACCCAGGCTTGTGTTGAGTTTGGATAAAACAAAAGATGCAAATCATATTGCTGGAGTAAATAGAAGGGAACTTTGGTTCGCATCCAATTATTAGCTCCCACGACCAGCATAGGATTTTTCATTGAAGACGTATATTTCTTGAGAGTTCTTACTTTGGCTAAATTAAACAAAGCATCTAAAGTTGCTTCATCTTTGTTCGCTCCAACTCCGACACCCTCAAATTGAGACTGATTTGGCAGAGACCGATTGAATAGCTCTACGTTACCTGTTTGGAGAACTTCACCTGGAACTGTCTCCCCACGAGCCATCCTTTTAGGAAGGTCTAAAACCACACAACGTTTCATCCATTCATCTACAGCTTTAAATCTCGCTGCTTCTTTATCTTTATCAACCCCGTAACACGTAAAAGTTTGCGCCGCTAGAGGTGCTTCACCTGTAGCACTAGCTAGCCAGAGATTTCCGTCTGGAGTGCCGAAACGGGAGACTTTAATCTGAGTCAAAGGTGAGAAAGCAAAATTGGTTCTCTTGTTGATCTCTTTGGGAGGAATATAGTTTGTCTTTTCACACGAGCAATTGGGATGTGGATAAACGATAGCTTCGAGGCGCGTGTAGCTTCCATCTAAATCGATTTCATAAAACACATGGGAATTATTTTCCGCTAATAGTTCAGGGATAAGTTCCCGTCTTACTGTCAAGTTTGAGAGTTCTACTTTTTCAACACTCACCTCTCGATCAATAAGCCACATCTGGATACAACCCGAACAAGGAGAGCTCTGTTCGGGATCAGGTGAGAGACCTAAGAGAAAGCCCTCACGAATTTTCAGTAGAAAAGGTTTAAGAACCACAGACGTACGATCAAACCCTTGCCAAAAAAAAGCCAATGTTCACCTCATGTGTGATTAGAGCGAGCGGCACTATAAGGAAAACGAGATTTGAAAACAAGAGGCAAGATTTGTCACTGACAATTTTCGCTTATATCAATAATTACAAACACTTACACTGATGATATTCGCTTAAAAAACCTTTCGTAAATCTCAGGCAAAGCCATTTCTACTTGAGGTTTTAATTCAAATTCAATGGAGCCTAAAACTTTTCTAATGTGATCTATCGTCAAACTTTTCCAGTATTGCTGTGCCAACGGTGAATAACTAATGTGCCACCGTTCAGGACTCACTCCTCCGAGATCTTTTTCATAAGGACGAAAAAAACCAAAGCGAGAAAGATTTTTATCTAGCCAATCATGAAGGGGTGCAAAGTATCCCTTCCCTTCAAATTCTTCAGGAATGAGTTGAAGTTTGTAGTCTTTAGGCAAAGTACGCTTATCAAAAACATCGAGGTCAGTCCCCCAATGATGTCGACTAAGCCCCGGTAGAGAGGACCAACGAAGAATAGAAAATACTATATCTTCAGGAGCCATTTTTGAAATATCTAAACGTTTTCCATCTTCATCAAGAATGGGACGCGTTCCAGTCGCTTTTCCATTCCAAATCCCGAGCTGAGAATCGAAACTTCGATATCCGCTAGCAATAGCAAGTTCATATCCTGCATTCCGTGCCGCTTGGGTAAGTTCATTTAGCGGATAAGCGATTTCTATGTGAATTCCAATTTTGGGCTCTAACCACTCAATGTGGTCTTGGGTCTGGCCGGTGAGGATTTTAAGATCTTCGGTCACGCTCAACAGTATAACACATCACAAATCACCCGACTTCACGTACCAATCCAAAGCTTCTTCGAGAGCTCGTCGAAGACCGATATTAGCTTTCCATTTAAAGGCTTCTTCAAATTTTTTAGGTGAGATGACCCACTTATCAGGCCAAATCTCTTTTGCCCGATCTTTTGAGAGATTTGGAATGGCTTTGCTCAGAGAGGGAATGTTTCCTACGACTTGTGAAACACCCCAAATAATAGGCTGGGGAATCTTTACTAAACGACTTGGGCGTTGCATGACTTCGGTCGCAGTTTTAATGAGTTCGACGTCGGTAATAGTCTCTTGCGACGCCACAAAAAACTTTCTTGGCTTCAAACCAGCTAGTTCAACGGAAGAATCCAATACGTTCAATATCGCTCCAACCAAATCATGAACCGCAACAAAACTATAGGTTTTATCCTTGAAACCTGGCTTGAATTGAACGGGCCCACCCGCCATTTGAAATAGAGGTAACGTAGCCGTGTCTCTAGGTCCTAAAATCATCGGGGGACGTAAGAAAACATATCCTTTCTCCGAGAACTCTCTTTCCACTTCATTTTCCATTTCAAGCTTTGAGGCTCCATACCAAGTGACAGGGCTATCTTGATCCGACTCTGTCTTGCAAAGCTGTGTCTCTCCGCAAGGACCGCTTGCAGCTTGTGACGAAAGAATTACAAATTTTTTGGGACTCGAGAGGGTTCGCATGAGCTTTAGAGTTCCCTCGGTGTTCGTTTTACTATAATTCTCCAAGGAACTTCCCGATAAGACGCCAGCGCTATGGACAACATGATCGATGTCCTTTAGCTGACTAAAGTCCCATTTAGGAGCCTCCATCGTAAGAGGATTCAATTCAGACGGAAACTCTGATATTCCCTCTTTTCTTAATTGATCTCGTAATTTGAATTCGCTGCGAACAGGAAGATAGATCCTTTCGTAAGTTTTTCTTTTTAGAAGCTCGAGTAAAAGATTTCTACCAACAAATCCTGTAGAGCCAGTTAATAACAACTTCATAAAGGCTTTTCGAAGACGCGATAGTTTTTATAGCGCTTAGCTCCTAGCAACTCTAACGAACGCATCATAGGCGTATTACTCTCTTCTATCCAAGAGCACTCAGCCCCTAAAAATCTCTTTCCTCCACGCCGAATAGCTTCCAAATAAAAAACTGGTGCAACTCCCGAGGCTTGAAATTCAGGTTTCACTCCCAACAATGCAAGCCTACCCTCTTTGGGTGGGTTCATCTTTAGATGCCAAATGAATTTGGTCATCTTGCCTAAAGCGGAAGACTTTCTAACTTTCCACATGAGTTCATTGATATTCGGTAAGAGCATTGAAAAGCCCACGGGCTCTCCATCTTTTTCTGCAATCAGCACATGTTCTGGCTCGACGAAAGCTTTTAGATCATTTGCAGCAAATTCGAGATCCTCAAGAGCCAAGGGGATAAATCCCCAGTTGCGATTCAGTGTCGCATTGTAGAGACTATGAATAATCTTTAACTCAGATTTCAGATTCTTCATCTCAATGGGACGTATATTGACTTTGCTGGACTTGTTAAAACGCTCTACCACACGATTTAATTTTTCAGGAATCTGAACCTGATTTGAAATGTAATAAGCATGAAGATCACGGACCCCTCTAAGACCGACTTCACTATACAACGGTAAGTAATAGGAGGGATTATAGGGCATCATAATCATGGGGGCTGATTCAAAGCCTTCAACTAATAGACCGCATTCATCATTAACGGTCGGATTGTAAGGGCCTCTCATGGAGGTAAGTCCCCGATGCTTGAGCTCTTCTTCGGCTGAAGAAACGAGCGCTTTAGCTACAGTAGTGTCATCTATGGCATCAAAAAATCCAAAGAACCCCACTTTGTCTTGATAAAATTCATTGTGAGAACGATTTTCGATGGCGGCGATTCTGCCGACAGGTTTCCCATCTCGAAAAGCTATCATAGCAACCAAATCTCCATGCTTATAAAAAGGAGATTTAGGACCGATAAGTTTAACTATACTCCCCGGAAAGGGAGGAGTGTAGTACGGATCATGCTTGTGGAGAATTTCTGGAATCTTCTCGAAGAGCTTGAGACTCGTTTTCGTCTTGCACGTCGAAATCGTAACCATTGCTTGACCTTCTTTTGCCACCACCAAGATAAGCGCTGTCCTCAAAAATTCCAAGCTCTTTGCCTATTTTGGCAAAAGTTTCTAATACGTAATCTAACTCATCATCGGTGTGAGTGGCCATGTAACTGGTTCTGATAATAGCTTCACCATATCGAACAGCAGGGAAAACTGCAGGTGTTGCAAAGATTCCTGCTTCAAATAGCTTTTGGGCAAAATGAAGTGCTTTGATCTCAGAGCCAACAAGAATAGGCACTACTGGCGTTTGAGTCGTTCCGATATTGAAGCCCAAAGACTTAAATCCTTCGTGCATTTTACGAGTGTTTTTCCATAGCTTTTCAATTCTCTCGGGCTCTTCTTGCATCAATTGAAGAGATTTTAAAACCCCACCAGTGACGGCCGGAGCAAGAGATGCTGTAAACATAAAACAACGGGCTTTGTGTCTAAGATATTCTATAACTGGCTTTGAGCCCGCAAGAAATCCGCCCATGGAGCCCAGTGATTTAGAGAAAGTTCCCATCATCAGATCAACTTCTGAATTCAAACCAAAATGATGAACAGTCCCCTCGCCTTTGGGTCCCAAAACCCCCAGAGCATGAGCTTCGTCTACATAAACACGGCAGCCGTACTCTTTGGCTACTTTTTGCATCGCCGGTAAATCAACAATATCTCCCGACATACTGAAAACACCGTCCACGACTAAAAATTTTCCAGCTGTCTCAGGCAGTCGCTTCAGTCGTCTACGAAGGGCATCGGCAGAATTGTGAGCAAATGGAATTGTTTTGGCCGGAGACGCTTTGCAACCATCAATGATACTTGCATGATTTTCTCGGTCACACAGAATGGCATCGTTATCTTCAAGCAACGCCGTCAAAGCACCCTGATTCGCAAAAAATCCAGTTGAAAAAAGAAGTACCGATTCTCTTTTTAAGAATTTAGCTAATGCCTCTTCAAGCTCTTCATGAAGTCCGATGTTGCCATTTAAAAATCTGGAACCGGTGCAACCGGAACCATATTTACGAGTCGCTTCAATCGCAGCTTCCACCACTCTCTCATCTTGGGCGAGTCCCAAGTAGTTATTAGACCCGATCATGATCTTCGTTTCGCCACGGCAAACGACTGTGTTGCCCATAGTGGCATCAATTCTTCTGAAATAGGGATACAAACCTAAAGACTGAGCTTTAGTGTGTTGGTTAAATTCGTAGCACTTTGTAAAAATATCTTTATGGGTCGCGTTGCTCAAGGAGAGGCCATTGGAGTGCCCGTTGCCATTCGTGTAACCATGCGTATGGCCCTTGGTAGTGGTCTGATTTTTAGTTTCCATTTTCCTGCCCTTTCATCATTCGCTTTGTAACAACTCCCCCAACTTTTCCCCCATAACTTCATTCTCCAACGACCCAAAAACTGGGTCAATTCAATAGCTTAGATGAAACGCATTTTGTTTTTGAACGCGATTCATTTATTGAATGAGAATTTTAACTTCTTGAAAACCCGTGGGCTCAGGACTATTCTCTTGCGACCGTTGGTGTAGCATATTTGGAAAATGCGAGAAAGATAAAAGACGAGGTTGCTAAAAATGGGTGTAAAAGAGCGAAAAGAAAGAGAAAAGCTCCAGCGTTCCCAAGATATTCTTGAAGCTGCCCGGAGAGTTTTTGAATCTAAAGGTTTTCTAAATACGACTCTACAGGATGTCGCCAAAGAAGCCGAGATCTCGGTAGGTCTCATCTACCGCTATTTTCAATCGAAAGAAGACATGTTCGCTTCGCTCGCACTCAAAGGAGCTGAGCAGTTTGACAAGAATTTGGAATCGACTTTGAAGAAGTCGGGCCGTAAGAAAAGTTCGGCACAAACGGTACTCACTGATATCGCTAAGGCCTTTTTTGATTTTTACTCACCCTACGGGGAATATTTCGACATGCTTTTATATTCCTATAAAGGATTAAAACAGGTTCAAATTCAAGGCTCGACTCTAACTCGCTTGATGAGCGTTACTTTAGGAAGTCTCGACAAACTTAAAACTTTCATTGTGGAATCTGCAGAGTTTCGTGCAAAAAATGAAGATGAAGCTCTTCAAGTCGTTTTTCTCCTTTGGGGTATTTTATTGGGTTGCCACAAAATTTTTGACGGTTCTGGACGAGGCCATCTTTTTGCTTTTAGTCGAGAAGATTTCATCACCCAAGTAGTTCACCAAGTGATGGTTGGAATTGCAAAAAATGAATCTACTTCTCAACCCAAAGAAGACAAAAGAGTTTTTTTTGATGAAAGGCCAGACCTTTGATTCTCCCTCCCCAATTGAAACCCCAAATCAATGCAGTTTTCAGCGACTTTGATGACACTTTAACACACCAATCTCTGCTGAACTCAGAGACTCTTAAAACGCTGGAAGCGTTGAAGGAAAAGGGCCTTTGGTTGGCTTTAATTTCTGGACGACCAGCTGGTTGGGCAGATTGCTTGATGAGGATTCTACCCATTGATGCGATGGTTTTTGAAAATGGCGCGGGAGTCATGATCAAAAGAGGAACCAAAATTGAAACTACTCGATTGGCCAGCGATAAAAACCTCGAGGAAGAACGAAAAGTTTTGGAAGACTTGTTTCAAGAGATAAAAAAAGAGATTCCTCAAGCTAAACTTTCTACCGATCAACCCTATCGCTTGTACGACTACGCTATAGATTTTATAGAAGAGCCTCCCCACTTGTCTGCAACTCAAGTTGAGAAAATTCTCGCTTTTTTAAGCTCAAAGTCAGGAGTAACTGCGAAGTTATCATCGATTCACATCAACTATTGGTGCGGCCAACACACCAAAGTCACCGCCTGTGAGTTTTTACTCAACACCGAGGGGAAAAATAGAAATATCACAAAAGAAAATGTTCTCTACTCGGGAGATTCCCCGAATGATGAGCCCTTATTTCAGTTTTTTCCTCACAGCGTTGGTGTAGCAAACATCAAATTATTCTGGGACAAACTAAAGTTTCATCCACGTTATGTAACTCATTCTGAAGGTGGTAAAGGCTTTAATGAATTTGCACAAGAGCTCTTGACTTAGCGCCATTTCGCTGAAGAAAAGCGATCTTCAAGGCTTTCCAGATCCCTCAAAAAAAAAATTCAAGGACTTGTCTCTTGATCCGGAATTAGTTAGAGTCTTTTCGGTTAGTTACAGGTTTTTTATTTTTTCGTCAGAAGTTTGTTAGCATTTGGGAAGGGCAGCATGGATAAGGCAGAAGTAAAGGTTATTCAGGGGGGAAATCAACTATCCCTGATCAGAGACACAGAAGAAGTTTTAAAGTTTTTGGAGTTTGTTGGGAAAAAATCAATTTTAGATGAACACGCTATTCATTGCAGATTGACCGCTTGCCACAACCTGTTCTCAGTGGTCAACGAAGAAGAAGATCATTTGGAATACATTTTGAGTAACCTTGACCTCTTGATTAATCGCTTTAGAAATAAAAGCAAATCGGTCAATGAAGCTACACTCAAAGTGTATAAGTCGAGGGTTAAAAGTTCTTTGGAAGACTACAAGGCATGGAGCAATGACCCTTTTGCATGGGAAAGAAAGCTAAATGATAAAAAAGCTGCTTCTCAAGTGCAAAAACGTAGCAAAAAAACTATTAAAACCTCGAAACCCATTGAGCAGAAGAGTCAGCCGGTGATGGAAGAAGCTACGCTTACTCAGGAACCGACTGCTGTATTCAAGGCACCTGCAGCTGCTAGAAGGGTATCTTTTCCAATTAGGGCGGATTTGAATGTCGAAGTTGTTATTCCTGAAGGGGGGCTCACGCTGAAAGAGCTCAATCGATTGGGAATGTTTCTCTACCCTTATTGCAATGACGTAGATATGCCATCCCCTGTTTGGCCGGGATTAAAACACTAAAAGAGATTTAATAAAAATTGGGTGGGGGATTCTGGTCGTTACAGGCAGTTTCTGCATATTTGTACATAAAGCCCACAAAAGCTTTAAGCACTTCTGAAGATTTTGTGTCGGTATCCATTTCACAACCATAGTCATAACCTGAACGGTCCTCTTCTTGGAACTTCGTTACCCGTTTTACGTTAAGGACGACTCTCAAATAGGAGCTCGGGGTAAAATAAAAGCGCAAAGCTATCTTCTGACCGACTCGTAAGGGCAGTTCGGGTTTGTCCTCTCTAAAACGGAGACCTGAAAAACTCACATCGAGAACCTCGACATGGTTAAGTGAGCTTTTTCCAGAAATTTCCGCGTAGCTATACACACCCAAGATTCGATTAAAAAGAACTCGCTCATATTCGCGACGTCTCTCTTCGTCACGTTCTTTTCGATAATGATTGAGATCAATGATCTGTTTGTCGCCTTTATCTCTCGATTTGCGATTATCCATGATTAACCTAATTGGGTTAGAGTTTGAATTTGGGTGCTTAATTAAAAAAGAAGATACTTAATTATAACTTGAATAAATTAGTTGAACCAAGATTTTTCAAAAGGTCGGGAAAATACTGTGATGACACACTACTCTTAAATAGCGCATCGTGAAACGTTTGAGCTTATCACTGCGTCAAAGAGTGGATTTGAAATAGTCAAAAGTACTTTTTAGCCCAGTCTCCAAATCAACCACTGGGCTCCATCCCAAGAGATTTTTGGCTTTCGAAATATCAGGACATCTCGTTTTTGGATCATCTTGGGGTAAAGGACGATAAGCAACCTTTGATGAGCTTTTGGCCATTCCAATAATCCGTTTGGCAAATTCCAATATCGAAGTTTCGGTTGGATTTCCTAAATTAATAGGCTCAGAATGCTCACACTGGATCACTCGTAAAATGCCTTCGACAAGATCGCTCACATAGCAAAAACTTCGAGTTTGCTTCCCCTCGCCATAAACCGTGATGTCTTGATTTGCTAAAGCCTGCATACAAAAATTGGGAACTACTCGGCCATCATCAGTTCTCATGCGTGGGCCGTAAGTATTAAAAATCCTGATGATTCGGGTTCGAAGTCCGTGAACTCGATGGTAGGCCATCGTAATGGCTTCCAAATATCTTTTCGACTCATCATAACAACCCCTAGGACCAATCGTGTGAACATGTCCCCAATAACTCTCTTTTTGTGGATGCTCCAAAGGGTCTCCATAAACTTCTGAGGTCGAAGCCACCAATATCGGACACTGCTTTTGGAGGGCTAGATTCAAAATATGATCACTTCCGATAGCTCCCACTCGGAGAGTCTCAATCGGAAACTTCATATAATCCACGGGACTGGCTGGACTCGCCATATGAAAAATGCCCGCAAGCCCTCCTTCTAAATCTAAAGGTTCAATGATGTCTTTTTCAATCAATGAAAACTTGGGATTTCCGAGTAGATGCTTAACATTCGAGAGTCTTCCAGTGATGAAATTATCAACGACAACAACTTCGCAACCTAACTGCAATAACTTTTCACAAAGGTGGGACCCTACAAATCCAGCACCTCCCGTAACCAAATAACGACCTTTTGTTAAATTTGCACTAGTCATAGATCACACAATCGGGTCAGGCCTTCCTATGCAGTAATAATGGAGTCCATAAGCTTTGATGCTCTCTGGATTAAAAAGATTTCTTCCATCAAATAGTACTGGATGCTTTAGGTTTTTCTTCAAGAACTCGAAATCAGGCGATCTGAACTCATTCCATTCTGTCATGATAGCCAATGCATCAGTTCCCTTCACAGCTTCATAGGCGTCGGAACAAATCTCGATACGTCCTTCGAATAGCTTACTGGCCTCATGCTTAGCTACAGGATCGTAAGCTTTGACTTTGCAACTTGCTTCTAAAAGGGCGTTGATCAATGAAACTGCAGGAGCCTCTCTCATATCATCAGTCATGGGTTTAAAAGACATTCCCCAGATTGCGACGGTTTTGCCTTTCAGATCTGATTTGAAATGTTTTTTAATTTTCTCAAAGATGACTAGCTTTTGCTTCTCGTTGACCTCGTGAACTGCGCGGAACATCTGCAAAGGCATTCCGAACTGATTCCCCACATGAATAAGCCCCTGAACGTCTTTTGGGAAACAACTCCCCCCATAACCGCAGCCCGCATACAAAAATTTATTTCCAATTCGACTGTCGCTCACCAAGGCTTTGCGCACTTCTTGAATATCAGCACCAACTTTCTCTGAAAGAGTTGCTAATTCATTAATGAACGAAATTTTCATCGCTAAGAAAGCATTAGCAGCGTATTTCGCCATCTCTGCCGAGCTGTTATCCATGAAATAGATCGGGTTTCCCGATCTCACATAAGGAGCATAGAGATCGCCCATCACTCGACGAGCATTTGAGCTCTGACACCCTATAACAACTCTCTCTGGCCTAAGAAAATCATTGACTGCAGTTCCCTCTTTCAGAAACTCAGGGTTTGAAACCACTTCAATATTAACTTTACTTCCAATTAACAACTCTCTCACTTTGGCCGCTGTTCCAACGGGAACCGTACTTTTCAAGACGAGCAATAAATCTTTGGTCGCCTTTTCCTTTACAGTTTTAGCAGCTTCTAAAACATATTTTAGATCGAGAGCCCCGTCTTTGCCCGAAGGCGTTCCAACAGCAATGAACACAACTTCGGCTTTAGAAATCGCTGAAGTAGAGTCGGTTGTGAACTGAAGCCGTTTTGCTTGTGTATTCCTCTCAACCAACTCCTCAAGGCCTGGCTCGAAAATGGGAATCTCCCCAGCCTCTAACCGCTTAACTTTTTCTTGATCGACATCGACGCAAATAACATGGTTTCCGGAATCCGAAAAACATGCTCCTGCGACTAGTCCTACATAACCTGTCCCTAAAACACAGAGTCTCATACTCATCCCCGATTTCGGCCTATAAAAAAGTTTGTCTTATTGGGTGACTTTTTAATTGAGTACCGATAGCTATGACTCTAAACTACCAACAAAGTTTAAGTCAATGTAACCAAGTGATTAACGCGCAGAGGCGTAAGTTATGGCGAATTGGAAATCTCAAACAAAACTTTTATTGAAAACCCTTCTTGGAATTTCGCTCGTTATCTATGTTTTTAAATCGAAAATGATCGATTTTGAACCGTTGAAACAACTTCTCTTCTCCCCTTCGCATTTATTGATAGCATTGCTTTTCTTGAGTTTTTCTACTCTTTGTTGCTGCACAAGGTGGTTTTTAATTATTAGAATGCAAAAACTTTCCCAAAGGTTACCATCCGTCCTTTCCCTCTACATGATTGGGAACTTCTTTAATACTTTTATGCCTGGCTCAGTGGGCGGAGACTTAATAAAAGCTTGGTATATCGCTGGTAGAGAACCTGAAAAGCGAGGTAGAGCTGTGTTTTCCGTTCTCATCGATCGAGTACTGGGTCTCGCTGTAATCGTTTGCTACTCAGCGGTTACTCTTCTTTTCTTCACTCATTGGCTTTCTGGTAACCATCAACTCAAAGTAACTGCGCTGATAGTTTGGCTATTCACTGGATTATGTTTGGTAGTAAGCTTGCTTTTCTTCTGGCCCCCTATTTGGGAACTCTCAGTTACAAAAAAAATAATTTCAGCTTTAAGTAAAACAAAACGCCTTCGAGAGATTACTCAATCCGTGATGCTTTTTAGGAATCATCCTTTGACTGTTTTAGCTTGTGTTGGTCTTTCGGCCCTTTCGGTCTTGGCAGCTATTCTATTACATTGTTACTTGGGTTCACTGCTCAATATTCCGCTTTCCTACGGACAATACTTCTTTATTGTGCCTCTTGCTTTCACTGTTTCAGCTATTCCTTTACTTCCCGGAGGTATCGGAACAGGGCAATTAGCTTATTTCACTCTTTTTAAGTGGATGGGTGTTTCTGATCCTGAGTTGGGCGGAACGTTATGCACGTTAATGCAAATTTACACGATTTTATTTAACTGCTTAGGAGCTATTTTTTACCTAAAATCAAAACGTAAGATTTCTGGCCCTATTTCAACCGAAAACATCACCAATTTAGGAAGCCCCACACCCTGCTTATGAACTATTCTTCAAAAGGAATTGTTCTTTCGATAGAAAACTTTGGAGAAGCAGATCGTTACGTACAGTTTTACACTAAAGATTGGGGAATGATTTCGGTTCTTGCGAAATCGGCCCGAAAAAGTAAACGGCGCTATGTTGGTGGGCTCGATCTTTTTTGTCACAATGAAATTTCTTTGAGGGGTGACCCCAAGGATCGCCCTTATCTTAACGAAATCTCAGTTCTCAATTCTTTTCCTCGATTAAGAGAAGATTTAGATAAAGTTCTCGTTGCTGGAAAACTGGCTCAATGGATAAAAAGATTGGCTGATACGTCAACGCCCATGCCTAGCATCTACAGTCTCCTAGGACAATCCCTTGCGCTTATTGAGAAAGAGTCAAAACCTGAAAAGCTGGAGCTTCTGAATTGTATTTTTAAATTAAAACTACTTTCGATTTTAGGACTTAAACCCAGAGTCGATGTTTGCACAAAATGTGAAAATGAAGATGATATTGAAGGTATTTTCGACCTTAACTCCGGTGGAATTTTATGCCGTGCTTGCTCACCCAAAGCAGATTTCTCCGACAGTCTTGCACTACATCCCATTCAACGAAATCTTCTGAATATAGGTGACCAAATTAAATTCACACAATGGGAAGAGATCAGTTTCACTCCGGACCTGTTGCCCCCACTCGCGCGACTCATGACCCAATTCGCCTCTTTTCATACTCAAGTAAGGTTGCCTGTATAAAACTCAAGCATTCGACGTCGAAACTTTAAACAGCCGACCAAAAACCTCCCAAAATTCACGATTAATTAATAAATTTTAATTGGTAATATCAGGCATTTATATTGGGCACGCCTGTTGCAGTATTCTTGCAGTGAGCAAGACACATATGAAGTTTCTTAACCTTAACATTTACTCTTTGATTATTTTTATCCTTTCAGGGGCGTTGTTTGCCGAGCCTACTGTTCCTCCTATCAAGTTTAACAAACTCAAGGAGATGTATTCTTTTTATTATCTCCCGTTCAACCTCCAATTTAAAGTCGGAGAACAAAATGACGATATATTCCCTATGGTTGCCGACACCATGGGACAGCTCTCAAAAGTGGTCTCCCCAGATGACATGAAAAAAATAGAGAGCGAATGGTCCATTGTTCGGGAATCATGGAAAAAGAAATCGTTGTTTCTATTAACTCCAGTCAATTCTGGTCAAAAAGTACGCATCTCTCAAAGGCTTATAAGTCACAAGATTGGGATCAATAAGAGCGCAATGGATCATTTAAGTTTATCTAACAAAATGATTCTTCAACAAAGCTTGCAAAACAAATCGACTGAAGTTCAAGCCAACATGACTCAATTAGCTTTTTTGAAATCCTTCATGGATGATTCAGACAAGAGAAACTTTAACTTTTTTATTTTCTCACCTAGTTGGTGTGCAAGCTCTCAAGAATATCGATCTATTTTTGAAGGTTATTTTAAACGTTTTTCCAGCTCAAATCTGACTTTGCACTCTATTGTTATCGAGGATCCTCAGGAAGCTATTTTTGACTCAAAAGTATTCAAAGAGCTTTTTCCACACTCTCTTCAATACTCTCATGAAATAGTGCCCCGATTCTTGGCTTTTGAACAAGTCGAGGGCCGCTCAGTCATTTATGAAGAAGGGGAGGCCCTCTCAGTCCTCTATGACAAATTTTTCAAGCAGCACAGAGGATTCCTTAATAAAACAGTGGGAGACCTTCTACCTCCCGTTACTCCGGATAACCTTAACCCATTTTTTGCGTCCTCTATCGGAAATCTCCCTAAAGTGGCACAATAGAGCTCGTGAACGAGCTACTGCGTAAATACTTAAATCAGCAATGGTACTTTGGAACTAGCAGTTGGAAGTATGAAGGTTGGAAAGGGTTAATTTATAAAGAGCCGTACTCTAGCGATAAGTCTTTCCAAGAAAACTGCCTCAAAGAATATGGGACTCAATATACTTGTGTGGGGGTCGACCACACCTACTATAATTGGCCATCCAAGAAAGGCTTCGCGAAATACATAGAACAAACTCCCGAACACTTTCGGTTTGTTTTAAAAGCTACCGATAAAATTACAGTTCTCAAATATCCTAGGCTCTCCCGTTACGGAAAAGAAGCTGGGCGGATAAACACATCTTTCTTAGACCCTGTTCTTTTTCGTGAAAAGTTTCTAGAGCCCCTTTTTCCTTACAAAGAGAAAATCGGACCTATCATGTTCGAGTTTTCGCAGTTTCACAAAGGCTCCTTTAACCGAGGTTCAGATTTTGTTGAACGACTTGACCGTTTTCTTGAAGCGATATCGAAATATAAAGAATTTAGATTTGCAGTCGAAATTAGAAATTCCAACTGGCTACATCCCACCTACTTCGATTGTCTAGTAAGACACAATATTGGACATGTCTTTAACAGCTGGTCTAGGATGCCTCAACTCAAAGAGCAATTTGAAAAAGCTCGCTCCTATCGTCTTCCATTTATCGTATCAAGATTACTGCTTAACCCTGGAACCATCTACCAAGACGCGGTTGACCAATTTCTGCCTTATGACAAACTTCATTTAGAACTATCGGAAATTAGAGCGGCTTTGATTGAGCTAATTTTTCATGCAAAAGCCCAAGGCATTCCCGCCTACACATTAGTTAATAATCGATTTGAGGGCTGTGCCCCAAAAACTCTTGAGGGGATCTTTTCTACTATTGAATCAAAAGACCGATAGGAAGCCTGACTTTTGCATAAACAGACACTTTTTGAGTATTGAAGGGGGAAATAAGCCCCTCTAGGCCCAGTAGACTCCATCCAACGCTGATTCCAGTTACTAAAATTTCGTTTTGTGTTGTTAATAATTTTCCCTGAATCCAAAGCCCCGAAGTTAAATTGATCCATTCTCCCTCGGCACCTCCACCCAAACCAAAACTAGAAAACTTACCAAGGTCTAAACCGGCGCTTAGGACGTCTGAGTCTTGCATCCAAAACTTTCCAACTCGAAGTCTGGAATTGAGAAGTGAGTCCTCTTTTTTTAGAGATATTCCAAGGTCAAGATCAAGATCTAGGGCTGTTTTGAGGGGAAAAGCTGGAGCTGGTTGCGACAACTCGGTTTCAACTGCTCGAATTATGGAAGGAAATGAAAGAATGCAAATGAACACAAACAAACTTTTTTTCATAAAAAAATCCCTCGTTATGTGAGTGTTCTACACGATAACGAGGGGAATTGAAATTATTATGGATTTTCTCCATCGCGACAGCCCGAAAGCCCGCTCGTAGTCGCTTTGCAAACATAGGCTTTTCTTAAGGCTCCGAATAGAAAACCATCATTCCTTAAAACCACGACATAATCTTTACCTACTCCAGCTGCACCACCGTAGGCACATCCAGTCATAGATACAACTCCAGCCATCAGACCTGTTAACATCAACATAGCGAAAACTCGCTTCATAAGTAATCTCCTTAGTTGTGAAACCACATTGGACAATGATTAGATTCTAATTTTAACAAAGCTACCAAAGATGGGCCAGAGAACAAAAAACCGAGCATGCCGCAACAAGTCTAAAGGTGGCCACTAAAAAAGATTGGACCTCGGATCAAAAAATTCAGATTTCAATTTTTCAGCCGCCTCTTCATAGGCTTTAGAAATTTCTTTGGGAATTTTAATCTGAATTTCAACAAACTGATCACCCTTTTGACCCGTTTTTGTTGAGCGAATTCCTTTTCCAGCCAATTTGAGTCTTTGTCCACTCGAAACTCCCTTCGGAATTTTTAAGTGAACTTTTCCGCTCAATGTAGGAACTTCAACTTCAGTTCCGAGCACTACTTCAGGGAATGAAACAGGCAGCTTTAAAATAATATTGCTTTTCTCCCTAACAAAGTAAGGGTGCGGTAGAATTTCAACATTTAAAATCAGATCTCCACTGGGCCCGCCCGATATTCCCTTATCACCCTGACCCGACAACTTAATTTTTGTCCCTGATTCTATTCCTTCGGGGATTTTGACACTCAACTTTCTACCATCATTGAACTCAATCAGTTTTTCGCCGCCATTAGCCGCTTCGACCAACGATATGGAAATTCCAGCTTCCCTGTCTGCTCCTTTTTGGGAGAAACCGCCACCAAAGGGCCCCGCAGTACCCCTTCTGCGTTGAGACGCTCTCCCACCAAAAGCCCCGGAATTAAATATCTCCTCAAAGAGATCACCTAAGCCAAGATCAGAAAAATCTTGAGGCCCCATTCCAGGCCCTCCGGCCCAGCCAGCTGCCCGCCCAGCCCCTTGAGCAAAAGGATTAGCTCCCATCGCCTTCATTTGATCGTAATGTTGACGTTTCTTGGCATCTTTCAATACTTCATAGGCTAAGTTAACTTCTTTAAACTTTTGCTCAGCTACTTTATCGTTGGGATTAACATCGGGATGGTACTTTTTAGCTAACTTTAAAAAGGCTTTTCTGATTTCTGACTCGGTGGCGCTTTTCTTAACGCCTAAAACTTCATAAAGATCTTTATCCATGACTTAAATAATAGTCATGATTCTTTGAAGGACAAGTAAGAGCTCTATAAAAAAGAGAAGGGGTTTTATCTTAGGCTTTAGCTTAAGATAAAACCCCTTAAAATCGGCTGTTGGGATCATTAATTGTGTTTCAAGTTGTTAAGTTTTATGTCTTCTAGTTGCTGATACTCAGATGTTTTTCAAGTTGTAATATATTTTTAAGTTCTAGTTGTTTTTCCCTGCCGTTTCTTTCATCGGGTTTATCTCTCTTGTAGATACTACACTGCAGAGGTGATGCCAGACTGTTTCAAGCCTGTTTTAAGGCCTCAACAAAAATACAACTGCAACAAATCTAACACCCCATCCAAGCACTCAACAAATGCTAATATATTCATAATGTTGGATCGACTCTTAACTTGACGGTCTGTTGAAGGCTAAATGGATACATCCGAGACAGTTAAAGAAATGACTAAAAAGTTAACAGTTTAGCCACGAAACTCGAGGTAGGCTGAAACACCAAAGTTCTGAAATCCAACAAAGGTTCGATTAAAAGAATAACCATAGAAACCTTTAAAAACTAAGTTCGCTACTTGCCCCAGTTGAAAGCTGTATCCGGCACCCGCTTTGAGCCACAGTCCACTAAAATCGGAAGCGGATGGTGGTTCGTTAATTCTGAAGTCGGCTATACCTACCCCCAGGGAATATTGAAGCGCCCCAAAAAAACGGAACTCCTGATATAAATACTCATAAACTGCCGCGAGATCGATCAATCGCGCCGTTCCCGACCTCGATATATTTGCAGCTGTCTCAGCCGATGCAGTTCCCGATAATTGGGTCATTCCAACCTCAACTCCCAAGCTCATGTCTCGGTTTAAAAAGAAACCTACAAACCCTCCGCCCTGCAAACCTAAACCCTGAAGCAACTCCACTTGATAGCTCGAAGCCATGACCCCGTAATTGCCCCCACCATAAATGCCATAAGAGAAACTAGAATCCCTTTTTAAAACAGCCATTTCATCTTCGGGTATTCTTCTTTTTCTGCCCGGTTTCTTTTTCTTTGCGTTTTCTTTTTTAACTTTACCGTCTGTTTGACCGTCTTCAGTTTCAAGCTTGATAGCTGCTTCATCGATCCACCCCTGCTCCACTCCGCCGACTAACTCCACTTCAATCTTGACCCAACTACCTTCGTTCTCGCCAAGTAAATTAAGTATGGTTCCCTTAGGAAGCTTTCCTACTACTTCAGCATCTTCTTGAGGGCCACGCAAAAGATTGGTGTCTGACGCTAACTCAGCAGCATTTCCACCAGAAAACTCCTCAGCTAAGATTTGTTTGGGACTTAACAAAACAAACCCAATAAAAATTAAAGCCGGGAAAATTTTGCGACAAACTCGATATGTCGTGTTTGAGGGAACATATCGATCGGTTGAACTTCCTCGAAGCGGAAATATTTTTTTAAGCACTGAACATCTTGTGAGAAACTTTGAAGTGAACATGAGATATATATTATGTGTTTAAGCTGTTGATGAACGATTCGATTTAACGCCCCCTGCAAACCGGATCTAGGAGGATCTATGATAAGTGTATCATAATGTTCCCGAAACTCAGGGGGTAATTTTCGGTTTATACTAGCATCAACACTCTGGCAGATGAAAGCTGTATGGTGGTCGCTTGAGTCGGTACCTAGTGTTTTTCTTTTCAATTTTGCCTGTTCAATTGCAGCTTCACTGGCATCTATAGCAATTAGCTCTTTAACCAAATTTTGATAGGCAAAAGTTAAATTGCCGTTACCGCAAAAGAGTTCCAAAACTTTTTCTGACCTACTCGCCTTTACATAATCGGCAACACATTTCTGAAGTCGACCGTTCTGTTCTTCGTTGATCTGTCTAAACCCCTCAATCGCATGAGCCGCATTTTTGACGGTTTTAACTTCTCCACTTTCATGGACATAGAGCTCCAATTTTTGCATTAGGTCCGATTTCAAAGCTGTGGAATCTCGCAACTTTCGTATGGCTTCATTAATTGCGGGCTGAGCAATTTTACACTCTTTGATATCGATGAGTTCGTGGCTCTTCTTTTTGAAAAAGCCAATTTTTCCATCAGTTACTCTTAACTGCACCCGATTACGATAAAAAAGTGGCTGCTCGGCGCCCAAAATAGGGAGTATTTTGTCAGGAGCTAGAGATTTTCTCTCCATAGCATGCTCGAGGACCTCTTGTTTTCCCTTGAGTTGGTCTGAGTAGTTCCAATGTAGCCAATCACAACCACCACACTGATGGAAATAAAGGCAGGGAGATTCAACCCGTGCAGGTGAAGGCGAAACCACTTCTAGCAGTTCACACTCAAAATATTTTTTATCTTGAGATACGATGGACACACGCACAGTGTCCCCAGGAATCGTTCGAGGAATGAAATAAATATTTCCTTCGGAGTCCGAGCCCACCCCCTCCCCAAACAAACTGACCCTGGACACAGAAATTGTTTTTTCCACGTTAGTAGACTCTTTCTAGGATTGCTATAACCCTTCCAGCGATCACTTCAGGGCTTGGCACCTTCAACCTGTCTTCTTCCTCTTCCGAAGACAAGAATTCAACTCCCCAAGACTCGAGTAGATTTCGATAGGACTCAAACAACGGATGATTTTTTAATACGGCATTCATAGTCGGAACTATTAACACTTCCCCTCTCTTGCCCAACTGACCCGCAATTAGAAGAGTAACGACATTGTCGGCAATTCCCAGAGCGGCTTTCGAAATCGTGTTGAGCGTCGCGGGCACGACTATGACTAGATCGAACTCTTCCAAATGGTCCACTTGGGCTCGAGCATCTAAGATAACCTTATTTCCGCTGGCCCACTCAACCGGTAACTCCGTCATGAATTTTAAAACTTCGGGAGTATAAAAAGGAAACACACTGGCGTCGTGCCGACGCAATTCCCTAATGATTTTGACACTTTCAACGCTAGCTATTCCCCCACAGATGGCCATGGCAATCTTTTTTCCAGAAAGTTCATGAGACTTTAGCTGGACCCCTCGGTCTTTTGTTTTAGGGGGCTGAGTCTGCTTTAATTTAGTGTTATTTTTACTTTTTCCGCGTTTCACAGGGTTCACCTTTAAAGTATATAAAAATAAATCTCAATCTCTTTTTGAATAGGTTTAATTTTTACTTAAAAGGAGCGAACCCAAAACCTTTCCTATTGTGACCGTTCTACGGTTGTGCTAAGACAGTTCACTCGCTAGGTTTTGAAGCAGACGTAGTTATAAGAAGGAGTATTTATGGGAGAAATTGTCCTTTACGCAAAAAAAAGCTGTACACAGTGTAAAAAAGCGATCGCATTTTTAAATAAAAAAGGCGTTCCCTATCAAGTAAAGGACATCGTGCACGAGCCACCTCCACGCTCTCTTCTGGAAAAAGTAATCAAAGCTGAAAATATTTATGCAAGTTTGAACCAACGAAGCACTACTTACAAAGACAACCAGTTGGGCAAACGAAGAACCACCAAAAACGAAGCTATTCGCTTGATGCTCAAAGATCCTAATCTCATTAAACGTCCTTTGATCATCAGAGACAACAAAGCTTACCAAGGCTTTGATGAAAAGAGCCTCTTGGATTTCGTGACTTTACAGGCTGCTTTATCTGCACCAGTTGAAGTCGCAGTCTCTTCGGAAAACACCGAAACGCTGTAGTTTTCATTCTCAGAGTTAATGAAAAAGAGCCCTCACTGAATGGGCTCTTTTTTTTTACCCATCTCTTAACAAAAAAGACCTGTCTAATTATTAGACACTTTTAACCAACGGTCTACAGCTGTCATAAATCGACATTCCTTAGTCCCGAAGACATTTAGAATGCAATGCCTAAAAGACCGGTATTTTCATTGCATACTTGAAAGTTACTATCATTTTCGGGGTGTAAAATATGGAGAGCGAAAAAAGGTCTCTAATAAGTCAAATTGATTGCTTTCATTGGGAGCAACAAGATGCTGATAACTATAATTTAGTTTATTACGATAGCCAAGGTCAGCGGCACCAAAGAACTCTGCCCAAGGGAATATTGGAGCTATCACTGAAGCTCTTTGACGGTAAAACCCATTTGATAAAAAGGTCCAGTGGAGCTTACAGTCCCGCAACTCCTTCTCAGTTACTCATTTATCATGACCCCAACAAAGCCCCTTCCTCTGTTCTCGACTTAACCTCTCTTAGAATTAGTGCCAAATTTATTGATCTCGAGCGCAATTCTGAAGGGAAAATTATCAGCAACAAACTGGTTGTTTATTTAAAAAATGTTAGCCCAAATACTTTTCGACTACTAAACGACAAAGAAGATCCATACAAACACCAGTACTGGTTAGATTTAGGCCCCACTATTGTTCCAATTACAGTTTTTGATTTTTTCCGAGATGAAAAAGAGATTATCAATGCCTTATTTGTAAAAACGGAAGAGCTTAAACTCATCTCCGAGCAACAAAGAGGTCAGAAAGCAAAAATTACAGTCTACTCCGTGCCTGAGGCGGTGCTTCGTGTTTCATTGCCCCAGGAAACGGAAGAAGTGATCGAACAACACACCCTTACACGTTCAGTTTCGAAACCAAGTACTAAAGTGGAAATTCCAACTTTCTTACAGTTCGGTCCCTCTCAGCTTATTCCAACGGGGGCTGTAATGGATGTACTAACTCACTACTTGAGAGTCTGCCATGACCCTCACTCGTTGGCTATTAAGCAATCATTTCTCACAGCACTCGAGAAAGCTCATAACGATACCCACTCCCACTTGATGCCTTTTGGGGTTTTTGAGCGGGCTTAAGCTTGGGCTTGATAGCCTTGTTGTTTGCATCGATTTTTATGGTTTGTATTCGCGTTTTAGTCTATAAAACGCCCCTATGATTACTTGTGAAAACCTGTCCCTTAGCTTCGGTGGAAGAAAGCTTTTTGAAGATGTTTCCTTGAAATTTGTCCCTGGCAATTGCTACGGAGTGATCGGAGCAAATGGAGCAGGCAAATCGACCTTTCTAAAGGTTTTAGCGGGTGAAATTACCCCCTCTCATGGGTCGGTCTCCCTTACGCCCCGAGACAGAATCGCAACTCTCAAACAGGATCACTTTATTTATGATAATGAAGAAGTGCTTCGAACAGTGCTGATGGGTCATTCTGAGCTGATGAATGTTATTAAAGAGAGAGAAACAATCTATGCAAAAGAAGAGTTTACAGAAGAGGATGGTGACCGAGCTTCAGAACTTGAAACTCAATTCACTGATCTAGAGGGCTGGGAAGCTGACTCTAATGCCGCAATTCTGCTATCGGGATTAGGAATACCGACAGATCTCCACAATAAAAAAATGAGGGAGTTGGTCGATGGCGATAAAGTGAAAGTGCTTTTAGCCCAAGCCTTGTTTGGTAAGCCCGACATTTTACTCCTCGATGAACCTACTAACCATCTCGACATCGATGCCATCGAATGGCTTGAGGACTTCATCATGAGTTTTGAAAAAACGGTCATTGTCGTATCTCACGATCGACACTTTTTAAATACTGTTTGCACCCACATGGCAGATATAGATTTTGGAAAAATCACTCTCTTCACCGGAAATTATGACTTTTGGTATGAGTCAAGCCAGTTAGCTCAGCGATTGGTCGAAGAAAAACACAAAAAACTTGAGGAAAAGGCTCAGGAACTTAAAGCGTTTATTGCTCGTTTCAGTGCCAACAAATCCAAATCGCGGCAGGCAACATCACGAAGAAAACTTCTCGATAAATTGACCCTTGAGGATATTCGTCCTTCTTCGAGAAAATATCCCTTTTTTGGTTTTAAGCCGAACAGAGAGCCAGGGGATCAAATCCTTAAATGCAACAATCTTTCTAAAACTGTCGACGGCTCCCAGCTATTTAGAAATGCAAGCCTTACAGTGGACAAGGGAAACAGAATCTGTTTCGTGGGCGAAAGTGAAATCGCAATATCAACTTTTTATAAGATAGTTTCGGGAGAGCTTGCATCTGATACCGGTGAGTTTAATTGGGGAATCACAACCAGCCAAGCTTACTTCCCTAAGGACAATGCCAATTATTTTAACGACAAAAATCTTTCTCTCATTGATTGGATGCGGCAGTACTCAGAAGAAAAAGCTGAAACATTTATTCGTGGATTCCTCGGACGTTTTCTCTTCTCGGGTGAAGATGCTACTAAGAGGGTAGGAGTTCTCTCAGGGGGCGAAAAAGTTAGATGCATGTTTGGAAAAATTATTCTGACAGGATCAAACATATTGATACTAGATGGCCCTACAAATCATTTAGATCTGGAATCTATTACCGCACTTAACAATGCCCTTATTCGTTTCCCAGGTGTGATTTTATTCTCTTCTCACGATCATGAGTTTAATCAGAGTCTAGCGAATCGAGTAATCGAAATCACTGCGGATGGTTTGGTGGATTATCGTATGACCTACGATGAATACTTAAACGAGAAAAAGAGAAAAAAAACAAAGTAAGTTAGGCGGTAACTAGTAAGCCCCCGCCCTCAAGCTTTAATTGTTTGCCTCGCCATTGGACAGTATTCCCAAAAGCAATATTAATCCAAAGTGGAAAAGCCAGAGACTCTCTCAAAGCCCAAACTAAGAAAACCCCACAACTAGGCTTAACTCCAGACTTCACCAGAGTTGGAATATCCAAAAGGAACCAAATCATCGTCTGAGCAAGAAAAATAAATACAGGATTGCTGTCAAAAATAGCTCCCAGAAAAAAAGCTCCAAAAAAGCATGAATTAAATGAAAGAAGAACTGGCTCGATTAAGAACGCGAGAAAGGCTTGGGACTTTCGTATTCTGCCCCACCTAATATGCCTCGACCAAAAATCTTTAAATTTCAACTTCCCGATAATTTGTGGAACAGGCTCCGAGGCAAGAACAACTTGCAATCCCAGTTTTTTAATGGCTTCACCCGCCATGTAATCTTCCGCGAGATAACGGGCCAAAATATTTATTCCACCAAAACGTTGTGCTGTTGATTTCCTAAAAAGCATACTCTTGCCTACAACGCAGGGTTTTCCGACACGAACCAACAGTTTCATCCATCTCGCGTAAAAACTATTTAAAAATATAGCTTCGAGTTTCCCCCCTAAACCCTCTGCTTGAATACCAGAGATTACCGAAGTCACCATGCCGGTTCTTTTGTTTCTCATGTACCGGCTAAGGTGCTTTAAGTAACCCTTATCAACCCTGACGTTACTATCGCTTATCAGAATAAGGTCATTACTGGCTTGATCGTAGGCTTTCACCATGTTGTTAACTTTTGGGTTAGGCCCTAGATTCACAGGATCTACAACAAGCTTTGCTACAACTTGAGGATTTTTCTCAATGAGCTTCTTAGCAACCAGATAAGCTGGATCATCAAAGCTTTCGACTGAAAATAATAGCTCATAAGAAGGATAATCAAGGTCCAAGAATGCCAAAAGATTTTCTTCCAACCCCGAATCGCAGCCCTTTAGAGGTTTTAAAATAGAAATGGGCTCCCAGAAAATATTGGGAGTGTTTTGCCTAAAAGACGTCTCAGGCCACAGGCTGACGATAGTCCCCAAAAGATGAACGATAACTCCCAGACTCCACAAGAGACCCGTAGCCGCTATGAATGTCAGAGTGAATATTGTCATTTTTAGAATCACGATAAAATCGGAAATTTAGTTTTTGCTTCTTGATCGAGTCTAATATGGCCTCTGGATGCCGCTCACAATCTAATAGCGTTTTCCATGAAGTCATTTGCCGAGCAATATGAAGGTCACTGCTTGCAATTTTTGGCAATGAACTGTTTAAAACTTCTGGAAATAATCTATCGCCACTAGCGACTTCCCATGCATCAAATGCTTGGGCCAATTCAAATCTACGATTCCATAAATGATAGGTCTGTTTTTCGAACTTGCCCGAATCTACTGGGTGAGCAGCAATCGATACAGCCCCCTCATTCCGAATATTTCGAGCGATATCTGCAACGTCCCCATCGGCACTCATAAATTTTTTGATTCCCAAAGCAATGATATGAGCCGAGCGATAGTTCGATATCGAATTCTTCGATAACTCAACTCCTGGAATAACCACCATTCGATACAATCTCCAGGCTCTCTCGGCTTCGCTTTTCAGAATTTCTAGATACAAGGGAAAAGTTGCTTTAGTTAAACAAAGCCCTAGATGTCCGGCGGCTTTTCCAATTACAGTTCGGCTCTCCCCTACATGATCAGTAATAGCAATGGCGCCAAAACCCCTTTGACCATACAGGTCAACGACGGCAGGAATCGTCAGTTTCCCATCACTAAATGTCGAGTGAACGTGGAAATCAGCGAGCATCATGGGAAAAGAGTAACGAACTATTATTTAGAATCTGTTAGGAGAGCATGAAGGTTGTGTGATTTTGAAGCTTTATTCAGAAGCGCCATATCAATATTCCCTGTTATAATTATTGCTTAATCGAGGATGACGCATTGAAAACAGAAACATTTAACACTCAATTTCTACTTCGCGAGACTGTAGCTGGTGTAACCACTTTCTTCACAATGGCCTACATCATTTTTGTCAATCCTTCGATTCTCTCAACACCAGGAACAGGAATGAGCTTCGAGGGTGTTTTGACTGCTACGGTGATTCTTAGTTTTTCCATGACTCTGCTCATGGGTCTTTACGCTAAACTACCATTTGCAGTCGCTCCTGGAATGGGGATCAATGCTTTCTTCACTTACTCTCTCATTTTGGGGCAACAAATTCCTTTTTCGACAGCTCTCGGAATGGTCTTTTGGGCTGGGGTCATTTTTATTTTTCTCTCTGTCACCCCGGTACGAGTACAAATTGCGAAAGCTATTCCTCACAATTTACGAATCGCATCAGCAGCTGGAATAGGCATCTTTCTGTCTTTTATTGGTCTAAAAAACATGGGGCTTGTCGTAAGTGACCCCAATACTTTTGTGAAAATCGGAACTCTGTCCGAGACTACATTCATTAGTTTTAGCGGACTGCTTCTTAGTTTTTTCCTGCTCCGAAAAAAAAGCCCATTTGCTTTTCTGGCGGGGATTGGGTTCGTTACTCTCTGTTCTCTGTTAAGGGGATCTGTTAATCTGCCCTCCTCTTTATTCAAAGCTCCTGATTTTTCTTCCGTTTTTATGAAATTAAATTTGCTGGAACCTCTCAAGCTTAGTTTCTTGCCAGCGATTATTTCCATTTTATTTACCGATCTTTTTGATTCCATTTCTACATTTATAGGAGTGTCGGTCGCATCAAACCTGAAAGATGAAAAAGGGGCACCCAAAAACCTCAAAGAGGGACTTATTGTCGATGCGTTTGCAACGACTGCTGCCGGTCTGCTTGGAACATCCTCTGGAACCGCATACATTGAAAGCTCGGCTGGCATTGAAATGGGTGGCCGAACTGGTTGGACTTCTGTAGTTACTGCCTTATGCTTTCTTCCTTGTCTGTTTTTAAGTCCTATCGCAGCTTTGGTTCCTAGCTATGCCACTGCACCCGTTCTGATTTTAGTGGGTGGGTTGATGTTTCGAAGTGTAAAAGAGCTTTGTTTCGATAAACTCGAAGAGGTAATACCAGCTTTTTTTGCTATTATTTTAATCCCCTTAACTTTCTCCATCACTCAAGGAATTCTCTGGGGATTCACGAGTCATGTAGTCATGTTTGCTCTCGCAGGAAGAAGCCAAGAAATTCCGAAGACACTTTGGGGAATTGCGATTTTATCACTCTTGCTTGTTCTTATTTAAAGCATTGTTTTTTACTGCTTCTGTAACCAATCTCTTATCTTTGAAATAACCCAGTCAGGATCTTCCAAAGGAAGATCATGATTTGCCGTAGGATGAGTTTGAAGCTCCCAATTCCATTTTTTGCTAATAGCTTCGGAACACGAGGAATCTACCAAACGATCTCCTCGGCTATTTAAAAGGAGAACGGGAGTCTTAATCTGTTTTTTAGCAAGACGAAATCGCGATGCCGCAACTAACTGTCTAAAAAAATTTACTTTCGAAACTGGATGTTTCTCGAAAGCAAGTGCCCGCATTCTTAATTGTGATTCGCTTATTTTTGGATGAGAGGCCGTGAGATTTAAGACTTTTCTTTCTCGACTTTTAATGTCTTGGGTGAACACGATATCGAGAAGAGGAGCCCAAGCTTTGGGTTTAAGCCGTTTGTAGAGAGGGTTAATTCCGGCAAGACTGATATTGATAAAAACTGCGCCTCTGAATTCTTCGGAAAATTTTTGAATCCACTCCAAAACCACCATTCCGCCTAGAGAGATTGAGAGGACATAACTTTCAGGCCTTTTTCCGTATTGAAGAGCGGCTTTTTCAAGAGTTTTTTTGGCCTCGTTTCGAACCTTCTCAGCCATTTCAGAAATGGTCAAAGGAGATTTGGTGCTCCATTGGGTTCCACTTCCGGGGAGGTCCAATGTTACAACTTTAATTTGGGGAAAAGCCTTCTCAAAGAGTGAAGGAAAATCTTCCCAATGAGCTGCTTCTCTCATTAAACCACGAATGAAAAACCAATAAATAGGAGGATTATTCGTCATACCAAAGGTCGAGGGCTTTTTTTCTTAAAACTATTTTATCGTTTGTAGATATTTCAGCCCAAGAAGATGGAGACTGAACAGCTCGGTGGAGAAAATCAAAAAGATGGAGATGCCTTCTTAAAGTTCTCTGAAGACGATGTTGCGCAATGGGATTAAAAACACCCAAAACAGAAAAAGCTTGTCGGAAATTTTTTTTCACCCACAACCAAGAGCCCATTTCTAAACAAAACGGCAAAAAGAGACGAGTTCCTTCCATAGCCATGTGTTCGTCATAAAGATAATCCCAGAGATCTCCATGAGTAATATATTGGTTCGACTGTGGCTCAATCTTGTAAATATGATTAGGATAGGTGTCATCAAACATACTTTTGAGAGAGAACACTTCGGATAAGTGTTTAAATGGATTTCTAGTCTTAGCGTAAGGAAACCAAAACCTATCCCGGGCGCCGTAACCTGAGTGAACATCCACACTAATTGCAACTTGAGCTGGAAAAACCTCTTCTTTAACAAATTGACACAGCACTTGGGCCTCATACTCCATAGGACTGTTGTTCGGCCCTTGATACCATGGAAGCTTTGATGAAATTCTATGTCCTCCGTAAAGTGAAAACTTCGATAAATTTTCAGCTTTCACTGGAGCATTTCTCATCAGATCCACCCCGTTGCCATTGGACCTGCGCTTTAAGAACATCCCCACAGGGTTGATAACTGGGATTACAACAAAACGACTTCTTTGCATAACATCTTGAGTGCCTTTATCCCATCTAAGAAGATTGATAAAAGTTCTCAAGTACGCAAGACTTACTCGACTTCCTATTCGCTCAAGACCATGGACACCCGAGAAAAGCCCAAATGTAGGAGCTGTTCTATCTTCAGTTCCAAACACCAATCCTATCAAAGGGAAAATTCGATTAGAGTGCTCAATCTCGCCAAGAAGTTTTACGGTCCCCCGATTTTCCATCATTTCAATGAGGTGAAAAAGCTCCTCAAGTTCAGGAAGAAGGCCTAAATAGCGTCGAACATCCAACTCAGTGGTGATGGGTTTCACAAGTTTCACAGTTTTTAGGGGATTAAGGGTTCACTTAAAAGGACGATTCAAAAATTACTTATTAAGTATAACTTTTAGTCCGATTTTTGTCAGTAACTGGAGTACGAGAAATTTTCAGTCCGGCTTGTATCTTCGCTCGTAAAGCTGCGTCAAAGAGTCCACGTCAAGCACTGTAAAAAAGTCGACACACTTAAAATCTCTATCTAAGGCTGGCACTGGAGCCACTTTAGCTCCAGCTTTCAAGTAGGATTGGAGCAAAGCGGGAATCATTTCATCAACTGTTTTAGAAATAGCCCCTTCTTCGGAAGCTACAGCTAGGCGAGTCATTTCATACATAGGTAGGGGTTGGGCTTGAATGGAAGAATCAATCACCTGACCCTCGGTTTGAAAGCGCTCAACTACCAAGGACACTTCTCGGGGATCCATCGTTTTTACACTAGAACACCCAAACAGATATTTGGCCTTCACTTCGTTCATGTATTTGACAAGACCACGCCATAAAAGATTCATGACAACACCTTTTCTGAAGTCTCTATGAATGCAAGCGCGACTCATCTCGAGTTTGACCCCGGGCAATTCAAAAAAACCTTGGATCCGAAACTCACTTTGAGAATAGAAAACATTGGAAAACTCGGAACAAATTAAACGATAAGTGCCTACAATTCGGTTCGATACTTTATCGATAATCACCAAATGATCAGCGACTGGATCTAAGGACTCTACATCGAGACCGAAAGGAAATTTTTTCTTGCGATACTCTTTGTGAAAGACTTGATAACGAAGCTTCATGACCTCCTTAAGCTCAGATCGATTTTCTATCGTTTTAACTACGTAAGAGCCCTTTTCAAAATAGACGGGCACTTTTCGATAAAAGAGCTTTTCCACACGGCCCGCATGAAGGTGGCTGTCGTATTGGAACAGAATCTCTTTGAGGGGCTCCATGTTGCGCAATTGATTTAGCAAATTCAGCCTCCAAGGCTACGTTACGGATACTTTAACAATATCCTAAAATTGTTAAGGAATTGTTAAAGGGTCATCAAAAAGCGGTTAAGCTCATTCACCCCAGCCCAAAGACCGCGATTAAAGAGCCATAAGTAACTAATATCACTTATTTTTATTGCCTTGTAAAAGGCTTAAATTTACATTGGACTTTTTTCCAACTTGAGGTAATAGGACAAGCCATGTGGGTCGTGGGTCAAAGAGTTGTTGCGGAATTCGAGCCGGAGTTGGGTCTAGGCACCGTTGTGGAAGTTGTGGGGGCTCGCCTTATCGAAGTGACCTTTCCATTGGCTCAAGTCAAACGCCGTTACTCGCAACAAGTAGCCCCTTTACGAAGACTTGTTCTAAACCCAGGCCAAAAAGTTAAATCGAAAAAAGGGCAACAGCTCGTCGTTTCTGAAGTTCAAGAACAAGACGGTCTTTTTAGATATATCTCTGAAGATGGAATCAAAGTTTGGGAACACGAACTCGACGCTCTGGTAGAAGACACAACCCCCCTTTCCAGATTTCTAAGTGGAGAATGGAGCCACGCTAAAAATGCAGACTTGCGACAACAAGCCTGGAAATTAAGAGGAAAAAGCCTCCACCCTGACACGCGAGGATTGATTGGCTCAAGAGTCTCTCTCCTACCCCATCAATTAGGAATCGCTTCTGAACTAGCTCGCCGAGAATTTCCACGGGTTTTGCTATGTGACGAAGTGGGTTTGGGGAAAACTATTGAGGCCGGACTCATTTTCTCATCACTTCGAGCTCTGGGCCGAGCCAATCGTGTTTTAGTTTTGGTTCCCGAAGCTCTAGAACATCAATGGCTTGCTGAGATGTATCGCAGATTCCAGGAGATGTTTAGCTTAGTAGATGAAGAACGTTGTGAACAGGACATGATGTCTTTAGGTAAATCATCGTTCTCCATGAACCAAAAAGTATTATGCTCCATCTCTTTTCTAACCGATAATTCGGAAAGATTAATGGAAGCTGCCCAGGAAAAATGGGATCTCATCATCATAGACGAAGCTCACCGTCTCGAATGGAATGAAGAAGAACCCAGCGTCGAATGGGAAGTTGTCAGGCTCTTAAGCGAAAGATCCCGAGGAGTACTTTTATTAACAGCAACCCCTCAACGTCAAGGTGTTGAGACTCAATTTGGTCTTCTGCATTTAGTTGATCCTGATCGCTTTCCTTCATTGCCAGCTTTCAAAGAGCAACATGCAAGAGTTCAACAAGTGGCTGCTTTTGCAAAAAACATCCAAGATGAAAACCGCGACAAAGATTTTCTAAAAAGCTTGAAAGCTTTCTTCCCTGAAGACACCGATCTTCACTCAAAAATAAACACCTATGAAAAACAGGGTTCACCCGACGACTTGTTAGATTGCTTGGTTGACCGCCACGGGACCGGACGAGTTTTAGTTAGAAACAGAAGAAGCCGAATACGCGGTTTTCCCGAACGAGAGCTTCATAAATATCCCATTGAAGCCCCTAAAGCTTGGAGTCTGTGGCTAGATGGTCTGTCCAAGAAAAAAATGAGTGATAGCGACTTACTTTCCCTATCAGCAGGGCTTGCGAGCTCGTCGACAAAAGCTCCAAAAGCAGAATGGTTTCATGCAAAAGCAACTGCTTTATCCAATTTTTTAAGCACTGTAAAAGGCGAAAAAGTTCTTCTTATCTGTTCAAGCGCTAAACGAGTAAGAGAACTTCAAGAGTGGCTTCGTAACAACACCGGCGTCCGTTCGGCTATTTTTGATGAAAACCTGGAAATTGTGGAGCGAGATCGTCAAGCGGCTTGGTTTGCCCAATCTGATGGAGCTCAGATTCTCCTGTGCAGTGAAATAGGCGGAGAGGGAAGAAACTTTCAGTTCTGTCATCATCTTTATCTTTTTGATATGTCACTCCACCCCGATGTACTGGAACAGCGTATTGGACGTCTCGATCGGATAGGTCAAAAAAATAAAATTCATATTCATGCAGCTTATTTTCAAAACACCCCAGAAGAGGTTCTTCTGAAATGGTATGAAGATGGACTAGACATTTTTAGAACCCCATGGAATGGGGCATCTCTAGAGTCCAATCTCACTAAAGACATCAAAGAAGCGCTTCGTATCTATTTAGACCCAGAAGCTAAAACGACAGCCCGAACCAAAACGCTCAATTCACTTCTTAAAAATACAAAGACTTGGGCCGATTTAAAGCGAGAGGAACAACAACAAGGAGTGGACCTACTTGTAGACATCACTTCTTTCAGCCACGGTTCTGGAATCAAGCTTGCTGAACATATCCAATCCATTGAAAAAGACCCTGAACTCAGAATCTTTTTGGAAAAAGCATTTAATCATTTTGGTGTAGAAATGGATAAGCTCGACAGTGCGGGGGCCTTTAAGCTTGCTGCTCACTCACTGACTTTTGTCGAAAGTTTCCCAGGACTGAGCTCTACTGGTGAACTTTCTGGTACTTTCAACCGAGATCGAGCTCTTGTGCAAGAGGAACTTGCTCTTCTGACCTGGGAGCATCCCGTAGTTCAAGGTGCCTTCAGTTTAATTCTTGAAGCCGATGTTGGGCGTTTCACTGCTGGAATTGTAACAGGAATTAAAAATCCAGAACCTCTATTGCTCGAATTAATTCACGTGTTGCAACCTACAGCTCCAGGGCACCTTGAAGTGGAGAGAGATCTGCCACCACAAACGCTAAAAACATTCATCAATGTTGATGGCGAGATCATGAAAGCTCCAGCGAGTCTAGAGACCGCCTCTTACCAGCCTTTATCTCCCACTATAGCTGAGCAGATTTTGCCCCTTTTACGACAGCGGCTTAATCAGTCGATGGAAAAAGCAAACAAAGCTATTACTAAATTAAGCGCTCCCATCATTGAAGCTGCTGTCAAAAGCTACGAGGAACGACTATCGGCAGAGCTTAAAAGATTGGAACAACTATCTAAGATCAATCCCTTGATTTCCGAAGATGAAGTGTCGGCTGCAAAAGAAAAGCAAAAAAAAGGGGTGGCCTCGTTAAAGACCACCCAACCACGGCTTGATAGTATCCGACTTATTTTATTTCAGTAAATTACAACAATCGGTTTCATTTTTGTTATCCTATGCCACTTTTTTGGTGGGCTCGGTCTTTTCATCCGATTTACCAGTTAAGCGATGCCACAAACTAGGTTTACCCTCCCCTATTTTGATGAGCTGTGACTTAGGCTGTGTTTCTTCTTTTTTGGGAACAGTGACTCTTAAAACACCTTCTTCGAAATTGGCCTCAATCTTATCAGCTTTAATATTTTCACCTAGGTCTATAACTCGCTCAAAACGCCCATAGCTGCGCTCTTGGTAAAATGATTGAGCAGTCTCTTCTTTTTTCTCTCTTTTTTTCTCACCGGTTATCTTCAACTGGTGGTCAATCATTTGAATCTTGATGTCCTCTTTAGAAACACCGGGTAGATCCACAGCAATAAGGTAATGTGAGGGGGTGTCTTCCAAATCACAAGAAGGAGAGAACTCAAAACCTCGAGCCATTAGAGGTTCTGACCCCCCTATATTCAGATTTTCGATTAAATCATCACGCAGTCTATCCATTTCTCGTTGGAAACGGCGTAATTCGCGGAAGGGTTCACTACTCGTCAGGAATCCCGGACGCCACAATTCTAGATTTCTTGCCATAACAGTTTGCCTCCTTAAAAAAGGTTGTGTTGTGGCTTGGTCAGATTGCAGCTTAAATGCCAGTTTATTGAATAGGTGCGAGGAAATCAGGATAATGCTTCAATGGATCTTTGGGTTTTGATTCGGCAGTCTGAGCAAAGTGAGCTTGTGAAAGCAAGGGTTTAAACTCCTCTGGATCCAAACCAAGCTCACGAAGATGGGCCCTAGAAGCTCTTAAAAACTTAGCAGGATCTTTTTTCCAAGATTCGAAATCTGCTTGAGTGAACCTAGGTTCAAATTTAATGACTCCGCTACTATTAATAGCTTGGTTCAACATAGCTCTTACATATTTTACTTGTAGCGAAGCTAAATATTCGTCAGTCGGGGCATCAAACAATCTAAACTCGATTCGATCGGTTCCTTTTCCACCGAAAGCAGGAGTCCAAGGCACTTCTGGGTTTTTGATGTCAATCGTGTGATTATACTCAGGCGGAATGACAGAACCCATTAATGCAGTCGCATTAAGTTGTGTGTAAGAGGGTTTACGAGTTTCAAATGGATTAAAATACCTCTCTTCATAAAGAAGTTTACCGAGATCATCCCAATTTCCCTTAAAATCATTTAATTTCTCAATGAGTTCTGGGCTCATTTTAACACGAGCTGCTGCCCTTTCACGGAAGGGGTGTTGCCATAGAAATTGAATCATATCTCGGTTCGACTCAAAGTAATTCAGAAGGTTGGCCATTTTTCGTGCCCCTTCTTTTTCAGACAATCCTTTCAAAGGTGCTAAATCGACATTAACATGAGCTCCTCCAGCCCACCTACGAGGAAGTTTCCCCAAATCTCGCATAGCCTGATACAGCTCCGCTATCTCTTCCGAAGTTTGAGGTGACCATTTGGGTGAAGGGATTTCGATGTGTCCCTTTCTGGGATTGACCGGTTTTCCATCGACGTAGGTACGAGTTACCCCATCCCACTCAACCCTCCATTTACGGCCCTCACCGTCTGCGAACGAATACTTGATAGAAAGATTGTGCCCGTGTCCCTCTCCAGACTCTTCTTGAATAGGAGTTCCACCCAAAGCTTTTGATAAAGCCTCAGCTGCTTGTCTTATTTCAGCTTTGGCTGTCGTTTGATGTCTTGGAGGATCTGGGAACCTGAAACTATACTCAATACCTAGGTCGACTTTATTGACATCGATAGGACCTTTTGAATCCACCAGCACAGAGGGCAATTTACTAGGTCTAGGGGTTAAATAATTTTCAAAATCCTCATCGAGACGAACTCTGTCAGAGAAAAGAAAAGACAATCGCTCAATTTTTTCCATGGTCTCAGCATTGAGTTCACCTAACTCAGGCGGTCCTCTCACTTTCTCTTTTTCTGCCAAATACTCTTTAGCAATTTTCACTAATCCCTCAGCGAATCGCTTTCGGGCTCTATCTAAAACGGGCAACTTGTAATCAATTGGGATGCGGTTTTCCCAAGGTAAAAGAGGCGCTACGATCTTATTTCTAAAATGATTAAACGATCGGGACGAGGTCGAATACTTCATCCACTTAAACTCTTTTTCAAACTGCTCTAAAGCCTGAATCTGTTTTTCAGAAAGATACTCCTGAGTAAGAGATCTTATAGGCGCTGATGCATCAAATTCATAATCATGGATTCCTCTTAAGCCTGAAAAATCCCCACTGGCAAACCTAGACTCAATCACATCCTCAAGAAAATCGCGCTTAGCGCCTTTATTGCCTGACCTTCGCTCAAAATCCGCGAGTCCCTGGCCTTCGACTTGGTCGGGCATTCCTTCGCGGCCCCTCACATTGCGAGCACCGATCATTCTGTACTTATTTTTAAAATCCTCATATTTTCCATCGACCATAGCTCTTTCAAGCTTTTCTAATGATGCCCGGTTATAAACACCCAAATAAGGGTGAGTTAAGATACTTTCTACTTCATCTGGATTTCGTTTAGTCTGCCGCCAGAATAAGAACCAAGTTCCTGCATCCAAAAGTTCGATATATTGAGGAGCTATTCTTTCACGAACTTCTTTCGCTTTAGGCCACTCATGAATAAGATGCTGATGACCCACTTTTCCATCTAAGTGAGTCTCAACTTCTTTGAGTTGATCCTGATATACCTTTCGATTGATTTCACCCGAGGAGCTTCGTACTTCATAGGAGCCCTGGTCGTCACCTACGGTGAGCCACTGAGGAGTATCCTCAGCGGGACGTAAAATATCGAAGTTTAAAATCTGCTCGTAAAAAAGCTCCTCATTGCCTTCTAAAGTAATGGCCTCAAGTGGGTTTTTACGATCAAAAATAAATTTGGCTTTTGCTGAAAGAGATTTTTTCTCCCAGTTTGCTGGAAGCTCTATACCTTCAGCTTTATATTTTTCTGGATATTCCTTGATCCACTTCTCAAGCTTCTTGCTCACTCTACCTGTTTTTTCCCCATGGAGCCGTTTTTCGATGATCCCCATCGTTTGCTTTTGATCAGCGCGATCAAACCATTTAACAATATCCCCATAAAAGAGACCCTCTTTTTCGAAGGCTCGTACAATGCGAGTGAAAGTACCAGCAAAAGTATTTTCTTTACCCTTTATTCCACCCGCTCTTTGGAGTTGTAGATTATGAAAAAGGGTATAGCAGGAAACATTGCTGGATTTAGCAGCAAGACCTGAAGTGGAGCTCAGAAAAAGAATGAGCCCGACAAATAGCGCTGTGAACTTATGATTCAAGAACCCTGTCCCCTAAGAAAGTGTTTATCCCCAAAAAAGAGTAATAAAAGTTAAGGCTGCAAGGGATGTTCCACAGAAATGTGAAAAACGATAGGCTCAGAATACACTTACGCATTGATTTCAATGGGAATAGCTAAGAGGCAAGTGTCAAAATTGTGGACAGGTTTTTAATTGGTAGAAATAAAAAAGCCCTTACTTTCGTCGCGTTTATCCTAGACGCGATTTGGGTAAGGGCCTTTTTTAAAATCCTAAGAGAGATAATCTAGTTACTGTTAGCTAATCTCATTTTCAAAGCTTCAAGAGCTGCGAGTCTTAAATCATTTTCGTACACAAACTTAAAAAAATCTTTTACGTCCTGATCCTTCATAAGTTTATCCCACATTGGATCCTGCTTCTTTTTGGACTTAAACTGCACAACGTTATTCACCGACGTTTCTTTTTCGAACATCAAGAACCCCCTATGAATTGTTTGATTGTGAGCGATTAAATTAACGAGATGCGACATTATGCCTCAGGCCTTGAAGGATAGCAAGAAAAAACTTATAAGTTGTTGATTTTACTATAGTAAACTCAACCACAACCTGTTCCTTGACGGCCCCCGCCCCCTCAAATACTCTTCCCTAAGTTCTTAAAACGCATGGACCGTCCTTTCTCACATCTTGGTCTCTTACATAGAAAGATAACACTATGAAATCACATCCACTTTTTGAGAAGCTTCGTATCTTTGCTCCCGGCCCCACCCCAGTTCCTGATCTTGTTTTAGCTGAAATGGCCAGATCCCCCCTTCACCATCGCACCAAAGAGTTTGTTGAGATCCTCACTCGCGTGAAAACAGGACTCCAATTTCTTTTTCAAACCAAACAGCCTGCTTATGTTCTCTCGAGCTCTGGCACTGGAGCCATGGAGACCATTATCGTGAATCTTTTCGCTACGGGTGATGAAGTCATCGTGGTGGATGGGGGAAAGTTCGGAGAGCGATGGGGCAAACTAGCTTCGAAGTTTGGTCTCACAGCCCACTCTATCAAAGTGGATTGGGGAAACGCTGTTTCTCCAGATGAAATCGTTAAAACTCTTAAGGCCCATCCCAAAACTCGGGGAGTTCTCTTTCAAGCGTCGGAAACATCCACTGGCGTCTACCATCCTGTGAAAGAGATTGCAGAAGCGGTTCATAAAATCAGTGACGCATTAGTCATTGTGGATGCCATTACTGCGCTAGGAGTCGTTGATCTCCCCATGGAAAAATGGGGACTTGATGCAGTCGTCAGTGGTTCTCAAAAAGCTTTAATGTTACCACCGGGATTAGCTTTCTTAGCTCTTTCAGAACGGGCTCATGAACAACGTAAAAGATCCAACATCCCAAACTTCTATTTTAATTTAGCAGCTGAAGATAAAGCTGCAGTCGGTGGAGAGACTGCTTGGACTCCAGCAGTAAGTCTCATCTGTGGATTAGATGTTGTTCTTACTCAACTTCAAAATATCGGATTAGAGCCCGTCTTTAACCATCATGCTCGACTTGCTGAAGCCACCCGCCGAGGTATCAAAGGTTTGGGGTTAGAGCTTTTTGCGAAAGCTTCTCCTTCCAATTCAGTGACAGCAGTTCATGTCCCTAAAGAGATTACCGAAGGGAAAAAAGTGGTGTCCTATTTAAGAGATCAATTCGGAGTCACCATTGCGGGGGGACAGGATCAGTGGAAAGGAAAAATTTTCCGTATAGCTCACTTAGGTTTCTATGATGAGCTCGACATGTTAACTATTCTAGCCGCAATCGAAAATACGCTTACGGCTCTGGGTGGAAACATCGAACTCGGTCGCGGCGTTGCTGCGGCCTCTCAATACTTTTTAGAAAGTCGTCACCATGGCAAATAAAATGAGAGTCTTGATCGCAGATGGACTTGCGAAAGAAGGCTCTTCCCTACTTAAGCAAAACTCACAAATTGAGCTCATGGCCTTTGATGCTATCGACAGAGAGGAACTCAAAGAAAAACTGCCACAAGTTGAGATCTTAATCGTGCGTTCTCGAACTCAAGTGGATAAAAATCTCCTAGAGACCGCAAGAAACCTAAAACTCGTACTTCGAGCAGGGATTGGTCTTGATAATGTCGATGTTCCGGCCTGCACAGACCAAGGAATTGTGGTCATGAATGCCCCTACGGGGAACATCGTAACCACTGCTGAGCACACACTCGCCATGATCTTTGCCGTCTCAAGACACATTCCCCAAGCTGATGCCACTTTAAGAAGTGGAAAATGGGAAAAGAAAAAATTTCAAGGGAATGAGCTCCGAGGAAAAACAATCGGTCTCTTGGGATTAGGTAACATTGGTAGGACTGTAGCCGATAGAGCTTTGGGACTGGGTATGAGAGTCGTTGCCCATGACCCCTACGTCAATCCAGAAGCTGCAGCCAAACAAAGAATTCATTTAGTGAGTATGGATGAACTTCTCACAACGGCTGACTACGTTAGTGTTCATGTACCACTCATCAAATCTACTCAGAACCTCATCAATGAAGTGGCTCTCAGAAAAATGAAAAAAGGGGCCTATCTTGTGAACTGTGCACGAGGGGGGATTGTTGATGAAAAAGCCCTTCTCACAGTTTTGTCGGAGAAACACTTAGCCGGCGCAGCTCTTGATGTTTTTGAGACGGAACCTCTCCCAGAAAGCTCTCCCCTTCTCAAATGTCAGGACTTAGTTTTAACGCCCCACTTGGGAGCCAGCACTGAAGAAGCTCAAGTTCAAGTGAGCTTAGAAGTGGCTGATCAAATTGCACTCTATGTAGGCGAAGGGGTGCTTAAAAATGCAGTCAATGTTCCAAACGTTACTCTAGAACAGCTCAATGCTATTAAACCCTATGTTCAGTTATGCGAAAAACTTGGTTCGTTTGCGACTCAAGCTGGCCCGCAAAATGTCAAAAAGATCAAAGTTCATTTTGAAGGAGAAATTTCAACATTAAACAGAGAACTCTTAACACTCTCTGTGCTCAAAGGCCTGCTTTCCCCCGTTCTTTCTACGACAGTGAACTTCGTCAATGCAAGAAAGCTTTTAAAAGAACGAGGAATTCGAGTTGAAGAATCTTTTGAACAAGAATGTGCCGACTACAATAGCCTTGTAGAGCTCACGCTCTCAGGAGACGAAACCTTTTCCTGTTCGGGAACCCTATTTGGAAAAGAAGAGCCCAGAATCATCAAAGTGGACAACTTCAATATCGATGCTATACCCGCAGGGCATTTACTGTTCACTAAAAACGTAGATCAACCTGGAGTGATTGGATCCATGGGCACATTACTCGGAGCCCACGGGGTTAATATTGCTCGAATGCATTTAGGAAGAGAACCAAAGAAAGCAGAGGCAATTGCGCTGATCAACATCGATTCTGAGCCCTCAAGCCCCGCTTTAGATTCATTAAGAAAAACCAAAGGAATGATTTCAGTTAAAGCTATAAGGATTTAAAGGAGCTACTATGCCACAAGCTGTTGTTATTATCGGAGTCCAATGGGGAGATGAAGGAAAAGGGAAAATTGTTGATTACTACGCTTCAGGAGCTGATCTCGTCGCAAGATTTCAGGGCGGAAACAACGCAGGTCATACGCTAGTTGTAGAAGGTAAAAAAACGGTTCTCCATTTAATCCCATCGGGTGTTCTCCATCCCCATGCAAAATGTTTAATTGGCTCGGGGGTTGTCGTTGACCCTGAGAATTTTCTCCATGAGATTGATGTTCTAGCCAAAGCAGGAATCAAAAATCTTGAAGAAAGAATTTACTTAAGTGACCGCTGCCATTTGATCGTGGACTATCACAAACACTTAGATGCAGCTCGAGAAAGCAAACGTGCCGGTAAAATTGGGACGACTAAAAGAGGTATTGGTCCAGCTTACGAAGATAGGGCTTCAAGACGCGGTTTAAGAATCGCTGATCTTTATAATGAGTCGGCATTTGAGGAAAAGCTCAGAGAAAACCTCGCTGAAAAGAATTTCTTGTTGCGGGAGTATTACGGAGTCGATGCGGTCCCCATGGAAAGCTTCATGGCCAAGTACAAAGAGATCGCAAGAAAACTTAAACCCTTCGTGAGAGATGTTTCAGCGGAACTCTTTCAAGCGATTGATGAAAACAAAAAAATTCTTTATGAAGGAGCTCAAGGAGTATTGCTCGATGTTGACTATGGAACTTACCCCTATGTGACTTCTTCTCAAACTCTCCCCTCTCAAGCAGCGCTGGGTCTCGGCGCCAGAGTTCCCAAAGACACTCTCTTTGTCGGGGTGATCAAGGCTTACTCTACGAGAGTTGGTGAAGGTCCCTTCCCCACGGAGCTTAAAGATGCTTTTGGAGATCAATTAAGAGAAAGTGGTTCCGAATATGGGGCTACGACAGGTCGGCCCCGCCGCTGTGGTTGGCTCGATCTCGTGGCGGTGAAATATGCTATTCAGGTTTCGGGTATTAAGAACATTGCGATCACCAAAGCCGACGTTCTTTCCGGAATAACTGAATTAAAAGTTTGTACCGGTTATCAATATCAGGGTAAACGACTCAACACGATTCCGGCTGACTCATCCATACTTAATAAAGTAACTCCAATTTACGAGACTCTCCCCGGTTGGAGTGAAGACTTAACTCAAGTTAGAAATCCTCAAGATATTCCGAAAAATCTTCAGAACTATTTAAAGTTCATTGAGAATTTCACAGGGACTCGAATCAATTTGGTTTCGACGGGAGCTGGACGAGAAGCTGTGATCGATATTCAGAAGGCTTTCTAGATATCGATCTCTGCGGGGTAAGAACTTTCTAAAAAAGTTTCGGACTCGTAATCGTACAAATAGAGTTTGGTCTCTTTCTCATTTCCCCAAGCAACGAGACCGTCCCTAAGACTTGCAGGCTCTCCAAACTGGCCTTCAGAGCTTCTGGCACTGTAGATATCCAATTGAGATTTTGGAATCGTAACCTCTTTTACAACTTTATCTCTCTCCTTGAATCGTACCCTAGTTTGGTTCTGGGAATCGTTTGAACTCACAACTTCATCAATGTAGCCATTACCATCCAAATCTGCTTTCAGTACCGAGCTGAGATCTCTTTGAAGCGGAGGCGTTTCAGAGCTTGTAGATTTTTCTTCTGGGAATTCAATCCACTCTTTAAATTTTCCGGCGACATATCGACTCGAGGCTATTTTTTCCCCACTCTCTGACCACTCATCAAAAACGCCCTCGAGTGTGCCTTTTACATATTTTCTCTCAGATAGTGGCTTACCGTTGGAGTAATAAAGGGAGTAACTCCCTTCCAATTGGCCATTGAGAAACTGAGCCGCCGCATGGAGTTTGCCGTTAGAATACCAATCTCGATAAAGCCCCTCCCAGCCGAGCATACCGTACATATATTCCATTCTTTTTTGGCCATTCAAATACCAAAAAGTCCAAGTTCCTGAGGGACGTCCATCTAAGTACTCAATGTGACTCTGGAGTTCACCATTCTCATACCAAGCAATCTGCTCCCCCTTTTTTAACCCCAACAAATAATTCTCTTCCGATTTTTTTTTGCCACTTGGGTAGAAAGCTTCTTGCTTACCCTCTTTTTTACCCATCTTAAAATTCTCTTCCGAGAGCTTCACAGCAGTTGACGAATAGCTCATAGCTTTGCCATGCAACTTTCCATTTTGATAATTTAAAATGAGTTCACTACCATCGGGATGTTTGTAATGAGTCGTCCCATGGTAAACATCACAACTTGCGGTTTTATCTACTTCACTCGTTACTAATTCCGGATTTTTAAGACTCGGGCAAGGTTTCTTCCGTTTAACACAAGACTCGACTTCACTTTTATTCTGTCGAGTTTTAAGAAGGCGGGTACCCGCAGGACAAGCAAGAGTCGTTGCCCTTACGTATCCACCAACGAAAAACGCCAAACCTAGAAATCTAATAAATAGAATGCGGTTCATGGCATCCTTTCAATGTGTTAGGGGAAAAATCCTCTATATAACATTGCTTTTGAAATATGCTCGATTGATACGGCAAAAGCTGAAAGTCTCATATCCACTTTATTGGCCTGATGAAAGTCATAAACGCGATTAAAAGCACTTGAGATGATTTCCCAGAGCTTATTATTCACATCTTTCTCGCTCCAGAAAAAGCTCTGCATACCTTGCACCCATTCAAAGTAGGATACGATAACTCCACCTGAGTTGGCCAAAATATCAGGAATCGTGAAGACCCCTTTTTCGTTGAGAATATCATTCGCCTCAATCGTTGTCGGACCATTAGCTCCTTCAGCTAAAATTCGACATTTGATCTTGTCGGCATTCTCTTTCGTAATCTGATTACTTAGAGCTGCTGGGATCAAAATATCGACTTTCAGCTCGAGAAGTTCCTTATTGGAAAGCTTATCTCCGCCAGGGAAACCATCGAATGTTTTATGCTCATTTAGCCAGTTTCGAGCGGCATTAATATCTAGCCCCTTACTATTGTAAATACCGCCTGAAACATCACTGACCGCAACGACTTTACATCCAAGGCTATTGATAATTTTTGCAGAGTAATAACCCACATTTCCAAAGCCCTGAACAGCCACAGTCGTGTTTTCTCCAAGATCCATATTTAGCCGTTTTGCTGCTTCGATGATGGTGTAAACCACTCCTCGACCAGTGGCATCTACCCGTCCCAAAGATCCGCCGATTTCAATGGGTTTCCCAGTAACTACACCGGGTACGGCGTAACCCAATTGAGCACTGTAAGTGTCCATTACCCAAGCCATGGTCTGGGCATCAGTTCCAACATCGGGAGCCGGTATATCTTTATCTGGACCAATCAGCATAAAAATTTCAGAGGTATATCGACGAGTCAAACTTTGTTTTTCTCGTCTGGACATCGTTGTCGGATCACAACGAATCCCCCCTTTTGCTCCGCCCAAAGGCAATCTGACTAAAGAATTTTTTAACGTCATCAGCATGGAAAGAGCCGAAGTCTCGGCCAAATTGACTTCTGGATGATAGCGAATACCACCTTTAGCAGGTCCTAAAGTTGTATTATGTTGGACTCTAAAGCCATCGAACACTTTGATAGTTCCATCATCCATACGAACTGGAATAGAAACGTAGAGGACTCGGCGAGGCTTAGCTAATCTTTGATAAACGTTGGGGTCGAGATCAATTTGACGACCCGCTGCACTCATCACGTCGAGGCAGTTTTTGTAAAAGGGATGGTGCTCCCATCCTACAATGACTTCTTCTGAATGATGGTCCGACATAGTATCTCCTAAAGAGATACAGTCTAACTCCTTCTTTTTAAGTCGTCACGTAGCTTTTATCGACTGGGGGTGGGGTCTTGGACCCATTATGGGTCCAAATTACGCAAATTAGGCATCTCGCTCTTTCAGCTCTTTGCCGTCGTGGGTCAGGAGTTTGGGCTGGTTATTATACTTGGTTAAAATATGAACCGGCCGCTTCCACAGAAGCTGAAGGTTTCGAAGGGTCTCAGAGGCTTTATCGAATTCTAAGTCGACCCCTTCGTGGCGATGGGTCAACAATAGCTCCGCCCTATTCTCAAAGTTCGCATCCTCAACACAAATGATAGGATTTCCGAAATTGGTCAGGGAGAATAAGAGTTGGTTTTTAACTTTTCGCCAATCTCTGTCTACAATCTCGTACTGGCCTGTTCTTCGGTTAAAGCCATAAGTGAAAAGCTTTTGCTGAACGCAAAACTCTTCGTTCATAAAACTATCGATGAAAGTGACATCATTATGTAGTTTTCGAACCTCAAAAATCTTCTGTTTCCCCAAGCCGGTCTTTTTATCCCAGCTCTTTTTTGCTTCAAGACTATCGCACTCTTCATACTCTTTTCCAAATTTGCCGCGGTTCCATCGATCTTCGATATCTCGGTATAACTCAATACCTATCTTGTAGGGGTTAATCTGGCCCGGACTCGAACCCATTGTTCCGCTGTGGTGGTCTGCATAGTCGATGACTTCAGAGTCTTTGAGCACATGTTGAGTCATGATGGTGGAATGCCAATAACTAGCCCATCCCTCATTCATAATTTTGGTCTGCCCTTGGGGAGCAAAGTAATAGGCCTCTTCTCTCACGATAGACAGTATCTCTCTTTGCCAATTCTCAAGGGGAGCATAATGGATCAAAAACTGAAGAATATCTCTCTGGGGTTCCCCAGGAAACTTTCTATTTTTGTCTGCATCCTCTCGGATTTTTCTCTCTTGTTCTTCCACGAAACTTTTGGGATTGACATACTTGTCCATGTAATCCTTGGAATCAAACCTCTTTATTCCAGATTCCACTTCACGTTCGTCGAAGGGTAAATCCAGTCCTCCCTTTTTTACAGCAGAGGGTTTTTGAATAAAAACAGAAAAAAAATCGATTAAATTATCTATGGAGCAGCAAACATCAATAAAGTTTTCGACATGATCTACTCCGAAGCGGTCTTGATACTCGCGTATTCGCGTGGCGTGGTTGGCCATTTCATCTAACATTTTTCTATTCGTCTTAGAGAACCACATGTTGTTCTTAAAAAAGTCACAATGGCCGTAAACATGGGCCATAACTAACTTCTGATCGACAATTTCATTGCCAGATTGAAGGTAGGCATAACAAGGGTCATTATTAATGACCAATTCATAAATTTTTTGAAGCCCATACGTATAAGACTTACTTAAATAATCGTAATCCATTCCAAACCGCCAATGTGGATAGCGGTTGGGAAAGCCCCCTGTGGCGGCGATTTCGTTGATTTCGTCGTAATCCACAAGTTCAAAAATTGTCTCAAAACAGTCAAGCCCATAGCCGCGAGCGATCTCTTTGATCTCAGAGTGAGCACGCTGTAAATCAGGTGGAAGAATTTTTCTCATTTTCCTTTTCCTAAAAACTCTTTAAGGGACCGATAAATAGCTTCTTTGCTCTCAATTTTCGAAGTAATTATCTTTTCTTCTTCTTTAAAATTCTCAAGAAGATCTTTGATAAACTGCCCACTACCGTAACGACTCTCGACTTGGCCGTAGCAAAAAGCGTTAAGTTTCGGCAAAAAGTCATGCCTCAACAAGTCCACACACAGTTTAGTATCTTCCCCGGACCAATTATCCCCGTCCGAAAAGTGGAATGCATAAATATTCCATTCGGAAACCGGATACTCTTTGTCGATGATTTCATTCGCAAGTTTATAAGCAGAGCTAATCAAAGTTCCGCCACTTTCTCGCGTATGATAAAAAGTCTGCTGGTCGACTTCTCGCGCTGTAGCATCGTGAATAATATATCGAATATCAACATCGTTGTATTGAGATCGAATCCAAGTATCGATCCAAAAAGACTCAGTCCGAACAATCTCTTTTTGCTCGTCCCCCATACTTCCTGAAACATCCATCATGTAAATGATGACAGCGTTATTTTCAGGCTTTGTAACGCTTTTCCAACTTCGATATCGGTGATCTTTTTTGATTGGAATAATAACGGGATCTTCTGGGTTGTATTGACCCGTGACAATCTGGCGCTTGAGGGCTTCTTTAAAAGTACGTTTGTGATGCCTTAACGAGTTGGGACCCACGGTGTGAATACCTGAGTATTTATTTTTATAGGCCTGCAGAGCACCCGTGCCTTTAGGTTGGATATTGGGAAGTTCTAACTCTTCGCCGAGCATGGTCGCTAGTTCTGCAAGGGTAACATCCACTTCTAAACTGTGCTCTCCGCTCGAATTTCCAGCTTGCTGAGAACCAGGTTCAGGTTCACCGGGTCCAAGCGGTGTCCCTGGTGCACCATCTCCCTGACCTACTCCTCCTGATTGCCTGCGACCAAACTTGAATCTAGGTAAATCGATCTGCGGAATCGGAATACTGACATAATCTTTCCCCTGACGACCAATGAGTTCACCATGACTGATGTACTTTTTGAGGTTCTGCTTGATCTTTCCCTTAACGATCTGCTTGAACCGCTGGTGATCTCGCTTAATGCCAGACATCATGGGAGTTTGATTCCTCTATTTTCTTTTAACATCGCCACGAGCAAAAATCGAAGCGACAAATGTCAGAATATCGGTTGAGCAAATTTCGCAGTAACCATAATTTTTGATGAGTCGCCCTTTGACGATATCAATTTTCTCTTGAGTGCTTTGATCCACGATATTAGAGACTAAGCTTGTGAGTTTGATTGTATCTTTTTGATCTTCGAATAGTTTCAATTCGAGGGCCTTATGAAGTCGTTCGTTTGTCTTATAATCAAACTGACGTCCTTCCAAGGCCAAAGCCCCGATGTAATTCATCACTTCTCTGCGGAAATCATCTTTGCGACTATCGGGAATATCGATTTTCTCTTCAATTGATCTCATGAGCCGCTCATCTGGCTCTTCATCTTGTCCGGTGTAGCGATTTTTAACCCTCTCCCTTTGTGTATAAGCTTTCACATTATCGATGTAGTTGGAGCAGAGCCTTGCCATCGCTTCTTCATCGGCAGAAATGGCTCTTTGAACTTCACTTTTTACGATATCTTCATATTCCTGCTTAACAACGGCAAGAAGCTCTCGGAAATGTTTTTTCTTATCTTCTGAAGAAATAAGCGAGTGGTTTTTTAATCCCCCCTCGAGTTCATTTAAAACCATGAAGGGATTTAGGCAGGCAACATTGCCTTCTCGCGTATTAACCAAAGCATTTGAGATCTTGTCCTGGATATATCTTGGAGATATTCCTTCCATTCCCTCACGATTTGCTTCTTTCCTGAGCTCTCTCACGTTATCTTCCGTAAATCCGGGCAGGGTTTTTCCGTTATAGAGCTTTAGTTTCTGCAACAGCGTTAAATTAGCTTTTTTGGGAATTTCAAGTCGAGTCAGCACAGCCCACATAGATGCCATTTCTAAAGTGTGGGGAGCAATATGCTTACCCTTAATACTTTTAGAGTTAAAATCTTTTTTGTAGATTTTGACCTCTTCGCCCAATTTTGTGATGTAGGGAACATCAATTTTCACTGTACGATCCCTTAAAGCTTCCATGAATTCGTTATTTTGGAGTTTCCGATATTCCGGTTCGTTGGTATGCCCAATGATCACTTCATCAATGTCTGTTTGGGGGAATTTTTTCGGTTTTACCTTGTGCTCTTGCGAGGCTCCAAGCAGATCATATAAGAACGCAACATCGAGCTTTAATACTTCGATAAACTCAACGATTCCACGATTGGCGATATTAAATTCGCCATCGAAATTGAAAGCTCTTGGATCAGAATCAGAGCCATACTCTGCGATTTTTCGATAATTGATATCACCCGTTAATTCCGTGGAATCCTGATTTTTCTCGTCTTTAGGTTGAAAAGTGCCAATACCTACTCTTCCTTTTTCTGAGAGCATAATTCTTTGAACTTTTATGTGATCTACAACTTTAGTCCAATCTCCTTTGTAGAAGTGCAAAAGCTCATTGAAAATAAAATTACAGGACGGATCAAGGTCTCCTTCAATACTTATACGATGGCCCTCTTTTCTGCCGCGATTAAGTTCCTCTGCAAATTTCTTACGGAATTCATGCGGAATAAGTTTTAATGGCTCCTCGTGCATTGGGCATTTTATTTCTCCCATCGCACCCAATATTTTTTCGGGTATTTTACCGGGGCCAGAAACCCATCTGAAAGTGTAGAGGGAACCTTCTTCGGTCGTTGAATAGAACTCAAGCCCCTTTTTCATCAAACGGGCTATCGTACTTTTTGAACTTCCCACTGGTCCATGAAGCAAAATAACTCTTTTCTCAGGGCCATAGGACTGAGCTGCTGCTTTTAGAACATTGACGAGCTTCATCAAGTGAACATCGAGCCCAAAGACCGCATCTTTTCCATTATCGAAAGGATCCTTGAAGAAATTGTAGGAAACAATTTTTTTCTTAAATTCGACGTACTCTTCAGTGCCGTAACTACAGATCAGGTCATACAACCTTTGAAAAGCATTTCTTGTGACCTCGGGGTGTTCTCGAACAATGTCTACATACTGTTGGAAAGTCCCTTCCCAGTTATATTTTGCGTATTTATCTAAATCCTGAAGGCCTGCGATAAAGTTTTTGATGTCGATGGCAGATGAAGACATACGATTCTCCTTAAAAACTATTTTAGAAATGAACTTGAGGGGTGAAGATAAGATCTAATCTAATTATCTTCTGCGTAGCAAAAATAGTCAATCTGCAGGGGGCTTCATTCAGAGAGCGATGCGACGTCCCCACTCTCTTGCTTCAGAAAGAATTGCCTCTTCATCAAGAGTTAAAATTTTTCTATTCTCCATGAGAACCGACCCACCGACAACACTGTGCTTCACATCAGCTCCCGTTGCACTGTAGGCAAGATGAGAAAAAGGATTGTAAACCGGCACAGCGTGCGGACCTTCCAAAGAAACGGCAATAAGATCTGCTGATTTACCGACCTCAAGTGAGCCCATCTCGTGGTCCAACTTGAAAGCTTCGGCGCCTTCGATCGTCAAAATCTTGACGATATCTTCAGCGGTTAACTTTCCCACACCATTTTGGAAAATCTGAAGCTTTAGAGCAAAATCGGCCTCTTGAAGTAGATCCAAATTGTTATTGCTGGCAGCCCCATCTGTGCCCAAAGAAACTTTAACACCGGCTTTTCTCAAACTTACAACCGGACAAATTCCTGTTCCTAGTTTTAAGTTGGACTCCGGGTTATGAATAACTCCGACCCCATGGCGACTAAGAATTTCAATATCTGATGGTTCGAGGCAAACCGCATGAGCCGCTACACAACGATTCCTCCACAAACCGATTTTTTCAAAAAATGCAGTAGGAGTTAAACCTCGTTTCTTTCGGCAATCCTCAACTTCAGAAGTCGTTTCTTGTAAGTGCAGATGAACTCTTAAATTATTTTTCTCTGCATAGACGACTATTTTCTCCCAAACGGAGTCGCTCACCCCATAAACAGAGTGAGGAGCAATAGCTGGTAGAACTCTCGGAAAGTTTTGAGTCTTCGACAGATACTCATCGAACTGACCAAAGATCTTACTAGTATCTTCAACTCCACTGATTTCTATTAAGGTCTGTCCGCAAATGCCTCGGATTCCGCTCTCATGTACCGCTCGAGCCGCCGCTTCTTCAAAATAATACATATCGTTAAAAAGGGTTGTGCCTGAACGAATCATCTCCAAAATTGCAAGAAGAGTCCCTAAATAAACAAAATCCTGACTTCCCCACTTTTTCTCAACAGGAAAGATCTTGTCATGCAACCAAGAATATAAAGGCATGTCATCTGCATAGCCCCTGAGCAGAGTCATGCCAGTATGTGTGTGACCATTAATGAGTCCCGGTAAAACAAGACAATGGCTAGCATCAATAACTTTTTTAGCCTTAAGCTCTGTGGGCCTATCGACCGAACGAATAGACGCGATTCTTCCGTTTCTAATATCAATTTGACCGTTTGTGATGATTTCATTCTTGCGATTGAGTGTAAGAATGGTGCCACCCCAAATCGTGAGATCAGGTATGTTTTTTTCAAGATTTTCTAAGTTGTTCATTGATTGAGTTTCTCAGGATCAAAAGCAAATGGGAAGAGAGTTCGAGTCAGCGCTTTTAAAAAGTGTTTACCTGATTTATTAAGTGCAATTACTTCGGAATCAGCTCCAAACTCCTGAATAACCTGCAAGCACATTCCACAAGGAAAAACGGGCTCTTCCGAAGAAGCAGCCACCACGATCGTTTTTATTTTTTTTCCGCCTTCCGAAACCATTTTCACAATAGCTGTTCGTTCAGCGCATAGCCCAGCAGGATACGAAGCATTTTCGACATTACATCCAGTGTATATTTTTCCAGTATCGTCCAACACCACCGAACCCACTTGATATTTCGAATAGGGGGCATAAGCCTTTTTCTTAGCATTAATTGCTTTTTTAACCAGATCTTTCTCTTTTGAATTTAATTTTGAAACAGGAAGTTCTTTTTTCATAAAACTTTTTCCATTGATTTAACCGACTCTTTGACCAACAAACAAAATTTGCTCTGAACCTTTTTGGCTGTTTCTAATACCTCTGCATGCTCAAGAGGAGTGGGGCTCACACCAGCTGCGAGGTTGGTCACACAAGAAATCGCTACAATCCTTTTTCCCATGTGATGGAGTGCGATAGCTTCTGGAACAGTTGACATTCCAACAACATCTCCCCCTAAAAGAGTGTACATTTTAATTTCGGCCGGAGTTTCATAAGACGGGCCATGTAAACCTACGTAGACTCCCTCGCCAAGTTCAATCTTTAATTGTTTCGACGTATCACGAACAATTTTTCTAAGCTCTGGATCATAGAGATGAGTCATGTCTGGAAATCTTGGACCCAATTCAGCGATATTTTTACCCACGAGTGGATTGGTTCCCATGAGGTTCAAGTGATCTTTGATCAAAACCAAATCAGCCGGTTTCATCGAAGGATGCAAACCGCCCGCTGCATTGGTTAGAAAAAAAACTTGAGCTCCAGCCAAAGCAAACACTCTGAAGGGAAAAACGACCTCATCCATTTTAAGCCCTTCATAGATATGAAGGCGGCCTTGCATACATGCGACACGAGTTCCTCCCAGCTGACCTACAACAAGTCGAGAGACATGCCCCTCCACAGTAGTTTGGGCTAAATGAGGAATATCTGAATAAGAGATGTCCGTTTCAACTTCCAGTTCATTCAAAATATTTGCTAGACCGCTACCTAAAACGATAAGAAATTTTGGAAAATCTACTATTTTTTCTGCAACAAATTTTCTAGCCTCTTCAAGCTTCTCAAATTGGGTTTTCATGCAATAACCTCTCTCACAATCGAAGATTCTTTTGTGAACTCACTCTTTTTAGTTTCGACTTGGATCGCTCTTTGTAATACTTTTTGAATAATCTGAACCTCTTGAGGCGAGCGATGATAAACTCGGACAATCGTTTGTCCCGCTTCCACTAAGTCTCCTGATTTCTTCAAAAATTCAAACCCAACCTTGTTATCAATTCCTGATTCCTTAACCATGCGCCCTCCCCCGAGCTCCACGAGAAGCACCCCAATCTCTCGCGCATGAATGGAAGAAACATGGCCTGACTCATTTGCGACGTAATCATAACTAAAATAGGTTTCTCTGAAGGAGTCTCTACTTCTTTTGAAGTTATCGAAATTACCGCCTTGAGATTCAAAAAGTTGCTGAAACAAAGGAAAAGCTAATTTTTTTTGAATGACTTCGTGGCACATGTTTTTTGCAGAATCGACTGAGATACTTTTTTGAGAAGCCATAAAGATCATCCAAGCTGCACTTTCGAGGACTAATTCATCTAAATATTTTTCTCTGGGTGCACCATTGAGAAAGTCGGCACACTCTTCGACTTCCAAGAAATTCCCCGTCTTCCACCCTAAAGGTTCATCCATCCGAGTTATTAAGCCAACAGCATCAAGCCCCTGATGACGAGCGACCGACACTAGTCCCTTAGCCAAAATCTTAGCTTGGTCCTGACTCGGCATAAAAGCACCGAGCCCAGTTTTTATATCGAATAAGATTCCATTTAAATTTTCAGCAAGCTTTTTGCTCATAATACTAGAAATAATGAGCGGGATGCTCTCAATGGTTCCAGTGACATCCCTTAAGGAATAAATCAAACGATCAGCAGGAGCGATAGATTCAGTCTGACCCGCCATAAAAAACCCTTGTGTGTTCATGAGTTCTTTGGCTTTTTGAGCGGAAATCTGTGGCACAAAACCCGAGACCGATTCGAGCTTATCCAGAGTGCCTCCCGTATGTCCCAGCCCTCGACCAGAAATCATCGGAATACCAACCCTAATGTCTTTGACCCATTTCTCAGTAACGGTTTTCACGAGAGGAACTAAAATCAGCGATGTCTTATCGCCCACTCCTCCAGTGCTGTGCTTGTCAATCCAGTATGAAGAATTGTTCCGAGCGTAAATACCCGTTCTCTCAATAGTTTCTCCAGATTTCCACATGAGCTCAGTCCAGACTGATAGTTCTCGGTCGGTCATTCCCCGAAAAAAAACAGCCATCAGCCAAGCCGAGAGCTGGTACTCTTTGATTTCGCCTTTTAAAAAACCATTAAGCAAAAATGTCAGTTCTTCTGGGGAATTCTCCTGACCCTCTCGCTTCTTTGCTATGATCTCTTTGGCTTGCATAAAAAACTTTGCCCCTGCAGAACCATTGAGTGATTTTTAATTTGATAGGCCTCTAAGACTGAAGCTGCGACATCTGAAAACGAATTTCTATCCCCCAAAGTCTGGCCTTCGAATCTTGGCGAATAAGCAACCAACGGCACAAACTCTCGAGTATGGTCTGAACCTCTAAATGTGGGATCACAACCATGATCTGAAGTTAAAATGAGACAATCATCTTCAGTTAACTCAGTTAAAAGCTTGGGTAAAAAAAGATCCAATTCAACCAATGAGCCAGCATAACCTTTAGGATCTCTTCGATGACCATAAAGCTGGTCAAAATCAACAAGATTTGTGAAGATAAAAGCTTGCTCATTACGATATTTTTTCATGAAATCTAGTGTGGCTTCTAAACTGTCTCGGTTGTTTCCAGTATGATTTCCTGCAGAAATTCCCCGATGCGCAAAAATATCATCGATTTTACCGACGCTTAACACTTTCACATCATGTTCTTGAAGAACATCCAAGCAATTGGGAGGAGGACTAATTGAAAAATCTTTCCTATGTTCGGTTCTTTTAAAGTTTTGAGAATTTTCACCGACAAACGGGCGAGCTATGACTCTTCCGATTTGATAAGGAATTGTGAGTCGTCGTGCAACTTCGCAAATTTGATAAAGTCGCTCCAATCCAAAAACTTTTTCATGAGCTGCAATCTGAAAAACGCTATCCCCAGAAGTATAAACGATCACTTTTCCTGTGCTTAGATGCTCTTCCCCGAGTTCTTTGATAATTTCAGTTCCACTGGCTGCTTTATTGCCTAAAACCCCAGTTATCTTGGCTTCCGTGATAAAATCATTCAGCAAATCTTGTGAAAATCCATTTGGAAAAAGCTGAAATGGAGTTTCGGTTACAAGACCCGCCAACTCCCAATGTCCTGTCGTAGTATCTTTTCCTTTGCTCTTCTCTGCCAATCGAGCAACGATAGCTTTAGGATTGATAGTTGAGGGCAATCCTTCAATAGTTCCAAGATTGCCCAGCCCCATTTTTTGTAAATTGGGAAGTCGAATCCCTCCCACATTTTTGGCAACATGGGCTAAGGTATTTGAACCTTCATCACCATAGAGATTTGCATCGGGCGCGGCTCCAACACCGAATCCATCGGCTACCAAAACGACTATTCGTTTGAACTTTTTTTCGCTCAATTAGTAGGCTCCCGAAGAACTCGTAGCCCCTTGAACAATAGCTACGGAAGCGGAAGTGCCTAAGCGAGTTGCTCCAGCTTTAATCATTTTTACAGCATCATCATAGGAACGAATGCCACCACTGGCTTTAACTCCAAATCCATCTCCCACAGTTTCTCTCATCAATCGAATATCGTTTTCAGTAGCTCCACTTTTCGAAAATCCTGTCGAAGTTTTTACAAAATGGGCGCCGGCGGATTTCACAAGTGCGCAAGCAATTCGCTTCTCGACATCGGTAAGTTCACTTGTTTCTAATATCACTTTCACTGGGACACTTTGAGCTGCAAGCACAACCTGATGAATATCATTCCAAACTGCAGCGAAGTCTTTTTTCGTTAAAAGACTTCGATTTAAAACCATGTCAATCTCTTTAGCCCCGGCTTCAACAGCTAATTTCGTATCTTGACGCTTCTTTTCGGTAGAATCACTTCCGTGCGGGAAGGAAATCACTGTAATGGGTAAAACTCTTGAACCTTTTAAGCGGGTGGCAACCGTTGGGATCCATTTGGCTTCCACGCAGACTGTTTTGAACTGATGGGAAACCGCTTCGTCGCAGACTTTTAAGATCTCCTCTTCAGTCGCCTCTGGACGAAGTAGAGTATGATCGATATATTGGGCCATTGAATTTGAGTCTAATTTATCTTTTGTCATAGATTTCAAAGGTATACCTTGCTTTAAGGTTGCGTCAAATGGAACTCTGCTAACATGTCTATAGCTCGTAAACATTTAAAAATACAGGGTAAAGTTCAAGGCGTTGGGTTTCGGCAAAATGCATTTATCCTAGCTCAGAAACTAGGAGTCAAAGGCTGGGTAAAAAACACTTTTGATGGTGCCGTGGAGATTACTGTTGAAGGAGAGCCAACAAGCGTAGATTTATTTGTGGAGTGGTGCCATGAAGGGCCCATTCATTCTGTAGTAAGTTCAGTGACTATCTTGGAATCAAAGACGCTATCCGAAGCTGAATTCAGCGTCTTTTTAATTCAAAAAACGACTTAACCTAACCCGTTTTTTTCTTTGGATCTGGGATGACTTCCATTTCAGATAACAATTCATCGTTTGAATCATCTTCAAGAAGGCTTTTAAAACTATCTTGCAAACTGAACTTTGATGTTAACGGTGAGGGTTCGGTTCTACTAGCCTCTCTCTTCGTAGGCCCACTTTTCAGAGGAGGCACTGCCGATTTTAAAGTTGGTGGGGTAACAACAGATATTGTTGGCTTAGGAATACTCGGAGGAGCCGTCGGCGATGACGGCGGCATTTTAGGTGCTGCAGGTGAAACTCCACTGGGCTTCGTATTTAAATTGGTCTCCTTCGGCCGCTCGGGAACTCTAGAAACAGGTTTTGCAGCTGGCTTCGCAGTTTTAGGTCTGTTTTTGATGGCCGCTTCTAAAAGACTAGGGTTCTCTATCAAATCAGTAACGTCTTCAGGATTTACTTCTTGATTGTTGACGAGCTCTAACACAGATTGCTCAAGCGTCATCATCCCATCTTTTCTACCAACTTGAATCGCACTTGAGATCTGGAATGTTTTGCCTTCTCGAATGAGATTAGAAATAGCAGTATTCACCACCATGATCTCATAAGCGCCAACGCGTCCTTTGCCTGAAGCTCGTTTGATTAGAGTTTGACTGACAACTGCTTTCAAACCCTCAGCGAGCATCGTGCGAATCATCGACTGCTGATTGGCAGGGAAAGAGTCAATGATCCTATCGACGGAAGAACCTGCACCACGAGTGTGTAGAGTTCCAAATACCAAATGGCCCGTCTCCGCTGCGGTTAACGCCAACGCAACGGTTTCAAGATCCCTTAATTCACCGATCAGAATGACATCAGGATCCTCTCTGAGTGCATACTTCAAAGCGTCTGCAAACGAATGGCAGGAACTACCAATCTCCCTCTGATTGACGAGGCTTTGTTTGCTTGGATGAACAAACTCTACAGGATCTTCAACTGTCAAAATGTGAGTTTTTTGAGTCGCATTGATATGATTAACCATAGCGGCTAATGTTGTCGACTTGCCCGACCCGGTGGGCCCCGTTACTAACACCAGTCCTTTTTCAAGCTGACACAGTTCTGAAATGACAGGAGGCAACCGCAGTTCCTCTAAAGTCGGAATACGAACCGGAATTGTTCTCAAAACGGCAGCAATGCCCTTTCTAGTAAAAAATATATTCAATCTAAAATTGCCAATACCAGGGACTGCTATGCTCCTGTCCAGATTTCTTTGAGACAGTAACTTTTTTTTCTCATCCTCGTTGAGGATTTCCAATAAAAGCTCAGTGAGAATTTCATTCTCCATCACGTTTTCGTCTAAGACCTCTAATTCCCCATCTACTCTTAATCGAGTGGGCTCGCCTGAGGAAAAATGCAAGTCCGATGCTTTTCGTTCGACCGTTGCTTTCAAATAGAAATCAATTTTTGGCATGCCTTAAAAACTCCTTTCAATCACTAAACCCAATACTTCGTTATCGGCAGAAAGAGGCCAATTCTTTCGATGAAAAACCAGTATTTATGCACTGCATTTGTTAGTGGATAAAAATCTGTTAACCCATGAATTAGGCTCTACTTTTTTGAGAGCATCAACGCTAAGATAAACGCTAACACTAAAGAACTCATTATCTTCATGATTAAGGAATTTTTTCTTTATCAGATTTCAGAGCCTGCCGTCGGAGTCTTCGACCACTTCATGGGTGGACTTTTTCTCATTAAAGGAGTCCCTCTTTTTATACAACTAGCCGTCCTCATGCTCTACCCATTAGCGTTAGGTCTTCTTCTTCAATCAGATGCAACTCAAAATGAAAAATCAAAATCAAACCGGCTTATGCTTTCTCAGTTTTGTTCTATTGCAGCCTTCAGTTTAAATTCCATTTTATTATTCACGCCATGGGACGAAAGCTTTATAAACCTCCGACACTCTTTCAATTTAGCTCATCACAACTTCTTTTCATTTAATCTGAACTCTGCATCTGAAGGCACGGCTGATTTTTTAGTGTTTTTTGTTCTGGGTTTAATGGGGAAACTCGGTCTTCCCCTGTTCGAATTGCTTTTTTTTCAGGCATGGCTCGGCGGAGTTTTATGTGTTTGGGCCATTCACAAAATTGCGATTTTTCTTCAGATTCCTAAAGCAGACAAATGGAGCCTATTTATCGCCACTATTTTTCCGACCCTAATGCTCAACTCATCCCATGGTTTTGCCACCTCTCTTTTTTCGGCAGCTATTCTTTGGGTATTTTATTTTCTATTTTTCAAGAGAGAGTTAATTCCGGGCTTTATTGTCCTCTCACTGGTACCACTCATTCGCTGGGAAGGTTTTTGGTTTCTGGCTCTATGTTATGCTTTTATTCTCAGGGATTCAAAATATCTAAGGGCCCAATTTAATTCCGTATCAATAGGAGCTCTGCTTACTTTACTACCTACGGTTGCTTTGATGCTCTACCGGTTAAAATCTTTTGGCTCTTGGATTCCGGTTCCAGTGATTTATAAAAGCAGTATTGGCAATCCCTTCTACCTTGTTTTGGGCTTCAGAAACCTATTTTTAGATCTTATATCAACACTTGCGTTCGCCTTTATTTTACCTATTCTCATGAAACTGTTGTCAGATAAGAAACTCACCAAAAACAATGGTTTGATTACCCCTCTCATGATCTTGATTTTATTTTCACTGCCCTACTATCTTTCAGGAGGTGATTGGTTTCCGCCGGCCTGGGGACGGTATCTGCTTCCTTTAACTTTGTATCTCGGTCTAGTGGCTTGGAAAATTATTTCCCAAATAGAAAAGACAAAATCGAACCCACTGTTATTGACTTTTGTTTTTGGGATTATCATTTGTGCAGCCGCCCCCACTTCATCTCTGATCAGAATTTATGAATTGATGTTTTCCCATGGCTCTGCCTTGCTATCATTAAACCTTAAAAAACGAACCGAAAACCCAACCTATCGTCCCCACTACCTTTCTCAATTAGGTTTGCATCTTAAGAACAGCACCAATCCCTCTGATAGGATTGGAAGCTCTGAATTGGCTACATTGATGTATTATTCAGAGCGGGATGCAGTCGATTTTTTAGGACTCACTGATCTAAAGTTGGCCCATATGCCTCTTAGAAAAACACCCGCTTTCGCAAGAAAAAACCCAAAAGCAGCTGAGTTACCCTTGTTAATTTTTAAGAGAATAGCCCCCGAGAGAGTAGCCGAGCTGAAGCCAGAATATCTCTATCTTTTTGACTTCATGATTGAGATTTTAATGGATCAAAAAAACACTAGCGATTGGAATGATCATGACTACTTCAAAGCATTACACCGATGGGAGGCAAAGTTTAAAGACTTAGTAACACCACTTTATGGTGGAGTAGGTCAGCTTTTGGAACTTGGATACATTCCAATTATTGTCTCGTACGACCATGATTTTTGTGCTTTATATTTTGTGCGTCATGATCACCTGAACATTCATCAGAAACGCCTATCTGAGTTAGGATTAATCGGAAGAAAAATCACTGAGTGAACGGATGTAATTACGTATAATCATCTGCTCTAGCCATTTTCTTGAATTGGGACCTAAAAATAATAAGCACTGCTGAAACTACAAAAATACTATTAATAATACTTGTCAGATCTGAAGCGTAAGTCATTACTGGCATTAGAAAACACATAAAAGTAAAATAATAGTAGCCCCCGAGAAAGTAATATGAAAGTCGCTCGACGAATGCGATCAAAAGCCCCATTAAAAAAGCTACTGTATACATCCCCACGAATCCATAATTCATGTAAGCTTCAGCTAGATAACTCACACCCACGCTTGTCTGATAGTCATCTTTTCCTATGATTCCGTAGGTTCTACCATACAAGTTCCAGATATGCCTCGAGGGTTTATCTGGCCATAAAAATCTCGGGATGAAAATGAAGGGCAAAGCTGAGTAGCTTTCTCCCTGCCAAAACGGGACCTCTTTCGGGGTCTTTTCTAAAACAACCTCCAACGAGTCATCTCCTGCCCGACCAAAACCTTTTGATATACTTTCACCAAGATTCTCCTCTTCCCCTTCATCGATAATCTCAGTCTCCAAATCAACATCTTCAAAATATTTAGCGTAAACAAGAGTACCCAAAAGATCTAATCGATCATTCACTGACATACTTGGATTGGAATAAATGGTTTTCCGATAATCAGTCTTAACATTTTGAATAAGACAAGCTACAACTCCTAGAATCACTGGAAAATATAACTTTTTGTAATTTCTTTGCAGGCATGATGCGATAAAGATATATCCCGCTAAATTACCCACCATCGTGAGGAACCCCGTGGAGAGAAAGTACCAAACCGTTGAAAATGCAACACCGAAACGTAGGTGTTTTGCCAGGTTCTCATGACCGGGAGAGTGCGAACACAAAAGCAACACCATGTCCGCAGCCATGGTTGCAAAGTGAAGTGAAATCAACCAAGAGGGCAAACTCCTAAGAAAAAGAGGCACGCAAATCACATAAATTGCTACTACGAGGAGCTGAATTCGAGTCAATGTAAGTAGTTGATACTTTTCTTTTTCAACAAATCTAAAGAAAATAAACTGCCGCGAGAAATAATAGCTGGTGATGATCAAAATCGTGCAAATAGTAAGTTCCTCGATAGCAACGGCTGCGGCGGGATACAGTTCAGATACTTTAAGATTTAAATTTAAACTGTTTAGTTTTCCGATGGAAAAAGTGAAACAATGATTAAACAAAACGAATGCAAGGTAATCGAAATGCTGACGAGAAAAACAAATAATAAAGGGAACCAGCTGAATGGTCATTAAAAGGTAAAGCTTACTCAGCGTGTATTTTGAGTTCCAACTATCCACAATGAAATAATTAATTAACCCTACAACTACAACCAAGCTAATGATTGTAACTGGGTTCACAAAAGGGACAACATTGTGCTTTTTAGCTAGAATGCTCAAGTGACCTCATCGAGATTAGATAGCTTTTAAAAAAATAATTGCCGTTATTAGACCGACTGCCCATGTAACTTTGTCTTTGAGAGCGAAAACTAGGGGGTCTTCTTTCACCAAACCCCTCGACCCGAGAATCCATATACGATTGATCCAGAATAATAGAACAGGGGTAACGAACCATAAAATCTGAGGGTGGCTGTACAACTTCTTTACCTCCCCGGTGCTCAAATAAAGGGCTAATATAAGTATTGAAAGTACCGAAGTACAAATTCCGGAAGTTTGGATTGTAATCAAATCTTGAGAATCATAGGCTCTGCGGCTTGTTTTGGATGCCGACAACAATTGAGCTTTTATTTCGGAAAAGCGTTTAATCATCGCCAGACCAAAAAAGAAAAAGACTGAAAAACTCAATAACCATTCGGACACGGAAACTTCGGATGCAAACCCCCCAGCAAAGATTCTTAAAGAATAAAATCCAGCTAAGAAAACAACATCCATCACAAGTATTTTTTTTACCCAAAAAGAATACAAAATATTCATGAGCAAATAACAACCTAAAACATGAAACACTGAAGGTGACAGATTCCATGAAAATACAACAGATAAAGTGAGACACGCAGGTATCAATAGAATAGCGGTTTTTAATGAAAGATTACCCGAGGCAAGCGGCCTATGATTCTTTGATTTTTGTCTCCGATCAGATGAGAGGTCACAAAGATCGTTAAAAACATAAACTGCCGAAGCAAGGAACGAAAAGGAAAGAAAAGTTTTTGCAGCCGCAATCCACGGCCCTAAATCAAAAAATCTATGTGCCGCGAAGACTGGTAAGAAAACCAATACATTTTTAACCCACTGATAGGGCCTCAACTCACGAACTAAAAATTTTAGATTGTTGGATTTATCAAAAATAAATTCGGTGAGCTTACTTTTTGAACGAATACGCCATGAGAGATAGGGCGATGGATTAATGGCAATAATCTTCTGACACTTATCCCAAATATCGAGATCACTTAAGCTATCGCCTACATAAGTGATTGGAGCGGAAGGGAACGTCTCTTCCAAAAATTTTAGTTTTGTTGAACCTTTCAAATTGATATCCGATGTCCCTACAGAAACATCAAAAAACGGGTAGAGTTGAGCAATATTGAGAACGTCCTCGTTCAAAGAGGCCGAAATTAAAACAGTTTTTTCCCCTCGGCCCCTAGCCTCTTTGACTCGGTCTAAAACCTCCTGTCGGACAGGGAGGGTCGAATAATCCAGTGTGGTTTCAGTACTCAACCAACGTTTAAAACTTAATTTTCCGCCTAAAAGTTTTAGAGGAATCTTGAGTAAGTTAAGGGGAGCATGAGCGGCTAAATTGACGATTCTTTCCAATAGCAAATCAGTTTTAAGCAGTGAGTCATCTAAATCCACTGCAAAAACAGGCTGGCATTCGTCACGGAGAGGTTGTGCTCCCACGGCGGTGGCTCCAAGGTAAAGAAATTTGAGAAGGAAAACAGGTGATAGATCTATTTTAGAAGGAACCCAAAAGTAATCAATGAATAGTTATAACGCTTGGCGCTCGGATAGGGTTAGGTGGTTTCTTGCGGGCTAATTTCCATCAGTACCGCTCCGGTTTCCACAGCTTGGCCTTCCTTAACCATGACGCTCTGGACCTTCCCACTAATACTCGCTCTTAATTCATTCTCCATTTTCATGGCTTCCATAACCATGACTGACTCTCCCTTATCTACAGAGTCTCCTACTTTTTTTATCATTTTAACAATTTTTCCAGGCATCTTGGCGTAGACAATATTCTCTTGCTCAAGCTCGGTCCCTCGAAGAAGCCCCACAATTCTTCGATACTCGCTTTCTACTAAAAAATTTAAGTTACCTTCAGGCCTCGAGACGACAAAATCAGTTTTATTGCCCACGACATTGGCACTGAAAACTGCTTCCGGACTGACAAAAGTGCAATCATTTCCAAAAAAGGTCAAATCAACCGGTTGCTCCGTTTCATCACCAAAGGTCACCAAGAGCTCCTGATTTTTTGATTCGACACGGACTCGATATTCTCTTTCTCTATAACGAATATAAAACAGCATCAGCGCATTCCCTCCTCTCGACCATAAGCCTTCCATCGGGAGTTCTCGTTGCTCTCTTTGGCACCTTTGTATTCTTTGCCATAAGCAGAGACAGCGGCCGCGACCAAAGCCATTTTTAACTCAGAGTCATTCGGGATTTTTTCTTGATAGTTGAAATCTTCTCCGATCAATCGAGTTGTGTAGTTACCACTTAAAAATTTAGGATTGTCTAAAATCTGTAAATGTAATGGAACATTTGTCTTAATTCCATTGAGTGTCGTGTCTTTCAATGCTGCTTTGCCTCTTAAAATGGCTTCTTGTCTGTCACGTCCCCACACTGAAACTTTAGCAATCATAGAATCGTAAAACACCGGGATGTCATACCCACGATACACATGAGAATCAACTCTAACCCCAATACCCATGGGAAATTGAACGCCAGTAACTCTTCCTGCTTGCGGTAAGAACTTCTCTGGATCTTCTGCATTTATCCGAAATTCAATACTGTGTCCCCGTCGTTGCACTTCCTCTTGAGCAAAGGACAACTTTTCTCCGAAAGCAACCCTAAGTTGTTCTTTCACGATATCAATGCCGGTTACCCACTCAGTCACTGGGTGCTCTACTTGCAATCTTGTGTTCATTTCCATGAAATAGAAATTTTCTTGATCATCCATCAAAAACTCGATAGTGCCCGCATTAAGATATCCAATCTCTCGAGTTGCCTTAACAGCAGCTTCACACAACTTCATCCGTGTTTTTTCACTCAAAAAAGGACTCGTGCATTCTTCAATCACTTTTTGATGTCGACGCTGAACTGAGCACTCACGCTCAAACAGATGACAAACATTTCCATGAGTATCTGCTATTACTTGAACTTCAATGTGATGGGGTGATGAGACATATCTTTCCAAATAGAGTCGCCCATCTCCAAAGGCCTTGGATGCTTCTGAATGTGCACGTTGAAAGAGATTTAGGAACTCATCCTCCTTCATCACAAGCCGCATTCCACGCCCGCCACCACCAGCAAGAGCTTTAATCATGAGAGGGAAACCAATCTCTTTCGCTTTTTGAAAAGCCTCATTGGCATCAGTCATCCCATCTTTAGTTCCAGGGACTAAAGGAAGTCCACCGATATTGGCCATGGTTTTGCGGGCCTCAACTTTGTCCCCCATAGTTTTGATGGCCTTCGCTGAAGGTCCAATGAAAACAAGCCCAGCATCTTGAACGGCTTGAGCAAAAACTTCCTTCTCAGACAGGAATCCATAACCTGGATGAATAGCATCTGCTCTAAGAATTTTCGCTGCCTTCATCACAGAATCCACATTCAGGTAACTTTGAATTGAAGGTCCCTCGCCCACACAATAGGCCGCTTCTGCTCTAGAGACATGGGAGGACGTCCGATCTGCGGCTGAGTAAATAGCTAACGGGATATTTCCCGATTCTCTGATCGCGCGCATTACACGAACGGCAATTTCACCTCGATTAGCGACTAAAATTCTTTTGGGTTTTGTTGTTTTAATAGTCACAGTGGAATATTTCCGTGTTTTTTGGGTGGCATTTTATCCCGTTTATTTTTTAACATCTCTAAAGCCTGTATTAGTTTCGGACGAGTGGTTTCAGGGAAAATAATCTCGTCAACAAATCCCAATTCAGCAGCTTTGTAAGGTGTAGCAAAAGTATCTTCGTAATCTTGTACCAATTTTTTTCTCTCGGCTTCAGCGTCTTGAGCTTTTTGTAACTCTCCTCTAAAGACGATAGCCACTGCCCCTTCAGGACCCATCACCGCAATCTCGGCAGAGGGATACGTGAAGTTAACGTCTGAACGAAGATGCTTAGAGGCCATCACACAATAGGCTCCACCATAAGCTTTGCGAGTAATGACGGTGATTTTGGGAACAGTTGCCTCTGCATAAGCATAAAGGAGTTTTGCGCCATGCTTAATAATTCCGCCAAATTCCTGCTCAGTTCCGGGAAGAAATCCGGGGACATCAACAAAAGTTACAATGGGTATGTTAAAAGCATCACAGAAGCGAACAAAACGAGCAGCTTTCAAGGATGCATTGTTGTCTAAACAGCCTGCGAGAACTTTGGGTTGGTTTGCAACAATGCCTACACTACGCCCCTTCAAACTCGCAAAACCAATCACAATGTTTTGTGCATAATCTTTCTGTACTTCAAAGAAATAATTGTCATCTACGACTGCTTCTATGACCTCTTTGATGTCATAGGCCTGTTTTGGATTCTCTGGGATGAGAGTACGTAATTTGGTTTCTTTCCGCTCAGCAGGGTCGCTCGTTTTGATTAAAGGAACGTCATCCAAATTGTTTGAAGGCAAGTAGCTTAAGAGTTCCCTGATGAGAAGAAGACAGCTTTTCTCATCGTCACTTGCGAAATGACAAACTCCACTTCGGGTACTGTGAGTGACAGCCCCTCCTAACTCTTCCATGGTCACTTCTTCGTGGGTTACAGTTTTAATGACATCGGGTCCGGTTAAAAACATGTAGCTCGATTTTTTAACCATGAAAATAAAGTCAGTAATTCCTGGGCTGTAAACCGCTCCTCCTGCACAAGGTCCCATGATGCAAGAAATTTGTGGAACTACTCCCGAGGCCATCGTATTTCGATAAAAGATTTCTGCGTATCCACCCAGTGATTCAACACCCTCTTGAATTCTTGCTCCTCCTGAATCATTAAGGCCGATAACCGGTTTACCGTTCTTCAGAGCTAGATCAAGAAGCTTACAAATCTTTTTAGATTGTGTGCCCGACAGAGATCCGCCGAACACAGTAAAATCTTGAGCATAAACATAAACGTGTCGCCCGGAGATGGTGCCGTACCCCGTGATAACTCCATCACCTAGGATTTTTTTATTCTCCATTCCAAAATCGCTACATCGATGAGTCATGAACTTATCAAGCTCGACAAAACTACCCTCATCGAGCAAAAATAAAATTCGTTCTCGAGCCGTCATTTTGCCGCGATCATGCTGCTGCTTGATTCTCTCGGCACCGCCAGCTAATTCGGCTTCTTGGTTTTTCTTATGCAGAAGTTGAAATTTTTCATCAAGGTTCATAGGCGCCGATCGAACCATTGGCACTTAATGAAGTCAAGAATGTTGAGGGTTTAACTGGGCAAGGACCATCGAAGTAACGCAACGCGCCATCAGAGACGTTCCCACTTCACGGACTCTCGGTAATTGAAGCGATCCAATCTTTCACCCCACTCTACGTAGAGGTCGAAAGCTTGTTGGGCAGTTTCAAACTTTTTAAAAAACAAGGGGCTAACTTCTGAAGGGGAAATCTTCATATCCACAATGGCCTGATAAATGGCATGTCCCAAAAGATGTCCTAAAATTTTTGCAGTCTTGTAATAAAGAGTATTCTTTTGGGGGGACTCTGGGAGAAATAAGACGACATTACTGGGTCTAGAGGCCATCTCCCAATTCAGATGCCACAGAGCTAATTTAGCACTTTCAGTGTTTTCATCTTGATATTTTGTAGGCTTGCTCGTGAGATGTTTTTTGAGATCAACTCGGCCATTACATTTTCTTTTAGGATTAATGATTTTAGCGCCCAAGAAACCTATCGCTTCCACCCAGACAAACCTGTAGAAATCGGACTTTGGATTTTCAAAAGTTGATGAGAAACCACTAAGCTCGGAGTGAAGATAAATGCTCGACTGAGCAGCTACATGATTAAGACTCAGAGAATTTAAACAAATGATATTTTTTCTTGGAATAAAATGACTTTTAAAAAGCTTTGCATATTTCAAATCAAGAGATAGGGAAACTTTTTGATCGTCCGATTCATCAGATGCATCCTGAGATAGAATCTCTAGATCTAAAGGTCCAAAGATCTGAAAGCCCTCAAGTTTCGGTAATAATATTCCTAAAAACTTACCAATGACCGAAGTTAAATCTTGCACCTCATCTGAATAATCCATTTCCTCAAAAGCCTGAGCTGCACTTTCTAGGGGAGGAATTCCCCCCGTTTGAGCCATAAGTTCTGTCCAATTTAAATGGCTTTTAAGCTTCACCCAGGGGGGAGTATTCATCACACAAAAGATGTTTTTTTTGATTTGAACAACATCTACGAAGCTTTCTAAGCCCCGTTCAACGAGCTTCCAGTAAATAGGCTCTACATTCTGATGCACAATAACGGTTCGCCGTTTGGCCTTCTGTTTCTTCAAAAGAGATCGAAATTCTTGAGGAAGGTGCTTCTCTGCAAGATGAAGATCACCGATCAAAACAAAAACAATCGCATTGGGATCTTTTACAGTAATTTCTGTGATTACTTTGGCTGCAAACTGGTCCCTTTTTTTCAGATTGGGCCGGATAGCACCGCCCGGGTGATTAATGCCTTTGATATCAATCTGGTGATCTCTGGCAAATTCAAACAGGGCTTTGTAGTGCTCCCACGGAAAACCCCAATTGGCTTGAAAACCAATTCGCTTTAAAAACTCCTTTTCAGATAATTTACCCAGCAAAAATTTTTTCACCCAAACATCATGATGAGGCGTCAGCATCTCAAGCGCCAAAAAAACCCTCCGATTTTTCCGTTTTAAGACCCTGATGGAGTCTCTTAAAATACGGATAACGGTTCGCTGGGCCTGGGCCAGAGTATGGTAGTCCCCAAGGAAAATAACCTGCCCCTTTAAGACTTCTAATAAAAGCTCTCGTTTTGTGCTAAGTGCCGAATATTTTTGATTTTCTTTTGAATATTGCTTGAAATACTGTTTTAGCTCTGGCTGAAGTCCGCCGAACATAGAACTAGCATGTTCTTTCAACTTGTCGTACATACTGCGTTGAATCTTTATGAGAGCAGTTCTAGGTAACATAAATTCGAAATTTTCTATGGGTACAAACTTGAACTCAACTATCTTTATGATATCTCAAGTTATCGTAACCTTTACTTTAATTTTTGCGGCTCAAAGCGTTATTGCTACCGAACCCCCGCCCTCCGAATCCGCAAAAACTGAAACCAATCTATCATCCATTTTAAAATCCACCCTTCAACAGAATGGGATGATTAAAGAGGCGGAGCAAGACATAGAAATAGCCCGGTCTCAAATTGAACTAGCAAGAGCGGCCCTATTTCCGAGAGCCAATGCGACTATTTTGGCGGCACCCATGTTTGAAGTCAGAGGGGACACCAACAGTTTCACAACGAACACAAAAAAATGGGGTCCGCTTTTAATTGGAAGTCTTCAAATCACCGAACCCTTGTACTCCTTTGGAATGATTCCCAGCTATCAAAAAGCGGCCGAAGGTCAAATGGAAGCCAAAAGCGAATTAGCCCGTGCAAAACGCAACGAAGTCACTTTGATGGCCAAAGAGTTTTACTATGGGTATTTGATGGCAAGAGACTTAGAATCACTAGTGGATGATCTTATATCGTTCTTAGAGGAAGCAGTTAAGACCGCAGACGATTCTTCTGGCGAAAAGAAATCGAAAAACCCAGTGAAACCTCATGACCTGTACAAACTGAAAACTGTTCTAGCTGATCTCCAACAGAAAAAGCTTTACGCTCAATCGGCCAAAAAAACGGCCGAAAAAGCCTTGGCGTGGGTAGCTGGAGCTTCCGTTGAAAATCTTGAGAATCTCGACTCAGGTGTGGAAGTGTATGAGAAAAAGTCCCTTGAAGATTACCTAGAAACAGCGAAGAAAAACCGTCCTGAGTTCAAAGCCATTTCTGCCGGCCTTAGAGCCCGAACAGCGCTTCGAGATGCGAAAGATGCTCAAAGTTATCCCGTTATTTTTGTCGGAGGTATGATTACCAAAGCATGGTCGCCCGTCGCAGACAAACAGATGTCCATTTTCGCGAACGATCCTTTCAATGGTATTCAGGGCGGACTAGGACTCGGTGTACGATTTGACCTCGAGTTTGCAAGGCAATCTGCGGAAGTTCATGAACAGCAAGCTGAGATCATGAAACTTCAAGCGACTGAAACCTATGCTCTACCTGGTATTGAGCTCCAAGTTAAAAAAGCCTTTTGGGAGCTTGAACAAGCGGCTCAAGGTTTAGAAATCGCAGAGAACAGAAAAAAACTAAGCAAGAAATGGTTCGTCTCAAACGCGATGGGTTTTTCTATTGGAATCACTCCGGCTAAAGACCTCATGGAATCACTCGAAGGCAGTGGTAACGCTAGAAAAAACTACATTGAAACTGTCTATGGTCTCAATATGGCTCTGGCTCGCTTAAGCCAAGCTGTGGGAACCGAAATTACCCAACTTAAATATCAATAGAAAAAAATCATTTTTTCATTGGTCTCTGCCCAGGGGATTTAGTTGGGACTTTTTTCTTCTTAAAAATCCGAAGAACTAAAATAGCTATCACTGCACCTGCCCCCGAAAGCCAGACTATACTCATGTCGTCTCCGCTTGCATTGGGATCTGTCTTAGGTGCTGTAGGCGCATTTTTTTTTGTGTTCAAACGGGAGATGAGCAAATCTTTTTGGGCAGCAGGTCCCAAAATAGTATTTCCAGGTATCGATCCCTTCCCTTGCATGGAGGGTATGCTCGATTCAAACTCGGTACTAGGTTTAAGGGATGAAATCATTTTTTCAAATTTGGGGGCCATTTTCGTATAGTAATCATCCGAAACGATATAGGTGATCAAGATAGCTAGTTTATTCTGTACAGTAGCTGTATATCGGGCCCAAAACCCAGGGAGTTCCGAGTTATATTGAAGTGAATCTATCCAAGTAAAGCCGTTAATATTTCGTCGACGAACATAGCTGATTTTGGATTCAATTTCCTTCCCACTTTCATCCATGATAGTTCTCGGAGTTTTGAGATACTTTTCATAGGAATCCAAACTATCCCATTCACCTGCAATAGTAGCTATAGACAAAACAATCGACTCTTTGCGCTCGGGCTCTTGCGTTCCCTGACATATATAAACATTATTGTTGATCTCACAGCGCCAAGAATCAGGGTGATCAAAAGTTACATAATGGGTTTTGAGTCCAAAAGCTGCAGAGGCAATGAAAAAAATGAAAAGTGAACGCATGGTTAAGCCCCCTCCCTCTCAATATTTTAACACAGATTCAATCTCTTGTTTGAGTTCCGATAATTCTGAATAAAATATTTCCCGCTTGTTCACGGCTTTTTGAATTGGGGTTCCAGGTACATGGCGAATCAAAATCTTTTTTACTTTTTCTCCATAATCAGCAGTCTCACATATTCGACGGTAGATCTGCAGGTCTTGCTCCCCACTGTCTCCGATTAAAATACATTTTTGATGACTGACTTGGCTTAAAACTCGATTAATAGTTCGCCATTTATGACCGAACCGACCATAACCTAACCATCTCATGAAAACGGGCCCCTCAGGAAACTGTCTATCTCTTAAAAATTTCAAAAGGAAAGGGGCCAGTTCATAGGGAGTACTAGTCACATAAACTATCATCGAATTTTGCCTTGCTAAAGATTGATAAAACTCAGCCATACCTTCAATAGCTTCATACTGATAGTAATGTCCCTTTAACAGTCCGTTTAAAATAGAGTAAAAAGAGGTCGACTTTGCAACATTACTATCTTTGATAGTGTCATCAATATCCGAAATAATAACTGAGTCGATTTTCTCGTTAAGAAAAAACACGGGCGCACTCAAAAGCTGATAATCACCAATTTTAACTTTCCCAAAAATAGTCTCAACCCCAGTGGGTTGAATTCGAACCCAAGAAACTCTCGGACTCGTTTCGGGCAATTGCCACGGCATTTGTAAGTGCAAGAAACCCCTCGCCTCTGAACTGGCTTCGATAGTTCGAAGATTATTTTCACTAAAGGAAACTTGAAACTTAACCCTTTCGAAAAACTCTAAATCTGGAATGCCCCTCAAAATTCGATGAAAGAGCCTACGCGGTTTAAATCCCAAAACCTCCTCTTGGGTTCCGTTGAACACCACTGCCTGAAGAGACGTAAATCCTGGAGTAGCTAGAGTCGGGATTGCCAATATCGATTTTTGAGACCGATAAAGTGCCAAAATTTCTAACACCTTAAAAAAACAGACCTCAAAACTTTTAAAGAATCGAATCCAATGAGCCCACCAAGTTGGTCTAGGCAACTCACTCAATCGGATACTTGAGCGAAACTCTTTGGAGTATCTAGATTTCATAATTCATTATAATCGCTCTCGTCTTTTCCCAATTGTTAAGTTTTCTTCACAATTTGCCGATACGTACCATGAAAAGCCCTTTGTATGAAACAATCAATGAGTAATAACACAAACTACTATTTTTTCCTGTTTCTGAAGGTTTACGCCCTAACTTTATTACTCTCGCCATTTGTCCAAAGTGCATTCTCTCTAAATGAACTGGTTGATATTTACCCATCTCCACAAGGATTAGGTATGGGAAATGCTTTGACGGCTGATGCAACGGGCTATCAAGCCATTTTTTACAATCCCGCTGGCGTAGCAAATCAGCCCAAACGAAAGTGGGAAGTTAACTTACTGGACCTCCAAGGCGGATTAGCTTTGAACTCTGTTAGCCACGTTTGGACCAATCAAAGCTTCGGTCCCGACAGAATGTGGGGAGAGTTGAAACATCATCCAGGAAACTATCAATTTTTAAATGCTGCATCTCTACCCTCAGTAACTGTGAGGGGACTTAGTATCTCTTTGATTGGTTCCTATCGGTTCGCGGCTTTATCAGATGGCTCAACGATCGACACCGATTTATCAAAAGATGTAGGTGTTGCTTTTGCGGTGGGACGTTCTTTTGGTGGAAATATTCTGAAACTTGGTCTTACCACCAAAGCTTTAATCAGAAATCAAATGAAGGGTCAGTTTAGTCATGACACATTGGCAGGTCTGAACGATTCTTCATTTCCGAGTCTTTTCAAAGAGGGGTGGGCAGTCGGATTTGATCTCGGAATGCTAGTAACCTTACCAGAAAAATTTTTACCTACACTAGGTATTGTTTGGAAAGACGCTTTTGACACTCACTTTAAAAGCTCTAATATCTTAAACTCCCAAGCTACCGGCAAACCAGACCCCATCAATCAAAGTGTGAACGCAGCATTGTCTATTCATCCCATTTTTAGCCCAAGACTCAAATCGACCATAGCTCTTGAATACAAACACTTGGAATTGCCTCATCTGCAATTTAGGAAACATCTCCATGTCGGATTTCAACTCGAACACATCAAAGAGGTTTACTTCTGGGCAGGCCTGTATCAGCTCTACCCCACTGCCGGATTCGGGTATCGCGTCAAGGGCGGAAATCTAGAACTGGTAACTTATGCAGTTGACGTTGGCGATGGAAACGAGAACCAAGAGAATCGAAGATTTAGTTTTCGATACACTATTAGTTTTTAAAAATGAAAACTCTCATTAAATTCTATGCCCTCGTTATGACAGTCCCGTTATTCGGAGGGCTTTTACAAAACACATTTGAAGGTGTTCGCCCCACAGGCATGGGAAATGCTTTCATTGCTTTGGCAGACGATGCCAATGCTCTTTGGTACAACCCGGCGGGCCTAGCAAATATCGAAGGTGTTCATGTGAATTTATTCAACTTTTTTCTGGGAGTTGATTCCAAGGATACGTTAGACCGAATTCATAAAGCTATTTTTAAAGGAGATTCAGCCAATCTCGTCAGGCAAGATAAACAGTTTTTAAGATTCAACTTCATGCCATCCGTCATTATGCCTCATTTTGGAGTCAGTATTTTCAGTCAAACCAAAGGGTATTTTGATATATCTGATATTTTAAACACCGGTCTTAAAGCACACACCTATCATGACCAAGGACTCATTGCTGGCGGGGCTTTCAACCTCACTGAAAGCTTATCTTTAGGAGTCTCAGTAAGGGCTTTCTATCGCGGAGGTGTCGATCTTGAGCTAACTTCAGATGAGGTTATCGACCAATACGGAGCTAATGCAGTCGACCTAGTTGATAATATCTACCAAGAAATTTCGAATAGAGCTAGACACGGGTATGCCATCGCGCTCAACGCGGGAATTAAAATGAAAGTCCCGCTGAAATCGAAAGGCAGAAATAGTCCTTCTCTATTTTTAGCTGCTACTGCTGAAGACATTGGAAAAACCACCTTCAAAGCTATGGAATCTCATCTTCCTCCCAACGCAGTCAAACAGAGCTTTCACTTCGGCTCCGCTCTAATATATCCATTTCACAAAAATTGGACGTGGAATATAACTGCTGACTTACGAAATGCATTCGAGCAGACTGATATTATCAAACTTCTCCACGCTGGCACTGAACTCAAGAACCCCATTTTTGGTCTTCGAATGGGGGCTAATCAGGGCTACCTTGCCTATGGATTAAGCTTCGAATTTCCTCCTCATACTCGAATCCATTTCTCAAGTTATGGTGTTGAAACAGGAGACAAAGCTCGAACACACGAACAACGCTGGTACTTAATACAACTTAATATTGGCTTTAATCCTAACTAACCGGTTACTTCGAAAAAATTAGCATTTTGAGATAGTCCCCTTCTGGGAAACCAACAGGATGATCATCTTCAGGCTGTATAGACTTCATTTTAGGCAGGCTAGAAATTAAAGCCTTCTTAGCATTATCGGTGAATTGTTTTCTCGAAATTCGAGAAGTGCAACAACAAACAATCATCATTCCGCCTGGTTTCAAGTGGGGGAGTAGTCTTTTATAAATCCGGTTGTAGGCTTTTAAAGCCACCGGAACTTGTTTAGTCTCACTCGCCATTGAAGGTGGGTCGACAATCAAAACATCATAGCGCTCATGTGGGGGAAGACTATCCACCCATTTAAAAACATCGGCCGAGATATAACGATATTTCTTTTTGTCTAAACTATGATGAGTCTCTGAAAACTTTAAGGCTCCTTGAGCAATATCTACATTCCAAATTTCGCTAGCTCCCGCTACTTCAGCAGCTAGACCTAAAGTTCCGGTATAAGAAAAAAGATTTAAAACTTTTTTACCCTTTAGATTTTGAAGAGACAAAAACTTTCTTAACCCTCTCAGATCTAAGAAAGTACCACTTTTTTGACCCTCGCTTACATCTACTGCTACTTTGAGCTTACCCTCGCGAACAATGATCAGCTTTGGCTCCTTGCCGTACAATATTCGTGTCTTGCCAGCTTTTTTTCGTCGAGACGGCTCTTTCCATAAAACAGTATCTAAATTTAATTCATGCCTCAACACAGAGGCTATATATCTGCCCAAAGGATCAACGGATGGGACATAGGTTTGTAGCACTCCCATTTTTTTATAAACATCAAAAACTATTCCTGGAAAGCCATCGTTTTCACCGTGAAGGGCACGAAAACCTTCAGTATATTGCTTGATATTTTCTCTTTTGCTCAAGCTTTTAAGTAGTTTGTTTTTGAACCAGATCGCATCGGGAGCAGTTTTTCCAAACTTTATCACTCGAATTGCAATCAAAGAATCCCGTTCAAAGTATCCATAAGCCACAATCTCATTTGCAGCATTCACTAAAGACAACAAATCTCCTGTTTTAAAAATATCAGCAGCACTACTTAAATGGCTTTTGAAGATCCATGGATGACCCTGCTTTAAAATATTTTCAACTTCTTTCTTAATTTGATATCTACGTATTTTCATTAAATAGCAACATCCCAATCATGAAGCAAATGTTCATCAAAATAGTCCTGTATATTTGTAAGATCTAACCCGTCGAAAACAGCCGTAAGACTGAAGAAACTAAGAAGACCTTCCCAATTTTTTAACCAATCTGGAATAAAATGTGGGGGATTAATCACGCCATGAGTCCGTAGCCACGCCAAAGTACTTACATCTTCAAGAGCCATTCTCCCGCAAACTAAAGTTTCCACTAAAACGCGGTTCTGGTTTTTTACTGCATACTTTAAAAAATTATAAACGCTTAAAAGCCCGGGCAAGTAGACTACATCTTTGGTGAAAGGCCCGCCACCCGAGAGATTAGCTCCCCGAAATATTCTCTGTGTATTAAAAAAGGCATCCAGTGAACTTTCAGTTCTCTCTTTGTACCAACGATAGACATCGAGAAATGAAGCCCCATTTTCTACTAAACCTACTGCTTCTACTCTATTACACAGAGACAAGAATCGCAGTTGAGACATGGTATGAGCGTAAACCTCGTAAAAAACAGCAAGTCCTTCTTGAGTCATGGTAGTTCTGGGACCACCTGCAGACAAAAAATCAGCGTTCTCATGGCGATTTCCATTGTGAGCAGTTAAACAGTGAGATTCGACTTCGTGGTTCCAAAGGGCATCTAACTCAAGGTCAGAGAACCTAGCATCTTTTCTTAGCTTCACTTTGTTCATGCCTGCAACCACTTTCGAAGCTATGGTGTCGGTCACTTCTACTTTCAAAGGGATCATTGGAGCTCTTTTTTTGATCCGTTCCTCGAGTGAGCTTGCAAACTCGGCGGCACTTTTTTGAACAAAAGACTCCCCAATATCATTGAGCGAGCAGACTGATATCCTTTGGGAAATAGCTCGAGCTAAATCAAGATTAGTGGTTTCACCCTTAAAGAGTTTTGTTTTTGAGTTTCCGTACATTTGGCTAGAGATCTCAAAAAAACTATCGGTACCCACTGAAACCAGTAATGAAAGTCCTTGCTGATAAGACTCCAAGGTTCTTCGAAGCCAGGCCAGCATGGGATGATCGCCTTTCAGCTTGGGCTCGATTTCTTTTAAAGTCACTAAAAGATCGCTAATCTCTTTTTTATCAATCGAATAAGTGGGCTTTGGAAGTACAGATTCCTTTTTCTGATAGAATTCATGAACTACTTCGGGCTTCCAAGCCAAAGCTGCTAGGATTTTGCTTTTCCTTGCACAAGCCTTAAATACTCCACTGGCCTCAGTGAGGGTACCAACAAGATTCTTTTTGGGCACAATTTTGACCATGATCTATTATCGCCCAAGCTTTTGATTTCTTAAAGTTCTATTGAGAGAGTTTAAGTGCGTTATCGAGATCCTCTTTGAGATCTTCAATGGCTTCTATTCCAACAGACAATCGAATCAAATTATCGCTAATCCCTAGTGCCTTTCGGGTTTCAGCAGGAATAGATGCATGAGTCATAATGGCCGGATGGTCTACTAGAGACTCGACTCCGCCTAAGCTTTCAGCTAACGCAAAAACTTTTACAGCTTCCAGGAATTTTCGAGCATTTTCTAAATTTCCCTTGATAAAGAAAGTAATCATCCCTCCAAAGCCTTTCATCTGTTTTTTAGCAATGGCATGTTGAGGATGAGACTCAAGACCGGGATAAAGCACTTTATCAACTGCTGGATGCTGCTCGAGCCATTTGGCTAGTTCAAATGCGTTTTCCCCGTGGCGTTTCATTCGAAGAGCAAGAGTCTTAATCCCTCGAAGCACTAAGAATGCATCAAAAGGTCCTGGCACCCCACCAATGGAGTTTTGAATGTGATGAAGACGACTTAAAAGTGATTGATCGTTGGTGATAACAGCTCCTCCGACAACGTCGCTGTGACCATTGATGTATTTTGTGGTCGAGTGCAGAACCACATCGGCACCGAGTTCTAGGGGGCTTTGATAGTAGGGGCTCGCAAAAGTGTTATCCACCACCACAATAGGTTTCGTAGGCAATTTTTTTGCTGCTGCCACAACTTTTTCAATATCTATAATTTTTAAAAGGGGGTTTGTTGGGGTTTCGATCCAAACCATCTTAGTTTTTGAAGTTGCAAAATCGGTAAGAGGCCTGCTGGTTAAGTCGGCAAATGAGGTTTCCACCCCGTGTTTAGCCCAAATAGTTCTAAAAAGACGGCTGGTTCCCCCATAAACATCATCCACAGAAACGACATGGTCACCGACTTCCAAGAGGTGCATAAGAATATCTGTTCCGGTACAGCCGCTGGATAATGCTAAAGCATGTTTTCCCCCCTCAAGCGCCGCTAACGAACTTTCCAAAGCGGTTCGAGTTGGATTGTGGGTTCTGGAGTAATCATACCCTTGGTGTTTACCAGGAGACACTTGCACATAAGTACTCGTTGCGAAAATAGGAGTCATAATAGCGCCAGTGCTGGGATCGGGTTTCACACCTGCGTGAACAGCTAGGGTCTCAAAACGTCCCTTTTTTTCAGACATAATTTCTCCTTTGAATCATCTTCGAACAATTCTTCCCGGAAACGAAGGCTTCGCGTTACCAATAAATCGACCTCTCAATCGGCTGATTTCGGCAATTCTTTTTTGTGCTACTCGGTCAGCACATTTATATTCAGGTAGGTGTTCCACGTGAGAATGTTGCAAAATAGTCTTCATAACATAATAAATGTTTCTCATCATTCGATTGGCTCGTCTCTCATCGTAACCTTCAAACTCAATCGAAACATTCATCAAACCACCCGCATTGATTGCGTAATCAGGAGCATAAGTTATTTTTCTTTTGAACAACTCATCGCCACACTCAGTTGTTGCGAGCTGGTTATTGGCACTTCCAGCGACAATCTTGCACTTTAGTTTTGGAAGGGTTTTTTCGTTAATCACAGCGCCCAGAGCTGAGGGGCAAAAAATATCAGCATCGACTTCATAGATATCATCTGTACTGACGACAGTTACATTGGGCCGGTCTGATAAAATCTTCGTTTTCGAACTATCGATATCACAAACAAATACATGCATTCCCTCTTTGAGGAAAAAGTCGACTAAATAGGCTCCCACATGCCCTGCCCCTTGCACAGCCACTCTAAGACCTTCGAGACTTGTTTTTTGTAATCGATGCTCCACACAAGCTCTTAAGCCTTCGAGAACGCCTTTAGCAGTCCAAGGCGAAGGATCTCCAGACCCACCATGAGTTTCAGCAACTCCAACGACATTAGAAGTTTCCATAAAGATGTACTCCATGTCGTTCACATCGGTACCTACATCCTCGGCTGTTATGTATCTGCCGTTTAGAGACTCCACAAAAGTTCCATAAGATCGAAAAAGGGCTTCTGACTTATCCTTTTTGGGATCTGCGATAATAACTGCTTTTCCGCCTCCTAAGTTAAGCCCAGCAACAGCTGCTTTGTAGGTCATTCCTTTTGAAAGCCTTAATACATCTTCAAGTGCCTGATCGACCGTTTCGTAATTCCACATCCGACAACCACCCAAGGCTGGTCCCAACTGTGTGTTGTGAATAGCAATAAGACATTTTAGTCCGCTAGCCTTATCATTACAAAAGACAACCTCTTCATGTTCACCCGAAAATATCGTTTCAAGCTTTGTCATCACAAGACTCCTATACCTCGATGACCCTCAAAGGGCAAAAGGGGTAATCTAGCAAGGTCATTGACCACCTTCAACTTCCTAATGGCCTCTTTGATTGTGTCAAAATTCCCACAAGAAAGGTTTTGCCATCCCCCCCCTTTTTTACCTAATATGGCGCTATGGAAAAGAAATCGATCTATCAGGCAAAGGACACAGCCAATCAATCTCTCGAGGCTCCTGGGGCTTTTCCCTTCACTCGAGGCATCCACCCCACGATGTACACTAAAAAAGTATGGACCATGCGCCAATATGCAGGTTTTGGCGATGCAAAAAGTTCAAACGAGCGATATCGCTATTTACTTTCCCAAGGCATAACGGGCTTGAGTATTGCTTTCGATCTCCCCACACAGATGGGCTATGATTCCGATCATGCTTTGGCACAAGGAGAAGTAGGCCGAGTGGGTGTCGCGATTAGCTCTCTCGAGGACATGGAAATCGTTCTCAATCAAATCCCATTAGATCAGGTTTCAACTTCCATGACCATCAACGCAACAGCTGCAATTCTTCTATGTCTTTACCTAGGAGTTGCAGAAAAAAATGGAGTCCCCAGAAACAAACTTAAAGGCACTATTCAAAATGATGTTCTTAAAGAATATATAGCTCGGGGAACCTATATTTTTCCCCCTTCTCCGAGTCTTAAGATAGCCACCGATCTGTTTGAATTCTGCAAAAATGAAGTTCCCGAATGGAATACCATTTCTATTAGTGGTTATCACATTCGAGAGGCTGGAAGTACTGCGGTACAAGAAGTTGCTTTTACTCTAGCCGATGGTCTGACTTACGTTCAGGCGGCCATCGATCGAGGTTTAAAAATTGATGACTTTGCTCCAAGACTTTCTTTCTTTTTTAATGTTCACAATGATTTTCTCGAGGAAGTCGCAAAATTCAGAGCAGCAAGGAGACTTTGGGCGAAACTGATTGAGGAGCGATACAAACCTCAAGACAAAAAGTCCCTTTTACTTAGATTCCACGCACAAACTGCAGGAAGCACACTGATTCCTGTTCAAATCGATACCAATGTCGTTCGAGTGACTCTGCAGTGTTTAGCAGCAGCCCTTGGGGGAGCTCAATCTATCCACACCAATTCTAGAGATGAGGCTTTGGGTCTACCGACCTCCGAAGCGGCTTTATTAGCTCTTAGAACTCAACAAGTGATTGCTTATGAATCGGCTATTCCTTCGATTGTAGACCCCTTCGGAGGCAGCTTCGCTGTTGAGTCTTTAACAGACTCTATCGAGAACGAAGCTCGAAAAATGATTGAAACGATCGAAACCAAGGGGGGAGTCGTAAAATGTATCGAAGAGGGCTGGCAGCAAGGACTTATTCAAGAAGCGGCCTATGAATATCAAATGGATATTGAGAACAAAAAGAGAATTGTTGTAGGTTTAAATTCATTTCAACAAAAAGAATCACAACTTCCTCCGGTTCTATCCATTGATCCTAAAATTGAAAAAGAGCAGGTTCAAAGGCTCAAAGCTTTCAGGCAAAATCGAGATCAGAAAAAACATGAAGAGGCGCAAAAGGAACTTCACAAAGCGGCGACTGAAGGGAAAAACATAGTTCCTGCGATTTTGTCTGCAGTAAAATCTCACAGTACATTAGGGGAAATCACTGCAACTTTAGAAAAAATCTTTGGGCGTCATCGTCCTTAGACTCCATAGAGTCCCGCCGCCTACAACTAGGGCCCCTAGACACAAATCGGCAAAAGCTGAAAATCGAGTTCCCTGATAGATTCCAAGCTTCGACAATCCAAAACAAACAAAGGCAGCGACAACAATGACTCCACTCCACTTTAAAAGAAACTGATAAAAAGTCTTGTAATCATATCCGGGAACAACTTGAGCGATATGTCCTCGGAGCATTATCCAGAGAATCCAACAATAAAGAAAAATTCCTATCGTGCCCGCCATAGCTAATCCTCGATAAGAGTACTTATTCGATAAGTAAAAATAGACGGGCACCATCAAAGCACTGAGCAAAGTACCAAGCACCGATGGCAACCAAGTGCGCCGAGCAGCGTAGAAACCTCGAGATAAAAGAATTTGACTAGCCCAGAAAAATATCCCAGTTCCAAATATTTCTAATACAGAAGCAGTCTCGTTGAGATCAAAAACGGTAAGTTTTCCTCCGCCATATATACAATGAGTGAGTGAAGTTGCATAAAATACCACGAAAGCAGCAGCGATAGGACCCAAGGCCCACAGCTTTAAAATCTCCCCCAAAAGCGTATCAACATACTCAGAGAATTTTTTCTCAGACCAAAGGCGGCTCAAATAAGGAAAGCTTGCCATTCCAGCCGCTTGACCGATGATGGCAATAGGAATTCGCATCTCGGTTCTAGCATAGGAAAGATAACTCACTGCTTTTGCCTGCAAAAAGCTACCAAAGTATTTAGAGATCCATTCATCTGTTACCACTAACGAAAAGCTCAACATAATAGGAAAAGTAACCCACAAATATTTCTTGAACCGCTTGACGACGTTTTCCGAAAAGTCCAATTTTGGGAGACATGAGTAACCCAACCTTTTAAGCCCCCACCACTGCAAAACACCATGTCCGAAAAAACTTCCCACTAAAACTCCAATGCTAAACCCCATTACCCCTTGGGTCTGATAAAAAATCAGTCCACAAAGAATAATTCCAAGGTTGTACAAAATAGGTGACAGAGCAGAGTATATAAATTTGCCATGAGTTTGCTGAACACTCATCGCAAGTCCCCCCCAATAGAAAAAAAACTGTGCGGGTAAAACAACTCTCAATAACTTCGACAAAAGTACCTTTTGCTCTAAGTTGTATCCTGGAGCCACCCAACTTCCCAAAGTATCCGCAAAAACCTCTCCCAAAAAAATGAGAGATATTAATAAGATTCCCATGACGGTGGATACAGTTCTAAAAACGTTCTCAGTCAGATTTTTATCTTCATGATTCAAACATTCTGACAGGATTGGAATAAGTGAAATGCTCAAAGCCCCAGCAGCCATGAGGTAATTTAAAAAATCAGGAATGACAAAAGAGGATAGATAAACATCGGTCATAGCCGATGCACCCAACGTTTGAGTGAAAACCCACTCGCGAAAAAAACCTATGACTCGCGACAAAATAACGCTGGCAGCCATTATTCCACTAGCCCGCCTTATATTTTTTTTAATCTCTTGTGTCACGACTTGGCCTTTTGCATAAACAAAGGGTTAGATAGGTTTTGGTCTATTTGGGACCCTGACATTAATTTACACCCCCAAAGTTCACTTCGTTTCCCCCCTGAAACTAGGTATAATTATAGTAATCCTACAGTTGTTACTCTTCTAGTTAGTTCTTTAGTCAATTAATAAAAATTCAAGCCTTTGTACCTATGAAACCAGACAAAAGATCGTCTCGCAACCTAGTGCAACTTTTTGTTCAGCCTCAGGAGGGTGAGCCGTTCTCTTTCAAAATTGATCTCCACCAAGTCACACAGGTTATCAGTTGGACAAGCTTAGTTTTCCTATTTCTTTTGTGGGGAACTTTATTCTTCTTTCGAGAACTTGAAAACAACCGAAAACTTCAAGCTGAGATATTGGAAACTCGACTAAAATTGCAATTAAAAACTCTTTCGGAACCTGAGAGTTTAATGCTGAACCGACAGTTGGGTTACACCGTTCAGCTGATCGAAGATCAGGCCGTAGAAAATATTTCCGTAAGTCGCTCAGCTCAATCTGAAACCGGAACACCCAAAAAACCTCAAGACTCGTGGATGGGCCTTGGGCAATCCCCTGTTGCAGCAAGAATCGGTAGTTTGAGCTCCGAGTGTCAAGCAGATAACTGTGCTGTAAAACTAGAACTAGTACCTTCAGGCAGTGGAATTTCTCAAGGGGAACTTTTGATTGTTCTGGAAACCGAAGTACCAAGAATCGGCTCTAGAGTCATTAGTGTTCAACAAAGAAAACAATTTATTTTATATCCTGGCTACAATACGCGAGATGAATTCAGCAACACTGACATTTCAAGTCTAGAAAAACGACCCTTCAAGTTTTCAAAAACTCTAAGCGCTTCGCTTAACTTCAAAGTCACTAAACTGCTTCGGCCTTTAGCCATCAATGTCTATCTTTTCGACTCCAGGAAAAACCTTACTCATCATGAACGAAAAACTATCGACTTGGGTGAAGCCTATGCTAACTGAAAGCCTTTCTTTCACAGTAATCGCAGAAGGAACTCGCACTCAAGGCTCGGTTTCATTTTGTTCACAGTGCTACATTTTGGGGTTAATTGAAGGCAACGTTTATCAGCAATCACACGAAACGCTCACTCTCGGTAAATCCGGATGGATCAGAGGTGACATCTCTTCCCAAGGATTGCTCATTATTGGAGGTAGGGTTGAAGGAAATCTATTTTCATCCTCCAAAATCATCATTTTGGAAACTGCTGTGATTTCAGGCAATTTGACTTGTCCAAAAATAGAGATTCGCCCGGGAGCACTGCTAGAGTCTGACATCTTGATGCATTGGTCACCCTCCCAACACTCTCACCGCCCCGAAGCAGCCTAATTTATTGAAGCGGATCAACGCAGTAATGCACAGCGCTAAACAGAACGATATCATTAATTAAATCTGCCAAATATACCGATACTTAACTTGATGGCAGCTTCTCGAGAAAAAAACGCACGCCTTGTTGTTATTGAAGGAAAAGACAATAGAGACAAAGGGAAAATAATTTCCCTGAAAAAGAGCTATGTCATCATCGGGCGTGGGCAAGCCGACATCGTCTTGAACGACCTTCAAGTCTCTCGAGCGCATGTTGCTCTCGAATGGAATGAAAAAAATGGAGAGCTCACCTTCACCGATTTAGGAAGTACCAATGGAACGCTCGTGAATGGCGAGCTTAGGAAGTCTGGCGTATTGAAAGACCGAGATCGTCTCAAAGTGGGCCACACTGTTTTTGACTGCCAGTTAGAACACGAATCCCAAACGGAAATAGGGACCTTGGCGCAATTTAAACAAGAAGGCCAACTTTCAAAATCGAGTTCGGTCTCATTAGCTGGCCCTTCTCGATTTTCATCAAACTCTGAGATGATTGCTGCTCAGCTCGTCTCACCCGATTCCAAAGACTCAAAAAACCTAGCTGCATCTCATAGCACCAGCGAACCTGCAGTAAACATAAACTCTCCTCAGGTGAACTCTTCGAAACAAGTCATCCGACCTCGTCGAGCAATACAGGTAGGAGCAATCAGCCTAGCATTCCTTGTGGTTCTTCTTGTCAAACTAAGCGACTCTCCCAGAAGATCTATATCCAATAAAACTCTTGAGGACTACGTAACTCAAGTAACATCTCTCACGGATGAAAAACGTCTCGACGACGCCAAAACAGCCTGTATCGAAGCACAAAAAGCTTTTCCAAATCACTCGGTACCACTTGTGTTGCTGGGCAATGTTTATTTTAAACAAAACAAGTTTGATCTTTCAGTCGATGCTTACCGTCGCTCCTTAAAACTGGCCCCCGTGCAATTAATTACTTATCCTCGACTTATTCGACTCTACTGGATTTTAAATAAAAAACAGGATGCCACAAAATTGTTTGCCGATTTCATTCCACTTTTAGATTCGGGAAACGCCAAGCCTAATATTTTTATTCAAACGGGAGAATTGCTTTTAGATTATCCGGAACTCGAACCAAACACAGAAAAAGCTCTGAAATGGGCGAAAGAGCTTCAAACCAAAAAAGCTCCCAACGACCCCATTGGGTTTAAATTAGAGTCTCATATTCTTTATTCAAGCAACAAAAACAATGAAACTGCACGACAAGCCGAAGAGATTTTAAAAAAAGGGTTGTCTTTATCTCCCAAGGATGACTGGATTTATGACCGGTTAGTTTATCTCAAATTAACCCACTCATCTTCTCTGGAAGCCACAATAGCTCTTGAATCATGGTTAAAAGCTAACCCCAAATCAGCCAAAGCGCTGATGAATTTTGCTTACTTAAGATTCAATGATAAGAAATTCTTAGAGGCAGTTCCCTACCTCCAAAAAGTCATGAACATTTTAGCCAAGGAGCCCACTGAACCCTTGTATTCGGAAGCCTTAAATTTAATGGGGAATATCAGCATGCAACAAAACCAACTCGCCGAAGCTGAAAATTTTTTGAGACAATCCTGTCAATATGGCTTCAAACCCAGCTGTTCTCACCCCCTTCTAATTGGCGCACCACTCATTTCAAAGGAGGACAATTCCGCATATCAAGATTTAAACCTTAAAAATCGTGAACCAGGCAGTTCCCCCGCTGAAACCAGTCCTCTCAACAAGAAATAGCAATTGTTTAAATGATCAAGAGGCTCAAATCCAATCCAAGTCCTAAACAAGCGGCTTTAGAACTTATTTTTGCTGCTAGCATTTGGGGCTTTGGTTTTGTTTGCGCACGATGGGCTTTAGATTTTGCCGGCCCTTTCTGGACGAATGCTATTCGGTTTTATCTAGCATTTATTTTTGCAGTTCCTGTGATTTTAGCAACCCCACAACTAAAGACACATTTCAATCGTGAACAGTTCTTTTTAGCTGCTTGGCCTGGATTTTTTCTCAGTGGAACTCTAGTTTTTCAAACTGCGGGCTTGGCCTATACGTCAGTGACCAAAAGTGGTTTTATCACCGTTCTTTATATTGTCTTTGTTCCTTTTCTAGAACTCTTGCTTTTAAAAACTAAAATCAACAAACTCCACTTACTGTGGGTAATGACGGCGCTAGTAGGCTCTGCCTTTATTTGTGAGTTTAAAGGTGGAAGTTGGAATTTCGGAGATCTCCTCACACTTGTTTGCGCCTTCATGGCTTCCTCACAGATTGTTTTCCTTGAAAAACAGGTCCCCAAGATCGGATCGGCCTTCGTTTTCAATGTTTTTCAAACATTTTGGGCTGGGTTAATCCCTATTGCCCTTGCCATACCATTCGAGCCCATACCCAAATTCCCAATTTCAGCAAAAATTTTGATGGCTATGTTGATACTTTCATTCGCATCTACTCTTCTGGCATTTCTAATACAAGTAAGATCTCAAAAAGTTCTCCCGTCATCTACAGTGAGTATGCTTTTCCTGCTAGAATCTCCATTTGCAGCACTTTTTGCTTTTTTTCTTTTAGGAGAACGAATGGGATTTTTGCAATGGCTTGGCGCCTCGTTAATTCTTTTCAGTGCTCTAGGTGCAGTTAAAATGCTTCCCAAATCTCGGCCAAATTAGTCGCTCGTTTTATCGGTTCGGCCCAAGTTATATCTCTCGTTCGAGAGGCAAGATTCAACCATTGCTTGATTCGACGAACAGTATAGTGGGGACTTATTGCTTGAGGTTCTCCCAGCTCAACGAATCTTTTAAAAAGAGGGACCCATCTCTCTCGAAAGTCAGCATATTCTTCCAGCTGGGCTGTTGTTTTAGAACTGATTCCTAGCTCTCTACAAATTTGAAGCGCTAAAGTTGGCTCTCCAAGCGCTCCTCTGCCCAACATGAAATGTTCGCAACCTGTCACTTCACGGCACTTTCTAAAATCTTCCAAAGACCAGATATCTCCATTGGCAATCACAGGTATTGGAAAATTTTTTCTTATTTCTCCAATCAACTCCCAATGAACTGGTTTAGCATAGCCTTGAGATCGAGTTCGTGCATGAATGGTCAACCATGAAGCCCCACCTTCTATAACAGCTTCTGATATACGATATATTTCAGCAGGATTTTCCCACCCCAATCTTACTTTTGCTGAAACTGGAATATCGCTAGGTACAGAGCTTCTGACCGATTTTATGATTTCTTTGATTCGATGAGGTTCTTTTAAAATAACAGCTCCACCATCATTTCTATTTACAATGGGGGCGGGACAACCAAAATTAATATCAATCCCCAAAGCACCTTGAGACACCAATGAACGAGCTGTTTCAGCCATGCGCCATGGATTCCCACCCAAAATCTGTGCAAACACAGGGCAACCAGAATCTGTTTTTCCACCGTTTTTTAACTCTGGAATGAATCGATGCAAGACTTTTTCAGGTAAGATTTCTTGAGTCACTCTGATAAATTCAGAGATGCAAAAACTAAAACCGCCCAACTCCGTCAACAAAGCTCGCATAGGGAAATCGGTCACCCCCTCCATTGGAGCTAAAATGAGAGCAGGCTCTCCTTTTTTCAGGTAGTGATTCAAGAATTTTATGAGTCCAATTTAAAGGGATTAAAGTTAGTTTTCCAATCAAAGTAGTCTTCGCACTCAGCTCTTTTTAGAAAATTTACAAGTCGATAAGTGACGGGCGTCATCACAATTTCCCAAAGAACCTTCAGAAGATAATTGGTCACCATCACTTTTACAACTAAGTGATGCTGCCAAGTTCCAAGAAATGCGATGGGATAGAATATTAGAGAGTCTACTGCTTCACCAGCGATAGTCGACCCAATAGTGCGAGTCCATAGTAATTTGCCTTGGGTCCAAATCTTCATTTTTGCCAAGACGTAGGAATTGGTAAATTCTCCAGCGAAAAATGCAATGAAAGAGGCCAAAACTACTCTCCAAGTCTGCCCGTAAACTGTTTCATAAGCACTTTGAAACGGCCATCCCTCAGCGGGTGGAGCTGCTACAACAAACCAACTCATGAAAGAGGCGAAGGCTAAGGCCGCAAACCCAGCCCAAACTACTTTTCGAGATCTTGCATAACCATAGACCTCGGTCAAAATATCCCCGAAAACGTAGCTCAGAGGGAAGAAGAAAACCCCTGCTCCGCAAGTGAAACCATAGATATTGATTACTTTGGTGGTGCCAATCAGATTGGAACAAAGAAGGATCGTCACGAACGATGCCATGACGAGGTCATAATACTTGTAAGTACGTTTTTCTGGGGTCTGGGTTCTTATTTGATCCATAAAACCTAACCTAGGTGAAAAGCCCCTCAAAGTAAATGAGGCTCAAAAAAGATAGTTTCAACGACAAAAAGGAAGGGAATCGCAAGAGGATGTAGCATTGTCTATTTTTGTTAAAAACCAATCTGAATTTTTCTTCTCAAGAGTTAAGTCGGCAGAAAGGCCTCTCCCCAATTTTTTTTGATCTTTTTTAAATCGAAACTCAATCTTTTGTGGCCCCGCACCTCGTAACCACTGCTCGACTTTAGCAACTGCTAAGTACTCCCCTTTTTTGCCAGGAAAGCACTTCACATCTAAGATCTTACATCGAATTTGAGACTCTCCGCCCAAAAGCTCAATATCGATATTGCCTGTTGACGAGCAGCCCTGCGGAACAAGCCCTTTTTGAGGACCTGTTTCAGGAACGACACAGCCCTCAGGCTTCACAGCATCAGAAGCCAACAGTACTGTTGCACTTACAGAAAATAAAAAAATTAACTTAAGCGACATATCGTAGCCAATCCCAAACGAGCATCCATTTCCCGAACCGGCATTTTACCTAGCGGAACAATGGTTACTTCCGCAGTAACTGCGACTTCAGCTTCGAAAAGATGCCCACCAAAAACACGAAACTGATTGTCACCAAGTGCAGCATGTACATGAACGTAGGGGCTGCCGTCTTTGAGGGACAAGTTCCCAGTCAAAGATATCAATTCATAATCCATTTCCGAAAAGGTTTTTCTTAAATACTCTTTGTGCTCCAAATGGTAATAACCGAGTTCAACATGAATCAAGGCCCCAAGCCCTGAAATCAAACCGCCCTTCATGCCCAAATCGGTCAGATCTTTCGTGAGGGTTGAAACCAAAAGCTGCCCCTTGGGAACTACGATAAGAGCCCTATCTTCAGAATGATGGATGATCATATTAGGCCGTATCATATTCACATAAGGCCCAAAATCCAACTGCTTTGATAAGTTGATTTCTCGCCAGTGAAAAGCTAAGACCCTTGAAAAGGATGAGTTCAGCCTATTTCAATTCAAACAAGCCTGCCAACGGAAGAATGAGCCGCTTGGGCGTATCGTTCCCTTTTATGATTGCCCCGATGGTCGGGCTGAGCCACGTCGCTTTTAGAGATCTCATCAGAACCTATGTTCCCGAGTCACTCTCCCCTCTCTTATTTACTGAGATGCTGTCCACTTTAAGATTACCCTACGAGGACTTGCACGATCTCCCTGGCCCCCTGACAAGTACAGGAGAGAATTATTTTGTTCCGCAACTTCTTGGCAACGAGGAAAATTACATTGCGGAATCAATAGAAAGACTGTTGCCTTTTCACCCTTGGGGTTTTGACATCAACATGGGCTGTCCAGCCTCGCACCAACTCAAGCACAATTGGGGTGTAAGGCTTTTGGGTGATATGGATTACGCAGCTAAAGTTGTAGCTTTCACAAAAAAACACTCCCCTAAGCCGGTCAGTGTAAAACTCAGAGCAGCGACTGGGCACCAAATCGACCTCGGTTATCTCTTAAACTTCACTTCAAGGATGGAAGAGGCAGGTGCTGACTGGCTCACTCTTCACTGTCGTACCCAAAACCAAGGTCATCACGGGTACGCTCACTGGGATATCGTATCAGAAGTTGCTAAAGCTCGAACAATTCCTGTGGTTGCCAATGGTGACGTACACACATGGGAAGATGCTCTTTCACTAATAAAAACTTTCGATGTTGATGGAGCTATGATTGCCAGAGCAACAACAGCTCGCCCTTGGATATTGTGGCAAATTGCTAAGAAACTAGGCATTCAAGACAAACCTACTTCAAGATGGGAATCAGAACCCCCTTGGACACCTGAGGAGGAAGGGCGAGAATATTTTAGAGCCCTATTGCGTTTTACTTGCCTTCTTGAAAACTATTTTGGCGACTCCCCTTTCGCTCTCAAAAAACTGCACTTTTTTGTGGCTCAGGGGTCGCGGTGGCTTTTATTTGGACACCCATTTTTTCATCTTCTAAAACGCTGTGAGAATCTTGTTCAAGCAAGAGATTTCATAAATGATTACAGCGAACTTCACCCTCAGCCTATGGGAAAAATCGCTCGCACATAATTTTATTTTGTTTGAATCACAATTTCTTTTGCCATGAGTTGGCTGATTTTTTCATTTGAAAAACCCAAACCATGTAGAACCGAGAAGCTATCCTGACCGATTTTGGGACTAGGACCCAAATCTTGATTAGGGGCAAACCCGGCCCAAGCAAGTGGATCTGAGATTAATTGATTTTTTTGTTGGGCATTGCTGATAGCTTCACTCCACGAAATCATTCGAATCAATGGAACTTCGTGGGTCGAGCCTATTATTTCCCAGTGGCTAGCTGGAAAACTTCTGAATAGTTTTTCAATATCAGGATTTAAGCTTAAATCATCTCCTCGATGCTTCCAGTCGTGATGCTGGGTGGTTTCACAAAACTTTTCCCAATGCTGATTTTCAATAGCTTGGAAAGAGATCCATTGCCCATCTTGGCAATGGTAAAATCTAGCTCTAGGTTTTCTACCACTCAATTGATTTTCGGTTTTTCGGACAGCTTCGCAAGCTTTAGGTAAATACAAACTACGAAAGCCTTCATCAACGAAAGAGATCAAATGCATACCGCGCCGATCAGGATTTACTAAATGAATGAGTAATTTAGTGAGAGCTGCATAAACCCCCCCTAGGATATCCCCCAGAGAAGTATTATCGAGGCCACCGCCTTCTAAAAACCATTCACCGACACCACTCGTAGCTATTGCGTTTTGATCATACCCAACTTTTTCACTCAAGTTTCCATGCATGGTTCGAAGAGACAAATAAATCAGATTGGGATTAATAGAGGCGAGATCAGCATAGCTCAGGCCTAACTTTTCCATGAGCCCTGAAGAGTGGTTTTCCACGAATATATCGGCTTCACTGGCGAGAGACCCAACAATATCTCGACCCTCCACCCCCGTAAAATCAATACAAAGCGATTTTTTACCTTGGTTCAGAAAATTAAAAAACTCACCAGAAAGGACACCCCTTGGAGACCTTTCCTCAAATTTGTTCTCAACTCTGACGACCTCGGCTCCGTACTGAGCTAAAATCCTCGTCAAATACGGTCCCGTAACCAATACCGAAAAGTCGATGACTCTGATGTGTTTGATGGGCTTAATAGGTTCATCACTCCACAAAGACTCTGACACGTCGCCCCCATAATGGTTAAGTCTTAAAATTTAGACGCTTTTTTTAATTCTATCTTCCTCCTAATTGAACGCAAATAGTAGTTTCGTTTGAAAGTGCCTTAGGCTAAAACATAACCCATGAAATCTACTCTTGTTTGGTTACTCTTGTTGCCCCTTGCAATGATAGTAAGTTGTTCGAGCACTACCGTTATTGAATCTCCAAAAACGACGAGTGTCTCAGAAAGTGAACCTGCCAAAAATCCTGAAATCATTTGGACCAGCAAAACCCTCAATGCAAAATTTGATTATCTTGGAGAGGTCAAAGTAAAGAGTTGGTCTTACGATGGTGCTTTAGAACGGTTAGTAGATGGTGGAAAAACTTTAAAAGCCGATGCACTTATTGATGTTCAGTACAGACAAGTTGGGTTCTTAACTACTTTTGAAGCCTTTGCCATAAAGTTTAAAAAATGAATAAAAAACATCCGATCAAAAAAATCGCACTGCTCACTGGAGGCGGCGACTGCCCCGGACTTAACTCAGCCATTCGAGCGGTGGTTCAAACTTGCATACTCGAATATGGCATTCAAGTAGTAGGAATCCCGGATGGTTTTAAAGGGCTATTAGAAAACAAATTTATACCGCTCGATCTTCTTAATACGACCGGAATTTTATCCAAAGGAGGGACGATTCTTGGCTCTTCGAACATTGATACTCCATTCCGAGTTCCTGTGGTTAAAGACGGTAAAAAACTTTACGAAGATAGATCAGATGAAGTTGTTCAACATCTAAAGCAGGAACGAATCGATGCCATGATCGTTGTGGGTGGTGATGGAACACAAAGTATCGCCCATGGCATGTCACAAAAAGGGATCAAAGTAGTTGGTATTCCTAAGACCATCGACAACGACCTCAATGGCACCGAATTCACCATTGGTTTTTACACTGCTGTCACAACTGCTGTGGAAGCTCTCGACAAACTTCATACGACAGCAGAATCGCATCATCGAATCATGGTCGTCGAAGTGATGGGTCGAAATGCCGGATGGATCGCTCTATTTGCGGGCCTAGGCGGAGATGCTGATGTCATTCTCCTTCCAGAGATCTCCTTTGATTTAAACAAAGTTGGAGCTTACTTAAACGATCTCTATCACTCTCGAAAAAAATACTCGATTGTCGTAGTTGCTGAAGGTGCCAAACCTGTCGGTGGAGAAGTGACGATTAGTAAAATCATT
>Ga0214923_10000033_pt1 | contig 169700 bp, 142 predicted proteins | sample LL1510_MetaG_FD_177993 | JGI IMG/M metagenome (GOLD analysis project Ga0214923, IMG submission 177993) | Freshwater microbial communities from Lake Lanier, Atlanta, Georgia, United States - LL-1510 | ecosystem: Environmental > Aquatic > Freshwater > Lake | place: USA: Georgia | collected... | reverse complement strand
CTGAAGCCTGTCCCACATGAGGGGCACGACAGGCTGAAGCCTGTCCCACATGAGGGGCACGACAGGCTGAAGCCTGTCCCACATGAGGGGCACGACAGGCTGAAGCCTGTCCCACATGGGAGCACGACAGGCTGAAGCCTGTCCTATGGAACGGACGGGGCAGCCCCGAGCCGGGTTGAGCGATCTCAGCCGGCGGAAAACGCCGCGGCCCGGTGCGCTTGGGTCGCACCGGGCCGCGGGAATGGAGTCGGACGGAGGCGGGGTCAGACCAGTTCCTTGCGGGCGCCGATCAGCGTACGGAGCCGCTCGGCGAGCAGGGCCACGTCGAACGGCTTCTTGAAGCTCTCGTTGACGTGGTTGCGATCGACGGTGATCTGCGAGCCGTCGTCCGGCAGCAGGGCGATCACGATCGTGTCGGCGTACTCGGGGTTCCGCCGCAGGTTCTGGCAGATCTGCTGGGCGTCGATCCGGCCGATCGAGTAGTCCACCACGATGCAGTCGGGGTGGAAGCTCTCCGCCTGGATGCCGGCCTCGAAGCCGCTGGCGGCGACCTGGATCTTGAACGACCGCTCGAGGGGAAGGTGTTTCTTGAGGTTCTCGATGAGCACCTGGTCCTGCCCCACGAGCAGCACCTTCGCCATCGCCTCGTCCTCGAGGTCGCCCAGCGGCATGCCGTGCTCCTTGAGGAACCGGATCAGGTACTCGCGCGGGATGCGCCGGTCCTGGGAGCCGGGGATGCGGTAGCCCTTGAGGCGACCGGAATCGAACCATTTGCTCACCGTGCGGGGAGCCACTTTACAGATCTTGGCGACCTGGCCAGTCGTGAAAACCTTCATCGCGTCTTACTCCATTTCGATCGTTTGTGTCCGGAAACGATGTGGCCAGCCCACCCCTTGCCAGGCAGCGGAGCACAGCCCCCCTTGTGACGCGGCTACGGCTCCGCGGGGTCGGCCACGTCGGCGGATCCCCCCGGCGGACGGCGCGAGGCGCGGGGGGGCGTGAGAGACGCGTCGGCGGCCGGCAGCCCCGGGCGGGGCGTCGCCGTCGGACGCGGTGGCTCGCAGGTATCCCCCCTGCCTCCATGCCGCCACGGCCTCGGCTTGCGCCTCGACGCGTTCGCGGCACGACCATCCAGCAGGGAAGATCGAAAGATCCAGTGGTGAGACTTGAGCCGTTCTTCCGGAACGCGCCGGTGGTGCCGGGTTGCGCGGCCGCACCGCCGCGGTCCGGACCGCGGCCGGGGGCCTTTTCAGGCCGCTTTCGCCGGGCGAGCGGCCGCCTGGGCGGCCGTCGTCTCCAACCGCACGGAGACCTGCTTGGAAACGCCCGACTCCTCCATCGTGACCCCGTAGAGCGTGTCGGCCGCGGCCATCGTTTTTTTCGAATGCGTCACGATGATGAACTGGGTGGACGAGAGAAAATCCCGCAGCACGCCGACGAACCGGTCGACGTTCGCCTCGTCCAGAGCGGCATCCACCTCGTCCAGCACGCAGAACGGGCTCGGACGCGAGCGGAAGATCGCGAGGAGGAGGGCCACGCAGGTCATCGTCTTTTCGCCGCCGGAGAGGAGTGAGATGCTGCGGGGCTCCTTGCCGGCGGGGCGGGCGACGATCTCGACGCTCGTCTCGAGGAGATCGACGTCGGGGTCGAGCACGATGTCGGCCTGCCCGCCGCCGAAGAGCCGTTCGAACAGTTCGCGGAAGTAGCCGCGCACCGTCTCGATCGTCTCGGCGAGGAGCCGCCGGCTCTCGTCGTCGATGCGGGCGATGAGCTGCTCGATCGACTGCTTCGCGGCGGTGACATCGCCGAGCTGGGCCTCCAGCGTGGCCAGCCGCTGCGACAGCGCGTCGGCCTCCGCGAGCGCCTCGAGGTTGACCGACGTCATGGTGCCGAGCCTGCGGCGCAGCGTCTCGATCTCCACATCCAGTTCCGTGCGGTCGGCGGGCACGGCCTCTCCGTCGGCCGGCGGCGGTGTCGCGCCCGTTCGGATCTCGGCCTCGAGATCGACGTCGTACTCGTCGCGTATGCGTTCGAGGACGCGCCCGCGGCGATGCCGCACCTCGCCCGCCTCGAGCTCGAGGGTGTGGATCGAGTCGCCGAGCGCGGCGGCGGCCGCCCGCGCCCGCTCGACGCACGCGCCCGCCGCGTCACGGCCGGCGGCCTGTCCGTCGCGGTCGGTGGTGAGCCGCGAGAGGTCGCCGGCCGAGCGTTCGGCGGCCAGCGTGGCCTCGGCGAATGCGGCTCCCGCGGCGAGGAGCTCGAGTTCGACGACGCCGCGGCGCGTTTCGGCGTGGGCCAGGCGCCCGCGGGCGGCGGCCAGGTCGGTCGCGGAGGCGTCGCGCTCGACGCGGCGGAGTTCGGCCGCCTTCCGCACGGCGGCGAGTCGCTCGCCGCAGCCGGCCTGCGCCACGCGCAGGCGGTTGATCTCGGCCAGCACGTCGCCGCGGTCGCGGTCGAGCGCGTCGAGGGCGGCCGTCGTCCGCGCCGCCTGCTCCTCGGCCGCGGCCAGGTCGAGCCGGTGCCGTTCACAGGCGGCACGGGCCTCGTCGCGGGCCCGGGCGAGCGTCGCCGCCTGCCGCTCGCAGTGGAGGGCCGCGTCGTCGGCGGCGGTGATCGCGGTGCGGGCTGCCTCGCGGTCGTGGTCGATCCGCCCCGCCTCCGCCCGGGCGGAGGCGATCGTCTCCGCCTCGTGCTGACGCCGGGCCTGCAGGCGCCGCATGTCGTGCTCGAGCCGTACGAGTTCCGCCTGCAGGTCCCGGATCCGCTCCTCCGCCGCGGCCACGGTGCGCGAGAGTTCGCCGTCCCGCGCCCGCAACGACCGCAGCTCGCTGCGGCGCGCGACGAAGCCGTGGGAGAGGGAGGCGGCGCCGACCTCGAACGGGCCCGCCGTCGAAAGGAGCTGCCCGGCGCGGGTCACGGCGATCGTCCCCGGCGGGGCTTCGCCCACCAGGGCCCGCGCGTGCTCGAGCCGTTCGACCACCCAGGCGCGCCCGAGCAGCCGGGCGACGAGCGGGTCGGCGGAATCGGCCCGAGCCGGGCCGGCCAGCAGGCGGTCGAGCCTGCCGACGACGCCCGGATGGCCGGAGAGATCGGTGTCCGGGGGCGAGGCATGGGTCGGCGCCGCGGCGGGCAGGAACGCGACGCGGCCGCCCGCCGCGAACACCCGCTCCGCCTCCGCCGAGTCGCCCCACAGCCCGAACCAGCGGACGACTTCGTCGAGCGAGTCGACGACGACGGCCTGCGCGGCCTGGCCCAGTACGGCGTCGACGAGTGCCGCCCATTCCAGCGGCGCGTCGACGAGGTCGCCGACGACGCCGCGCAGGCCGGGCACAGCCGGCGCGCCGCCCTTCGCGCAGAGCGTCCGAGCGGCTTCCGAGAGGCCTTCGTGCCGGTCGACCACCTCCTCGAGGATACTGCACCGCTCGCGGCAGGCCTCGAGCTTCGCCCGCCAGGCGGCCAGGTCGTGCCAGGCCGCTTCGACGAGCGTCGACCGCTCGCGGCGCATCGACTCCAGGCGTTCCATCTCGTGGGCGGTCGCGGCGAAGCGCCGTTCGAGGGCCGCGACCGCTCCCTCGCGGCTGGCCGCCGCCTCGGTGAGGCGGGCCAGCCGTTCGTGGGCGTCGGTGGCGGCGACCCGGGCCGCCTCGGCTGCGCGGCGGGCCTCGTCGGCGCGCAGCGCCGCCCGGTCGAGGTCCGCCTCCAGCCGCCGCGACTGCCGGTCGAGCGCGGCGGCGTGCGCGGTTTCCTCGGCGAGTCGGCTCCGCAGGCTGGCGGCCGACTCGTGCGACCCCGCCTCCGCACGCTCGCGGGCCGCCAGGTCGCCCGCGAGTGCAGCATGCTCGCCGGCGACAACCGTCACCTGGGCCAGCGCCGAGGCGATGGCCGCCGCGGCCAGTCGCTCACGGTCGGCCGCGGCGCGCACGTCGGCCGCGATCCGGGCGGCGTCGGTGTCGATCTCGCGGCTGCGGTCCCGCAGGTGGGCGAGCGTCGCCTCGGCGGCGGCGGCCGCACGGCGGTCGTCGGCATACCGGGCGTGCAGTTCGGTGATCAGCGGTTCGATCTCCCGATGCCGGGCGTCGCACGCCGCGGCGCGGTCGGACGCCGCGGCGGCCTCCGACTCCGCGGCCGCCAGGCGGGCGGACAGTTCGGCGAGCGTCGCTCCGACCCGTGCCACGTCGGTGTCGGCCGCGGCGAGGTCGGCGGTGGCCGCGGTGATCCGCAACAGCCGCAGCCGATCGCTCAACTGCCGGAAGCGGCGGGCGCGGGCGGCCTGATGCCTGACCGTCTCGAGCCGGGAAGACACCTCCCCCACGATGTCGGCGAGCCGCTGCCGGTTCTGCTCGGTGCGTTCGAGCCGGCGGAGCGCCTCGGACCGCCGCGCGCGAAACCGCGTGATGCCCGCCGCCTCCTCGAAGACGGCGCGACGATCCTTACCGGAGGCGACGAGCAGGGCGTCGACGCGGCCCTGCTCGATCACGCTGTAGGCCTCCGTCGCCGCGCCCGTTCCGGAGAACAGTTCGCGGATGTCGCGCAGCCGGCACACTCCCCCGTTGACCAGGTATTCGGCCTCGCCGCTGCGGTAGACCCGCCGGGTGATCTGGACGTCGTCCGCCTCGACCGGCAGCAGCCGGGCGGCGTTGTCGAAGATGAGCGTCGTCTCGGCGGCGTTGAGCGGCTTCCGCGCCGCGGATCCGGCGAAGATCACGTCGGTCATGTCGCGGCCGCGCAGGCTGCGGACCGACTGCTCGCCGAGCACCCACTTGATCGCGTCGACCACGTTCGACTTGCCCGACCCGTTCGGCCCGACCACGACGGTGACGCCTGCGGGAAACTCGAAGCGCGTCCGGTCGGCGAAACTTTTGAAGCCGAACAGCTCGAGCGCCTTGAGCCTGGTCATGACGACTCGTCCATGCGGGCGGTCCGGGAGCCGGGCGGGCCGCCATCGGCGGTGTCGTCGTCGCGGGGAACGTCTCGGTCGTGCTGTGCGGCTTCTTCGTGCAGCGTCATGCGGCCGTCGAACTCGTCGGGAAGGGCGTCGAACGCCAGCCGGCTCACCAGGCACCGGCTCGCGCTGGCCTGCTGCAGGAACTGCACGGCGTCGGGATAGGAACCTCCGAGGCCGATGATCGCCCGGACGACCTCGTCGACGCGAGCCGGGGTCTCCACCCGCTCGTCGGGCTCGCCGGGAAGGAAGCGGCTCACGACGGCCGTGGCACCCTCGACGACGACCACGATCTTCGCCCCCGCCTCCGCCCGCAGGCCGTCGGACAGCGGGTGGGCGGTGCCGAAGAGCACGACCTCGGGCCGATGGCTGCGCGTGACGTGGACGAGGGGCGGGCCCGCGACGTCGAGGACGTGCAGCGAGCAGGCGTCGCCGAGCTGCTCGCCGCGGACGAGCGGCCCGGAGGGATCCATGCGCCACAGGGCGCGGAAGGCGCCGTAGCGGGTCTCGGCGCTCGCGCTGGCGAGCAGCCGCTGGAGCGCGTCGATGCCGTTGGCGTCGTCGACGACCGCCAGCGCGGCGAGGGCCGCCGGCCGGGCGCTGCGGAGCGAGGATGCGGCGTCGGCGAGGTGGGTCGCCGCGACCGATTCGCCGAGATAGGCGAGGGCCTCCGCGGCCGCGAACCGGACCTCCGCATCCTTCGACGCGAGCCCTTCCCGCAGCGTGGGAATCGCCTCCTTGCCGATCGCCTCCAGCCGCAGCGCGGCCGTCGGTGCGGTGACGGGATCGGCGAGCTGCCGGGCGAGGAGTTCCAGCCGCGCGTGGCGGCCCGCCGGGGGCTCGACGACGGCGACACAGCGGACCGCGCGCACGAAGCGGGGGAGGTTGTTCCGGTAGACCGACGGGATCTCGAGCGCGACGAAGCGGTCGGTCTTGGGCGTGGCGACTCCGCGCTTGGAGCCCTTGATCACGGCGTGGAACCGCTTGTTGATCGAGTCGCCGATCCGCTTCGAGAGGGCGATGGAGCGGTGCTCCGGCAGGATGATCAGGCCGATCGACCGGTCGGTGAGGGCGACGCCGCCGCCGGGAACGCGGGCCCGCAGCCGGGCCACCGAGTCGAGCGTGCCCTGTGCGACCGGATCGACGAGCAGGGGGCCCTCGGCACGGCCGAGCACGTGGCCGTCGCGGACGCGGTTGCCGAGCACGGCCATCTCCGCGAGCCGCGTCTCCATCAGCCAGCCGCCGTCGAGGCTCGTCGTGTCGTTGTCGGGAGGCACCTCGACGTGCACGTCGAACCGCTCCCCCTTGCGCACACCCGGCGGCAGGTAGCCGTGCACCCAGACGAGCGAGTTCGCGCTGGAGGCCAGCAGCTTGTTGGGCTCGACGACCCCCCGGGCCTGCATGTCGGCCATCAGTTGCTGGCGCTGCAGGCCCGGCGGCGGATCGCTGCCGCTGCCGGGCAGCCCGGTGACCAGCGCGGCCCGCTCGATCCGCTGTGCGCCGAGACCCCAGGGCGTCGCGTAGTCGCCGACGAGCCGCGTGTCGCCCTCGAGCGAGATCAGGGCCGCGACCTCCGGGCTCTGGCTGCGGATCGCCGGCCCGGCGCAGCCGCCGGCGAGGCCGCAGGCGGCGGCGACGACGCACGAGAACGGACGCGGGCGAAGCAGCGGAGGCGGCACTCGGGAGTCCAATGCGCGGAGGGTGCGGGGCGGGGAGGGTAGGAGGGCTCCGGAGGGCGGTCAAGGCGTCGTTGGGGCCGGAAATCCGCGGCGCTCCGGGGGCAACAAGCCTTGGCCCGGCACGGGTCGCCTGCTACGGTCCCCCGGCTTCGCGGCGTCAGGCATCTTGTTTCACGGAGTTCTCACGGAGCGATCCGAACGTGGCGACCTCGCAACGGGAACGGCTGCAGATTCACGTGCGCTGGATGATCCGGCGTGACATGCCCGAGGTGCTCGGCATCGAGCAGGAGGCCTTCGAGTTTCCCTGGTCGGACGAGGACTTCACGCGGTGCATGCGCCAGCGGAACTGCATCGGCATGGTGGCCGAGATCGCCGACTCCATCGTGGCCTTCATGATCTACGAACTGCACCGGTCACGGCTGCACGTCCTCAACTTCGCCGTGTGCCGGTCGCACCGGAGGCTCGGGATCGGCGCCCAGATGATGGAGAAGCTGGCGGCCAAGCTGAGCGCGGAGCGGCGCGACCGGATCGTGCTGGAGGTGCGCGAACGCAATCTGCCCGCCCAGTTGTTCTTCCGGGCGCTCGGCTTCCGGGCCATCTCGGTGCTCAAGGATTTCTATCGCGACACCACCGAGGATGCCTACCTGATGCAGTACGTCCTCCCGGCCGTCGCCGGAGCGGAGCCCGCCCGCCGCCGCCTCGCGGGATAGCGGCTCATTCCACGACGGCCTGCACGGCGGCGACGCGGCTGCGGAGGGTGGCGAGGGCGTCTGCCGCGGTGCCGCCGCGGGAGAACAGCGTGAGGAGCGGTCTTCCCGCCCCGACGGTCTGGCCGGGAACGGGGATGTCGGCGATGGCCGCCAGGCCGTCGTCGGCGGTCCACGGGCCCGTGAGCGACCGCAGGCGGTCGCGCACGCGGTCGTCGATCGCGACCTCGCCGCCGGTGAAGAGAATCGCCTTCGACCAGACCGCGGCGCCACCCGCCGGCCCCACCGGCGGCGCCGCGGCACGCAGGCCGAAGGCCGCGAGGTGTGCCGCCATGAACGACTCGCCGGTGGACCGCTCGGCGAGTTCGGCCGACGCGGTTGGCCGCGGATTCACCTCGATCACGGTGATCCGGCCGTCGGCCTCGAGGATCAGGTCGGCGCCCACGACTCCCGCGAGGCCGGCTCCGGCGGCGAGCGTCGCCGCGAGCGTCTCGAGATCGTCGCGGGCGGCGGCCGGCAGCGCGGCGGCCGACATGCCGACCGAACCGCAGTAGGCGAACGCCGCCGCGCGGCACCACGGCGCGCCGACGATTTGCAGCGAGAGCCCGAGCAGGCGGCCGTTGTCCCCCGCCAGCGCGAACACCGCCGAGAGCGGCGTGCCGGCGACCCGCCGCTGCCAGACCGCCGCCTCGGCGGCGGGGCCGACCGCGGCGGTCCACGGCACGATCGCCCGCCCCCCGGCGCCGGCCAGCGGCTTGCGCAGGAACGAGCCGTCGGTGGCGACGCGGTCGGCGTCGGTGAACGTGTCGGGAAACCGCAGCCCCGCCGCGCCGAGCAGCGCGGCGAGCGACCGCGGCTCCCGCACGACGCGGATCGCGGCCGACGCGTTGCCGGCCAGCGGTCGCGACGCGGCCAGGAGGTCGATCAGGCCGGGGTGGTTCTCGAGCGGGCCGGTGTAGCACCATGCCGCCGCGGGAAACGCGGCCAGGGCAGGCGCGATCCCCGCGGGATGGTCGGCGATGCGCCGTGTGGAGGCCGCCACCTCCCGCAGGTCGAGGTCGTCGAACAGGTCGGCCGCGTGCACCGCCCAGCCGGCGGCGGTCGCGGACGCCGCCGCGGCCCGGCAGCTCGCCCCCACGAGCACCAGGGGCGGGCGATCGGGCCGGGCGGGCGACGGTTGAGGGTCCACGGCGCAGATGCTACCCTGCTCACCGCTACCCGCGAACCCCGCGGGATCGCGTCATGGTGACCCGCCATGCTGGCGGCAGCGGACGCTGCGAGGTCCCCTCTCAGGAGAACGATCCCATGTCGATGTTCATTGGTGAAGCCCTCGCCGGCGATGGCAACGAAATCGCCCATATCGATCTGCTCATCGGCAGCAAGGACGGCCCCGTGGGCGTGGCCTTCGCCAACGCCCTGGCCCGCCAGAGCGAGGGGCATTCGAACCTCCTCGCGGTGCTCACGCCGAACCTGGCGGTGAAGCCGGCGACGGTGATGATCACGAAGGTCACGATCAAGGGCGCCAAGCAGGCCGTGCAGATGTTCGGCCCCGCGCAGGCGGCGGTCGCCAAGGCCGTGGCCGACAGCGTGGCCGCGGGCGTGATCCCCAAGGGCGACTGCGAAAACCTGGTGATCGTGTGCGGCGTATTCATCCACTGGCTCGCCGCCGACGACAAGAAGATCTACGACTACAACTACAAGGCCACGTTGGACGCCATCTCCAACGCGATGAAGGGCAAGCCGACCGCCGACGAGATGCTCGCCGGCAAGGACCAGGCGGCGCATCCCTTCAGGGGCTTTTAGCGGAGAGACAGGCCCGTCGCTTCATCCATGGCCACGGGGAGGCGAGGGGGTCGGCGAACGCTCGACGAGCCTTGGGCCGCTGCGGCCCACGCGAGGAGACTTTCGCCGCCCCCGAGCCGCTTTGGGCCGTGGAGTGAATGGGCGGGCACAGACGCCCGGGCTCCTGCATGCCGAAGAAGATCCTCCTTCAGTTCGACTGCGATCCGCAGCCGAGCACGTTCGACGCGGTGGTGGCCGTCGACGCGGGGGCCGACGTGCTCCTGCGGCACGGGGGCGTCACGCCGGACGACGTGGTGCCGCTCGTCCACGGGGCCATGTTTACCCGCGGCGGCGCCGATCTGGCCTCGACGGCGATCTTCGTGGGCGGCTCCGACGTCGCGGCCGCGGAGCGGGTGTACGACCGGATCCGGGCGACGTTCTTCGGGCCGGTGCGGGTCGGCGTGATGCTCGACCCTGCCGGGGCCAACACGACCGCCAGCGCCGCGGTGGTCGCCGCGGCGCGTCACCTGCCGCTGGGCGACACGGCGGCGGCCGGCCGGCTGCATGCGCTCGTGCTCGGCGGCACCGGCCCGGTGGGGCAGCGGGTGGCGCGGCTGCTCGCCCGCAAGGGCGTGGCCGTGACGGTGGCGTCGCGGAGCCGATCCCGCGCGGCCGACGTGTGCGCGCGGATCGAGGCCGTGGTCCCCGGCGCACGACTGGCGGCTGTCGAATCCGCCGCGGGGGCGTCGGCAGGCCCGTGGCGCGAAGCCGTCGAGCGGGCCGACCTCGTGGTGGCTGCGGGCGCGGCGGGCGCGACGCTCCTCGACGCGGCGGGCAGGGCCCTGGCGCGGTCGGCGCGGGTGCTCGTCGATCTCAACGCGGTGCCGCCGGCGGGCATCGCCGGGATCGAAGCGGCCGACAGGGCGCGGGAGGATGGCGGGGCGGTCGTCTACGGCGCGCTCGGGGTCGGCGGCACCAAGATGAAGATCCACCGTGCGGCGATCGCGACGCTCTTCGAGTCGGCCGCCGCCGCGCTCGATGCCGAGGAGATGCTGGCGATCGGCGAGCGGGTGTGACCCGGCCCGCCGTGGGTCAGCGGCGCCGGCGGGCCCGCCGCGTGCCGAGGATGAGCACGAGCGCCATGAGGACGAAGACGCCCGAGAACAGCATCACCATGTTCCGCCGCCCGCGGCGCACCGCCCGCTCCTCGCGAGACAGCCTGCGGATTTCGGCCTCGTCCTTGGCCTCGGCCGCGGCGGCCGGGCGCGGCCGCGGCGCGGCCGGCACCATGAAGCCCGAGAGACACAGCGGGCACCGGGCGGGGCCGCCCGCCGGCGCGGCGAGGGCGGCGTGGCAGCCCGGGCAGGCGATCGCCAGCAACGGCTCGTCACGGGGCGGAGGAGGGGCGGTGCCGAGGGCCGTCATGCGGTCAGCCTCCGCCGCCGTGCGACCACCGCGTCGATCAGCCACGGGCAGGCCCGGGCCGCGAGCGCGAAGCCCCGCGCCGCCCAGCCCGGCGTGGCCTCCGGGCTGCGGCGCTCGAGCGCGTCGACGATCGCCGTGGCGGCCGTCTCGGCGGGGAGCGGCCGGCCCGCCGACCAGGCCGGCCGGGCCCCGGCCAGGAGGTGGTCCCAGAACTCCGACCGCGTCGGCCCGAGGCTCACGAGCAGGACGTCGATGCCCGCGGGCGCGAGTTCCGCGCGGAGCGTGCCGGCCAGCGACGCCAGGGCCGCCTTGGCGGCACAATAGTCCGCGTGCAGCGGCAGCGGATGCCGGCCGAGGATCGATCCCACGAGCACGATCCCCGGATCGCGACCCTCGTCGAGCAGCGGGAGCGATGCGCGCACGAGCTCGGCCGGGGCGAAGAAGTCGAGTTCCATGATCGCCCGCAGCGTGGCGGGCGACGCGTCGCGGAAACCGCCGATCGCGCCGCCGCCCGCCGCCGCCACGACGAGGTCGAGGCCGCCGAAAGCGGCGCGGGCCCGGTCGAGGAGCCGGCTGCGGACGGCCGCGTCCGTGACGTCGCCGGCCAGCGTCTCGATCGGCGCCGCGGCTGCCGGCAGCGGAGCCCGCCCCAACTCCGCGAGGCGGTCTGCCCGCCGGGCCGTCGCCAGCACCCGCACGCCGCGCCGGGCCAGTTCCACCGCGAGGGCGCGGCCGACGCCCGACGAGCCGCCCGTGACGAGGGCGCGCAGGCCCGCGAGCCGGCGGCGCCGGCCGCGGTCAGCGCGAGGCGATGGCCGTGGGGGAGGCGTCGTCATGCGGGTGTGCTGCGGGGAGGGGCTGCGGAGCCGGTCGGCGGTCGCGGACGACGGCCTCGCGCGGGTCGATGCGGCCGAGGAGTGCGGGCGGAATACGGCAATGGATCGTCATGCGCTCGGCGGCGAAATGCCGCGAGAGCACCTCGCCGTGGGCGGCGAGCCAGGCCAGCAGCCGGCCGTTGCCGGGATCGGTCTCGACGTCGACGTCGCGGAAGGCGCTGCCCAGGTGATCGCTCACTGCCCGGGCGAGCTTCGCCAGCCCCAGGCCGGTGCGGGCCGAGATCGGCAGCGCGTGCGGATGGCTCGCGAGCAGCCGGTCGCGCCGCGCGGCGTCGGGAAGCGCGTCGAACTTGTTGAGCACGAGGAGCGTGTCCTTGTCGTCGATGCCGAGTTCGGCGAGGACGTCGCGGACGGCGGCGATCTGGTGGTCGACCAGCGGGCTCGAGGCGTCGGCCACGTGCAGCAGCAGGTCGGCCTGCCGGGTCTCCTCCAGCGTCGCACGGAAGCTGGCGATGAGCCGGTGGGGAAGGTCGCGGATGAAGCCCACCGTGTCGCTGAGGAGCACGGGGCCCCAGCCGGGGAGCCGCCAGCGGCGGGTGCGGGTGTCGAGCGTGGCGAAGAGCTTGTCGGCGGCCAGTTCCGCGGAGCCGGTGAGCGCGTTGAGCAGCGTGCTCTTGCCGGCGTTGGTGTAGCCGACGAGCGACACCGTGAGCTGCCCTCCCCGCGCCGCCACCTGCCGCTCCCGGCGGCCGTGGATGCCGGCGAGTTCCTGCTTGAGTTCGTGAATCCGCCGCTCCACGAGGCGGCGGTCGACCTCGAGCTGCTTCTCGCCGGGGCCCCGCATGCCGATCCCCATCTTGAGCCGCGAAAGGTGCGTCCACATCCGCTTCAGCCGCGGCAGCGAATACTCGAGCTGCGCGAGCTCGACGGCGAGCCGCGCCTCGTAGGTGCGGGCCCGGGCGGCGAAGATGTCGAGGATCACCTCGGAGCGGTCGAGCACCTTCGTGCCCAGGGCCCGCTCGAGGTTCCGGGTCTGGGCCGGCGACAGGTCGTTGTCGAAGATCACCACGTCGGCGTCGTGGCGGCTGCAGAGCCCGGCGAGTTCCGCGAGCTTTCCCTTGCCGAGGTACGTCGTCTGGTCGGGCCGTTCGCGTCGCTGCGTGACCTCCGCCACGACGCGGGCCCCGGCCGTCGACGCCAGCCCGCCGAGTTCGTCGAGCGGATGCTCGGGATTCACCGGGGCGTCGAGGAGCACGCCGACGAGCACGGCGCGTTCGCTCTGCACGGTGCTCGTACGGTCGGCGGCGGTCAATCCCCATCCTCCGGTGCGTCGCCCGCGTCGCCGCGGGCCAGGTGGCAGCAGCTCTCCCACCGCCGGGTGTCGAGCAGGCCGTCGGCCACGGCGTGCTTCACGGCGCAGTCGGACTCGTGGGTGTGGGTGCAGTCGGGGAAGCGGCAGTGGTTGGCGATCGGCCGCAGGTCGCGGAACGCGGCGGGAACCTCGGCGGTGACGACCTCCCACAGTTGGAACTGCCGCACGCCGGGAGTGTCGACGACCGCGCCGCCGTGCGCCTGCGGGATGAGGCGGGCGGTCGTGGTGGTGTGCCGCCCCTTGTCGTTGTCGCGGCTCACCTCCCCGACCCGGAGGGCGAGCCCGGGCTCCAGCGCGTTGAGGATCGACGACTTGCCGACGCCGCTCTGGCCCACGATGGCCGTCACCCGGCCGTGCAGCTCGCGCCGCAGCCGCTCGATGCCCAGGCCGGTGGCCGCGGAGCAGAGGACGACGGCGTATCCCATCCGGGCGTAGACGCCGGCGATGGGCACGAGGCTCGCCGCCGGCACGAGGTCGGCCTTGTTGAGACAGATGATCGGCCGGATGCCGTTCGTCTCGGCGGCGACGAGCACCCGGTCGATGAGGCCCGGCTTGAGCGCGGGCAGCGCGGCGCTCCCCACCACGAGCACCTGGTCGACGTTGGCGACGATCACGTGGCGGCGTCCGCGGCTGGCCCGCGACAGCGAATTGCCCCGCGGCTCAATCGCCTGGATGGCGCCGTCGCGGCCGGAGCCGCGGAACCGCACCCAGTCGCCCGCGGCCACCGGGTGTCGCTGATCGGTGGAGAGCGTGCGCAGGAGCCGCCGGGTGGTGCAGCGGACGGTGGAGCCGTCCGGATGGAGCACGACGCTCTCGAGCCCCTGCACGTGAAGCACGCGACCGCGCACCGAGCCGGTGGCCGCGGGTTCCACCGGCAGCCCGTCGCACCGCTCCGCGTCGCCGGCCGTCGGCCCGGACACCACCACCGTGCGCTTGCGGGTCAATTCTCCCTTGCCCGACAGCCGTTCCCCGGCCGCGAGGCCGTCCGCCGCCTCGGGGTCGACGAGGGCCCGTCGGACGAGGTCGCCGGCCCGTCGGCGCGGCGTCCTGTTCTTCCGCAGTTCGACCCGAAACTTCCGCCGGTTCGTCATGCGGAAAGTGTAGCAGCCGTCGCCGGCCGGTTCGGCGTCGTCAACGCCGCGGCCGCCGTGGTTCCGGCCGCGGCTCGCTCGGCCGCCGTGACTCCAGCCCGGCGGCCTCGAGCAGGCCGCGGGCGAACACGTCGCGAGCCGCGTCCTTCTCGGCGGGAGCACCCTGGGCGCCGAGCCGCGCGGGCTCGTAACTGACCTCGTATTCGTGCTTCGCCACCGCGAGCGTGTCGCCCGGATCGAGACGCTGCTCCGTGACCCGGGAGCCGTTGACCTTGGTGCCGTTGCTGCTGCCGAGATCCTTGACGTGCCAGTAGCCGTCGACGAGCGACAGTTCGCAGTGATGCCCGGACACATTCGGGAAGCGGAGCACGATGTCGGCGCTCTCACGCCGGCCCACGACGAGCGAGGGCTTCAGGAGCGGGATCGGATCGCCGCCGCCCAGCGGCTGCAGTTCTCCATACATCGATTGTCTCCCGGTGCGGGGTGAGTCGACGGTCGATCGCGCCCGCCGCCGGCCCCTTTCAGCATACTTCGAAATCACGAGCGGCTGACCGTGGGCCGCAGGCTGCGGGTCGAGTCGCACGTCCCGCGTGGTTTCACGCCGCCTTCTACGCGGTGTAGACTGGGGGTGTTCGAGTCGAGTCCCGTCCCCCGCCGGGGGCCGGGCTGAAGCGGACCGGGCGATCGCCGGCCGCCACCGAGGGTGGCGGCGGGAGGAAAGTCCGGGCTCCACCGGGCGCGATGGTGGGTAACGCCCACCGGCCGCGAGGTCAGGGACAGTGCCACAGAAAACAGACCGCCACCGTGCGGGCCTCCTTCCGGAGGGCCGGACGGCGGTAAGGGTGAAACGGTGAGGTAAGAGCTCACCAGCAGGCCGGGTGACCGGCCTGGCTCGGCAAACCCCATCGGGAGCAAGGCCAAGCAGGAAGAAGTGCGGCCCTTCGGGGCCGACGCGGGGCTGCCCGTCCCGCACCCGCTTCCGGGTCGGCTGCTGGAGGCGCCGGGCGACCGGCGTCCTAGAGAAATGATCGTCACCCCGTCCCGGCCCAGAGGGCCGGACGGGGACAGAACCCGGCTTACAGGTCCGCTTCAGCCCGGCTCCGCCGGGGGTCTCTCGTCGAGCAGTTTGAGCAGCTTCGAGATGCAGAGGGTGTTGATGCTGATCCGCATCCCCTCCGCCTCCGCCTTGAGCGACTCGTGGAGGGACCTCGGCATCCGAACGGTCACCACCCGCTGCGTCTCGCGGTCGGCGGGGCGGTCGCGCTGCTGGGTTCGCAGATCGTCGAGCATCTCCCGGATGCGGGCGTATTCGGGCGAGCATTCGAACCTGACGAGGGCTTCCGGGGTGCCGAATGCCCGGCGGACGATCCCGTCGACGCCGAGCACCTCCCTGAAAAAAACCACCCACTCCGGCCGCATGGCATGGAGCCGTTCGGCCACCTCCAGCACCGCGGTCGCCCCGTGGGCGGCCTGCACCCCGTCCTCCTGCGTCTTCGTCGCCATCCCTGACTAGCCTCCCTGGGCCCGAGCGATATCGAGCCGAACGGAGCCGCTCTCGCGTTCGGTCGCTCCATTCATCGCGGGGGAGTCAAGCGACATCACGAAGTGCTTGCGTGGCAGGGACTTGCGTTCGATCGAACAGCCCAGGCTTTTTTTCGGGCAGGCGTGCCGCGTCCGGAGGCACGGGGGTGCCTGCCTGAAAAAGAGGCACGCCCGAGAATTCTCAGGGGACCAACTGTCCGCGCCAAAAAATCCCGCGCCAGTGGCGGTCGGCGCGTGCGTCACCGGGTCGTTTCGAGGTGGTCGACGACGGCGGCGGCGATGTCGATCCCCACGGCGGCTTCCAGGCCGCGCCAGCCGGGGACGGCGTTGACCTCCACCACGACGGGCCCGTCGGCGGTCGGCAGCAGGTCGACGCCGGAGATTTCGGCCCCCACCGCCCGTGCCGCCCGGATCGCCAGGTCGGCCCATTCCCCCGGAGCGGTCCAGGCCTCGCCCCGGGCCCCGCTCGAGATGTTGATCCGCCAGTCCCCGGTGGAGATTCGACGCATCGCGAACGTCCGCCGCCCCACGGTGAGGATCCTGGCGTCCCAGCCGGGGTGAGCGATGAATTCCTGCAGGTAGCAGACGGCGCCGGGGGGCTCGGCCCGCCGCGCGGCTTCGAGCCAGGGGTTGAGTCCGCTCCGCGTCGCGACCCGCTCGATGCCCCGGCCCTGCGAGCCGAACAGCGGCTTGATCACGGCCATCCCTCCGAGCGCCTCCCAGGCGGCCTCGATGGCGGCCGCGTCCTGGGCGACGAACGTCCGAGGCACGGCGACGCCGGCCGCGTTGAGCCGCACGAGCGTGAGATACTTGTCGATCGCCACCTCGAGCGCCCGCGGCGGGTTCACCACGCGCCGGCCGGCCGCCAGCCTGCCGAGGACGTCCATCCGGAAGATCACCTCCTCGAGGCCGCCCGCCGGCATCCCCCGCACCACGATCGCGTCGGCGTCGGCGGCGCACGCGGGGCGGAGTCGTTCGGTCGGGCCGACCTCCGCGGCGAGCTCGTGCCAGCCCACGACCGTCGCCTCGTGCCGCCGCCTGCAGAGCGCCGCGACGAGCCGGCCGGCGTGCCAGCCCGTCGCCGCTCCGAGCACCGCCACGCGCATGCCCGTCACGGCGTCGCCTGGGTTGAAGCGGCCGTCGCGGTGGCGAACGACGCGGCGACGATCTCCGGGGCGACCGCGCCGAATGCATGCCGCCGGCCGGTCTCGACGTTGACGAATTCCACGGCGGCCGGCGCGAACAGCCCCGGATCGAGCGCGTAGAAATCCCCCCCTGCCTTGGCGAACAGGCTGGCGAAGGGTTCACCGTAGGCCGCCGATGCGCTGCTCACGAGTCGCGGGCCGACGTCGAGCAGGCTCGGGTCGTCGCCGCGCACCGCGAGTTCGACGCGACCGCCGTAGAGGATCGCGTCGTTCGTCAGCCCGATCGCCCCGAGGTCGTCGGCCGCCACCGGCGGCAGCGGGGCTCGGCCCGTCCCGGCCACGAGCCTGCCCAGGTCGAACCGCAGGTCGTGAAGCTTGTGGAGCGCCGTCTCCAGCGATCGGGCGACCACTTGCAGCGTGCCGGCCGGGCTGGCCGTGCGGGCGACGAACAGGAGCAGCGACTCCGGGCCCACGCCCGCGGCGGCCGCGAGTTCCAGGCAGGTGTCGGGGGGTGGAAGCCGCGCGGCCTCGAGCACGCCGACGGCCACCGACGGCCGCTCGCGCAGGCCGATCGTGTCGAACAGTTGCTCGCGGCCGATCGCGGCGCGGATCGGGCCGCTCGCCAGCGCGAAAAAGCCCGCGTAGCCCGCGACTTTCCAGCCGGCGTACTGGGCGGCGAGGCAGGCCGCCACCGGCTCGTCGCTGCGGACGGCGACCACGGGCCAGGGGCATCCGGGCCACGCGGCCGTGAAGGCGTCGTCGCGCCCGCCCCGGGGCTCGAGCCACACCCGCCCCCGCCCCGCGAGGGCCACCTCCGCCAACGCCAGCCCGGCGGTGTCGCTCCCCGGCGCCCGGACGCCGCAATCGACCACCCGCACGCCGGCGACGTCGATCACGCGGATGCCGAGCGCGCCCGCCTCGGCCAGCGCCCGCTCGCCGACGTGGAGCGCCGTTTCGTTGAGGAGCATGGGAATTCCCGTCGACCAGGTGCGTTTCGACGCCATAATGCGACGCTGCCACCGACCGGGCAATGCCCGCGTGTTTCCCGCCCGACCGCGGGCGATTCGACCGAGGTGCCACGTGCCGAGCCTGACCGTCGAGAACTACGTGAAGACGATCTACCGGATCACCGCGGCCCAGGGCGGCGAGCCCGCCACCACCGGGCAGTTGGCCGCGGCGCTCGGCGTGGCTCCGGGCACCGTGACGAGCATGCTCAAGACGCTCGACGCGGCCCGGCTGGCGGCCCACCGCCCGTACGAGGGCGTCGCGCTCACGCCGGCCGGCCGGGTGCTCGCGCTGCGTGTGATCCGCCGCCACAGGCTGCTCGAGCTGTTCCTGATGCGCACGCTCGAGATGCCGTGGGACGAGGTGCACGACGAGGCCGAGCACATGGAGCACGCGGTGAGCGATCTGCTCGTCGACCGGATCGACGCCTTCCTCGGCCACCCCGACGTCGATCCGCACGGCGACCCGATTCCGCGCGGCGACGGCAAGACGCTGCAGGCCCCGCTCGAACCCCACGCCCGGTCGCTGGCCGGATGCGTAGCCGGCTCGGCATTTCGCCTGACGCGGGTGGTCGACCAGTCAGCGGCCTTTCTCCGCTACCTCACCGACGTCGGCCTGGCCATCGGTACGACCGGGCATGTGGAGCGGAATCCGGACGGCGCCGGGCTGATGCGCATCCGCGTCAGCCGGCGGCCGATCGCACTGGCGCTCGACGCGGCCGAGAAGGTGCTCGTGGTGGACGCCTGACGCGGTCAGCGGGGGACGGCCCGGGCGTGGAGCGCGGGCTCGTCGCCCACGAGCGCCTCGAGGCGGCCGGTGACGAGCAGCACGTAGAGCGCCGCCGCCACGAGGTCGGCCGTGGTGCCCGGGTTGACCGCGCCGGGCCGAACGCCCCCGGGGGGCGGCACGAAGCCGGGCAGGCCGCTGCCGGACCACAGGTCGCGCTCGAGGCGCAGGGCGGCGTCCCGCCACGCGCCCCCGCGCTCGGCGAGTGCGCGTGCGGCGCGGGTCGATACCACCTCCGCCACGGCGCGGCCGTGTTTGCGGGCGATCAGGGAGTCGGGCTCCCGCGCGAGTTGCCCGAGGAAGCCGCGGACGATCGCGTCGCCGAGCGTGTGGCCCGCCGCGAGCTCGCACTCCAGGTCGGCCACGAGGCCCGTGAAGAGCGGGGCGTATCCACGGGCCCAGAGGCGGGCGATCTGATCGTGGTCCGCGGCCTCGTGCATCGCCGCGAGCAGATCGGCCGGCGGCGGTCCGGACACGTCGAAGCGTGAACGCGCGCCCATGCCGCCCGGCCGCGCCAGGGCGAGGGCATCCCAGCAGTCGCGGGCGTCCGCCGGGCCGAGCGCGGCGAGCACGGCCGACACGGCCGCCGGGCTCGGCTCGGTCGCGGCGGGGACGGCGGCCAGCGGTGCGACGGCGAGCACGATGCCGAGGTTCGCATTGGAGCGGGTGACGCGGCGCGAGGCCGACACCGCCGCGAGGATGGTCGCGCCGAGGCGGGTGTGCGGCGCCGCCTCGAGCGCGGGAGCGATGGCGGCTCCGGCCGCCACGAGCTCCGCGTGCGACAGGTCGGGAAACTCCGCCAGCGGGTGCACGTTGCCCGGCTTCGGCGCGGAGGCTTCGAGCGCGCAGGCCGCGGCGACGCACCAGCCCCGTGAGTCGCGGGCGGGCGAGGCCGGGGAGGGGCGGGGGATCATGTGTCGATTTCGTGTGGAATCGCCCGGGGACTGTGGCGGGCCCGATGCAAAGGTACACTGCGGTCTCCTTCCCCGGTCCAAGCAGCCACTCACCCGTCTTTTCACCCATGGCCACCGACGCTGCCCCGCCTCCGACCACGTTCGGCCAGGATTGCTTTCTCAACCGCGAACTGAGCTGGCTGGAGTTCAACCTCCGGGTGCTCGAGGAGGCCGAGAATCCGGAGAATCCGCTGCTCGAGCGGCTCAAGTTCCTGGCGATCTTCAGTTCGAATCTCGACGAGTTCTTCATGGTGCGGGTCGCGGGGGTCCGCGAACAGGCGTTCGGCGAGAGCGCCCCGCAGGACTACGCCGCCGACGGCATGCGGCCCCTCGAGCAGCTCGAGCGGATCGCCGCCCGCACCCAGGAGCTCGTCGCCCGCCAATACCGCTGCCTCCGGGAGAGCATCGGGCCGGCGCTGGCGGCGGAAGGGTTCGAACTGCTCCGCTACGACGGCCTGTCGGCCGCACAGCGGGAGCAGGTGGACCAGTTCTTCCGCGAGCGCGCGCTGCCGATCCTCACTCCGATGGCGGTCGATCCGGCCCATCCGTCGCCCCGTTACCACAACCGGGGGCTGTACCTCGGCGTGATGCTCGATCACGTCGCCGGCGGCGCGGCCGAGGCGCTCGGCCCCAAGCGGCTGTTCGCCGTGGTGCAGGTGCCGCAGGTGCTGCCGCGGATCGTCAAGGTCGACGGCTTCGCGCCCGGCCGCACGTCGTTCGTCCTGCTCGAGGACGTGGTGGCCGCCCGGCTGCCGGAACTCTTCGGCGGCTTCTCCGTGAAGTCGTGGACCGCCTTCCGCATCACCCGCGACAGCGACCTCGAGCTCCTCGAACAGGAGTCGGACGACATGCTGCGGCTCATCGAGGAGCGGCTCAAGGCCCGGCAGCGCGGGCAGGCCGTGCGGCTCGAGATCGCCTCGAAGGCCGACCAGTCGCTCGCCCGGCTGATCATCGAGGACGAGGAGCTGCACAACGGCTCGGCGGGCCGCGGCGGGGTGGCGGGCTCGGGCTACAGCGAGGTCTATCCGATCGACGGGCCGCTCGACCTCACGGCGCTCTGGGAACTCTACAAACTGCCCGGCAACGGGCGGCTCAAGGACGGACCGTTCACGCCCCGCACGCCCCGCGGCCTCGGCCGGCGCGGCGAGGACATCTTCGCGGCGATCGCCCGGCAGGACATCCTCCTCCATCATCCCTACGAGTCGTTCGATCCGGTCGTCGAGTTCGTGACGAGCGCCGCCAACGACCCGCGGGTGCTCGCCATCAAGCAGACGCTCTACCGCACCAGCGGCGACTCGCCGATCTCGCGGGCCCTGATCACGGCCGCCGAGTCCGGGAAGCACGTGACGGCGCTGGTGGAACTCAAGGCCCGGTTCGACGAGGCCAACAACGTCAGCTGGGCGCGGCAGTTGGAGCGGGCCGGGGTGCACGTCGTCTTCGGGTTCCTCGACCTGAAGACGCACTGCAAGGTCTCGATGGTGGTGCGGCAGGAGGGGAACGGGCTGCGCCGCTACGTGCATCTCGGCACCGGCAACTACAACCCCACGACCGCGCTCATCTACACCGACCTCGGGCTGTTCACGGCCGACGAGGCCATGGCGGAGGACGCCTCGGCGCTGTTCAACCTGCTCACCGGCTATTCCCAGGGCCACGACTGGCAGCGGCTGGTGGTCGCCCCCAACGACCTGCACCGCCGCACGATCGAACTGATCGAGGAGCAGACCCGCCGGGCCGAGGCGGGGCTGCCCTCCCGGATCTTCGCCAAGCTCAATTCGCTCGTCGACCACCGCGTCATCGAGGCGCTCTACACGGCGAGCCGGGCCGGCGTGCCGATCGACGTCGTCGCGCGCGGGATCTGCTGCCTGCGGCCGGGCGTGAAGGGCCTCAGCGAGACGATCCGCGTGCGCAGCGTCGTCGACCGGTTCCTGGAGCACAGCCGGATCTACGTCTTCGGTCCCGACGACGACGCGCAGGTGTTCCTGGCGAGCGCGGACTGGATGCCGCGGAACTTCTTCCGGCGCGTGGAGGTGATGTTTCCGGTGCTCGCGCCGGAGCCGAAGGAGCGGGTCCTGCGGGAGATCATCCCCGTGTATCTCGCCGACAACGTCCGGGCCCGCACGCTCGACCCGCAGGGGGTGTTCCACCTGCTCCGGCCCGCGGGGGGCGAGCCCGCCGTGCGCTGCCAGGTGGAGTTTTTGGACCGGCGCGGGGCCGCCGAGACGGCCGCCCAGTGAGCGGGCCGCCGCCTGCCGGCTCGTCGCGCCGCCGCGCCGGGTTTCACGCGGAGCGCCAGTGCGGGGCGTTGCGGGGATGATTTTTTTCCGGGCCGGCTAGGCTCTGTCTGAAAAGTCGGACGGATTGGCTGCGACGTGGATTTTTGAGCGGATCAAGTTTTGAGCGGATGAAGGCGGCTGAGCCAAGCCGTATCGAGGAGATACGGCGGGCGAGGCCAACGAAGAGCCGTTCAAAAAGACCAAGCAGACGGCTGAGCAGAGTTTTCAGACAGAGCCTAAAATCGGGGAATGTCGGAGGACCATTACCAGACGCTCGGCGTGCCGCGGACCGCGTCGGCGGACGAGATCCGCAAGGCCTACCGCGAACTGGCGCGCAGGTATCATCCCGACCTGCATCCCGACGACGCCGCGGCGAAGGAGCAGTTCAAGAAGGTGCAGACGGCCTTCGACGTGCTCAACGACCCGAGCAAGCGGGAGATGTACGATCGCTACGGGAGCGCCTTCGAGGGCGTGGGGGCGGGCGGAGCCGGCGGCTGGGGGGGCCGGGGCCCCTTTCCCGGCGGCGGCGGTGCGGGCGGCGCGGAGATCGACCTCGAGAGCCTGTTCGGCGGAGGCGGCTTCGCCGACCTCTTCGGCGGCGGTGCGCGGGCCCGCGGGCGCCGCCGGCAGGCCCGGGCGGCCGGGGAGGACGTCACGGCGCGGCTCGACATCCCGTTCAGGCTGGCGATCGACGGCGGCAAGGCCGACGTGCGCGTCGACCGCGACGGCCGGATCGAGACGATCAGCGTGACGATCCCGCAGGGGCTGCCCGACGGCGCGCGGATGCGGCTGCGGGGCCAGGGGCTGCCGGGCACCGGCGGCGGGCCGGCCGGCGACCTCCTCCTCGACGTGCACGTGGAGCCGCACCCGGTCTTCCGGCGCGTCGGCGACACGCTCGAGATCATGCTGCCGGTGACGATCGCAGAGGCGATCGAGGGGGCGAAGGTCGACGTGCCGACGCCGTGGGGCACGATCGCGCTCAAGGTGCCGCCGTCGACCTCGGGTGGCCGCAGGCTGCGGGCCGGCGGCATGGGCGTGCGGCACGCCAACGGCGCGGCGGGCGACCTGATCGCGGAGGTGCAGATCGTGCTCCCCGAGGCGGCCGATGCGGCGGCGCGGGCGGCGCTCCTGGCGGCCGCCCAGGCGGCGGAGGGTGCCGCGCCGGCCGGGCCGCGCGCCGCACTGCGCTGGTGACGGCCGCCGGCGCGGGCTTTCCCCGGGCGGCGCGGGTCTGGCGACCGGCCGATTTCGAGCGCGTGTTCGCGGCCCGCTGGACGGCGGCGGGGCAGGGGATCGTGCTCCATGCGGCTCCGAGCCTCGGCGATCCACCGGTCGCCAGGCTGGGAGTGTCGGTGTCGCGGCGGGTGGGCGGGGCCGTGACCCGCAACCGCTGGAAGCGGCGGCTGCGCGAGGCGTTTCGGCGGGTCCGCGACCGGCTGCCCGCCGCCGACTACGTCGTCGTGGTGAAGGGGCGCACCGTGCCCCGGGGTGCGGAAGGCGCGCGTCTCGTCGAGGAGGCGCTCGTGTCGCTCGCGGCGCGGGTGACGGGCCGGCGCGGGTTCGGGAGCGGGTGATCCGATGCGGCTCCTCCGGACGCTGGCCCGGATCTGCGATCGGCTCGCCGCCGCGTGCCTGGTGGGGCTCGTGATCCTCTACAAGGCGACGCTCAGCCCCGTGCTCGGCCGGCAGTGCCGGTTCGAGCCCACCTGCAGCGCCTACTTCAGGGCTGCGGTGGAGAAGCACGGCGCCCTGCGCGGCGGCCTGAGGGGATTCGCCCGCATCTGCCGCTGCCATCCCTGGCATCCCGGCGGCTACGACCCGCCGTGAGCGGGGCCCTCGCGCAGCAGCGCGAGCACCGGGGCGTTGGCGGCGGGAAAGTCCCGCGCGGCCAGGTCGGCGACCGGGATCCACGCGAACGGCGCCCGCGGTGCGGCCGCGGGGTCGAGCGGCGTCGCCCAGTGGAAGCGAATCGTCGCCCGGTCGGCGACGGTGACCGACCGGTCGAGGACGCGGATCGCGACCCCGGCCTCCTCCAGGCACTCTCGGGCGGCGGCCGCCGCCGAGGTCTCCCCCGGCTCGACCTTCCCGCCCGGAAACTCGGCCCGCCCGGCCGCCTCGGCTGCCATCGTCGGGCGTCTGCCCACGAGCACCCGCCCCGCATGCACGACGACGGCGACGGCGATCGGGCGCGGGTCCGCCGGCATCACGACGCGGCCCGCGTCATGCCGGCTTCTGCACGAGGTCGAGCAGCCTCCCGGGCGAACCCATCACGTTGTATCCGGCGTCGACGTGGAGGATCTCGCCGGTGATGCCGCCGGAGTCGCGGGAGAGCAGGAACGCGCCGGTCTTGCCCACCTCCTCGTGCGTGATGTTCCGCCCCAGCGGCGACATGTGCTCGTAGAGGTCCAGCATCTCCTCCACGCCCGCGCCGCGGCCGGCGAGCGTGCGCAGCGGGCCCGCGCTCACCGCGTTGACGCGCACGCCCGCCGGCCCGAGATCGTAGGCCATGTACTTCACGCAGGCGTCGAGCGTGGCCTTGCACACGCCCATGATGTTGTAGCCGGGCACGACCTTCTCGCCGCCGAAGTAGGTGAGCGTGAGGATCGACGCGTCCGTGGCGAGGATCCCGCGGGCCAGTCGGCCGACCGCCAGCAGACTGTACGCGCTCGTCTCCATGGCGATCCGGAAGCCCTCCCGGCTGCAGTCGGTCGTCTCACCCTTGAGGTCCTCCATCGGGGCGTAGGCGATCGAGTGGAGCAGGAAGTCGATCGTGCCGAACTCCCGCCGGGCCCGGTCCATCACCGCCGCGATCTGTTCGTCGCTCGACACGTCCATCGGCACGAGGAACTTCGCGTTCGCCTCGGGGTCGGTGAGCAGGGCGACCCGGCGCCGGTTCCGCTGCCGCTCGTCGTCGGGCTTGTCGGGCAGGTGGGTGAAGCCGATCTGCCCCCCCTCCGCAAGAATCTCCTTCGCGATGTACCACGCGATCGAGTGATCGTTGGCCACGCCGAGCACGAGGCCCTTCATTCCGTCGAACCTGCCCATGCACACCTCCAGACTGGCGGACACCCGCGGAAACGCGGAAATGTAGCCGCTCGGGAAAAATCCCTCAACGCGGGCCGGCTTTCGCACCCTTGCCGACCCCGGGCGGCGCCGGTAGAAAACGGTCATCGCCTCGTTAGCTCAATTGGTCAGAGCATCTGACTCTTAATCAGAGGGTTCTAGGTTCGAGTCCTAGACGAGGCACTGCTTTCTTCTCGCCGGCGTTCGCCGGGCGGTACTTCGGGCGGCCGGGGCGATCGCCCTGCCGGCCGGGCCGTGCTCTCCGGTATCGCGCCTGTTTATCGACCGCAGTGGGAGCCGGCACCCTCACAATCCGCGAACCGTGCGAGGCGCACTACGCTTTTTTGCGCACGTGATACCGCGTGGCGAGCTTGCGGTAGAAGAACATCAGCGTCAGATTCGGCTGCGAGAACAGCAGGCGGGTGACGATGCCCCAGAAGCCCGGCTTGTGCTCGAACTCGATGTGCTCGTCGATCCGCGTGGTCGCGGCGTCGAGCGGCGTGAAGGTGTGCGTGTGCTCCCAGCGGGCGGCGGGGCCTGCGGCCTGCACGTCGGTGAAGCCCCGCTCGGACACGCCGCGATGCACCGCCGTCCAGCGGAGCGGCAGCGGGCCCACCCAGAGCGTGAACCGCGACACCGATCCCTCCGCCAGCGGCTCGATCGAGTGCAGGCGCACGACCGTGGGCGGGGGCGTGAGCCGTTTGAGGGCGCTCGTGTCGCCATGGAATTTCCGCACCGCCGCCAGGGGGGCCGGCACGGTGAACGAATAGTCGAACGTGGGCATCGGGGCTCCGGCGGGCGGTGGCGAGGGCACGGCCGAGGGGGTTGAACTTCCCGGGGCAGCGTAGTGTAATCCTCGTGTTACTAACACCCATGTATCATGCCGCTCCGCGGCGAGGAGACACCGTCAGATGATGGCCGAGAAGAAGCCCGCGAAGGACGTGAACAAGTCGGCGGAGATCCGCCGCGTCGCCGCCGCCCTCAAGACGAAGGGTGAGAAGCCGCGTCCCGTGGTGATCATCGCCCATCTCAAGAAGGAGGGGGTGGAGGTGTCGTCGCCGCAGGTGAGCATGGTGCTCAAGAAGATGGGGTTCAGGCCGCGGCGGCGGGCCGCGGCGAAGATCGGTGCCGGCAGGGCGGCCCGCCCGGGCGGCCCGATCTCGGTCGAGGATCTCGTGGCCGCCAAGCGGCTCGTGAGCCACTTCGGCACCGCGGAGCGGGCGCTGGCAGCGGTGGCGGCGCTCAAGCGATTCGAGTCGTAGGGGCCGTCACGCGATGCCGTGGCGGATGGCCCACACGGCGGCCTGGGTGCGGTCGTCGAGGGCGGTCTTCCGCAGCAGGTTCTGGACGTGCTCCTTCACAGTCTCGATGCTGATCTCGAGGGCCTGGGCGATCTCCTGGTTGCTCAGGCCCAGCGCCACCTGCCGCAGGACCTGCGTCTCGCGCGGCGTGAGCGGCACGTCCGCGTGCGGCTCCGCCTCGCGCTGCGCCATCGCACCGGCGATGCGGCGGAATTTCCCCGACCGGGACGGGGGCTCGTTGCGGGCCGCATGGCCGATCGCGTCGAGGAGTTCCCGGCGGGTGGCCGTCTTGAGGACGTAGTCGTGGGCCCCCGACGACACGGCCCGGGCGACGTACGTCGAGTTGTCGAACGCCGAGAGCATCACGATGCGGGCCTGCGGGGCCGCCGCCTGAATGCGCTTGATCGAATCGAGGCCGTTCCTGCCCGCCATCCGCACGTCGAGCAGCACGACGTCGGGCTTGTGCCGCCGGGCGGCGGTCACGGCGGCGTCGCCGTCGGCCGCCTCCCCCACGATTTCCACGTCGGCCGCCTCGACCATCCGCACGACACCCCGGCGCACGAGCTCGTGGTCGTCGACGATCAGCAGCCGTGTGGGCATGGAAGGAGCCTCCGCGGGGCGGGGCAAGGGTACCGCACGGATGTCCCCTAGCAAAGAGGGGTTTGATCCCCAGGAAAACGGCGGGGAGAGCGCGCCGCGGCGGCTGTACACCCGGGCCGGCGTGGTCGCGATCGCCAAGCCGGCGGGGCTGCCCACGCAGGCCCCGCCGGGCGTCGCGTCGGCGGAAGCGTGGCTGCGGGGCCTGCTCCCCCCGGGGGCCTACGTCGGCGTGCCGCACCGCCTCGACCGGGCGGTGTCCGGCGTGCTCCTGCTGGCCACCACGCCGCGGGCGGCGCGGAAGCTCTGCCGCCAGTTCGAACGCAGGGAGGTGGCCAAGACCTACCTCGCGCTCCTGCCCGGCGACGCCGGCCTCGCGGAGGGCCGAGCCGACTGGCGCGACTTCCTCGTCAAGGTGCCCGACGCGCCCCGGGCACGGATCGCGGCCGCCACGGAGCCGGGCGCCCGCGAGGCCGTCACGCGCGTGCGCGTGATCGCCCGGCCGGGCGGCCTCATGCTCGCGCTGCTCGAGCCGCTCACCGGCCGCATGCACCAGCTGCGGGTGCAGGCCGCGAGCCGCGGCCTCCCGATCGTGGGCGACCTGCTCTACGGCGGGCCGCCCGCTGCGGGCTTCGTGCCGCCGGCCGACCCGCGGCAGTCCGCGATCGCGCTGCACGCCTGGCGGATCGCGTACGCCGACCCCGACTCCGGCGCGGCGTCGACGGTCGAGGCCCCCCTTCCGGAGTCGTGGCCGGCGGCCGCCGCTGCGGCCCTCGCCGCCGCCTCATGACGGGGGCAGCCAGCCCGCGTGGGTCATCCACTGCCAGATCCAGGGCGGCGTCCAGGGGCTCCAGGTCGGGTAGGCGACCGACACGGCCGAGAGCGCGAGCAGCAGGATCGCGAAGGCGCGGCCGGGCCGGCCGCCCGAGAGTCGGTCGGCCGCCGGCACCGCCGCCGTCACCCACAAGGGCGCCAGCCAGAACACCCAGCGGAAGCCGCTCGAGGTGCCGCCGTAGTTGCGGTCGAGCTGGGGCCGCGTGAGGTAGAAGGCGATCACCGTCGCCGAGACGAGCGCCGTCGCGAGGGCCAACGACCGCTCGCCCGATCCTTCCCGGCGGCCGCGGACCGCGAGCGCGGCGAGCCCCGGAGGCACGAGCAGCCAGGCCGGCGTGAGCGAGAGGATGCCGTGGTGCCCGACGAGCACGTGCCAGGCGTAGGTCGCGGTGGACGGCTCGCCGCGGTCGACCCCCTGCGGGGCGCGCCAATAGCTCGTGAGGACCTTGCCGTTGGGCAGCCTGAAGGAATAGTCGTACCAGTTGTGCGCGCCCGCGCGGTGCGCATAGGCCGGCAGCGGCGTGCCGTGGGCGAGCCAGTTGGTGCCGAGCGCCGCGGCGGTGACGAGGGCCGCCGCGGGCAGGGCCGCGGAGAGCGTGCGGGCGACGTCGGCGGCCGCGAGCAGCGCGAACACCGCCGCGCACCAGGCGAGCGCGGGGAGCTCGAACGCCGCGGCGAGCGCCGCCGCGAGGCCGGCCGCGGCGAACGTCCAGCGCGACCGCGTGCCGTCGCAGCGTATGCGGCGCAGATACCAGGCGCTCGCGGCGGTGCACGCGGCGGCCGGCAGGTGGTTGGTGAACACGACCGAGAACGTCGTCAGCAGCGTGCCCCCCGTGACGAGCGCCGCCGCCCAGAGCCGGCCCCAGTCGGTCGTGCCGGTGGCCTCGATCAGCCGGCAGGTGAACGCGACGGTCACGAGGAAGGGAACGAGCCCGAAGAGCACCATGAGCGTGCGCCCGAGTTCGAACGGATGGTCGCCGAGGGTCCAGCCGGTGGCCCGGTGCAGGAGCCAGTAGGGGCCCGCGCAGAGCACGGACAGGAGCGGCGGCTTGCTGGAGTAGAGCCGCATCCGGCCGGAGGCGTCGGCGTGGGCCACGGCGTCGATGGTGTCCCAGCCCGGTTCGATCACGAGGTCCTCGATGGCGAACGTGCCGCGCTCCACGAGGGCCCTGACCGTGAGCCAGCGGCTGCGGTCGTTGCCGGAGAGAAAGGGGCGCAGGAGCCGTTTCTCCCGCTCGATCCGGGCCCGGATGGCGGCGGGATCGGCCGGCAGGCCCGCGGCGGCCGCGGCGGCGACGGCGTCCGTCACCAGCCGCTTCTCGAGCATGATCCGGTCGACGCTGGCGACGGCGCCGATGCGACCGAGCACGGCGCCGGCCGCGAGCGCGGCGAGGAGCAGGTAGACCCCGCGACGGAGCCGGCCCCGTGACATGGCCGGCCGCCGCGGCGCGGCCAGCAGCCCCCGGCCGCGGACCCGCGCCGCGACCCGCACGAGGTCGCGGAGCCCGGCGAAGAACCGGGTGAAGCCGTACTTCGAGCGGCCGTGCCGCCGGGGGCGGTGGTGCACGGGCACCTCGACGGCCCGAAACCCGCGGGCCGCGGCGAGCACCGGGATGAAGCGGTGCATGCCCGTGTCGAGCGACAGGCCCTCCACCACCTCGCGGCGAAACGCCTTCAAGCCGCAGTTGTGGTCGTGGAGCCCGAGGCCGGTGAAGAGGCCGACGAGCGTGTTGAAGACGCGCGACGGAAAGGTCTTGTGCCAGGGATCGAGCCGGGGCGTCTTCCAGCCGTTGACGAGGTCGACCCGGCCCCGCCCCTCCTCCAGCCGCACGAGCATGGCGGGGATTTCCGCCGGGTCGTCCTGCCCGTCGCCGTCGAGCATCACGATGAACCGGCCCCTGCAGCGGCCGAAGCCGGCGGCGAGCGCGGCCGACTTGCCACGCGCCCCGGGCTGCCGCAGGCCGGTCACGCGGGCGTCGCCGCCGGCGGCCGCCTCGATTTCGGGCCACGACCCGTCCGTCGACCCGTCGTCGACGACGAACAGTTCCCAGCCGCGGGCAGTGGCATCGAGGGCGGCGCGGATCTCGGCGATCAGCGGCCCGATGTTGCCCGCCTCGTCGCGCACCGGAACCACGATCGAGACGTCGGGGGCGGGCATCGGGGGGACCGCGGCGGAGCGGGGTGTGATCGCCGGGCGGCGCCCGGGAGGATGGACTTCGCAGAGGATACCCACGCGGCCCGCCGCGTGTCATGCTGGCGCGGCCGGGCGTCGGGGCGTACACTTGGGTCCCGGACGGTTTCCGCGGCGCCCGTGAACCCGTCCCGATCCGGCAGGAATCCCCATGACGCGGCTGGTCTCCTTCGGCGTGATCCTCGGCCTCGTGGCCGTGTTCGGGCTCCTGTCGCTGCGCGTGATGTCGGGCTTCCTGCTGCCCCTCCTGCTCGCGGCGATGCTCGTCGTGATCTTCGGCCCGCTGCACCGCTGGCTGCGCGACAGGCTGCAGGCCCCAGAGTGGGCCGCGGCCGGCCTGACGACGCTGTTCGTGCTCCTGATCGTGCTGGTGCCGCTGTTTCTGCTCGTGGCCCGGGCGGGCGGCGAGGCCGTGGCGATGCTGCGGTCGCCCGACGGCCTCAAGCTCGACGCCAACGTGCTCGGTGGCCTCGTGACGACGGTCAACGACGCGACCGGCCTGCACCTGACCGCCGACGACGTCAACGCCGAGGTGCGCAGCCTCGCCGAGGACTGGATCGGGCCGATCGCCGCCCGGACGCCCGTCGTGATCGTGAAGCTGATCATCGGCCTGGTGGTGATGACCGTGGCCCTGTTCTACTTCCTCGCCGACGGCCGGCGGATGTTCGCCGCGGTGATGCGGCTCGTGCCGCTCGATGCCCGCTACCAATGGCAGCTGCTCGAGGAGTTCGAGGAGGTGAGCCGCGCGGTGGTCTCGTCGACGCTCCTCGCGGCCCTCGTGCAGGCGGTGCTCGCCGGCATCGGGTTCTCCGTGGCGGGCCTCGGCGGCGTGTTCCTGCTGACGCTGCTGACGTTCTTCGGGGCGCTCGTGCCGTTCATCGGCGCGGCGGCCGTGTGGGGGGCGGCGAGTCTGTACCTCCTGTTCTTCGTGAAGGACACCTGGACGGCGGCCGGGCTCGCCGCCTGGGGCCTGTGCGTGGTGTCGACGGTCGACAACATCATCAAGCCGATCATCCTCCACGGGCAGTCGAAGCTGCACCCCCTGCTCGCGCTGTTGAGCGTGCTCGGCGGCGTCGGGGCGCTGGGGCCGATCGGGATCTTCGTGGGGCCGATCGCCGTGGCCTTCCTCCAGGCCGCGCTCACGATGCTGCAGACCGAGATCGACCACTTCTCGCGGTCCGGCGGCCCGGCCACCGCGGCGTTGGGCCCGGCGGCGGAGGTTGCACAAATGCCCACCGCCAGGGTGAAATCCTCCTGACGCATCCGTCCGACCCCGGAGTTTCCGCCCATGATCATCAAGGTGGCGATCCTGCTCGCCGGTCTGCTCGCGACGGGCATCGAGACGGCCTATGTGCCGACGGAGGAGGGCAGCGGCGAGTATCTGGTGCGGGTCGAGCCCGACCTCGTGCGGGAGGCGAGCCCGTATACGTTCACGAGCGACGTGCCGCCCCACGCCCGCAACGTCCGCCGCGTGAAGATCTACGTGGCCGACACCTGGCCGTCGGCCGTGGAGCGGTCGATCGTCGAGGCGGAGAAGCGGCCGCGGGCGGCGCCGGTGGCGGCGGTGGCGCCGGCGCGGCTGGTGGAGGCCGAGACGGGGCCGGCCGCCGTCGAGAAGCCGTGGGGCTGGCTGATCGGCAGCCTCGTCGCCCTCTTCCTCTCGCTGGGGCTCAACGTGTTCCTCGGCATGCTGCTCGCCCAGATGCGGCAGCGGTACGTCCGCGACCTCGGTGAAGCGGCCCTGCGGGCCTGAGCCCTGCCGGTGGTCGCCGGGCCGGCCACCCGCACCGGCTATCTGCGGCGGCGCCGGCGCGGCCGGTCGGCGGTGGGCCGGGGTGCGGAACGTTCCGAACGCGTCGAATCAGATCCGAAGAAGAATTCCTCCGCCTCCCAGGCCGCGTCGGCGGGCCGCTCGGCGGGGGTCGCGGGGGAGTTGCTGAGCGACCGCACGTGCGCCCCGGCCGCAGCGAAGATCCGGGCCACGTGCTCGTGGCAGGTGAGCACGAGCATCTGCCGGCTGCGCGGCTCGTCGCCGACGAAGTCGACGAGCACGCGGGCGGCCGAACGGGCGCGGGCGTCGTCGAAGTTCACGAGCGCGTCGTCGATGACGACCGGCAGGTGCACGCCGTGCCGTTCCAGGTCGCGCACCAGCGCCAGGCGCAGCGCGAGGAACACCTGCTCCCGCGTGCCCCGGCTGAGGCGGTCGGGGCTCCAGATCGCGCCCTCCGCGTCGTGCACCTGGAGGCTGGCCTCGTGGATCGACGTGGTGATTGACGTGTAGCGGCCGTCGGTGAGCCGCCCCAGCCAGCGGGATGCCTCGCGGAGCACCGCCGGCTGGTGGTCGCGGGCGAACGCCGCCCGCGTTTCCTCGAGCAGGCGGGCCGCCCGTTCGAGCAGCGTGCGGCGGTGGAGATGCGCCTCGAGTTCCTGCTCGATCTCGGCGATCTCGAGCTGCACGCCCTCGGTGGAGCGGTCGCGGGCGGAGGCCTCCACGCGGGCCGTCGCGGCACGGCGGCGGTCGGCGGCCCGGGCGGCCTCGGCGGCGGCCTCGATGGCGGCCGCGTGGGCCTCGGCGAGGCGCTGGTCGAGCGACACCGCGCCTGCGGCCGTGAACCAGTCGGCGAACGCGTCGGCGTGCGTCACGAGCCGGCGGGCGTCGTGCCAGGCCGCCTCGGCCGCCCGGCTCTCGCGGCGGGCCGAATCGACGGCGGGCCGCCGGTCGACGAGCGCGAGGAAGTCCTGCTCCGACGTCGCCTTCCACCGCGCGACGATCTCGCCGACCCGCCGGTCGGCGAGCCTCACCCGCCGCACGGCGGCGCGGTGGCGTTCGCGGGCGATCCGCAGCCGACGCTCGAGCCGCCGCCGCGCGGCCCGGGCGGCGGCGTCGCGGTCGAGCCGCTCCCGGAGCTGTTCGAGCTGCTCGAGCGGGCCGCCCTCGGGCGGCATGTCGCAGTCGGCGAGCGCTTCCTCGATCCGGCGGCCGAGCGCCACGAGTTCCTCGCGCCGCAGGCGGGCGTCGTCCGACGTGCGGCGGCGTTCGTCGTCGAGGCTCACGAGCGCGTGGCGGTGGCTCGCGATCGCGCGGACGGCGGCGGTGGTGAGCGTGGTCGGCAGGCCGCGGTGCTCCAGGGCCCGGCGCCAGCGGCCGCGGGCGGCGGCGCGACGCTCGAGGGCCCGGGCGAGGTCCTGGTCGGCGGCGGTCGCCCGGTCGGCGAGCACGTGGAGCGAGCCCTCGCGGGCGGCCAGCCCCTCGAGCCGGTCGAGCTCGGCCTGCGCGGCCGCCGCGCGACGCTCGAGCGCCCCCGGCACGTCCGCCGGCACCCGTTCCGCCGCGGTCCGCCCGGCGTCGATCCGCTTGTCGAGCGCCGCAAGGTGCGCGACGAGGTCCGCCCGCTGGCGGCCGGCCATCTCGTGCTGCCGGCGGGCCGCGTCGAACCGCGCGGATGCCGCGCGGTCGAGCGACCAGGTCGCCACCGAAGCCAGCCCGGTGCCCGCGAGGCCGAGCGCCGCCAGGGCGTAGGCCAGCGAGCCGGTGACGGCGGCGGGCAGGAGCAGGCCCGAGAGCAGCATGCCAACGCCCAGCACGAACACGGCGCCCAGGCCGATCAGCCAGCCGACGGGCAGGAGCTGCGCGTCGCGGCTGGCCGCCAGTTCACCTTCGATCCGGGCGAGCGCCTGATCGAGCTGGGCGAGCTGGTCGCCGGACGAAAGACGATTGCGATAGAGCGCGACGCGGCCGCTCGCCTCCTCGATCGCCGCGGCGATCGGCGCCCCGATGCCCGCGCCCGCCGCCTCGATCGATCCGCGGGTCGTGTCGAGGCTGCCCCGGATCTCGGCCACGTGCCCGCGGGCGGCCCGCACCGCGGCGCTCGCGGATCGGTATTCACGGGCCCGTGCCCGCAGGGGGCCGAACGGATGGGCGAGGCCCGCGGGCAGAGGCGCGTCGGCCAGCGACTCGCGGGCCGCCCCGGCGGAACGCTCGAGGCCGACGAGCCGCGCGAGACCCGCAACGCCGAGCGCCTCGCCGAACCGGCGGGCCGCCTGCCGCGCCTCCGCCTCCGCCCGCGCCACGTCGGCCGCCAGGCGTTCGTACCGCGGCTGCTCGTCGCACAGCGCGGCCAGGGCCGCGCGTTTGCGGCGGATGACCGTGTCGTCGGGCACTTCCGCGAGCTCCCGCGCGAGGCGGACGCGCACCCGCTTGCGCCGCCGCGCCTCCCTGGCGACGTCGTCGCGGTGCCGCGAGGCCAGTTCCCAGGCGTCGAAGTCGGGGTGGAGGGCGGGCGTCGCCTCGAGCTCGGCGAGCCGAGCCGCGGCGGCGACCCGCGCGGCGTGCAGCGGCACGAGCGGCAGCAGGGCCCGCACCTTCTCTTCCTCCGCCCGGGCGGCCGCAGCCCGTTCGCCGCAGGCGGCGAGGTCGGCGTCGAGCCGAGCCAGCTCGAGTGCCAATGTCCCGGCCTCGAGGGCCGGTGCGTTCATCGCGGCCAACCGCGCGAGCGCGGCACCGCGCCGCTGCCGCAGCGCCGCGATCGGCGATGTCTCGGCGTCGTCGGCGTCGAGCCGCTCGAGCGCCGCGCGGATGTTCGCCAGGACGAGCGCCACCTTCGAGCGGTCGAGGCCGCTGGCGAGCTCGTAGAGCCGGCTGCCACAGCCCTCCGCGTCGAGGGTGCGCAATTCGTGGAGTTCGTCGAGGCCGAACGCCATCACGGACGTGAACGTCCGCTCGTCGACGTCGCCGATGAAATCCCGCAGGAACAGCGGTGTCGCGGCGTCCGCGTCGGCGTCGAGGACCGTCAGGCTGTCGGCGGACGGAAGCGTGTCCTCCGCGGCGTAGCTCGCCGCGGTGAGCCGGTCGAGGTGCGGGCCGTCGTGCCGGCGTTCGACCACGATCCGCCGACCCTCGAGCCCGGCGCGGGCCAGGAGGCGGCCGCCGCAGGCGCGGTGGGGGTCGAGCACGCCGCGGCGGAACAGGCTGCCGAAGCCGAAGAACGCGGCGCGCACGAACTCCAGCAACGAGGTCTTCCCCGTTTCGTTCGTGCCGTGCAGCACCTCCACGCCGGCGCGGAGGCCGTCGATCGTCACGCCCGCGAGACCGCCGAAGCGGTCGACGTCGATCCGTTCGATGATCATGTGGCCTCCAGCAGTTCGAGCGCCAGCCAGCCGGCCTCGCGCGGCACCGGCGAGCCCTCCTCCGCCTCCAGGCCGAGGACGCGCTCGGCGATTCCGCCTGCGAACGACGCCGCGCCCCCCGCGCGGGCGGCCGCCGCGTTGCGGAGCAGGGCGTCGGGGGGTTCGCCGCCGTCGGGTTCGATCGCGTGGCACCAGGCGCGCAGGGTGCGGGGATCGTGGAGGTCGCGGATGCGGGCCAGCGTCTCGGCGGTGATCTCCGCCACGTGCACGCGGCGCGAGACGCTGCCGCCGCAGTCGATCGCGCAGCGCACGATCTGCATCGGCGCGCGGGGGTCGACCGACATCCCCTCCAGGGCCGACCAGATCGCCGTGGCCAGTTCCTCGTCGTCTCCGACGAGCGACGTGATCGAGAGCGTGCGCCAGGCCACATGGTGCGTGGGCACCTCCTTCCAGTCGCCGCGCCAGGCGGACCGCGGGTCGGCCAGCGGGGGAACGGTCGGGATGCCGGCTCCGGTCGAGGGGAGCTGCGTGAGCGTGACCGCGACGCACGCTCCCGCTCCGGGTTCCGTAGCGCAGCGGGCCTGGAGCGGCGGCACCTGGTGCACGCCCGGGGGCGCGGGCTGCGGTCGCCGCGTGCCCCACACAAAGAGCGTGCCCTGGGGAGAGCCGGCGGCGGGCAGCGGCGACGGGAGCGCGTGCGAGGACGGTGCCGCCGACCACGAGTCGTCCCAGCCGATCACGATCCGGCGCTGGGCGGGCAGCAGCGACGAGTGTTCCGAGGCGAACGAGGGGGGCAGGTGTCCCCCGGCGTGCGTGTGGCCGCGGGCGCAGCAGATCTCGAGAGCCAGCCCGCGCAGGTCGAGTCGCAGCGGCGACAGCGGCGTCACGAACGCCAGGCCGGCCGGTTCGGCCAGGGCCCGGGCCACGCGGGCGACGTCGGCCGGTTCGTCGGCGACCCACACGGTCCGGCAGCCGTCGGCCGCGAGCGCTTCAATGTGGCCGCGCAGGGTGGCCGCCTGCGCGGGGCTCGCGCGGACGGGGTCGAGCGTGCTGCCGAAGAGCACGACCGCGGCGGCCCGCGTCTGGCGGGCGGTCGCCACGGCGGCCCGGAAGGCGGCGGCAGGCGCCTCCGCCACGGCCTCCGCCACCCCGTCGGGCGCGTGCTTCGGAACCGGGATCGGGCGGTCGAGCGCCGCATCGAACGCGAACAGGATGTCTGCCACTCGCGATGCCTTTCCTGAACGGGGCCCGCTGGGGCGCCAGCGGTTCGGCCGCAGGGCAGCGTCGGTCGCCGACGGTGCACCCGTGCCGATCCGTGGCCGGGGAATGCGGGAAAGATGGGGGCAATGTAACGGCACCCCCCGGATCGCTCCAACGGCAAAAATCGTCGGCCGCAGTCAGGTGGTGAGCACCGGGGGCGAGGCGGCGAACGCGGCCGCGATGCCCTCCGCCCAGGCCGGCACCTCACCCGGGCCGGGAGCCGAGCCGACCGCCGCCACCACGCGGCTGCGCACGAGCACCCCCTTCTCCACCGCCGCCGGGAACAGCCGCGCCGCGATCCGCACGCGGCCGCCGGCGGCCTCGAATCCGACGTCGGCAGCATCGCCGGGGTGCACGAGGAACAACAGCCCCCGGCCGTCGGACCAGTTGACGATGCAGCCGTGCGGACGCGCCGCCGACACCGCGACGGCGCGGAGGCCTGCGCCGAGGAACGCCACCTGCCGGACGGCGCCACCGGCCACGTCGGCGACGACGGCGATCCGCGGCTCGGCCTCGAGAAGCGCGGTCTGCGCCGACACCACGGCCTCGCGGCACCACGCGCCGCGCGGAGCGGCACCGGCGAGCCACGCGGGCGCCGCCCGCCACATCGCCGTGGTCCGCACGCGCGGGCCGTCGTCGGTGTCATACACGGCGACGAGGTCCGCGCCGCGGCACCAGGCATCGACGCGGTGAGAGGGTGATCCGAGGTCGAGGCCCAACAGGCCGTCGGGCTCGCGGAGGTCGGGATGGTGCAGGGCGATGCCTTGTCGGAGCCGCCCGAGGTCGATGGCGGAGGGCGGGGATTCCGCCGCGCACGTGGCGATCGCGCCGGCCAGCGACCAGGCCGCCCGGGACGGGTTGGGCGTCATGCTGCTATCATCCCACATGGAGCGGCCGCAGGCGGAACCGAAGGTCCGCGGATTGTACTCCTCGGCGGAGTGGCGAGGCCCAGGCGTGCCGGATCATCTCGAGGTGTGCGAAGCGGCGGCGCGGGCGGGCGGGCGCGTGCTCGTCGAGTGGAGCGGCCGGTTCGCGGTGTCGAAGAAGGGGGCCCGCGACCTGGTGACCGAGGCCGATTTCGCCGCGCAGCGGGAGATCCGGCGGCTGCTCCTCGGCGCGTTCCCCGACCACGGTTTCGTCGGCGAGGAAACGCTGCCCGACGTGCCGGCCGCGACCGCCGCTCCCGACGGCCTGCGCTGGATCGTCGACCCGCTCGACGGCACGTCGAACTACGTCCACGGATTCCCCGCCTACTGCGTGTCGGTGGCGCTGGCCCGCGGCGACGAGATCCTCGTCGGCACGATCCACGACCCGCTCCGCGACGAGTGCTTCACCGCCCGGGCCGGCGGAGGGGCGTTTCTCGACGGTCGCCCGATCGGCACGCGGCCGACGACCGACGCTGCCGACGCCCTGGTGGCGGTAAGCTTTCCGCCGCACGTGACCGTCGACTCCGACGCGGTCGCCGACTTCCTCGCCGTCGCGCCGCACGTCCATGCGGTCCGCCGCAGCGGTTCGACGGCGCTCAACCTCGCCTACGTCGCCTGCGGACGGCTCGACGCCTTCTGGGTGCGGCGGATCGCCAGCTGGGACGTCGCGGCCGGCCTGCTGCTCGTCGCGGAGGCGGGCGGCGTCGTGGGGCCGTTCGCGGGCGGGGCGGCCGGACGCGTATCGCTCGATCGCGCCGCCTTCATCGCCGCCGCCACGCCGCACTTGTACGCGGAACTCCGCGGGCTGCTGCCGCCGTGAGCGGTGCGCGGCCGGTCGCGCACGTGGGGCGGTCGTCCGGCCGAGTGCCCGCGGAAAAATCGTCGCTGCGGCCGCAACAGCCCCGCAAACCGGTCTGGCTCCTCGGCGCGACGCTCCGCTAGTGTCCGCCCTCCCGCGGCGGCATCCGCCGGCGGAAACGCTCGACGTCGCACGGAGGTGGTCGGCACATGGCGCGTGGCAGGCATGCATGGCGGACGGCCCGCCTGGTGGCGGCGACGATCGGCGCGGTCGCGGTCGGCGGGGCGGCCGCGTTCGCCGCGGACCACCGCACCGCGAACTTCATCGTCGAGGCCCCCACCGGCCAGCTGGCCCGCCGCATCGGCGAGGCCGCCGAGCAGTATCGGCACGACCTGGCGGTGGAGTGGCTGGGCGAGCCGTTGCCGCGCTGGAGCCGCCCCTGCCCGATCAAGGCGCAGGTGGCGCCGCACCTCGGCGCCGGAGGGGCCACGAGCTTCGTGTTCGACGCCGGCGAGGTCTTCGGCTGGACGATGACCATCCAGGGCAGCGAGGAGCGCATCCTCGACTCCGTGCTGCCGCACGAGGTGACCCACACGATCTTCGCCAGCCACTTCCGCCGCCCGCTGCCCCGCTGGGCCGACGAAGGGGCCTGCACGACGGTCGAGCATCCGGTGGAGCGGGCCCGCCAGCACCGCCTGCTGATCGAGTTTCTCACCACCGGCCGCGGCATCGCCTTCCCGGAGATGTTCGCGATGCGCGACTATCCCGCCGACGTCCTGCCGCTCTACTCGCAGGGCTACTCGCTCGCCCGCTACCTGATCGAGCGCGGCGGCCGCCACAAGTACGTGGCCTTCGTGGGCGACGGGCTCGCCACCGACGACTGGTCGGGCGCCCTCGGACGCCACTACGGCGTGGGCACGCTGGCGCGGATGCAGCACATCTGGCTCGACTGGGTGCGGCAGGGCTGCCCCGCACCGCCGGCCTCGCTCGCCGGAACCCCGCCCGCCCGGGCGTCCGCACTCGCCGCCACCACCCGCGGCCAGAGCCCCGATCCGGAGCCCGTGGCACCGCCGCGTTCGACCATCGCGGCGGTCTCGGCGGTCGGCGACCGCCGTTCGATCTACGCCGTTCAGGCGCGGCACACGCCGGCCGGCAACGGGCGGCCGGAGCCGGCCTCACGGTGAGCCGGGCGCGGCAAACAGCTGCGTGAGGTGGTAGAAGACGGGCGCCGCGAAGCACAGCGAGTCGATGCGGTCGAGCACGCCGCCGTGCCCCACCACGAGCGTGCCGTAATCCTTGACGCCGCGGTCGCGCTTGATGGCCGACATCGTCATGCCGCCGGCGAACCCCATCAGGGCCGCCACGAACCCCGTCAGCGCCGCCTGCCAGGGCTCGAAGGGCGGCGCCGCCCACCACAGCACCGCCGCCAGCAGCGCGGTGCTCGTGGCGCTGCCGAGCAGGCCCTCCCAGGTGCGGTTCGAGCTGACGGCGGCGGCGACCAGCCGGCGGCCGAGCATCCGGCTCCACACGTACTGCATGCAGTCGGCGAACTGCACGAGCAGGATCAGGAAGAACAGCAGCCGGAAGCTGCCCCCCGCGGCGGCCCCCGGGATGGGCAGGTGGAGCAGGGCGGGGGCGAACGACAGGCAGTAGACGCACACCACGAGGCCCGCCTGGATCTTCGCCGTGCGCTCGAGGAACCGCTTGTAGTCGCCGGCGAACGCCACGCGGGCGAGCACGAAGAGCGTCGCGTAGACGGGGAGAAAGACGCTGTACACGTCGTAGCGGTCGAGGCCCACGAGCACGTAGTGCAGCGGCGTGAACAGGAAGAACACCCAGAACAGGGCGCGGTGGTCCCCCTTCCGCGTCGGCGTCAGGGTGATGAACTCGCGGAGCGCCCAGAACGACACCAGGCCGAACAGGACGACCGTCGCGGTGGTGCCGAGCCAGAAGGCGGCCGCCAGCACGGTGCACATGATCCACCAGCCGCGGAGCCGGAGGTTGAAGGTCTTGACGGCGGCCGGGTCGAGCCCACGGTCGGGGTGCCGCTTGAGGAACTGGCCCACGCCGGTCGCGATCGCGAGCAGCCCGAGCACACCGGCGATGAGCGCGATCGTGCGGATGTCGTTCATCGCCCGGCTCACTCCTTGAGGGCCAGCACCGCCCGCCGGGCGCGGGCCAGGAAATCGGCCTTCGCCTCGCCGCGCTCGAGCCACAGCGGCGGCCCGAAGCTGATGCAGGAGAGGAGCGGCACGGGGAGGAACTCGCCGCGCGGCAGCACGCGGTTGAGGTTGTCGATGTGCACCGGCACGAGCTCGATGTCGGGCCGCTTCTTCGCCAGGTAGTACAGGCCGCTCTTGAACTCGCCGATCTCCCCCGTGACGCTCCGGCCCCCCTCGGGAAACACGATCAGCGACTTCGCCGCGCCGATCTCCCGGAGCATGAGATCGACGGGGCTCTGGTGCACCTTGATGTCGGTGCGGTCGATGAGGATCGCGTCGAAGACCCTCTCGGCCAGCCAGCGCCGCACGAGGCCCCGCTGCCAGTAGTCCTTGGCCGCCACGGGGCGGGTCAACTCGCGGATCGCCTGCGGCAGCGACGACCAGATCACGATCGCGTCGAGATGGCTCGTGTGGTTCGCGAAGTAGACCCGCTGGCAGGTGTCGGGCTGGCTGGCGATCCAGCGCACGCTCGCGCCGCTCAGCAGCCGGGCGAGGGCCGCGAGCGACAGGCCCGCCGCGCGGCACACGAGCGACGGGCCGCCCCGGAGGGCGGAGCCGGCGCGGGCGGGGGGCGGGTCGGCGGGCGAGAGCATGACGGATAGTGTCGGCATCGGGGTCGGCGCGGGTCAATCAGCCGGGGGGCCGCCGGTCGCGGGGACGAACGGGTTGTGCCGCTTCTCGTGGCCGATCGTGGTGGGGGGGCCGTGGCCGGGCAGCACGAGCGTGTCGTCGGGCAGCGTGTAGAGGCGGCGACGGATGCCGGAGGCGAGCGCGGAGAAGTCGCCGTCGGGAAAGTCGGTGCGGCCGACGCTCCCGCGGAACAGCACGTCGCCGGCGAGCACGACGCAGGGAACGCGTCCCGGGAGCACGAACACCACGTGGCCCGACGAGTGCCCCGGGATCTCGAAGACGTCGATCGCGAGGCCCGCGAGGTCGAGCCGCTCCCCGTCGTCGAGCAGTCGATCCGCGGGGGGGCTCGTGACCGCGAAGCCGAAGGCCGCCGAGAGGTTGGCGGCCGGGTCGGTGAGCTTCGGGGCGTCGCCGCGGCCGATCAGGATCGGCGCGGCCGGCCAGTGCCGGCGCAGGGCCGCCGTGCCGGCGATGTGGTCGGAGTGGCCGTGCGTGAGGAGGATCGCGGCGGGTTCGAGTCCATGGCCGCGGAGGAAGTCGACGATCGCGTCGGGATCGAAGCCGGGGTCGACCACGAGGCAGGCGGGCGTTCCGGTCGTGAAGACCACGTAGCTGTTCTCGGCGAACGGCGCGGATTCGACGCGGGCGACGCGGAGATCGGCCGCCGGCGCGAGCAATTCGGGGTGGGGCATGCGGGCTGATCCGGCGGCGACCGCCGGCCTCACGGGGCTTGGTCGACGGGGAGGATCCGAGCATCGTTCGGCCGCCGGCCTCCGGCAAGACGCGGCGACGGCGGCGGCAAAAACCGGTGAAAAGAGGCCGCCAATTGGGATGGCCGCCTCCCTGGAAGCCCCGCTATGCTCCCGCCCCCACCCGGGCGTGCAGGGCCGATCCCAACGAATCTGCCGGCCGTTCGGGTGGCCACCCGAATGCTCATGCCCCACCACGGGCGGGGCGATAGACCAACGGGCGGTCGAGGGGATTCATGGAGGGATGCACGATGGCCCGATGGGCGTGGCGGTGGCAAGGATTCGTTCTGGCGGTCGCGGCGACGGCGGCCGTCTCCGCGGGCAGCGCGGCCGAGGCACTGGCGCAGGGCGCGGCGGCGCAGCCCGCCCAGGGGCCGGGGCTCATGCCGCAGGGCGGGCTTCCCCAGGTGGCCGAGAATGCGGGCGTGGCCGCGACGACCGCGGCCGCCGTTCATCCGCTGGAGCCCGCGCTCGACATTGCGAAGAAGGGGCTCGCCGGCATCCAGGCGAACATTCGCGACTACTCCTGCACGGTGGTGAAGCGGGAGCGGATCGACGGCAGGCTCGGCGAACACGAATACATGTTCGCCAAGATCCGGCACCGGCCCTTCAGCGTCTACCTGCTCTTCCTCGGCCCGGACGCCGTCAAGGGGCAGGAGGTGCTGTACGTCGACGGCCGCAACGACGGCAACATGCTGGCCCACGCCGGCAGCGGCGTGCGGGCGATGGTGGGCACGGTGTCGCTCAAGCCGCAGAGCATGCTGGCGATGGCTGGCAACCGCTATCCGATCACCGAGCTGGGCGTCGAGAACCTCACCAAGCGGCTCGTCGAGGTCGCCGAGCACGACAGACAGTTCGGAGAGTGCGACGTCAACTTCTACCCCAACGCGAAGGTCAATGGCCGGATCTGCACCTGCATCCAGGTGGCGCACCCCGTGCCGCGGCGGAACTTCCGCTTCAACCTGGCGCGGGTGTTCATCGATGACGAGCTGACGATCCCCGTGCGGTATGAAGCCTACGACTGGCCGCAGGAGGCGGGCGGCCAGCCGCTGCTGATGGAGGAGTACACCTACATGAACGTGAAGGTCAACAACGGCTTCACGGACGACGACTTCGACCCGCGGAACCCGACCTACAAGTTCGGCGTCAAGTAGGACAGGCTTCAGCCTGTCGGCCCACCCGTAGGCCACGCTTCAGCCTGTCGGCCCACACGTAGGCCACGCTTCAGCCTGTCCTACGGGGCGAGGGCGGGCAGGGCCGCGGTGAGCGAGGCGCGTGGCGGGATCTCGAGCCGCGTGCCGGCGACCATCGACACCCGCGGGTCGAGGCGGCGATTCCAGGCGAACAGGGCGCGGTACAGGCGGCCGTCACCGTACGCCCGCTCGGCGATCGACCACCAGGTGTCGCCGGCCTCGGCGACGTGGCTGCCGGCGACGGGAGCGGCGGCGGGCCGCGCGGTCGAGGCCGCGGGCGGCGGATCGATCGCGCCCGGGGAAGGCAGCCCGGGGTCCGCGCCTTCCGGGATTCCGACGACGGCCTCCTCGAAGGCGACCTGCACCACCGCGGGAGCGGCGGGCTCGGCCGCCGCGGGCCCGGTAGGCCGCCGGTCGAGCGCCGGCGGCTCCACGATCTCCTGGCGGGCGGCGACCGCCTCGTGCGGCTCGACGTCGGGCCCGGCCCCGGCCGGGGGACGGGGCACGAGCAGCTTCATCGACAGCACGCCCAGGAAGACGCCGCAGAGCAGGCCGAGCAGCGTCAGCAGGAATCTCTTCTCGCGTCCCATCGATCGCGCTCCACCCGCGTCGCGGCGGGGCACCCGGGGTCGCGGCAGTGTCGCGAATCGCCCTCGCCGCCGCCAGACCGCTCAGCCCGGGGAAAAAGCCGCGGTGCGGCGGGCCGCGCGGAGCCTGGCCGACCGGCTGCGGGGGTTGGCCGCGAGTTCCGCGGGGCCGGCCTCGACGGGGGAGCGGGTGAGGCACTCCCAGACCTGCGCGTTGCGGAAGGCCTGCTTCACCAGCCGGTCCTCGAGCGAGTGGAACGAGATCACCGCCAGCCGCCCCCCCGGCACCAGCCGTGTCGGAATCCGCTCGAGCGCGATCCGCAGCGACTTGAGTTCCTCGTTGACAGCGATCCGCAGGGCCTGGAACGTGCGGGTGGCGGGATGGATCCGCGCCGGCGGGTGCTGGCGCGGGATCGCCGAGGCGACGAGCCGGGCGAACTCGCGGGCCGAGTGCACCGGCTGCTTCTCGCGGACCGCGGCGATCTTCCGGGCGATCCGGCGGCTGTGCCGCTCCTCGCCGAACTCGAAGATGATGTCGGCGAGGCTCTCCGGCCGCATCCGGTTGACGATGCGCCAGGCGGGCTCCCCCTCGGTCGGATCGAACCGCAGATCGAGCGGGCCGTCGGCGTCGAACGAAAACCCGCGGTCCCGGTCGGCGAGCTGGTCGCTCGAGAGGCCGACGTCGAGGAGCACGGCGTCGACCGCGTCGATCGAGAGCGCGTCGAGCACCTCGGGAATGTCGCGGTAGTTCGCCTGGGCGAACCGCACGGGCAGCCCGGCGAGTGCGCGGGCGCCGCGGTCGATGGCGGCTGGATCGCGGTCGATCGCGACGACCAGGCCGTGCGGACCCACCGCGTGGGCGAGCAGCCGGGCGTGCCCGCCGCCGCCGAGCGTGCCGTCGACCACGCGCATGCCTGCCCGGACGCCGAGAAGCGCCAGCGCCTCGGCCGGCAGGACGCTCGTGTGGACGCTCGGGTGATGGGCCATCGAAATCACTGTACCACCCTCGGCCGCTACCATTGCCGGCATGGCCGATGCCGACCTCTACGACTACGACCTCCCCGCCGAACTCGTGGCGCAGGAGGCACTCGACGACCGGGCCGCTGCGAGGCTGCTCGTCGTGCATCGTGCGACGGGCGTGCTGGAGCACCGCTGGATCCGCGACCTGCCGGAGATCCTCGCGGCCGGCGACCTCGTCGTCGTCAACGACACGCGGGTGGTGCCCGCGCGGCTCGTCGGCCGCCGCATCGCCACCGGCGGCCGCTGGGAGGGGCTGTTCCTCCGGGTCGACGCGGGGACCGGCCTGTGGCGGATGCTCGCCCAGACCCGCGGCAGGCCGGCGTGCGGCGAGCGGGTCGCCGTGCGCGACCGCGCCGGCACGGAGGGCCTCGTTCTCGAGCTCGTCGGTCGCGGCGCCGGCGGCACCTGGCTCGTGCGGCCCTCCTCCGCGGAGCCGGTGGAAGAGGTGCTCGCGCGGGTCGGCCGCGTGCCGCTGCCCGGCTACATCCGCGGCGGCGAGGAGCGGCGCGGCGACCTCGAACGCTACCAGACCGTCTTCGCCCGCCACGCCGGCTCGGCGGCGGCGCCCACGGCGGGCCTGCACTTCACGGCGGAACTCCTCGCCGCCCTGGCAGCCCGCGGCGTCGGCCGCGCGGAGGTCACGCTGCACGTCGGGCTCGACACGTTCCGGCCGATCACGGTGGAACGACTCGACGACCACGCCATGCACACGGAGTGGTGCGCCTGCCCGGAGCCGACGGCGGCGGCGGTCGCGGCCACGAAGGCCCGGGGCAGCCGCGTGGTGGCTGTGGGCACGACGGCCGTGCGCACGCTCGAGACCGCGGCCCGGTCGGGCGGCATCTCGGCCTGGTCGGGCCCCACGGACCTGTTCATCCGGCCCGGGTTCTCGTTCCGGGCCGTCGACTGCCTGGTGACGAATTTCCACCTGCCGCGGACGACGCTGCTCGTGCTCGTGAGCGCGTTCGCGTCGCGGGAGTTGATCCTCACGGCGTACGCCGAGGCGGTCCGTGAGCGGTACCGGTTCCTGAGCTACGGCGACGCGATGCTGATCGTGTAGGGCGGGCCTTCCAGGCCCGGGGCGTGTGCCGGTACAACGATGGGTCATGGCGTCGATTCCGCAGGAAGACGTGCTCGTGGTGCCGCGGTCGCTGTTCGAGGCGGTCGGGGCGTTCCAGGGCTTTCGCGGCGACGTGGGCGGCTATCTTCCGGCGCTTCTCGACCCGCGGCACACGTCGTGGCGGCCGCGGGCCGCCGTCGAGGACGACCCGTCGTTCAAGCAGCTGATCCCCTACTGCGTGCTCGCGCACCGCGGCCCGGACGCCGCCATCCGCTACTTCGCCTACACCCGCGGAGGCGGACAGGGGGACGCACGGCTGCGGGCGAAGCGGTCGGTCGGCATCGGCGGGCACATCGCCAGCTGCGACGGCGCGCACGGCGACGACACGTCGTACGAGGCGGGGATGCGGCGCGAGCTCGCCGAGGAGATCGCCATCGAGGGTGGCTGGACGTCGCGGTGCGTCGGCCTCATCAACGACGACTCGAACGCCGTCGGCAGCGTGCACCTCGGCGTCGTGCACGTCCTCGAGCTGGAGAGGCCGGACGTCTCGGCGCGGGAGAGCGCCGTCGTCGACTGCGGCTTCGAGACGCTCGCCGCCCTGCTCGAGGCCCGCGACCGGTTCGAGACCTGGTCGCAGATCGCCCTCGACGCGCTCCGTGACGGTACAATCGCGGTGTGAGGATCTACCTCGACAACCACTCCACGACCCGCCTCGACCCCCGCGTGCTCGAGGCGATGCTGCCCTGGCTCACCGACCGCTACGGCAACGCCGGCAGTGCGACCCACGAGATGGGCCGCGAGGCCCGCGGGGCGGTCGACGAGGCCCGCGAGGCGGCGGCGGCCGCGATCGGGGCGACGCCCCGGGAGATCGTGTTCACCAGCGGCGCCACCGAGAGCAACAACATCGCGATCCTCGGCCATGCGGCCCGCACGCCGCCCGCCCGGCGGCACGTCGTGACCGTGGCCACCGAGCACAACGCCGTGCTCGACCCGGTCGGGCATCTGGAGCGGACGGGATTCGCGGTGACGCGGCTGGCCGTGGAGCCGGGCACCGGCCGCGTGCCGCCCGCGGCCGTCGCCGCGGCGCTGCGGCCCGACACGTTCCTCGTGTCGGTGATGCTCGCCAACAACGAGATCGGCGTCGTGCAGGACATGCCGGCGATCGCGGCACGGGTGCACGCGCACGGCGCGGTGCTGCACGTCGACTGCGCGCAGGCCCTCGGCCGGATGCCGGTGGCCGTGGACGGGCTCGGCGCCGACCTCGCGAGCTTCTCAGCCCACAAGTTCCACGGGCCGAAGGGGGCGGGCCTCCTCTACGTGCGGCGGCGGGAGCGGGTGGTGCGGATCGACCCGCTCGTGCACGGCGGCGGCCAGGAGCGCGGGATGCGCAGCGGCACGCTCGACGTGCCGGCGATCGTGGGGCTCGCGACGGCGGCCCGGCTCGCCGTGGGGGCGCTGGGGACGGAGCCCGCGCGGCTGCGTGCCCTCCGCGACCGGCTCTGGCGGCTGCTCCGGGAGGGCGTCGCGGGCGCCACCCTCAACGGTCCGCCGCTCGACGACCCCGCGGTCCGGCTGGTCAACAACCTCAACGTGCGGATCCCGGGCGTCGACGGCCACTCGCTCCTCGCCACGCTCTCCGCCGACGGCCTCGCCCTCAGTTCCGGCAGCGCCTGCTCGTCGGAGAGCCCGCGGCCGAGCCACGTGCTGCTGGCCCTCGGCCTGACCGAGGACGAGGCCCGCGCGAGCCTGCGCTTCGGCCTCTCGCGGTTCACGACCGAGGCCGAGATCGACGCGGCCGCGGAACGTATCGCCGCGGGGGTGGGACGGTTGCGTGGGGGCATGACAGGCTGAAGCCTGTCCCACATGGGGGCATGACAGGCTGAAGCCTGTCCCACATGGGGGCATGACAGGCTGAAGCCTGTCCTACGTGGGGTCAGGGCAGGGGCGGGCGAAAGACGACTTTCCGCCCCGCAGGGTGACGACTATATTCAACGAAGAGGTCCTGAAGATGCTGCTCGCGGGCAGCACAGCGCCCCATCCGCGAAGGAGTTGCCATCCCATGTCGGTCATGCTCACCGAAAAAGCCGCCCTCGAAGTGAAGAAGATCATCACGGATCAGAAGCTCGCCCCCGAGACGGTGCTCCGCGTCGGTGTCGCCGGCGGCGGCTGCAGCGGGTTCCAGTATTCGCTCGGCTTCGACACGGCCTGGGATCCGAAGGTCGATTCCCGTTCGGAGCAGCACGGCGTGCCCGTCGTGGTCGACAAGAAAAGCGACCTGTTCCTCGACGGCACGACGCTCGACTTCCACGAGGGGATCGACAAGCGCGGCTTCACGTTCAACAACCCCAACGCCAAGAAGAGCTGCGGCTGCGGCAGTTCGTTCCAGGCCTGATGGAGGCCCCGAAGGTCCACATCGTCGGCATCGGCGACGACGGCGTCGACGGCGTGACGGCACAGGCCCGGCGCGTACTGGAGGGGGCCGACGTGCTGCTCGGGCCAGAGTCGTGCGCGGCGCTCCTGCCGCCGGCGCTCGCAACGCGGCTCCAGACGACGGCGAACCTCGAGGAACTGTGCGAGCGGATCGAGGCCGCCGGCCCGCGGCGGCTCGTCGTGCTCGCTTCGGGCGACCCGCTGTTCTACGGCACCGCCCGCTACGTGTGCGGGAAGCTCGGCAAGGAACGGTTCGAGGTCGTGCCGCACGTGAGCAGCATGCAACTGGCCTTCGCACGGGTGAAGGAGTCGTGGGAGGAGGCGTTTCTCGCCAACCTCGCCGGCCAGTCGATCGAGCGGGTGGTCGACAAGGTGCGCACGAGCGAGACGGTGGGCCTGTTCACGAGCGAGCAGTGGCCGCCGGCCGCCGTGGCCCGGGCGCTGCTCGACGAGGGGATCGACTACTTCCACGCCTACGTGTGCGAAAATCTCGGCTCGCCCGACGAGCGGGTGACGCAGGGGGTGCTCGGCGACATCGCCCGGGAGTCGTTCGGACCGCTCAACGTGATGATCCTGGTGCGGAAGGCCCGCGCCGCCGACGCTCCCGGCCAGGCGGGGAGCAGGCTGTTCGGCAACGCCGACGAGTGCTTCCTGCAGTCGCGGCCGAAGCGGGGCCTGCTCACGCCGGCGGAGCTGCGGTCGCTGGCCCTCGCGGAGCTCGCGCTGCGGCCCGACAGCGTCGTGTGGGACGTCGGCGCCGGCAGCGGCTCGGTGAGCCTCGAGGCGGCGCGGATCGCCGCCACCGGCACCGTCCATGCGATCGAGATGGATCCCGACGATCACCGGCTGATCACGGCCAACGCGGAGCGGTTCGGCGTGGCGAACCTCCGGGCGGTGCTCGGCAGGGCCCCCGAGGCGTGGCTGCACCTGCCCGACCCGGACGCGGTCTACGTCGGGGGCAGCGGCCGCGACGTGCAGATGCTCGTCGAGGAGGCCTGGAAGCGGCTCAAGCCGGGCGGCCGGCTCGTGACCGCGTGCAACTCGATCGAGAACCTGGCCTCCGTGCACGCGCTGCTGCGGTCTCGGTCGACCGACGCGGCCTACTGGATGGTCAACGTCGCCCGGGGGGTGGAGCAGCTCGACCGCATCCGCTTCGAGGCGCTCAACCCGAGCTTTCTCATCGCGGCGACGAAGCCGGCCCGATCGTGACGCAACTCCCCGCACCGCTCGACGTGATCGCCGTGGGGGCCCATCCCGACGACGTCGAGATCGGCTGCGGGGGCACGCTCTCGCTGCTCGCCTCCCAGGGCAGGCGGGTGGGGATCGTCGACCTCACCGACGGCGAGCCGACGCCGCGGTCGAGCGGCCCCGAGGAGAGGCTCGCCGAGGCCGCGGCCGCCGCCAAGACGCTCGGCGTGGTCCACCGCGAGACGCTTCCCTTCCCGAACCGGAGGCTGTTCGATTCGTTCGAGGTGCGGGTGGCGCTGGCGACGATCCTCCGCCGCTGGCGGCCACGGGTGGTGCTCGGGCTCGGCGACCGGACGCCGCTGGCGTCGCCCGACCACGCCCAGGCCGTGGCGATCACCGAGGCCGCCGTGTTCTACGCGCGGCTCACGAAGTGGGACGACGCGTTCGCCGGCCTGCCCGTGCACACCGTGCCGCAGTTCCTCACCTACTTTTTGTTCGCGGGGATTCCGGGCGTGCCGCACGGGCACTGGCCGATCGTCGTCGACATCGCCGGGCACCTCGAGACCAAGCTCGCGGCGGTCGCGTGCTACGCGTCGCAGTTCCCGCCGGAGAAGGCCCATGTGTTTCCGCGGGTGCGGTCGATGGCGGAGACGGCCGGGATGATGGCCGGCTGCTCCGCGGGCGAGGTGCTGGCCGCGAGCCGGATGCCCTGCACGACCGACCTCCTGGGGTCACTGTTTCCCGCGGGTTGAACCGGCCGCGGCCCGGGCGGGCCGGCGATTGAGATCGCCCGCCCGGGCTGGCTATCCTTGCGGGGTCGAAGGGATGCCCCCGGGCGGGGCGGTCGAGGCACGAGCATGGTTTCGCGAACAGACGCCCAGCCGTGTGCCCTGCCGCCCGCCGGGCTGCCGCTCACGGCGTTCGAGGAGTTCATGCTCCTCGACGACCGCCCCTCGCACCCGATGGCGATCGTGGCGCGGTTCGACTTCGCCGACGGGCCCCCGCCCCCCGGGCTCGCGGAGGCCTTCGGCGCCGCGCTGCGGCAGGAGCCGCTGCTCACCGCCCGGATCGTGCGGCCGCCGCGCGGCAGGCCCCGGTGGGTCGCAGCGGAGCCGCCGGCGCTCGAGGTCGCGGAGATCGCCGCCGGGGAATCGGTGCCGCCCCTGCGGCGGATCGACCCGGCACGCGGGCCGATGATCGGGGCGACGCTCGTGGAGCGGGCCTCGGACTGGTCGATCGTGGTCGCCGTGCACCATGCCGCCTGTGACGGTCTGGGGCTCCTCGGCTTCGTGGAACGCTGGTTCCTGCGCGCCGCGGGCAGGGAGGGGCGGCGGGGCCGGGATCCGGCCGACACGCTGGCCGCGGTCGACAAGCGGGGCCGCGTGGCCGGCTCGTGGCGCGAGTTCCTCGGGCTCCTGCCGCGCCTCGCCAAGGGGCTCGAGGGCGTGGGGCAGTTCGTGTCGCGCGAGGTGGCCTCGCTCACCGACCGGCCCCCCGGTGCCGGAGCATCGAGCGGCACCGAGGGCGCCGCGGCCGACGCGTGGCGTCCGACGATCCTTTCGGCCACGCTCGACGAGCGGGAGGTCGAAAGGCTCGAGCGGCGGGCGCGGGCCGCCGGGGTGATGGTCAACGACCTGCTGATGACGTCGTTCGTGGCGACGCTCGGGAGGCACCTCGAGGGGCGCGACCCCCGGCACGGCGGCGCGGCCTGGATCCGCCTCGCGACGCCGCTGAGCCTGCGCACGAAATCGGACCACCGGCTGCCGGCTGCCAACCGCGTGAGCATGGTGTTTTTCGACCGGCGGGCGGCCGACCGCCGCGACGAGGCCGCGTTGGCCCGCAGCTTCAGGGAGGAGATGGACGTCATCCGCACCCACGCCCTCGGCCACGTCCTCCCGCTCAGCCTCGAGGTCGGCCGCTGGCTCCCCGGCGGACTGAGGCGGACGGTGGCGCGGCCGCAGCCGCAGTCGACCGCCGTGCTCTCGAACCTCGGTGGCTGCTTCGTCCGGTCGCCCCTCCTCGACGATGCCGGCTGCCTGCGGGTCGGGGCGGGCCGCCTGGCGGGATGGTGGATGGTGCCGCCGCTCCGCCCCGGGACGGCGCTCGCCGCCGCCACCCACGAGACGCGGGGCCGCCGGACGGTCGCGTTTCACGTCGACGCCGCCCGCGTCCCACCGGCCCGGGCGCGGGCCTGGCTCGCCGAGCTCGTCGAGAGCCTGGCACGGGACGATCGGCCGGTGGAGACGGCCCCCGGGGCCGAGGTGGCGGCCCGATGACCGCGCTCGCGCATCCGTCCGGAGCGGCGGTGCTCGCCCTGTGCCTCGGGGCCCTGCTCGTGCCGCAGGTGGTGCTCACGCTCTGGTTCGCGCGGATCGTGCGCCTGCGGACGGGCGAGTTCGTCGGCCGGGGGACCGCGCGGCACGAATCGGCCGCGATCCCCGCCGAGGTCGTCCTCTGCCTGCGCGGCTGCGACGCGACGCTGCCCGACGTGTTCGCGGCACTCGCCCGGCAATCGCATCGCGCATGGCGGCTGCGCGTCGTGGTCGATTCGACCGACGACCCGGCGTGGCCGGTCGCCGAGGCGGCGGTGACGCGGCTGGCGGGGGAGGGGGCCTCGTGGAACGGCCACGCCGTCGAGCCGTTGGCCGCGCGGCCGTCGCGGGGATCGCTGAAGTGCGCGTCGTTGCGGCAGGCGCTGCGGTCGCTGGCCCCCGAAACCCGCGTCGTGGCCCTCGTCGACGCCGATTGCGTCGTGCACGTCGACTGGCTGCACACCATGGTCGACGAATGCCTGCGGCCGGGCGTGGGGGCCGTGTCGGGCAATCGCTGGTACGAGCCCGTCCGCGGCTCGTCGCCCGGCGTGGTGCGGGCCCTGTGGAACGCCGGGGCGATCGTCCAGATGACGACGTTCGGCATCCCGTGGGGGGGTTCGCTGGCCGTGCGGCGCGAGGCGGCGGATGCGTGCGGCTGGGTCGAGGAGATCGAGTCGACACTCTGCGAGGACACGGCGCTGGCCGCGCCGCTGGCCCGCTCGGGCTGGGCCTACCGGTTCGTGCCCGCGCTGACGGCGGTCGACACGGACGACGACATCGGCTGGGGGGCGCTCACCCGCTGGATCGCGCGCCAGCTCCTGACCGCGCGGCTGCACCACCCGGCCTGGCCGCTGGTGGCGGCGCACGGTCTCGGCACCTCGCTCGTGCTCGTCGCCGGAGCGGCCGCGGCCCTCGGGGCATGGGCGGTCGGCGACCACGCCTCGTGCGCGGTCGTCGCGGGAGCCGTCCTGATCTACGAGGTCGTGAGCGTGCTGATGGTCGCGATCATCGCGGGTGCTATCCGCGCCGCGGCCGCGGCCGCAGGCAGGGGGATCCCGCCGTTCTCCGCCGGGCGGTTCATCCGGTGGGGGGCCCTGATCCCGGCGACGCAGGCCGTCTACGCGTGGGCGATGGCCCACGCCGTCACCGCCCGGTCGATCGAGTGGCGCGGAATCGTGTACGACGTCGAGCACGTCGACGGCCGGACCGCCGTGGTCATCGCCGGGGGAACGCCTCCGCGCGGGGCGGCGGTCAGTCGACCGAGGCGGTGGCCCGCGCGGTGGTTCGCTGGGCGGCCGGACGCTGTCGCGGCGGGCGTCGCGGGGCGAGATCCGCAGCCCTGATCCTGATGCGCTCCACGCCGTCGTGGATCCCGGGCTCGATGCGGGAGCCTCCATCCCCGGTGCGGCGGATCGTCCACGAGCCGCCGCCCGGGCCGACCGCCTCGAGCCCCACCTGCGCCGGCGGAAGGACGCCTCCGTGGAGGCCGCGGACGAGGGAGGACAGGGCATCGGGCTCGAGCTGGCGGAGGACGTCGGCCGCCCAGGTCTCCACCTGCGGAAGCGGCTGCCGTCGCTTGCCCCAGCGGTCGGCGTCACCCGCGGCGAGAAACCGGTGGATCATCGCCTCGTCGATGACCGGGCATGGCAGGTCGGGCACGAGCTCCCGCAGCGTGGCGGTTTCGAACACCGGGTCGGTCTGCTCGTAGGCCTCGTAGAGACCCTTCCCGCCGTAGACGAAGTGCTCGACGTCGTTGAGGCGTTCCGGCCTCGTGGGACCGCAGAACTCCAGGCCGCCCGAGTTCAGGTAGGAACTCGTGAAATCGATGATCTCCCGGATCGTGATCGGACGATCGGGGGCCATGTGGATCGTCCGGCCGCGGGCTGCCGGATCGCCCACGAGCCGTGCGAGCACCTCGGCCACCCAGTCGACCGGGATCATGTTCCGCTGTTCGTCGCCCGTCATGGCCAGGCGGATCGGCACCTTGCGGAATCCCGCCTCGTCGGCCGGCAGGCTGCGCACGATCACCGTCATCAGCTGCAGCATCGCCATCAGGCCGTGGTAGGTCGTCGTCGCCCCGGTGCGGGAATCCCCCACGATCACCGCCGGCCGGTAGAACGTGGGCCGGTGGAGGAACGCCGCCGAACGGACGAGCCGTTCGGCCTCGTGCTTGCTCGCCTCGTAGTCGTTGCGGAAGCCGTGCGCTCCCGACGAGGGCTCCTCGGGGATCGGCCCCGGTGCCAGTCCGCAGACGTATGCCGTCGAGACGTGGTGGAACTCCGCGATCCCGGCCCGGTGCGCGAGCTCGAGCAGCGTCTTCGTGCCCGTGACATTCGTCCGCCAGGGCTCCCCGGCACGGTCGGCCCCCACGAACTCGAGCGACGCGGCGTTGTGCAGCACCGCGGAGCAGCCGCGGCGGAGCCAGGCTATTTCGGCGTCGGCCAGGCCGCACGCGGGCGCCGTCAGGTCTCCCTCGAACACGACGGGCCGCGGCAGCAGACTGCCGAGTGCCTCCTCCTCGCGGGCGAGGATGGCCTCGATCCGGTCGCGGCCCGTGTCCCTCCCCGAGGGGCGCACGAGCACCGCCACGTCGCGGCCGCGGAGCAGCAGGCGGGCGAGCAACTGGCCGCCGAGCAGTCCGGTGGCCCCGGTGAGGAGGAGGTGTGGCATTGCCATTCCGTGCAGGGGGCCCCGACCACCGTTCCGCACCACGCGGCTCGCCGGGCGATCTGGAGAAACTGGGCGATTTGTCGCAGCCCGGCACGGTAGGACATGCACCCGGGCCTGTCAAGAATTCGGCCGGAAAACCGGGCTCGGGCGGCGGTTCAGGCCGCGGTTCGCAGCGTCGGCTGGACGGGCCCGCCGCCGGCCGCCGAATCGGCGACGATCTCCATGATCCGGAAGAGCACCTCCTCCTGGACCTCCAGGAAGAGGGGGTGCTCGCGGGTCAGGACGTAGGCGAACACCTCCACGTCGACCGAGTCGCCGCCGCAGGCCACGAGCCGCACCCGCACCGAATCGTCCGCCACGGCGCCGTGCTCCGTGAGCATCGTGCGGACGCCTTCGAGAACCCGGCGGATCCGGCCGGGGGCCGCGTCGGGCGGGAGCCTGAGGACGTGGCGGAGGAGGAACCGGTCGCGGCAGCCGTGGTTCACCAGCTGCTCCTTGGCGAACTCGGCGTTGGGCACCGTCACCAGCGTGCGATCGACGCAGCGGATCCGGGTCGATCGCAGGCCGATCCGCTCCACGGTGCCCAGGACGTCGCCGTATTGGCACTCGTCGCCGATCCGCACCGGCTTGTCGATGAAGATCACGATGCCCGCGATCAGGTTCTCGACCGTGTACTGCGCGGCGAGCGCGAACGCGAGGCCGCTGACGCTCAGGCCGGCCACCAGCGGCGTCACCGTCAGGCCGAGCGAATCCGCTCCCACGATCACGAGGTACGACACCACGAGAAACGTCGTGACCTTGCAGCCCAGCCGCACCAGCTGCCCCTCGATCGCCCCGGAGCCGATCCGCCGCCAGCGGATCACGAATTCCGTCGCCCCGTGCAGCGCCGCCACCACGATGCCGATCACGCCGGTGTAGACGAGGATCCGCAGCGCGAGCTTCGCGGCGTAGAGCGCGTCGCCCGTGAACCGCACCTGGGAGGTGAGCGCGTAGTCGAGCACCAGCGCCGAGCCGATTACCGCCAGCGGAAAGACGAACGCCCGCACGGGGCGGAGCGGGCCGGCGGCCCGGGCGTCACCTCCGGCGGCCGACACCAGCCTGGCCGCGAGCACCACGGCCGCGGCGCAGGCGACGAGGACGGCGGCGGCGATCCACTGCCAGGCCGTCTCGCCGAGGATCGGCGTGTGGGCCCACGTCGGCAGCCCCCGCACGAACGATTCGGGGATCATCCAGCCACCCACCGTGACGTACAGGTCGTGCAGGCCCGGGCTGCCCGCGTCGGCCGCGTAGGGGAGATGGGTCACGCGGGCGAAAAACTCGCCCGATCGGGCGACGGTGTCGGCATCGAACAGGTATTCGCCCTCGCGTGGGCCCTCGGTGACGCGGGCGATGACGATCTCGGTGCCCGGCACCCGCCAGCGCTTCGGGGCCGACTTGGCCACCTCCTCGTCTCCCGGGATGGCGGCGTCGCCCGGAATTCCAACGCGATCGAGCACCTCCTTGAGGCACACGGCCGCCTCCTGACCGCGGGCTTCGGCGAGCGAGGAGGCGATGCCGGTGAGGTCGAGGCACGAGAGGGTGCGGCGGATGAGCGGCTCGTTTTCGCGCCGGCTGGTAGGCCGATCGCTCGACAGGGAGCCGTAGAGCCTGTCGATCGCGGCGCAGAATCCGCGCAGCGTGTCCCGCGGGCTCGACGTGTCGGCAGGGGCGAGCAGGCTCGCCGCGGCGTCGCGGCCACCTGGTTCGGCTGCCGCCGTGGGCCGGCCGCAGAGGAGGCCGAGGCACCCGCCGAGGACCACGGCGGCGATGCGACGGGACCTGCACCGGGGCGGCAAGGATTTCATGGCGGGCCTCGGCGGGAAAAGGGCAAGCGGCCGAAGCGTCGGGCCCGGCCGTGCGGAAGCGCGCGGAAGACAGTTCCGAAAAATCCGCCCCGCCGCAAGCCGAAAAAACGCCCCGGCCAGGTCGCGGAAACCGGCCCGGGTCGGCATCCTGGAACGGTCGATTGAGGGGGCGGCGCGGGCGGGGCTATCCTGTCGTCATGGCGACCCGGGCCTCGACACGCCGAGACGTCGCGATCGTGGGGGGGGGCGTCGCCGGGCTCCGTGCCGCTGATGAACTGGTCGCGGCCGGGTGCGGCGTCGTGGTGGTCGAGAAAAGCCGCGGCGTCGGCGGCCGGATGGCCACGCGCCGGCTCGGCGATGCGGTGCTCGACCACGGGGCGCAGTTCTTCACCGTCCGGGGCGACTCCTTCGGGGGAATCGTCTCCGCGGCGGTCGAGGCCGGCCGGGTCGCGCGTTGGACCTCGGGCTTCGCGCAGGCGGAATCGATCAACGCCGAGGTGGTGCCGGCCGACGACGGCCATCCGCGCTACCGCGGGGCGGGCGGCATGACCGACCTGCCGAAATTCCTGCTGGAGAGGCTCGGCGCGCGTGGCGTGGCCCTGCGAACGGGCGCCCGGGTCACGGCGATCGCCCTCGACGGCGAGAGCGTGCGGCTCGAGATCGACGGGGCCGAGGCGATCCGCTTCGCCGGCTGCGTGGTGACGGCGCCGGTGCCGCAGGCGCTCGATCTGTTCGCGGCGGGTGGCCTGCCGGCGCCAGGGCTGATCGACGGCGACGCCCGGCGCCGGCTCGCCGCGGTCGCCTACGACCCGTGCTTCGCGCTCATGCTCGTGCTCGACCGGCCGAGCCGCGTGCCGCCGCCGGGCGGCATCCAGTGTGCGTCGGGGCCGATCTCCTGGCTCGCCGACAATCACCTCAAGGGCATCTCGCCGGTGCCGGCGCTCACGGTGCACGCGTCGGGTGCATTCAGCCGCGAGCGGTTCGACGACGCGCCCGACGCCGTGAGCCGCACGCTCCGCGATCTCGCGGCCCCGTGGATCGGCGACGCGGCGATCGTTGAGCAGTCGCTCCAGCGTTGGAAGTTCGCGACGCCGACGACCGTCCTCGAGGCTCCGTACGTGGCCGTGGCGAATCGGCCGCCGCTCGTCTGCTGCGGCGACGCGTTCGCAGGCCCGAAGGTGGAGGGCGCGGCCGCGAGCGGCCTGGCCGCCGGCCGGTGGCTCGCCGAGACCCTGCACAACGCGTAATACTTTTTCCACCGCCGCACCCTTGCAGGGACGTGCCCGGGTTGCCGAAGATACGAAGTGAAACCCCGTCCCTGTTCCTTCCGGAGACGCCGATCATGGCCACGATCACCGCACCGAGCCTGCTCCCCGAGGTCGAGGCGTTCCTGGCCGGCGGGCCACTGGCGAGCGTCGTGGGCGGGAAGGACGTGGCCGGCTCGACCGGCAGGACGATGCAGACGCTCGATCCCGGCACGGGCGAGCCGCTCGCCGAGTTTCACGTGCTTTCCGCGGACGACGTCGATCGGGCCGTGCAGGCGGCGGCCGAGGCGTTCAGGAAGTCGGGCTGGGCGGCGCTACCGCCGAACGAGCGGGGCGTGCACATCCAGCGGCTCGCCGACGCGCTCCAGAAGCACAAGCACGCGGTCGCCCAGATCGAGGCGCTCGACGCCGGCAAGCTGCTCGCCCACGCCGAAGGGGACGTGCAGAACTGCATCGACACGCTCCGCTACTTCGCCGACATGGCCCTCCACGTGCAGCGGCGGAGCGCCCTCGCCGTGGCGGGCCACGAGGCGTGGACGATCCGCCAGCCCTGGGGGGCCTGCGGCTTCATCTTTCCGTGGAACTTTCCGCTCCTGCTCGTGGGCTGGGGGATCTCGCCGGCGCTCGCGGCGGGGAACACCGTCGTGATCAAGCCGGCGGAGGATACGCCGCTCTCCACGATCTACCTCGGCCGGCTGGCCCGCGAGGCGGGCATCCCGGCCGGCGTGATCAACGTCGTCTGCGGGACGGGCGCCGAGGCGGGGGCGGCGCTTTCAGCGCATCCCGGCATCCGGCGGATGAGCTTCACGGGCTCGCCCGAGGTGGGGCGGCTCGTCGGGGAGGCCTGTGGCAGGAACCTCGTGCCGGTGAAGCTCGAGCTCGGCGGCAAGGGGGCGGCGGTGGTGTTCGACGACGTCGACGTGCCGCAGACGGCCCAGAAGCTCGTGAATGCGATCACGTTTCACACGGGCCAGGTGTGCTGCGACGCGACGCGCTGGCTCGTGCACACGTCGATCGCCAGGCAGTTCACCGACGAGTGCGTGCGGCGGCTCGAAACGATCAAGGTGGGCTACCAGCTCGCCGGCGGTACGAACATGGGGCCGGTCGTCAACGCGAAGCAGCGGGCGCGGGTGCTCTCGTATCTGGAGAAGGGGCGTGCCGGAGGGGCCGAGGCCGTGCTGCCGGGCGGCCCCGCCGAGGTGCCGGGGCAGGACGGGTTCTACGTGAAGCCCGCGCTCCTCGCCGGGAAGCTCGACAACGTCGCCGCCCGCGAGGAGATCTTCGGGCCGGTGGCCTACATCGCCACGTTCGCGAACGAGGACGAGGCCGTGGCGATGGCCAACGACACCGACTACGGCCTGGCCAACAGCGTCTGGACGAGCGACCTCGGCCGGGCCGCCCGGATCGCCGAGTCGATGGTGGCGGGAAACAGCTGGATCAACGCCCACAACGTCTTCCCACGCGGCGTGCCCTACGGCGGTGTGAACAAGAGCGGCATGGGGGGCGGCGTGAACTCGATCGAGACGCTGTTTGACTACTGGCGGAGCCAGTCGGTGGTGCGGCCGCTGTGATGGCCCGTGGGGCAGGCGTCTCGCCTGTCCTGCGTTCCCCTCAACTCGCCCAGTCCGGCTCGGGGTTACCCCGTACCGTCTCGCCGGACGTTCGCCTCCGCCCTCCAGGCTCCGGCTCACTCGGATGTGCCTGCGCTGCGCCATCCATGGCTCCGCTGGTCACATACGCCGTCTCAACGGCAGGGGTAACCCCTCGCCTCCCCGGTTTACGTTTGGATAAAGTGATGTATCCACGATTGGAAAATTCATGCCAGATGACGTGATCGTCGTCGGTGCCGGGCTGGCCGGGCTCGTCTGCGCGCGGGAGTTGGTGCGCGTTGGCCGAACCGTAACCGTGCTCGAGGCGGCGGATCGGGTCGGGGGGCGCGTGGCGACGGATGCCGTCGAGGGGTTTCGGATCGACCGCGGTTTTCAGGTCTACAACGACGCCTATCCCGAGGGGCGGCGGCAGCTCGATCTGGCCGCGCTCGATCTCGGCCGGTTCGAGCCGGGGGCCCTCGTGGCCGAGGGTGGCCGGCTGCGGACCGTGAGCGATCCGTGGCGGCGGCCGCTCGCGGCGATCCGCGGCGTGCTCGCGGGAAGCGTGGGGATTCTCGACGGCCTGCGGACGGCGCGGCTGCGGGCCGATGCGATCCGCGGCGTGCGGACCGGAGCGATCGACCCCGACGCAGCCGGGCCCGCACACGACCGCTCGACCCGCGATGCCCTCGCGGCCCGGGGATTTTCCGCACGCTTCGTGGAAAACTTCTTCAAGCCGTTCTTCGGCGGCGTGTTTCTCGAGCGGGCGCTCGAGACGTCGGCCACGGTGTTCGAGTTCGACTTCGCGATGTTCGCGCTCGGGCGCGCCTGCCTGCCGCAGGGGGGCATGGGGGCGATCCCCGCGCAGCTGGCGGCCGGCCTGCCGCCGGGCGCGGTGGAGCTCGGGGCGGCGGTCGGCCGCGTGGAGCCGGGGCGGGTGGTGATGGCCGACGGTTCGGAGCGCACCGCCCGGGAGGTGGTGGTGGCGACGGAGGCTCCGGCGGCGGCGCGGCTCCTGCCACGGCGCTTCACGGAGAGCTGGCGGTCGCGGCGGATGAAGGGCACGACACTCGTCGCCTTCGCCGCGGAGCGGTCGCCGCTCGCGGAGCCGATCCTCGTCGTGAGCGCCGAGCCCGCCGGCCCGATCGACAATCTCACGGTGCCGTCGGACGTGGTGTCGGGGTATGCGCCTTCAGGTGCCGCGCTCGTGACGGCGTCGATTCGCGGCGGGTGGCAGGGGGCCGGCGACACGCTCGTGGACGCCGTGCGGCGCCAGGCGGCGGGATGGCTTGGGAGCGACGCCGCCGCGTGGCGGCATCTGAACACCGTTCACGTGTCGGAAGCGCTGCCCGATGAATCGGTGGCTGCGCGGGCGGCCCGCCCGCCGTCGCCCCGGCTCGCGCCCGGGCTCCTCGTCTGCGGCGACCATTGCGCGAGCGCGTCGATCAACGGGGCCATGGCGAGCGGCCGCCGCTGCGCCGCCGGGTTGTAAAGTCGGCTTGTTATTCCCATCTTGGCTCTGCAGTTCACTCCATATACAGTTGATTGAAACAGCCGTTTGAAACGCGTGCCCCAGGGCCTTTTCCGCATGTCCACCGTCCGCAGCCAGTCCGACCGCCAGTCCAACTGCCAGTCTGGGCCCCGGGTCGCAGAAGACCCGCGGGAGCGGATCCTGCTCGCGGCCGGTCAGGAATTCGCCGAGCACGGCTACGAGGCGGCCACGGTCCGCGACATCTGCCTCGAGGCGGGTGTGAACGTCGCCGCGGTCAACTACTACTTCGGCGACAAGCGGCGGCTCTACATCGAGAGCGTGAAGCACGCCCACGAGGCCCGGGCCAGGCAGGTGCCGCTCCCCGCCTGGCCGCCCAGCACGCCCGCCGCCGAGCGGCTCCACGACTTCGTCGCCAACATGCTCGAGCGGATGCTGGGGTTCGGCCAGCCGCCCTGGCAGGTGCGGCTGATGATGCGCGAGGTGCTGCAACCGACCGACGCCTGCCGCGAACTCGTCGAGGACTACATCCGCCCCCACTTCGCGGTGCTCGTGGCGATCCTCGACGAACTCGCCGAGGGCGCGATCGCCGATCCCGAGCTGCGCCGCATCGGCCTGAGCATCATCGGCCAGTGCTTCCTGTATCGGGCCGCGGGCGACGTGGTTGCGATGCTCGTTCCTTCTGAGGAGCTCGCCGCGCTGCATTCGCCACCCCAACTCGCCGCCCACGTCACCCGCTTCGCGCTCGCCGCGCTCGGTCTGGGCCCCCCTCTGCCTCTCAAGGAACGGAGACGATGATCATTTTCAAGGCGATCCTGCGCTGGGTGCTGCCGCTTGTGATTCTCGGCGCTGCCATCGGTGGATTCATGGCCCTCGGCGGCCCGAAGCCGCCCCCTCGCAAGACGGTCGAGGAGCCTGCCGCCGCGCCGGTGCGGACGGCGGCCATCGAGGCCGGTGATGGCAGGATCGAGATCGAGGCAGACGGGATCGTCGTCCCGCTCCGAGAGGTCACGCTGGCAGCCGAGGTTTCAGGTCGGGTGCTGCGAAAAACGGACGCCTGCAACGAGGGGCAACTGGTGAAAAAGGGTGACATCCTTTTTGAAATTGATCCTCGCGATTACGAGCTCGACGTCGAGCGGCTCGAGCGTGAAGCCGCCCAGGCCAAGCTCATGATCGCCGAGATCGACGAGGAGATCGCACAAAACGCGACTGCGATCGATCTCGCCCGCCGCCAGGTCGAACTCGCGAGGCGGGAAGTTTCTCGCCTCGACACGCTGAAAGCCGGCCGGATCGTGACGGAGTCGGAGCATGATCGGGCCGTGCGCGACGAATTGACGGCCGCCAACGCGCTCACGGCCCAGGAAGGACAGAAGCGGGTGCTCGCAAAGCGGCGCAACCGAATGGTGGAAGCGGAGTCTCTCGCCGGGACGATGCTCGCGAAGTCGAGGCTCGATCTCGCGCGCACGCGAATCACCGCGCCGGCCGACGGCCGGGTGGTCGACGACAAGGTTGAGCAGGACTCGTTCGTGGCCAAAGGAACACCGGTCGTCGTGATCGAAGACACGAGTTCAGCGGAGGTGAAGACCAATCTCCGCATGGACGAGGTCGCCAGGGTGTGGGGAGCCCGCAGGGACGGCGCTCGATCTGGAACCGGGCAGGACGTACCGGAATCTCCCGCGAAGGTCGTGTTCACGATCGACGATCGGCGCTACGAGTGGGACGGTGTGCTCTCGCGATACGAGGGCCGTGGACTCGATGAGAAGACGCGGACGCTTCCTTGCCGCGTGCGCGTCGCCGAGCCGTCTCGCGTGCGTGCGATCGACCGGTACGGTGCGCCGCTCGCCACGCTGCCTGCCGACGCGCCCCGTTCGCTCCTGCGTGGCATGTTCGTCGAAGTCTGGCTCCAGGTTGATGTGCCGCAGCCGCTCGTTTCGGTGCCCGAGGAGGCGGTGCGGCCGTCGGGCGACCTGTTCGTGATGCGGGAGGGGCGTCTGCACGTGCTCCACCCCAGGCCGTTCCATGCCGCGGCAGGCCGCGTCGTGTACGACCAGGAGCAAAGCGGCCTGCTTGCGACGGATCGCGTTGTCGTGAGCCAGTTGGCCAACCCACGGGATGGAATGGAGCTCGCAGAGACGTCACCATGAAGTCGATCATCGCCTGGACGGTCCGTAACACCCCCGCCATGAACGTCCTGCTCGTGGCGATCACGGTCATTGGCTGGCTGAGCTTCTCTTCGATGCGTCGCGAGGTGTTTCCCGAGTTCGACCTCGAGATGGCGCTCGTGACCGTCCCCTATCCCGGGGCCACGCCGGAGGAGGTGGAGGAGGGAATCTGCCAGAAGATCGAGGAGGCATGCCGCAGCGTCGTCGGGATCAAGAAGATCACGAGCGTGGCCCGCGAGGGGATGGGCTACTGCGTTTTCGAGATGAACGACACGGTGGATGACGCCCAGAGGGTCGTCGGAGAGATCCGCTCCGAGGTGGAGCGCATCCCGAGTTTCCCGGAGTTGGCCGAGGATCCGAAGGTCGAGCAGGTGACGCTGCGAACGCCTGCGATCAAAGTGGGCGTGCTCGCGCCGCCGTCCGCCGATGGCGGTGAACGCTCCGAACTTGAACTGCGCGACGTCACCGAGCGCGTTCGCGACGACTTGCTCGCCTTGCCTGCGGTGTCGGCGGTCAACATCTCCGGCGGCAAGGACTACGAGATAGCCGTCGAGATTTCGGAGGAGACGCTCCGCAAATACGGCCTCTCGCTCAAGGCCGTCGCGGATATTATCAGGCGGGAGAATCTCGAACTTCCCGGCGGAACGATCCGCAGCGAGGGGGGCGAGGTGCTCCTCCGCGGCAAGAATAAGAAGTACGCCGGCGACGAGATCGCCAAGTTGCCGCTCGTGACGTTGCCGGACGGCCTGGTGCTCACGGTCGGCGACCTTGGTCGTGTGCGTGACGGTTTCACGGACGTGGCCGGCCGCAACCGGATCAATGGTCGGAATGGGCTCGTCGTGTCCGTGGACAGGAGTTCTGGCGAGGACCTCCTGGCGATGGTTGCCGCCGTGAAGGACTACGTCGCTGAGACGCAGCTTCCGCCTGGCTACGAAATGGTCACCTGGGCCGATGCTTCCGTCGACGTGCGCGAGCGGCTCGATATGCTCCTCTCGAACGGCACGCAGGGCCTGCTCATCGTGTTCGTGATCCTGGCCCTGTTCTTCGACCTCAAGGTTGGGTTCTGGGTGGCGATGGGCGTGCCGGTCTCGATGCTCGGCACCGGGGCGCTCATGTTCGCAGGCGACCAGACGCTCAACATGCTCTCGATGTTCGCGTTCCTGATGGCCGTCGGGATCGACGTGGATGATGCGATCGTGGTGAGCGACAACGTCGAACGGCACCGCAAGATGGGCAAGGGGCCGATCCAGGCCGCGATCGACGGGACGGCGGAGATCGTGCCGTCGGTCGTTTCGGGCGTGATGACCACCGTGATCACGTTCATGCCGCTCCTGTTCGTATCGGGCGTGATGGGGAAGTTCATCGCGGTGATGCCGTTCGCCTTCATCGCCACGCTGCTCGTGTCGCTCTCCGAGGCGATCTTCGTGCTTCCGGGCCACCTCGCCCACGAAGACAGCTTCTTGCTCCGCACGTTCGAGTGGCTCTGCACTCCCTTCCGGCCGCTCCTGCCATTGCTCAAGTTCGTACAACGCTTGTGCGACAACGGCCTCAAGTGGTTCGTGAAGTGCGCCTATGCGCCCGCGCTCGAGATGGCGATCGAGAATCGCTGGGCCGTGCTGGCCGGAGCGGCTTCGATCCTGATTCTGGCCGTGGGCCTGATTCGCAGCGGCACCACGCCGTTCAAGATCTTCCCCAAGATCGATGCCAAGCGAATCCAGGCCCGCCTGGTGTATCCCGACGGTACGCCGGCGAGCGTCACCGAGGCGGGCATCGCGCAGGTCGAGCGAGCCCTGAACGAAACGGCGGCCCGCCTCGGCACCGGAGCCAAGCCGCTCGTGACCTTCATGTACGCTTCCGTCGGTTCGATCGAGATGCAGGGCAAGCCGGGCGTCGAGGCGAAGATGGGGGGCAGCCACATGGGCGCCGTGAGCGTGGAGCTGGAAGACGCGGTGAACCGCACCGTCACCAGCGATCGGTTTTTGAGCGAATGGCGGAAGGCCACGGGCACGCTGCCAGGCGCCGATAGCGTGGTATTCGCCACCGAGAACATCGGCCCGGCGGGCAAGGCGATCGAGTTCAAGCTCCTCGCCTCGTCCGACGAGGAGTCGATCCGGCAACTCGAGGCAGCCGTCGAAAAGACGAAGGCGTGGCTCGCCGAGTATCCCGGAGTGATCGACATCGACGACGACTCGCGGCCTGGCAAGTGGGAATACCAGATGAAGGTGAAGCCGCGGGCCGAGGCACTCGGTGTCTCGCTCGCCGATGTCGCCTCGACGATCCGGGCCAGTTTCTACGGCGAGGAGGTGATGCGGCTGCAGCGCGGTCGCCACGAGGTCAAGCTCTTGGTGACCTATCCGCGGGACGAACGGCGGTCGCTCGCCGCGCTCGACGACGTGCAGGTTCGCGGCGCCGACGGAATCGCCCGGCCGCTCGGCGAACTCGCCGACGTCAAGGCGGCTCGCGGCTATTCGGAAATCAACCGGCTCGGCCAGAAGCGATCGATCACGGTCACCGCCGATATCGACGCCATCTCGAGCCTGACATCGGGCCAGATCGTGGCCGACCTCCAGCAGCGGCTGATGCCTACGCTGCTTCGCGAGAATCCGGCCGTCCGCGTCCGCTGGGAAGGGGAGCAGGAGCAAACGAACGACTCACTGCGGAGCCTCGGGCTTGGATTCATCGTGTCGGTGTTCGCGATGTTCGTGCTGCTGACGATCGAGTTCCGTTCCTACCTGCAACCGCTGCTCATTCTCACGGCGATCCCCTTCGGGGCGGCCGGGGCCGTCTTCGGCCATGCCCTTCTCGGCATGCCTCTGTCGCTGTTCACGATGTTCGGCGTGGTGGCCCTCTCCGGGATCGTGGTGAACGACTCGATCGTTCTCATCGACTTCATCAACCAGCGGGTCCGCGAGGGGCGGCCGCTCAAACTCGCGATCCGCGAGGCGGGGTGCGTCCGATTCCGCCCGGTGTTTCTCACGAGCATCACGACGGTCGGAGGCCTGCTGCCGCTCCTTTTCGACCGGAGCTTCCAGGCCCAGTTCCTCATTCCGATGGCGGCGGCGATGACGTTCGGCGAGGTGGTGACGACGGTCCTGATCCTGATCATGATCCCCGTGGCCTACTCGTTCATCGGCGGTTCGATCGACGAGGAGCAGGACGGCGACGCGGCCCACCCCGTGACGGCGTCGGAGGAGGGGGACACCGACTGGCTCCCCGACTATCTGCAGGAACCGAAGCCGAGCCGCGAGGCCCTGAGCGCCTGACGTTACCGCCCGTAGGATAGGCTTCAGCCTGTCACGCCGCCCGCTTCAGCCTGTCACGCCGCCCGCTTCAGCCTGTCACGCCGCCCGCTTCCGCCTGTCAGGCCGCCTGCGACTGTTTGCGCCTCCTCAACCGCCGCCGCTCGATGAGGCCGAGCGCGGCCGTGACGAGCGCCGCGACGCTTCCGAAGCCGGCGGGGTCGATCTCGGGGACTTCGGAAGAACCGGCCGCGTAGTTGAGGTACACGACGTTGCCGTCCTGGAACGTGCTGAAAACGGGGGCTGAAGCCTTCGTTCTGGGCGATGATCAGTACGCCGGAGGGACTGGACCAGGCGGCGAGCCCACCGGGCAGCCGATCCCCAAGCCCACGCCGGGGACGACTGTCCTACGCTTTTTTAGTGGCGGTCAACTTTTTGCTTTTTGCGTCAGAGAGCGAAAGTGCGTCGTAAAGCGAGGTCGATCTCCAGCATGGGGATCGATCCAATGACGCGATCGATGGCAGCCAGACCAATCGTCGCCACGTTGTCGGCCATTACGACCGAATCACCCAACAGGCCCGACTGTCGGCCGGCCGGCGATGCGACGGCGATCACAACTCGACTCGGATGCCCGGCTCGAAACATTCGACCGCTGATCATCGCAACGATCACCTGTGGCATGCCGGTATGAAGGTCATCGGCCTGCACGCTCACGGCGGGGCGTGTTTTTGCAGTCCGCAGATCGGAGTGCGGAAACAAGACGAGAACGACATCGCCGCGCCTACAGGCGGCCCTTGGCGGCATCGTAGTCGTCATAAGCGAGCATCTCAGGGCTGTCCCAGTCCTCGGCAAACCGTTCCAGTTGAGCCCGTAATTCCTCTGCGGCACCGGCATCGATGCCCCGAGACTGCAGATCGTGCGACCCTCGATCCATCGCTGCCAAACGGCGCATGATTTCTTGCCGCTCCGCCGGCGTCAACTTTTCCAGTTCGTTGAGAAGTTCAGCAGTGCTCATGTACACAGTCGCGGGACGACCCTTCAAAACGTAAAAATAGTATACGCATACACAGTATGCGTTGCAATCGAGGTTAGGACGGTCAACGGCGTTCGCGCAGATCTTCTCCGCATCCGGTCATCAGCCGGTTGGCGACGCCCGACTCACAGCGAGCGGATGTCGATCACTGGCAGGTCTTCCTGCCGGCCGTCCCTCTGAGCCGGATGTCGCCGCCGCACCCAAGGGCGCTCGAGGGGAAACTCCTCCCCCACCCGCGCCATGAGTTTCGCCCAGGCAATCCGGGAGGTGTCGTGTGAGCAGGGCTTGTCGTGGTTCGGTGCACCCTCACCCCGGCCCTCTCCGGGAGGGAGATGGTGAGAGGTCGTGGCATCGCGCTGCCTGCCGACGTTGCCGACCGCCAGCGCCGTGACGGCTTGGGGACGGTCGGCGAGGAATCCCCGCAAACGCTTGTCCAGCCGGGCGTATTGAAAAGCACCGGGACACCGGTGCTTTTCCGGTTTCAGATGACGGTGAGTTTCGTCGATCCGACGGCATCGCCCGCCCCCCTCAAACGTCACCGCCGGTCTGGCTGCCTCCGCACAGGGCAGGCAGTCACCGCTGTCCGTAACGCCCTTCCAGGATTCCAGCAAACGAAAGGTCTTCGTCGAGCGACGGCCAGTGCAGGCCACATGGGGAGATTTCGATACGGCCCACGTCTTCGTCGGCGGCGGATTCCAGCCGCGGGTTGCCCTTCGTGGGAAAACTCACCTCATGGCCGCTGGCGAATCTGACAAAGATCATTCCTCGCTCGTGCCATGCCTTCAGGGCTCGATCAACCAAGGTATTCGGCCCATTTTTGTTTGATGAGTTCGAGATTGTCATCGATGAGGTCCTCCGCTCGCGAGAGCTCTCTCACATTGAATCCGAACGATTCTCGCAACTCCACTTTGGGTTCAACGACGAACACTGCTTCCCCGTCGCCCCGGCGGACATGCACGTGGATGGGGGCATGATCGTTGCTGTAGAAGAAAAACGAGTAGCCTTCCTGCTCGAAGATCTTCGGCATCGGACCAGTGTACCTGATACCGGTTTCGAAGGAGAGGATAGGACGGTCAATGGCGTTTGCGCAGATCTTCTCCGCATTCGGCAATCAGCCGGCGTCAGCTGGTCGCGGGTCGGGGCGGCATCACAGCGAGCACATGTCGATCACCGGCAGGTCTTCCTGCCGGCCGGCAGGGCGTGTGCGGGGGGTTGACAAACCGTAGCGTCGGCAGAGAATACTCCCTCAACAGGGGCATGCCGGTTTTGATTTGTCTTGGTGGAGACAAGTCGCGGATTATTTCGCAAAGGAGGGCTCTGCGATGGTCGTTCTCAGTGGCGATGCTATGGCTCCTGTTCGCTCTCGGCTCAAGGCTGGAGGCCGTCGACGCAGTGTGAGGGCGATTCATCGCAGTGTGCGGCGCGACCATGCCCGGCTCATCGCGTTTGAAACCCTCGAGGGTCGGGCCGTCCTGAGCGCGACGACGCTCGCCAAACTTTCGGGGTTTGCGCCGGCCGGCAGCGGACTGGGCGACGTGCGTGCCGCCGCGAACGACAACTTTGCCAACGCGATTGTCCTGACCGGTGCGTCAGCGTCGGCCGCCGGCACCAACGTCGGCGCCACTCGGGAAGCGGGCGAGCCGAACATCCTCGGATTTTCCGGGGGCAGATCAGTATGGTGGACCTGGACCGCCCCCACCTCGGGCAGCGTGCAGATCGACACGATCGGCAGCAACTTCGACACGACCCTGGGGATCTTCACGGGCACGTCCGTCAACGCCTTGTCAACCGTCGCCAGTAACGACGATGGCGGCGGCAATTTCACGAGCAAGGTCAACTTCATTGCCTCGGCGGGCACCGCGTATCAGATTGCGGTCGATGGATACCGGACGGCCACGGGGAGTATCTCGCTGCGGGTGCTGTCGACGGCCATTCCCGCCCCGACGAACGTCTCCGCGAGCGACGGCACGTTTTCAGACAGGGTTCAGGTGACCTGGACATCGGCTGCCGGGGCGACCGCGTATGAAGTGTGGCGGGGCACCACCACCGTGACGTCGGCTGCAACCCGGGTGAGTGTCGTCGACGTCACCGGCAACAGTTTCAGTGACAACACGGCTGTCGCGGGAACGACGTACTACTACTGGGTCAGGTCGAAGGCCGGGGCCGCCGTGAGCGCGTTCAGTGTTGGCGATACGGGTTATCGGCGGACGGTTGTGGCCAACGACGGCTTCGCCGACGCGATCGTCCTCAACGGCGCGTCGGCCGCTTCTTCGGGCACGAACGTCGGTGCCACGCGGGAGGCGGGTGAGCCGAACGTTTTGGGCGTTTCGGGAGGCAGGTCTGTGTGGTGGGCCTGGACCGCCCCCACCACGGGCAGCGTGCAGATCGACACGATCGGCAGCACCTTCGACACCACGCTCGGAATCTACACGGGAACGACCGTCAGCGGGCTGTCGACGGTGGCCAGCAACGACGACAGCGGCGGCAACTGGACCAGCAAGGTCATTTTCAGCGCCACGGCCGGCACCACATATCGGATTGTGGTCGACGGCTACGGCGGGTCGGTTGGAACCATCTCGCTGCACGTCGCCCAGGCCTCGACTCCGGTGGTGGTCAATGCCGCGGCGGCGACGGTGGACTCGCTTCGTACGGCCTCGCTCACCGTTCTCGGATCGGACAACGGCGGTGAATCCGGCTTGACGTACACGTGGACGGTGACGTCCATGCCCGCCGGTGCCGCGGCGCCGACGTTCAGCAGCAACGCGTCGAACGGCGCAAAGAATTCGGTGGCGACGTTTGCCGCCGCCGGCACCTATGTGCTGGCCGTCCGGATCGCGAATGCCGCGGGTGGTGCCGTAACCAGCAGCGTGCCGGTGACGATCGCCCAATCGCTCGCGGGTGCGACGATCAGCCCGTCGACGACATCCATCGCACTCAATTCGCAGACGCAGTTCAGCGCACGCGCCGTCGATCAGTTCGGCAATGCGATGGTGAGCCAGCCGATCTTCGCCTGGACGGCCACGGTTGGAATCATCGATTCCGCCACTGGTTTGTATACCGCGCCGGCGACGGCGGGGTCGGTGACGATCACGGCCACCAGTGGGACGACGACGGCCCAGTTGACCGCGACGATCGCAGCCGCACGTTTCCTGGGATTGCGGAACGCGGATCTGGCGAACCTGGTGCAATCGCTGTACGCCGACGGCTCGATCAATCGAACCGATATGTACCGGATTTTGCTTTCCGTCGGCGCCAACGACGGCTCTGTGAGCGATTCCGAACTCAGTGACCTGGGGACGGTGTTGTCGGCGACGAACGCAGCGACACTGCAGATTCCCGGCTATGTGCAGGTGCTGGCGAACAACGTCGTGCTGGGCAGCGCGGCGAATGCCCGGTACCAGGGGCAGTCGCTTGGCAACCTCGCCCCGGGGTTCACCGCCAGCCAACTCACCAATCTCGTGAACAAGTGGTTCATCGGATCCGATCGTCCGGCGGCCAACGCGAACGGGTCGTACACGTATCAACTCGCGGCAGGCACGCTGTTCGTCGATGGACCGTCCTACACCGACGCCCGTCAGGGGTACGTCGGGGATTGCTACTACATAGCCACGCTCGGCTCGATCGCCAAAAGCAATCCGACGGCAATCCAAAATATGTTCGTCGACAACGGCGATGGAACCTTCACGGTAAGGTTCTATTACCAAAACGGTGGGAATTACATCGCCGACTACGTAACCGTCGACCGCTATCTGCCGGCCTCGGGCACCAGCTTCATCTACTCCAATATGGGGAGCGCCATCTCCAGCCCCAGCAACGAGCTGTGGATGCCGTTGGCCGAGAAGGCGTACGCCCAGTGGAACGAGACGGGCCGCTCGGGTCGCAACGGCACCAACACCTATTCGGCCATCGAGGGCGGTTGGATGAACGTCGTCGATCGGCAGGTGCTGGGTCGGTCCGCGGCCGATTACTCGTTCAGCTCGAACGCCAACAAGCAGGTGCTGATCGATGCAATCTCGGCCAACAAGGGGGTTACCTTCGGGACCAGAGCCTCGCTGTTCGGTCTGTACGGCTACCACGCCTACACCGTGATCGGTTACGACGCGTCGACCGACACGTTCGCGGCATACAACCCTTGGGGCACGAGCCACCCCGGTCGCTTGACATGGGGTCAGTTGCAGCAGGCCTGCTCGTTCTTCACGGTAGCCGATACGTCGAATGTGCCGCCGTTTTCCCTTCTTATCGGCGGACTGATCGCCCCCTCGCAGCCGTCGGGCTACGCGGTGCCTGCTTCCGTCGACGCGGGCATGCTCGTCGCGGGAGGGGTGTCGCCGACGGTCGGTGACCGTGTGACTTCAGGAGTCGGCAACGCGGTGACATTCGTGCAGCAGGAGCGTATCGTCGCGAAGGCGGCCGCGACGGCGACGCCGGCGCAGGTTACCCAAAAGGCCTTTGCAGCTTTGGCAGCGAAAGGCAATCGAGCGTCGCAGAACGTTCCAGCCGGCACTGCCCACGTGGAAGAGCTGACAACCAGCGTATCAGGCGGACTATCTGCCGGTGAGCGGCGGAGCAGTTGCTCGGTGAGATGCACGTCCGGCTATGCGATTGCGTCGGTTACACCGTCATCGCTTGCTGAGTCGTAGTCTGCGGAATCGTTTTCATCGCCGTCGCCATCGCCGGCTTCCTCGTCATCGAGGAGGTCGTCCGGCAGACGGGCGGGGTCGATCTCGGGCCAGGGACGAATCGGCGGCGAGAGGGTGACGGGTGTCCGCCAGGCCCTTGGCGCTGTAGAGCCCGGCGTTGTCGGCGGCCGACAGCCCGCTCGCGCCGTTGTCGACGTCGAGCATGATGCCATCGAACAGGCGCCCCCGCTCGCGAGTGGTTCATCGGTCGGGCGATGCTTGTGGAAGCGCCATCGGCAGGACTATCCTTTTGATTTGTAGCGGGTGTGGCGCCAGCCAGGGTCTCCCTTCCCCCAACGGCAAACCCAATGAACGCATCCGACCAGGTCTTGTTTGACAAGATCAAACAACTTCCCCCGCAGCGGCTGGCGGAGGTGGAGGACTTCGTAGACTTCCTGCGCACTCGTGAGAATGAGCAGCGGCTAGCGATCGTCGCGGCCAAAGCCAGCGAAGCGAGCTTTGCACAAGTCTGGGACAATGGCGACGATGCGGCCTACGATCGGATGTGACAGAAATGACCATCGCTTCGAGGTTCGACTTCGGCGACGTGGTGCTCGTGCCATTCCGTTCACTGATCAATCGGGCGCAAAGAAGCGGCCGGCCGTCATCGTCTCAATCGTCGGCTACAACACCAGCCGGAGGGATATCGAGATCATGGCGATCACAAGCCAGGTGCAATCACCGCTTGGCTACGGCGAGGCCATGATCGATGACTGGCGAGCCGCTGGACTCATCAAGGCATCGGTGCTCAAACCGGTCTTCAGCACCATCGAGCAGGGGCTTGTCATTCGCGTCATGGGCCATCTTTCTGCCACCGACTTGCAGACGCTGCAAAAGCTGCTCCAAAGTGTGATCGGGTGAGCAAATACCGGCTTGCGAACCCCCGGTTCGAAGTGGGCCGGCTCCGGCAGTGCCATCCGCGTTCAGATCTGCATACGGTCGCGGAGCCAACGGGCCAGGGAAGGAGGCAACTGGTTATCGACCAGAAACCTCACGCGATCTCAACGACGCCGTGGTTCGTCCGGGCACACGCCCACGAAGATCGTGTTCCAACTCCCGCCGGTGGGGCGATCACGGCGGGCACGAGCTCCGCCACCACGACCCGCGCGTCGGCGGCCACGCGGCGCAGCGCTTCCCGGAGCGTGAACCCGAACCCGAGCCCGCCGACCAGCACGGCCGCGCGCCTGCGGCCGAGCAGGCCGGCGCAGGCGAGCTCCGCGAGCCGCTCCTCCGAGTGGTGCTGCCGCGTCGACATCAGCTCGACGCCGCCCACGCGGATTGAGAGCGCGCCATCGTGCTCGTGGAGCGTGAGCGGGGCGCCGTCGGGGGTGGTGGCCCGGTCGAGCAGCCGGGTGGGTTTCATGCCGGGCGGTCGGCCTGCTGCACGGCCGCGAGCGCCTTGCGCACGTGGTCGGCGGAGGCGAAGAGCGCGCTGAACACGAGCCGCACGATCCCCTGCCGGTCGATCACGTAGGTGACGCGGCCGGGAATCACGCCGAGCGGGTTGGGCACGCCGAAGAGCCTGCGCAGCGCGCGATCGTGGTCGCTGATGATCGGGAAGGGCAGGCGGTGCTTCGCCGCGAAGGCCAGATGGCTGGCGGGCGAGTCGCTGCTCACCCCGATGACCTCGGCCCCGGCCGCCGTGAACGCCTCGTAGGAGTCGCGAAACGCGCAGGCTTCCTTCGTGCAGACCGGCGTGTTGTCCTTGGGATAGAAGAAGAGCACGACCGTCTTCTTCCCCACGACGCTCGTGGAGTCGAAGCGGCTGCCATCCTGGAGGACGGCCGAAAACGCGGGGGCGGCATCGCCGACGACAAGGCTGGGCATGATGGAATCCTCGGGCGGGGATTGGGTGTCAGCGGTTGACGAGGAAGTGGCAGATGTCGCCGTCGCGCATCACATAGTCCTTCCCCTCGACGCGGAGCTTGCCGGCGGCGCGGATGTCCTTTTCCGTGTGATATTGTTCGAGATCCTCGAGCGAGTAGATCTCGGCGCGGATGAAGCCTTTTTCGAAATCGGTGTGGATCACGCCGGCCGCCTGCGGGGCGAGCGCGCCTACGGGGATCGTCCAGGCACGGACCTCCTTCTCGCCGGCGGTAAAGTAGCTCTGCAGGCCGAGCGTCTTGTAGGCGGCGCGGGCGAGGGCCGCGAGGGCCGGCTCCTCGAGGCCCGCGCCCGAGAGCATCTCGGCCCGGTCGGCCGGGTCGAGCTCGGCGATCTCGGCCTCGAGCTTGGCGCACACCGGCACGACCTCGGCGCCGGCCTTGGCCGCGGCGGCCCGGACGGCCTCGACGAGCAGGCCTTTCCCTTCGAGGTCGCCCTCGTCGACGTTGGCCACGTAGAGGATCGGCTTCGCCGAGAGCAGGCCGAACTCCCGCACCGCGTGCTTCTCCGCGTCGTCGAGCACGAGCGTCCGCAGCGGCTTCTGCTCGCCGAGCCAGGCGAGGCACTTCTTCATCACCTCGACCTTCAGCTTCGCCTCCTTGTCGGCGCTCTTGGCGGCCCGCTCCGCCTTGGGGAGGAGATTCTCGAGGTGCTGGATGTCGGCGAGCATGAGCTCGATCTCGATCGTCTCCATGTCGGACACGGGATCGACCTTGCCCGCCACGTGGATCACGTCGGCGTCCTCGAAGCAGCGCACCACCTGGAGGATCGCGTCGACCTCGCGGATGTGGGACAGGAACTTGTTGCCGAGGCCCTCGCCTTCGCTCGCCCCCTTTACGATCCCGGCGATGTCCACGAGCTTGAGCGCGGCCGGGATCACCTTCTGCGGCGGGATGTATCTCACGATCCGCTCGAGCCGGCCGTCGGGCACGCTCACCATCCCCTCGTTGGGCTCGATCGTGCAGAACGGGTAGTTCGCGCTCTGGGCGGCCTTCGACTGGGTGAGGGCGTTGAAGAGGGTGCTCTTGCCGACGTTCGGCAGTCCGACGATGCCTGCTTCCATGGGATGCGCGTGGGCCGGGGGATTTCGAGGGGATGCGTGAGAGCACCATAATGCCCGATATGCCCCGCCCGTCACAGCCCCTCGCCGTCTCGTTCTTCGACCGGCCCGCCGACCGCGTGGCGCGCGACCTGCTCGGCTGCGTGCTCGCGGTGCGGGCGGCCGACGGCGGCGTGACGCGGCACGTGGTGTTCGAGACGGAGGCCTATCTCGGCGCCCACGACCTCGCCTGCCACGGCTCGAAGGGGATGACGAGGCGCAACGCCGTGATGTTCGGGCCGGCCGGGCGGTGGTATGTCTATCTCTGCTACGGCATGCACTGGATGCTGAACATCGTCACGGGGGATGAGGGCGTGCCGGCGGCGGTGCTCGTCCGCGGGGCGGGCGCGTTCGTGGGGCCCGGCCGGGTGACGCGCGGCCTCGGGATCGACAAGGCGTTCGACGGCGAGCCGGCCAGCCGGCGGGCCGGGCTGTGGTTTGAAAACGCGGGGATCGCCGTGCCCCGGCGGCTCGTCGAGCGCACGCCGCGGATCGGCGTGGGCTACGCCGGCGCGTGGGCCGAGAAGCCGCTGCGGTTCGTCGTCGATCCGGCCGAACCTCCTACAATACGGGCGAAGCGAGCGAGGAGGCGCGGGCCATGAGGCGATTGGCGATCATCCTGGCAGGAGCATGCATCATGACGGGCGCGGGTGTCGGGCAGGGACGGGCGGCGGACGAGGCGGGCGCGTCTGCGAAGGCCACGTTCGCCGGCGGCTGCTTCTGGTGCACGGAGGCTGTGTATGCCGAACTCAAGGGCGTCAAAAGCGTGACGAGCGGGTACATCGGCGGCCAGGTGCCGAACCCGACCTACAAGCAGGTGTGCACGGGCATGACCGGCCACGCCGAGGCGATCGAGATCGAGTATGACCCGGCGGTGGTGCCGTTCGAAAAGCTCCTCGAGGTGTTCTTCGCCACGCACGACCCGACCACCCTCAACCGCCAGGGGGCCGACGTGGGCACGCAGTATCGCTCGGGCATCTTTTATCACGACGCCGAGCAGAAGCGGATCGCCGAGGAGGTGATCGCGAAGCTCGACGCGGCCCGGGTGTTTCCCGGGAAGATCGTCACCGAGGTGACGCCCGCGAGCACGTTTTACGCCGCCGAGGACTACCACCAGGACTACGTCGCCAACAACCCGTTCCAGCCCTACTGCCAGGCCGTGGCCGCGCCGAAGGTGGAAAAGGTCCGCAAGGTGTTCAAGGACCTCGTCAAGTAGGACAGGCTTCAGCCTGTCACGCGTAGGACAGGCTTCAGCCTGTCGTGGCCGGGGTGCAGATTACCAATCTGCACCTACGAGCGTGGCTACGCGTCAGCGTAGCGCGCGAGCAGCTCCTGGGCCTCGACCGGCGTGCCGGGGCTCACGAGCACCTCGGCGAGTTTGCCGTCGCGTTCGGCGTAGACCGTCGTCTCCATCTTCATCGCCTCGAGCGAGAGAAGTTTTTGCCCCTTCGTGACGACGTCGCCCGGCCGCACCGCCACGGTGACGACGAGCCCCGGCATCGGGGCTCCGACTTCGCGTGCATCGCCTGCCACCGCCTTCGGCCGCCGCTGCACCTTGGCCTCGAGGCTCTTGTCGGCGATCGACACGCTCCGCGGCTGGCCGTTCAACTCGAAGAACACCGTCCGCGTGCCGTCGGCGTGCGGCTCGCCCACCGTCAGCAGGCGGATCACGAGCGTCTTGCCGGGCTCGATCTCCACGGCGAGTTCCTCGCCTGGTTTCAGGCCCTCGAGGAATGCCGGCGTCGGCAGCACGCTCACGTCGGAATACTTGGCCGCGTGCCGGGCATAGTCCTCGAACACACGGGGATAGAGCAGCCAGGAGAGCACCTCGCGGGGCGACGCGGTCCGCCCCACGATCGCGGCCGTCTTCTTCTCGGCGGCGTGAAGATCGGCCGGCGGCAGCGACTCGCCCGGCCGGCCCGTCACCACCTTGCCGTCGCGCACGATCCGCTTCACGACGGCCGGCGGGAAGCCGCCCGGCGGCTGGCCCATCCGGCCCGCCACGAGGTCGAGCACCGAGTCGGGGAAGGCGAGCTCGCGCGAGTCGGAGAGCAGGTCGGAGGCCTGCATGCCGTTGGTGACGAGCAAGAGCGCGAGGTCGCCCACCGACTTGCTCGTCGGCGTCACCTTGACGATGTCGCCGAGCAATTGATTGACGTCGGCATAGGCCCGGCAGACCTCCTCCCAGCGATCGCCGAGGCCGAGGGCCTTGGCCTGCTCGAGGAGATTCGTGAACTGCCCTCCGGGCATCTCGTGGAGGTAGAGATCGGCGTCGGGGGCCTTCATGTCGCACTCGAAGGCCGTATAGTGGTCGCGGACCGCGGCCCAGTAGTGCGCCATGTGCCGCAGCGGCTCGGGGTCGAGGCCGGTGTCGAGCGGCGTGTGGCGAACGGCATCGACGAGCGCGTTCACATTCGGCTGGCTCGTGAGGCCGGCGAACGGGGCGAACGCGGCATCGACCACGCTCGCGCCGTTTTTGGCCGCCTCGAGGAGCGCCGCCATCTGGGCCCCCGACGTGTCGTGCGTGTGGAAGTGGATCGGGATGCCGATTTCAGCACGCAGTGCCGACACCAACTTCCCGGCGGCGAACGGCTTGCAGAGGCCCGCCATGTCCTTGATGGCGAGCATGTGGGCTCCGAGCTTTTCCAGTTCCTTGGCGAGTTTCACGTAGTAGTCGAGCGAATACTTCGTGCGCGCGGGATCGAGCACGTCGCCCGTGTAGCAGATCGCCGCCTCGCAGATCGCGCCGCTCTCCACCACGGCGTCGATCGCCACCTTCATGTTCGGCACCCAGTTGAGCGGGTCGAACACGCGGAACAGGTCGATGCCCGAGGCCGCCGACTCCTTCACGAACGCCTGCACGACGTTGTCGGGGTAGTTGGTGTAGCCGACGGCGTTGCTCGCGCGCAGGAGCATCTGGAAGAGCACGTTCGGGATCCGCTCACGCAGGAGCAGGAGCCGGTCCCACGGGCACTCCTTGAGGAACCGCATCGCGGTGTCGAACGTGGCCCCGCCCCACATCTCGAGCGAGAAGAAGCCGGACGCGAGCCGGGCGTAGGCGTCGGCCACGGCCAGCATGTCGTGCGTGCGCATGCGCGTGGCGAGGAGCGACTGGTGTGCGTCGCGCATCGTCGTGTCGGTGACGAGCAGATGCTTCCGACTACGGACCCAGGCGGCGAATTTTTCAGGGCCCAGATCCTGGAGCATGTTTCGCGTGCCGGCCGGCGGCGGGGCGAACCGGTCGAATTCGGGCAGCGGGGCCGGTTCGCGGCGGGCGGCGGCCGGCCGGCCCTTCACGAGCGCGTTGCCGTTGACGATGACATCGGCGAGGTATTCGAGAACCTTCGTGGCCCGATCCTTGCGAACGGGGAAGTCGAAGAGGGCAGGTGTCTCGTCGATGAATCGGGTCGTGCACTTGCCCGCGAGGAACTCGGGATGCGTGACGAGGTTCACCAGGAACGGGATGTTCGTCTTCACGCCGCGGACGCGGAATTCCTGGAGGCAGCGCTCCACGTGGCCGGCCGCCTCCTCGAGGTTCAATCCGCGGGCCGTCACCTTCACGAGCAGCGAGTCGAAGTAGGGCGTGACGACGGCGCCCGAGAAGGCCGAGCCTGCGTCGAGCCGGATGCCCATGCCGCTCGCCGAGCGGTAGGCCGTGATCCGGCCGTAGTCGGGGAGGAACCGGTTCTCCGGATCCTCGGTCGTCACGCGGCACTGCACGGCCGTGCCCATCGATCTGATCGCCGCCTGGTCGCCGAGGCCGATCTGCGGGTCGGAGAGCTTCCAGCCCTCGGCCACGCGGATCTGCCGGCGGACGATGTCGATGCCGGTGATCTCCTCGGTGACGGTGTGCTCCACCTGGATCCGGGGATTGACCTCGATGAAGAAGAACTTGCCGGTGTCGGCGTCGACCAGGAACTCGACCGTGCCGGCGTTCTCGTACTTCGACGTGCGGCCGATGGCCAGAGCCGCCTCGCAGATCGCGTCGCGGGTCTTCTGCGGCAGGTTCGGGGCGGGGGCGATCTCGACCACCTTCTGATGCCGCCGCTGCACCGAGCAGTCGCGCTCGAAGAGGTGGACGAGATTCCCGTGGAGGTCGCCGAGCAGCTGCACCTCGATGTGCCGGGCCCGCTGGATGAACTTCTCGACGAATACGGCCGCGCTGCCGAAGGCCGTCTTGCTCTCGCGCTGCGCGCTTTCGAGCGCCACCACGAGCTCGTCTTCGCCGCGCACCACCCGCATGCCGCGGCCGCCGCCACCGTGGGCCGCTTTGAGGATCACGGGCCAGCCGAGCTCCTTGGCGATCGCGAGGGCATCGGCCGGGCTCGTGACGGGCTTGGGGCTGCCGGCGAGGATCGGCACGCCGGCGCGCTTCGCGAGGTCGCGGGCGGCCGTCTTGTCGCCGAGCATCTGGAGGAGTTCGACCCGCGGGCCCACGAACGTGATTCCCGCGCGTTCGCAGGCGGCGGCGAAGGCGGGGTTTTCCGACAGGAAACCGTAGCCCGGATGGATCGCGTCAACGCCGTGGTTCTTGGCGAGCGCGACGATCGACTCGATGTCGAGGTAGCTCCGCAGCGGCTCGCCCGGCTTGCCCACGAGGTAGGCTTCGTCGGCCTTGAAGCGATGGAGCGCGAACCGATCTTCGTGGGCGTAGATCGCGACGGTGCGGATGCCGAGCTCGTGGGCGGAGCGGAAGACGCGGATCGCGATCTCGCTGCGGTTGGCGACGAGCAGTTTCTTGATGGGGCGCATGGCGGCTGCCTGGCGGACGGCGCGATCCGAGCGGCGAAAACCCGCCCGAACCGAGCCGCAATCGTACCTGTTTGGCCGCAGCCGGACAGGGTCGCGGCGTCAGGCCGGGCCGGCGGCAGACTCGTCGGCGTAGGTCGGCCGCAGGTAGTCGGGAACGAGCGCGGCGGGCGCGTCGCGCCACCCCGCGGCGTGCAGCCGCGTTGCGAGGTCGGCCGCGTCGGCCGCCGTCGGCAGCCACGCCTCCCGCGGGGCGACCACGAGATCGGGCCGCGCCGCCAGCGCCGCCTCGGCGATGGCGAGCCCGGGCCCGGAGACATGCGCTCCCTGCGGCAGCCCCGCCACCCATGCGGCGAGCGGCACGAGCCGCGGGGTCGAGAGTGCGTGGCCCGATGGTGCCTCGGCCGCGGGCGCGGCCTCCGCCACGAACACCTCGCCGCGGCCGGCGTCGTAGGCGAGATGCAGAGGGGCGTGCGTCGCCCCGGTCAGCCGCGCGGCCCGCAGCGCGAGCACTTCGAATCCCGACAAGCCAACGAGGTCGGCCTCGGCGGCCCACGCGATCGCCTTCGCCGCGACCACGCCGACGCGCAGCCCCGTGAACGAGCCCGGCCCGCGCACCACACCGACGAGTTCCGCGTCGCCGACCGTCCACCCGAGCCGCGCGGCCACCTCGGCCGCCGCGGTCGCGATCCGCCGCGCGTGCTCGCCGGCCTCGGGAAGCGCGACTTCCGCGACGCGCCCCGCGGCGCTCGCCGCCACGGAACCGGCGGCGAGGCTCGTGTCGATGGCGATCGTCCTCATCGTCGCAAAGCCCCCGTCGAGCGAGCCGGTCCGCGGTCGCCCCGCCCGTCCTTGACCCTCGTTTCCGGCCTCCGTAGAGTCAGTTTTCCCGAGCGTCCGTACGGTCCGCCGGATCCAGGGTCGACGAGAGTGAAGCGGGCCATCATCAGCGACATCCACGGCAACCTCGAGGCCCTCGAGGCGGTGCTCGAGGATATCGGCAGTCAGGGTGTCGACGCCATCGACTGCCTGGGCGACATCGTCGGCTACGGGCCGAACCCCTGCGAGTGCGTGCGGCTCGTGCGGCAGAAATGCCGGGTCGTGATCCTGGGCAACCACGACCAGGGGGCCCTCTTCGACCCCGACGGATTCAACGTGGGGGCGGAGCGGGCGATCCGCTGGACCCGGGCCCAGCTCGAGCAGCACGACCGACTGCCCCGCAACGCCGCCGAACCCCTCAGCGATTTTCTCGGCGAACTGCCCCGCAACCACGTGGAGGGGGACTTCCTGCTCGTCCACGGCTCCGCCCGTCGGCCGCTCGACGAGTACGTGTTTCCCGAGGACATCTACAACCCGCTGAAGATGGAGCACATCTTCGAACTCGTGGGCCGCTACTCGCTGCAGGGCCACACGCACATCCCGGGGGTGTTCACCGAGGCTCCGGAGTTCATCGCGCCGAACGTGCCAGCCGGCGGAGTCGAATGTATCGTGACGCTGCCCGGCGGGAAGGCGATGGTCAACGCGGGATCGGTCGGGCAGCCCCGCGACGGCGACCGGCGGGCCTGCTACGCGATCGTCGAGGGGCACGAGGTGCGGTTCCGAAGGATCGAATATCCCTTCGACATCACCTGCCGGAAGATCCACGCGATCGCCGACCTCGACAACTTCCTCGGCGACCGGCTCACGCAGGGCCGCTAGGTTTTCCCCACCGCGGCAATCTATACTGCGGCGGCACGCTTCCCGCCCGCCGCCGGACAACCGCTTCGTGGAACGCCGCCACATCCAGTTCGCCCTCGTCGCGCTCGCGATCCTCATCGGCAGCCAGGCGCTGCAGGCGTACCTGTTTCCGAAAAAGCCGCCGCTCGAGCCCGTGGCGGAAGAACCGCGACAGCCGGACGACGCGGCCCTGGCCGCCCGCGATGCGGCGGAGCCGCCTGCCGGGGACACCGCCGGCGGCGTCGAGTCGGAAAAAGGGGCGGAGTCGACCGCTGAATCCGCCCCGGCGGCGCCCCGCGGCCGCCGCACGCTCGGGTCGCTCGACCCCGCCGGGCCGGCGCGGATGCTCGTCACGCTCACCACGCGCGGCGCCGCGGTCGAACGGATCGAACTGGCGGGGGAGCAGTTCCACGACCAGGACGACTGGTCGGGCTATCTGGGGCATCTCGGGCTCGAGGCGGCCGCCGGCGGCTGCCGGATCGGCGTCGTGGGCGCGGGCACGCCGGCCGCCGCCGCGGGCCTGGCCGCGGGGGACGTGATCGCGCGGCTGGCCGGCGTCGACACCCCAGATCCGCCGGCCCTCCTCGCGGCGCTCCGCGGCACGAAGGCCGGGCAGCGGGTGACGGTCGAGACCGTGCGTGACGGCGTGCCGCGATCGGTCGAGGCGGTGCTCGTGAGGCGGCCTCTGGAAGTGGTGCGGCCGGAGCATCGCGCCGCCCCGGTCGACGACCCCGACCTCCAGCCGCACGACCCGCTCTCCTTCCGCCTGTCGCTCGAAGCCCGCGACGGCCGCCGGCGCCGCGAGCCGCTCGCCGAGATCGGCGGCCTCGAACTCGCCGACCGCGACTGGGAGATCGATCCGACGAGCGACGCCGGGCGGGTGCGGCTCACGACGCGGCTGCCGGGCGGCCTCTCCGTGGCGAAGGAATACCGGCTGGCGGCGGAGCCCGACGGGCCGGGCCACCGGCTGGAGCTCGCGATCGAATTCGTCTCGGCGGGTCGGGAATCGACGATCACCTACGCGCTCGACGGCCCCACCGGGCTGCCCACGGAGGGTTGGTGGTACACGTCGCGGGTGGCCCGCGACTGGAGTTCGCTCGGCGTGCGCGACGTGGCGGTGCGGTTCGCGGGGGAGCAGAGCACGCTGGTCAGCGGCCTGAAGATCGCCGACGCCGCCCTGGACCATCCGGCGACCGCGGTCCGCGACGGCAAGCCGCTGTCGTTCGCCGGCGTCGACGCCCTGTATTTCGCGGCGGCGCTGCTCCCCGCCCCCGCAGGCCCCGACATACCCCGGCTGGAGGAGGTGCGGCCGTTGGCCGTGGGCGACGTGCCGCCGGCGGCCCGCCGCAAGCTCGTCGACGTCACCTGCAGGCTCGTGTCGCGCGAGGTCACGCTGGCCCCCGACGTGCCGGTGGTCCATCGCTACGGCATCTTCGCCGGCCCGAAGCGGCCCGAGCTCCTCGCCGCCTTCGGCGCCGAGGGCGCCCGGATGGACGACCTCGTCTACTACGGCTGGTTCGGCTGGGTGGCCCGCCCGCTGATCGCGATCCTCCACGCGATCCACGCCGTGGTGCGGAACTACGGCGTGGCGATCCTCCTGCTCACCGTGTTCGTCCGTGGGGCGATGTTTCCGCTGAGCCGCAAGCAGGCCGTCTCGTCGCAGAAGATGCAGGCCCTGCAGCCGGAGATGAAGGCGATCGCCGAGAAGTACAAGAACGACGCCGAGAAGCGGACGCGGGCCACGCAGGAGCTGTGGAAGAAGCACGACTACAACCCGATGGGCGGCTGCCTGCTCGTGTTCATCCAGGTTCCGATCTTCATGGGGCTCTACCGGTCGCTCGCGACCGACGTGGAGCTGCGGCAGGCGCCGCTGTTCTCGTCCGCAATCCGCTGGTGCTCGAACCTCGCCGCCCCCGACATGCTCTGGGACTGGTCGCGGATCCTGCCGGCGTTCCTGACCGCGCCCGAGGGCTGGCTGGGGCCGTTCCTCAACCTGTTTCCGCTGGCGACGATCGGCCTCTTCCTCTGGCAGCAGAAGCTCTTCATGCCGCCGGCGGTCGACGAGCAGCAGAGGATGCAGCAGCAGGTGATGAACTACATGATGTGGTTCATGGCCGTGATGTTCTTCAAGGTGCCGTGCGGCCTGTGCCTGTACTTCATCGCATCGAGCCTGTGGGGCATCGCCGAGCGGCTCCTCCTGCCCACGGGCCCGCAGCCCGCGCTCGCCGCCGCGGGAGCGCCGCGGACGACCGACGCACAGTCGGCGGGCAACGGCAGGCCGAAGCCCGACGCCGCCGAGGCGACCCGCAAGAAACGCCAGGCCCGGAAGCGGTAGTCCGTGGGGCCGACGCTCTGCGATTCATGGCCGTTCTCGCCCAAGCCGGCTCGGGGCTGCCCCGTACCGTCTCACCGGACGTTCGCTGCGCCCTCCGGGCTGCGCTCACTCCTAGCGACTGGCGCTGCGCCATCCATGGCTTCGCTGGTCGCTCAAGCCGGCTCGACGGTAGGGGCAGCCCCTCGCCTGCCTCGCGCCGGTATCGTCTAAAACGTTTTCTCACGTGACTCCTTCGCCACTCGCCTCACCTTCAGACCTCATCGTCGCTCCCGCGACCGTGCCCGGCGGCGGGGCGCGGGCGATCGTGCGCATTTCCGGAGAGGGGCTTGCGCGGCTGCTCGGACAATTACTCGTCGCAGAGTCGCCCGGTGGGTTTGCCGCGGGGCCGCCCCGCTGCGTGGCGGCGCGGCTGCATCCCGAACTCGCGGCCACGTGGGGTGCGCTCGCGGTCGACGTGCTCTGGTGGCCCGGGCCGGCGGGGCCCACGGGCGGGCCGCTCGCCGAACTGCAGCTGCCCGCGTCGACGCCGCTCGTCGACTCGATCGTGGCGGCCGCCTGCCGCCACGGGGCGCGGCTGGCGCGGGGCGGAGAGTTTTCGCTGCGGGGCTTTCTCGCCGGCCGGCTCGACCTCGTGCAGGCCGAGGCGGTGCTCGCCGTCGTCGAGGCCCGCACGCCGGAGGAGCTCGCCGCTGCGCTCGACCGGATGGCCGGGGGATCGGGCCGGAGGCTGCACGCGGTGCGCGAGGAACTGCTCGATCTGCTCGCCGACATCGAGGCCGTGATCGACTTCGCCGACGAACGCTCGCCCGATCACGTCGCCGCGGCGGACGCCGCGTTCTGGCGGAGCGTCGACGAGCGGCTCGCGGGGGCAACGCGCACGCTCGACGCGGTGGCGACGCATCTCGCGGAGCGTGATGCGGCCGGAGCCGATCTGCCCCGGGTCGTGCTCGTCGGCCGGCCGAACATCGGCAAGAGCAGTCTGTTCAACGCCCTCGCGGGGCATGCCGGGGCGCTCGTCGCCGACGAGCCCGGCACGACGCGCGACTGGATCGGCGCCCGGCTCGAGGGGGAGGGCACGGCGTGCCTGCTCGTCGATCTGGCGGGCATCGACAGGACGGCGACCGCCGGCTCGCTCGCCGCCGCGGCCACCGCGGTGGCCGACGCCGAAGTGGCCCGGGCGGACCTCCTGCTCGTGTGCCACGATGCCGCCGACACGGCTGCCATCCCCGACGTGCCGCCGGCGCGCGCACGAATCGACGTGCGCACGCGCTGCGACCGTGTGCCGGCGGGAAGCGGACGTGGCGAGGCGATCGCGACGAGCGTCCACGATCCGGGCAGCGTCGCGGCGCTGCGGCAGGCGATCCTGCGGGCCGTGGCCGGGCTTCCGGCCGGCGGGTCCGCCGCCACGCTCCGGATGCGGGTCGGCATCGACGCGGCCCGTGTGTCGCTCGACGCGGCGCGGCAGGCCGCGGGCGGAGGGGGACGCGACGAGGCCGTGGTGGCCGGCCATGTGGGGCGGGCCGTGCGCGCGCTCGGCGAAATCACGGGCCGCGAGATGAGCGCCGACCTGCTCGACCGTATATTCGAGCGGCATTGCATCGGCAAATGAGCGATGTCGGTGACCGCATGAGTGACATCGAACGCCAGATCGGTTCGCTCGCGGCCGGCGCCGCCGCCTGGGCCGCCCGCCCCGCCGCCGCCCGCGCCAGGCTCGCCCTGAGCACGGCCCGCGCGACGGCGGCCGCGGCCGACGAATGGATCGACGCCGCCGTGGCGATCGAGCAGTCGCGCGACCCCGCCGTGCGGGCCGAGGAGACGGCGACGGGCCCGCTGCCCACGCTGCGGCTGCTCCTCGTCACGGCGCGGGCGCTCGGCGACGTCGACCGAGACGGCCTGCCGCGCGCGGCCCGGCCGCCGCGGATCGTCCACGGCGGCGCGGGACGGGCGGCCCGCGTGGAGGTCGACGTGCTGCCCTGCCTCGGCCCGCGGGGCTCGCTCCACGACGGCACGATCTTCGGCGGCCAACGGGCGACGGTCCGGTGCGTCGATCCGGGCGGGCTTGCCGCGTTCGAGCGGTCGTGGCGGCGGGAGGTCGAGGAGCGTCCGCAGACCGGCGGCGTGGCCCTCGTGCTCGGCGCGGGCAACGTGACGGGGCTCGCGCCGGCCGACTGCATCGGCCAGATCTTCGAGCACGGTCGGGCCGCGTTTCTCAAACTCCATCCGCTCCACGCGCCGCTGCGGCCGATCCTCGAGCGGGCCCTCCGGCCGCTCGTCGACGCGGGGCTGCTCGCGATCGTGGCCGGAGGCGTCGAGGTGTCGCGGGCCGTGCTGGACGCGCCGGGGCTCGACCATGTGCACCTGACGGGAGGCGCGGCGGCCTTCGACGCGATCGTGTGGGATGGGCGGGATCGCCGCGGCCCGCCGGCGATCGCCCAGACGGTCACGTGCGAACTCGGCAACGTCACGCCCTGGATCGTCGTGCCCGGGCGTTACACCCCGCGGGAACTCGCCGCCCAGGCCGATCTCGTGGCGGCCTCGATCGTCAACAACGGCTCGTTCAACTGCATCGCCACGAAGCTCGTCGTCACGGCGCGGTCGTGGGATCAGCGCGACGCATTTCTCGCGCTCGTCGCGCGGCGGCTGGCGACGGTGCCGGCCCGCCCGGCCTGGTATCCCGGCTCGCGGGAGATCTGGGAGAGGCTCGCCGGAACGGCCGCCCCGGCCGACGGCACGCTGCCGTGGGTGTTCCGCACGGGTGTCGATCCGCTGCGCGAGCCGCGGCTGGTGGATCGCGAGTGGTTCGTGCCGGCGGCGGCGGAGATCCCGCTCGCGGCCGACTGCGTGGAGGACTTTTGCGGCGGCGTGCACGACCTGGTCGCCCGGCTGCCGGGCTCGCTCGCGGCGAGCGTCACGCTGCCGGATTCCCTCGCGGCGCACGAGGCCGCGCGGGCCGAACTGCTCGTCGAGCACCTGCCGTTCGGGGTCGTGGCCGTGAACACCTGGTCGGCACTCGCCTATTCGATCGGGAGCGTGCCGTGGGGCGGGTTTCCGGGCGGCACCCTCGCCAACCCGAGGAGCGGCATCGGCCGCGTCCACGATCCGCTGCTGCTGCCGCTGGTGCACAATTCGATCGTGCGCGGCCCGCTCGCCCCGTGGCCGAAGCCGGCGTGGCTGCCGTGGCATCCGCGGGGCGCCGCGCTCGCCCGGGGGCTCGTGGCGATGTACGCCGCGATCGCCCGCGGCGGGAGCGGTGTCTGGACGCTGCTGCGCATGGTGCCCGCGGTGATGACGGGCTGAAGCGTGGCGTACGAGGGGCGGGAGTGACAGGCTGAAGCCTGTCCTACGAGGGGCGGGAGTGACAGGCTGAAGCCTGTCCTACGGGGGACGGGCGGAGGCGGCGAACTTGTCGGCCTGCCCCGTGAGTTCGTAGAGGAACCGGCTCGGCCGGCTCGGGCGGCTCTTGCCCCACTTCATCCGCGTGAGACAGAGCGAGAGGGCCAGCCGCTGCCGTGCCCGCGTCACGCCCACGTAGCACAGCCGCCGCTCCTCGGCGATGCCGTCGAGCCCGGCCTCGACCGCGCGGCGATGCGGGAGGAGCCCCTCCTCGAGGCCCACCATCCACACCTGGTCGAACTCGAGCCCCTTCGCCGCGTGCAGCGTCATCAGGCGGAGCACGTTGCCGCGCGGTTTGTCGTCGCGAAACCGCTCCGCCTCGGTGACGTCGAGCACGAGCTCGTCGAGGAAGTCGAGGAGCACCTGCGCGAGCCTGCGGCCGGGGCGGTGCGACCGCTCGTGGGCGGCGAGGGCGTTGACGAGATCCTCGACGGATCCCCGCCGCTCCTCCGCCTCGGCGGGGTCGTCGTATTCCTTCGCGAGGAACGCCCGGTATCCCGCCCTGTCGAGCAGTTGCTGCACGACGTCGGCCGCCGCCGCGGAAGACTCGCGCAGGGCGACGATGCCCTCGAGGGCGGCGAGACCCCCGGCCGCGGCGCTCGAGAGCCGGCCCGAGTCGCGGGCCTCCAGCAGCGCCCGCCACACGCTCGTGCCCGCCGCCGCCGCCGCGGCCCGGGCCTGGGTGAGCGTCTGCTGGGAGAGGCCGCGGGGGGGCACGTTCGCGGTCCGCAGAAGCGCGAGGTCGTCGTCGGGATCGACGAGCAGCCGCAGGTAGGCCATCACGTCCTTCACCTCCCGGCGATCGAAGAACGACCGGCTCCCGATCAGCTCGTAGGGGATCTGCCTGCGGCGCAGCTCCTGCTCGAAGACGCGGGTCTGCTCGCCGGTGCGCACGAGGATCACCGCCTCGGCGGGCACCACCTCCCCCTCGCGCAGCCGCATCTCCACGTCGGCGACGACGCGCCGCGATTCGTCGATCTCGTCCTGCGCCTGGACGATCGCCGGGGGCGGCCCGGACGCAGCCTGCGACACCAGGTGCTTGCCGTGCCGCTTCGTGTTGCAGGCGATGAGCGCGTTGGCCGCGCGGATGATCTCGGGCGTGGAGCGGTAGTTCTCCACGAGCCGCACCGTCACGGCGCCCGGCCAGCGCTTCGGGAAGTCGAGGATGTGCGAGATCTGCGCACCGCGCCAGGCGTAGATCGACTGGTCGTCGTCTCCCACGACGCAGATGCTGCGATGATCGCGGGCCAGCGCCGTGAGGATCCGCTCCTGGATGCCGCTCGTGTCCTGATATTCGTCGACGAGCACGTGGTCGAACCGCCCGGCCTCGGCGCGGCGCACGTCGTCGTGGCGGGTGAAGAGCTCGTCGACGACGAGCAGCAGGTCGTCGAAGTCGACGGCCCCCGCGGCCCGGAGCGCGTCCTGGTAGCGGCGGTAGCCGGCGGCCGCGAGCGTCCACGACTCGGGGGCATCGGCGGCGATCGTGTCGAACGCCCCGTCGGGCCGCACGGCCACGCTCTTCCAGCGGCTCACGTGGTCGACGAGGTGGCCCGGCCGCAGGACGGTGTCGGGCACCTTCAGTTCCTTGAGCACCCTGCGGGCGATCGACTCCTGCTCGCCGCGGTCGACGATCGCGAACCGCGCGGGATACCCGAGTTTCGGGGCGTGCCGGCGGAGCACCCGCACGCAGAGCGAGTGGATCGTGGAGATTTCGGGCTGTTCGTCGGCGCGGGAACGCAGCAGTGTCTTGGCCCGGGCGAGCATCTCCCTGGCCGCCTTGTTCGTGAACGTCACGGCGAGGATCCGCGCGGGCCGTGCGCCGCGTTCGACGAGGCGGGCGATCCTGCCGATCACCACGCGGGTCTTGCCGGTGCCGGCGCCGGCGAGCACCAGCAGCGGCCCCACCGGCGCCTGCACCGCTTCCGCTTGCGCCTGGTTGAGCCGCATGCCCGGAATGTAGCACAACCTCCTGCCGCCCACGGCGCGTGCGCGCGACCGGCGCGATCGCCTTGACGCGGTCGGCGACGCCGTCTCTATTGCTCGCTTCCCGAGGATGCCGAAGCGATGCGAGGTGCGACGATGCGCGACGAGCGGGACCTGCCGATCGAGGACCTCGAGGGCAACGCCCTCGCCGAGAACGTGGCCGGGCTCGTCGAGCGGCTGCGGCCGCACGCACGGGTCGTCCTCCTGGCCGCCGGCGGCGCGCTCGTCGTGATGGCCGCCTGGGTGGGCGTGTCGGCCCAGTCGGCGGCGACGAAATCGCAGTCGTGGGATGCATTCCTCGCCGGCCTCTCCGGCGGCGACCCGCAGCAGTTCGACGACGTCGTGCGCCGCTATCCCGGCACGCCGGCCGCCGAGTGGTCCCGGCTCGTGATGGCCGACATGGCGCTCATCAACGGCGTCGAGCTGCTGTTCGCGAACAAGGACGAAGCGCCGCCACGGCTCCAGGCCGCGGCCGATCTCTACGCCGCCATCCTCGCCGGACAGCCCCGGGGGATGCTCGCGGAACGGGCGACGTTCGGCCTGGCGAAGGCCCGCGAGAGCCTCGGCCAGCTCGAGGACGCCCGCCGCGGCTACGCGGCCGTGGCGGAGGAGTTTCCCGACGGGGCGCTCGCCGGGCTGGCCCGGGAGCACGCAGCCGCGCTCGGCCGGGAGGCGACGCGGCGCTGGTATGATTGGTTCGCGGCCCAGAAGGTCGCGCCGCCGGCCGCCGAGACGAAGGCCGACACCGGGGAGAAGCCGGCGGAGCAGCCCCCGCAGTCGCAGGAGTAGCACCTGGATCCCCCGCCCCCCCAGCCGCTGGCATCCGGCGACGAGGCGGCGTTCGTGGTGCAGCCCGAGTCGGCCGGCATGCGGCTCGACGCCTTCCTGGCCCGGATGATCCCCGGGCAGAGCCGGTCGTTCCTGGCCCGGTCGATCGAGCAGGGGGCGGTGCGGCTCGACGGCGTGGCGGCCCGGGCGGCGGCGAGGCTCAAGGCGGGGTCGCTCGTGTGCCTCACGGTGCCGGCACCGCCGCGGGCCGGCCCAGCCGCCGAGGAGATTCCGCTCGACTTCCTCTTCCGCGACGACGTGCTGGCCGCGGTCAACAAGCCGGCGGGCATGGTCGTGCACCCCGCGAAGGGCAACTGGAAGGGCACGCTCGCCGGGGCCCTCAGGTGGCACCTGGAGCGGGAGGGTGGCGGGCTCTCCACCGCGGGCGGCCCGACCCGGCCCGGCATCGTGCACCGCCTCGACCGCGACACGAGCGGCGTGATCGTCGTGGCCCGCACCGAGGAGGCTCATCACCGGCTCGCCAGGCAGTTCGAGCGGCGGACCGTCGGGAAGACCTACCTCGCGCTCACGCAGGGGGAGCCCGACCTCGACCGCGACGAGATCTCGGCCCCGATCGGCATCCATCCCTACCAGCGGGAAAAAATGGCCGTGCGGCGCGACCACCCCACGAGCCGCGAGGCGGTCACGCGCTACGAGGTCGTGGAGCGGCTGGGCGGCGCGGCGCTCGTGCGCGTCACGCCGCAGACCGGCCGCACGCACCAGATCCGCGTGCACCTCGCGCACATCGGCTGCCCGGTGCTGTGCGACGCGCTCTACAGCGGCCGCCCGGTGATCGAGCCGTCGTTCTTCGGCCTGCCCGCCGGCCCGCCGCTGCTCTCGCGGCAGGCGCTGCACGCCGCCAGCCTCGCCATCGACCATCCCGCGACCGGCGTGAGGCTGCTCCTCGCCGCCCCACTGCCGGCCGACCTGGAGACGGCCCTGGAGGCACTCCTCGGGCGCCGCGGCTGACGAAGCCGCGGCACCCCCCCGCGACCGCCGTCGCGCCTCACTTCGGCGCGGCGAGCGTCACCTCGAGCGTCACCTCGGCGCCGTCGCGCCGCACGACGACGGGGATCGTGTCGCCCGCCTTGTGCTTGCGCAGCGCGCTGTCGAAGTCTTCGAGCCCGGTCACGGCGCTGTCGCCGAGCCGCACGATCACGTCGCCCCCCTGCAGCCCGCCGCGGGCGGCCGGCGAGTCCTTGGTGACGCCCGTGATCGCGTAGCCCTGCCCCGGCTTGCCGAAGTCCGGGATGCTGCCGAAGTAGGGGCGGTCGCCGCCCCGGGCGAACATCTTCGAGGCCACCTCGATGTAGGCCGGCCGTTCCGGGGCCGAGGCGAGTTCCTCGACGACGTCGGCCACGAGCCGCGCGATCCGCACCATGCCCGGATAGTTGAGTTTGTCGGCGGTGTCGGTGGGGCGGTGATAGTCGGAGTGGGAGCCGGTGAACAGGTGGAGGACCGGGATCCTGCGGGCATAGAAGCTCGAGTGGTCGCTCGGCCCGAATCCACCCGGCTCCTTCGCGACCTCGAAGGCGTGCGTTGCCGCGAGCCGGTCGACGAGGGCGTCGAGGCCGGTGCCCGTGCCGCCGCCGTGCACGACCAGTTTGTCGCCGTCGAGCCGGCCCACCATGTCGAGGTTCACCATGGCGACGGTGTCGGAGAGCGGCACGGCGGCGTTGGCCGTGTAGTGGGCGCTGCCGAGCAGGCCGCGCTCCTCGCCGGAAAAGGCCGCGAACAGGATCGTGCGCGGGAACGGGCCCTCGGTGGCGAGGATCCGCGCCACCTCGACGAGCAGCGCCGTTCCGCTGGCGTTGTCGTCGGCGCCGTGGTGCACCGCCGTCTCGCCCGGGGCCGCCGAGTTGGGGCCGCCGAAGCCGAGGTGGTCGTAGTGGGCGCCGAGCACGACGGTCTCCCGGCCGGGGCTGCCCGGAAGGACCGCCAGCACGTTCCGCGACTCGGCCTCCTTCCGCTCGATCGCCACGCGGCCACGGATCCGCCAGCCCTCGAGCGCGGCCGTCTGCGGCGCGAGCGTCTCGTCGATCGCCTTCTCGAGCGCGGGCAGGTCGCGGCCGGTCGCCTCGGCGACGAGCGGCGCGACCACCCCGCGGCGGACGTGCAGCACGGGCAGCGCCCGCCGCTCCGAGCCGTCGCCGGCCCGGCTGAAGGCCATCAGGGCGTCGTCGGTGTCGGATGCGTCGTTGCAGAACAGGACCGCCCCCACCTCGTGCTCCGAGGCGTTGGCCACCTTGCGGGAGAGGGCGGCGTGCTCCGACGCCTGGTTGCCGGCGAACACGCTGTGCGGGTCGTCCTTCTGCGGCTCCTGCCGGAGCACGACCACGGCCGCTCCCCGGGCGGCCTGCGGCCCGAGCGGCGCGTAGTCGTCGTACCGCTCCCGGGGCGCGGTGATGCCGTAGCCGGCGAAGACGAGCGGCAGGTCGAAGTCGCCCGACCCGCCCGCGGCCAGCGGCGTGAAGTCCCTGCCCAGCTCGAGTCGACGCACCCGGCGCGTGCCGTCGGCAGTCGGCGGGCCGATGAGATCGACCCGGTTCTCGGCGGCCGGGCCGAGCGTCGCCTCGAGGACCACGGGAAACCGCTGGAACGGCGTCTCGCCCACCACCGCCGTGTCGAGACCGATCTCCGCGAACTGCCGGGCCACCCAGTCGGCCGCCTGCTCGATGCCGGCCGTGCCCGGCCCGCGCCCCTCGCGCTCGGGGGCGGCGAGCCACTCGACGGCCGCCCGGAGCCGTGCCTCCGCGGACGCCTCCGACTCGGCGGCCGGGCTGCACCCGACGCCACACGCCACCGCGAGCGCCACCGCGGCACCCACCCGCCCGACTCCGCACATCACCCGGCTCATCCGCGCACGCGCTCCTTGGACCTCCGCCCCATTCTATCCGCTTCACGGTGGGCGTCCGGTGTGCCAGAATCGGCCGGGGTCGGGCCGTCCGGGCCGCCATGCCGCAGGAACCGCCAGTGCCAACGCTCCTCGTCATCCAGGGTCGCGACCGCGGCAAGCGCTACGACCTCGCCGCGCACGAGGGGGCCGTGGGCATCGGCCGCGAAACGGGCAATGTCGTCCAGCTCGACGACAACGAGGTCTCCCGGCGGCACGCCGAGATCCGGCGCGTCGACGGGAGAGTCGAGGTCGGCGACCTGAAGAGCTCCAACGGCACCTACGTCAACAACCGCCGGGTCGACCGGGCCGAACTGTCGAGCGGCGACCAGATCCAGGTGGGCCGCACGGTGCTCGTCTACTCGAAGGATCACGACGACGAGCAGGTTGTGGGGCAGGTCGACATCGTCGGCGGCGACGGGCGGGCCGATGGGTCGCGCATCGTGCGCACCATGCGGGAGGAGGACGGGGTGGCGGCGGCCCTGCTGTCGGACGACACCCAGAACCGCTGGCTCGCCCGGGCCCGCAGCAACGTGCAGGTGATGTACCGCACGGCGCTGGCCGCCAGCCGGACGCTCGAGATCGACGACCTGCTCGGCCGCATCCTCCAGCTCGTCTTCGAGTGGGTCGAGGCCGACCGCGGCTGCATCATGCTGCTCGATCCCGAAACCCGGCGGCTGCAGACGAAGGCCCGGCGCGACCGCGCCGCGGGCGAGGCCTCGTCGCTGGCGATCAGCAGCACGATCCTCGACTACGTGCTCGAGAGGCGCGAGGGCGTGCTCACGAGCGACGCGCAGGACGACGACCGCTTCGCCTCCGGCCAGAGCGTCGTGCGCACGGGGGTGCGGGAGGCGATCTGCGTGCCGATGCAGGGGCGCTACGGCACCGTGGGCGTCATCTACGTCGACACGACCGTGCCGCTCGGCGAGGCGCTGGAGTCGGGGCGGCGCCGGTTCAGCGACGAGCACCTCAAGCTGATGATCGCCATCGGCCATCAGGCCGCGCTCGCGGTGGAGGACACCACCTACTACTCCGCGATGGTGCAGTCGGAGCGGCTGGCGGCGGTCGGCCAGACGATCGCCACGCTCTCCCATCACATCAAGAACATCCTCCAGGGCATCCGCGGCGGCAGCTACCTCGTGGAGATGGGGCTGGAGAACGAGGACCTGGCCGTGGTGAGGAAGGGCTGGGACATCGTCGCCCGTAACCAAAACAAGATCTCGTCGCTGGTGATGGACATGCTCTCGTTCAGCAAGGACCGCGAGCCCGACACCGTGCCGGCGGACCTCGCGGCGGTCGTGACCGACGTGGTCGAGACGGTGCAGCAGCGGGCGGCCGACGCCGGCGTCGAGATCCGCTGGTCACCCCCGCCGGGGCTGCCCCGGCTGGTGTTCGACCCCGAGGGCATCTCGAGGGCCGTGCTCAACGTCGTCACCAACGCGCTCGACGCCCTGGAAGACCGGCCCGATCCCCGCGTGGAGATCCGGGCGGAGGTGGACGAGGCGGCGCGAGTCGTGCGGGTGGTGGTCTCCGACAACGGCGCGGGCATGGCCCCCGAGACCCTGGGCGGGATCTTCGAATTGTTCGCCTCCACGAAGGGCTCGCGGGGCACCGGACTCGGGCTCACGGTGAGCCGCAAGATCCTGCGCGAGCACGGCGGCGACATCCGGGCGGAGAGCCGGGCCGGCGCGGGGAGCACCTTCACGCTCGAGTTTCCGCTCACGCCGGCCTCCGGCGACGGCCGGCCGGACGCGTCGCCGACGCTCGACGGTCGCGGCCCATGACGACCGTCCCCGCCCCGATCTCGGCCGTGGTCATCGCCCGCGATGCCGGGCGGCACCTCGCCGCCACCCTCGCGAGCGTCTTCTGGTGCGCCGAGCGGCTCGTGCTCGATTCGGGCTCCACCGACGACACCGTGGCGATCGCCCGTGCGGCGGGAGCCCGCGTCGAGCACCAGCCGTTTCTCGGCTACGGCCCCCAGAAGCGCCGGGGCGTCGCGCTGGCCACCCACGACTGGATCCTCTCGCTCGACGCCGACGAGGCGCTCGACGCGCGGGCGGCGGAGGCGATCCGATCCCTCGACCTCGCCGACCCGGCGGCCTGCTATGCGCTGCGCCGGCGCACGTTCATCGGCCGCCGCGAGGTGCTCCACGGGCCGTGGGGCGGGGAGCGGGTGCTGCGGCTCTTCCACCGCGACCGTGCCGACTTCTCGGCGCTGCCCGTCCACGAGCAGGTGGTGGCGGCGTCGGCGCCGCGGCTCCTGCCGGGTTCGATCCTGCACCACAGTTTCACCGATCCGGCCGACGTGCTGGCCAGGTCGGTAGGCTACGCGCGGCTGAAGGCCGGCATCATGCGGGGCAAGGGGCAGCGGGTCAGCGGCTGGACGCTTCCCTGGCGGGGCGCCGCCACCTTCGCCAAGAGCTACCTCCTGCAGGGCGGCTGGCGCGACGGCACGGCAGGCTTCGTGATCGCGCTGGCGCGGGTCGTCGACTCCACGCTCCCGCGATCGCTGCTCCTGCTCGAGGAGCAGGCGGAGCGGCACACGGCCGCGGGCGCGGCGGAGATCGCGCCGCCGCCCGGCTGAACAACCGCGGCGTTGCGTCCGCCCGATCCCGCCCGGCGGCAGGCCGTTTCACCCGTGTTTTTGGCCTTGAGCCGCCGCACGGGGGCTGGCATCATCCCGCCCCGTCGTGGAATTCCCGCGGCCGGGATTGAGTCCATCAAGCAAGGAGAGCTTTCCGTGAAGTCGCAACTGGCAGCCGTTGTGTGCGTGGCGGCGCTGGCCGCCGTCGAATCGTCCGCGTTCGGCCAGATGCCGGCGCCCCCGCAGGCGTCCGCGGCCGCCGGTCCCGCGGCGCACGTGGCCGTGATCGACGTGGGCTACATCTTCAAGAACCACAACCGCTTCAAGGCGGCGATGGACAAGATGAAGGACGAGGTCATGGCGGCCGAAAACGGCCTCAAGGCCGAGCGCGACCGGATCGGCGGGCTGATGGAGCAGATCAAGGGTTTCAACGTCGGCACGCCCGAATACAAGAAGCTCGAGGCCGAGATCGCCAAGGCCCAGGGCGACTTCAACGTCAACGCCCAGCTCCAGAAGAAGGACTTCATGGACCGCGAGGCGAAGGTCTACCTGCAGGTCTACACGGAGGTCGAGAAGGCGGTCGAGCAGTTCGCCCGCGAGCATCGCATCGCCGTGGTGCTGCGGTTCGACGGCGAGCCCGTCGACGGCAGCGACCGCAACCAGATCCTGCGCGGCATCACCAAGCCGATCGTGTACCTCGAGCCCGGCATCGACATCACGCCCGACGTCCTCAAGATGCTCAACGGCCCCGCGGTGGCGGCCCAGCCGGGTCAGCCGCGTCGCTGACATGATGCACGACCCGCGTCCCCGGCCGCAGCAGACGGTTCGCCGCCCCGTGACGGTGGCGGGCCGCGGCTACTGGAGCGGCCGGGAGAACCGTGTCGAGGTCCGCCCCGCGCCGGCCGGGACGGGAATCGTGTTCGTGGTCGGCGGCCGTGGCGGGGCGGCACGGATTCCGGCCCTGCTCGCCGCCCGCGTCGACGCGGTGGCCCGCACGAACCTCGAGGCGCAGGGCGGGCGCGTGGAGATGGTCGAGCACCTGCTGAGCGCGCTTGCGGCCCTCGGCGTCGACTGCTGCGAGGTGGCGGTGACGGCCGGTGAGCTGCCGCGGCTCGACGGCTCGGCCCGGGAATTCGTCGACGCCATCGACGCGGCCGGCCTCGAGCAGCTCGGCGAGCCGGTCGATCCGCTCGTCGCCCGCGGACGGCTGCGGGTGGGCGACGCCGACGCCTGGATCGAGGCGTTGCCCCCGCGGTTCGCGGGGCTCTCGGTCGACTACGTGCTCGACTACGGTGCCGGCCCGATCGGACGGCAGGAGTTTTCCATCGAGGTGACGCCCGGCTCGTACCGCCGCGAGCTGGCCTCCGCCCGCACGTTCATCACGCTCGACGAGGCGGCCCGGCTGCGTGCGGCCGGGCTCGGCCTCGACGTCTCGCTCCGCGATCTCGTGGTGTTCGGGGTCGACGGCCCCGTCGACAACGTGCTGCGCTGGCCGGACGAGTGCGTGCGGCACAAGGTGCTCGACCTCGTCGGCGACCTCGCGCTCGCCGGGCGGCCGGTGCACGCCCACGTGCGGGCCTACCGCAGCGGCCACCGGCTGAACGCGGAACTGGCCGGCAGACTCCTGGCGGCGTGCGGGCGGGGCGAGCGCGTGCCGGCCTGACGGCGGGCGGTGGAAAGGAGCGAGGCGTGGGCGGAGCGTGCGAACCATCCGGGTGGCCCGCGGAGCCGTGCGCGGCTGCGGTCGGGCCGCCGGTCGTGGCCTCCACGGCACTCGTCGACCCCGGCGCCGTGCTCGGGCCCGGCGTGCGGGTCGGCCCCGGCTGCGTCGTCTCCGCCGGGGCCGTGATCGGGCCGGGCACCGTGCTCGAAAACCACGTGACGATCATGGGCGACGTGCGGATCGGCGCCCGGAACCGCATCTTCCCCAACTGCGTGATCGGGGCCGAGCCGCAGGACGTGAGCTACCGCGGCGGTGCGACCCGCGTCGTGATCGGCGACGGCAACCTGATCCGCGAGGGCGTCACGATCAACCGCGCATCGGAGAAGGAGGAGGGGGAGACGACGCTGGGCGACGGCAATTTCCTGATGGCCTGCTGCCACGTGGCGCACGACTGCAGGATCGGAGACCACGTGACCATCGCCAACGGCGCGCTGCTCGGCGGCCACGTGCGGGTGCAGTCGCATGCGTCGCTCTCGGGGGCGGTGGCGGTGCACCACTGGGCCACGATCGGGGGCTGGTCGTTCGTGGCGGGGCTGTCGCGGGTGCTGCACGACGTCCCGCCGTTCATGCTCTGCGAGGGGATGCCGGCCCGGCCGCGGTGCGTCAACGTGGTGGGGATGCGGCGCGGCGGCTTCGACGCCGCGGCCGTGACCGCGATCACGGAGGCCCACCGGCTCGTCCACCGGGCCAAGGTGGGGCTGGCCTCCGCCCGGGAGATCCTCGGCTCGCAGGAGATGCTCCTGCCGCCCGTGGTGGAACTGCTCGACTTTCTCGCGCATCAACACGAGGGCCGGCACGGCCGGGCCCGCGAACGACGGAGGGCCGCATGACGAGGCTGAAGGTGGCGGTGGTGGGCTGCGGGCACCTGGGCACGATTCACGCGCGGCTGCTCGCGGCGCGTGACGACGTCGATCTCGTGGCCGTCGTCGATCCGGCGGCCGACGCGGCGCGGCGGGTGGCCGGGGAACACGGCTGCGCCGCGTGCTGCGACCCCGCCGACCTCGTGGGCCGCGTCGACGCGGCGGTCGTGGCGGCACCCACTGGTCTGCACGCCCGGGTGGCGCTGCCCTTGCTCGAGGCGGGCGTCGACCTGCTCGTCGAGAAGCCGATCGCCGCGACCGTGGAGGACGCCCGGGCGATCGTGACGTCGGCCCGTCGGCACGGCCGCATCGTCGCGGTGGGGCACGTCGAGCGGTTCAATCCGGCCTGGCGGCTGGCCGTCGGGCGGATCGGCCGGCCGACGTTCATCGAGTCGCATCGGCAGTCGCCCTTCACGTTCCGGTCGATGGACGTCGGTGCGGTCCACGACATCATGATCCACGACATCGACCTCGTGCTCTCCCTCGAACCGGGCCGGCTCGAGCACGTCGAGGCCCACGGCATCGTCGCCACCGGCGGCCACGAGGACGCCGTCAAGGCGCGGCTGGTATTCGCGTCGGGTCTGGTGGCCGACCTGACCGCCTCCCGCATCAGCCCCGCCCTGCGGCGCACCGTGTCGCTCTGGTCGGCGACGGCGCTGGCGACAGTCGACTTCAACGCCAAGACGGTCGAGGTGCTCGCCCCGTCGCAGGGCGTGCGCGACGGCACGTTCGTGGCGACGGCGGTGCCGGCCGTCGCCCGGCCCGCCCTCAAGGAGGCGTTCTTCCGCGACGTGCTGCCGATCGAGACGCTCGCCGTGCCCGAGGCCAACGCGATCGCCTGCGAGCACGACGATTTCCTGGCGGCGATCCGCACCGGTCGGGCTCCGCTCGTGCCGGCCTCCGCGGGGGCCGCGGCGCTCGAGATCGCCAACCGTGTCATCGACAGCCTCTCCTGCACCCGGTTCGGCGGCGGGCACGAGCCGCCCGTCTCGATCCCCCACCCCGCAGCCTCCCCGCGACCGCTGCCCCCGCTGCCACGCCGCAAGACGGGCTAGGTTGCCGGGTCTCGTGGCTCCGGGAATCTCGAATTGACCCCCAATCGGAGCCGGCGGCACGCTGCTCCATCGCCGAGGGCGATCGCTCGTCCCTTCTCAGCTGTGATGGTGCGCTCGGTGTAAGCCGCGGATCTGCCCATCGGCTCTTCCGCATCGCACCGACCGACTCCGCCGAAACTGCTTTGCGCCTGCGAGACAGGAGCTTCGGGCCACCCGATCCCCCTCGCCGGACGTTCGCTGCGCCCTCCGGGCTGCGCTCACTCCTAGCGACTGGCGCTGCGCCATCCATGGCTTCGCTGGTCGCTAAAGCCGGCTCGGGGGACACGGGTGGCCCGAAGCCGGCGCGTGCCCTTCAAACCGCACGTCCGGCGAGACGGTACGGGGCGACCCCGAGCCGGGCCCACCCTGACGCCGCCGCTGCAATCGGTCGGAGTTGGCGGCCCTTGCCTGCCGATCAAGAGCCGTGTGGGGGGGCGAAGCATGAGGGCGGTCGTCGCGGCGGTGTGGCTGGTGGCGGTCGTGGGGCGGGCGGACGATCCGTCGCTGCACGACTTCGACGGGGTGGCGTCGGTCGCGGCGGCGCTGCGCGCGAGCGACCTCGAGGCGGCGGACGACGGTGCGGCGTTCGGCGTCGTCGTCAAGGGCCCGACCACGCCGGAGCAGGCGAAGCAGCCCGTGGCGGCCGAGGTTCGTCGCCGCATCGAGTGCATCGACGTGCTGGCGGGGTTTCGGGCGGATCGCCCCGTGATCAGCGACGCTCCCGCGAAACTGGTGGGAGGCGTGGGCATGGCCTCGGAGCATCCCGGCGGCCGCGAGGCGCTCGAGGTGCGGACGCTCGTGGGGCAGCGGGAGCAGTGGGGGCGGATCGGCCTCGAGGTCGGCCCGCGGATCGAGCGGCGCCTGCCCGGAGGCATCACGCTGTTCCTCGACGGCAAGGCGGAGGCCGTGTCGACGCCGGGGCAGGCGATCGGGGCCCAGCCGCTGCCCGGCCAGCCGGCCGACGGCCTCATCGGCCTCACCGGCCGCACGGGCTTCACGCGCTGACGATCAGGCCAGGTCGCGGTTCTGGAACAGCACCAGGGCCACGAGCAGCGCCACGGCGGAGTAGAGGCCCGCGTAGAGGGCGGCCCAGCCGAGGTACGTCCACGGGACGGGCACGCCGCCCACCACGGCCGCCTCGATCGTGAAGTGTTCGAGCACCGGCAGGAGCGTGGCGAACAACTGGCCGACGAACCGTACGATCGCGAACTTCCCGACGCTCGACTGCACGATCAGCGGCACGAGATGGCCGAGCGCGTAGACGGTGAAGCAGACGATCAGGTTGGGGATCATGCCCAGCCGCGTGGACACCGCCAGGCTCACGGCGGCGAGCAGGATCGTCTCCAGCAGCGAGAGCGCGAGGCCCGGCACCACGGTGATCATCTCGTCGGCGCAGTCCCGCCAGACCGGGTCGAGCTTCGACGATTCGCGGGCGTCGTACACCACCTTGAGGCTGGTGGTGGCCATGAGCACGCTGCCCAGGATCAGGAACACCAGCAGGGCGACGAGTACGAGGCCGGCGAACTTGCCGAGCACGAATTGGGGGCGTGTGAGCGGCTTCGACAGCACGGTGAGCGCCGTGCGCCCCTCGATCTCGTCGGCCACCGCGATGCTGGCCGTCCAGACGACGACGAGCAGCGCCAGCACCTTGATGAGCGTGAGGCCGCTGTCCTTGAGCATCTTCACGTCCTCGCCGAACGTGTTGTAGGGAATGACGATGAACAGCACGAGCAGCACGGCGCCCACGACGAGCGCGACCGTGAACACCGGCTGGCCGATCGCCTCCTTGGTGGTGGCGGACGCCACCGCGGCGACGCGCCGCGGGCCGAGCCGGAAGGCGGCGTAGAGCCCGGCGATGGCGACGAGCACGATCGCCGTCCACGGGAGGATCGCCGACTGCGGATGCTCGGGCTCGAGCGCGCCCCGGATGCGGAGCGTCACCGGCTCGGCGCCGGGATTCGTGGCCTCGAGCGTGGGCCGCTGGCCGAGGAACGGGCTCGTCGCGCCCTCGCTCCGCTTCCATGTCCAGGGGACCGCCGCCGCGAGGTCGACGTCGGGCACCTTCGCCATCGCGAAGCCCTCGATCGGCTGCTGCGTGCGGACGGTGAGCGGCCCCGAGCTCTCGAGCGAGAGGAGCGTGAGCTCCTGCGGCCGCAGGTCGAGTTCGATCGGCTCGAGCGTGGCGTCGGGCGCGATCGTCACGGAGCGGTCGAACGCGTCGGCCGACGCCATCCGGGCCAGCGACCGTCCGACCTGGCCGAGCGGCACGAGCGGCGCGCAGGCGACGGCGACGAGCGCGAGGGCGACGAGCAGCCAGCCGAGCGGCCCCGCGAAGCCGTCGCGGAGGCTGGCCCGGGCCTCGGCCGCGGCCCGCGGCTGCACGACGCGGAGCAGCCCCCAGGCGGCGAGTACGACCGCCAGCGCGACGGCGGCCCCCGCTCCCACGAGCCAGATCGAGGGCACGGCGATCAGCCAGCGGTTGGCGAACAGCGGAACCATGGCGGGTATTCTGCGCACCCGGGGGGATCAAAGGAAGTGGCCGGGGGAAGTGGCCGGATGCGGCCCGGCCAGAACCGTGGCGGCGGGGCCGTGGAGCGGCCAGCGGTCGAGCACCCGATGCACGTCGTCGAGACCGATCCCCTCGACGATCGCCAGGTCGTCGGCCACCGAGCGGTAGCGGTCGCCGTGGGCCCACTCCAGGCCGACGCCGAACAGCCGCCGCCGCGGTCGCTCCCCTGCCAGCACGACCCGGCCGGCGAGCTTGTTGCGGGCCTGCTCGAGTTCGGCCGCCGCGACGCCCCCGCGGGCCACCCCCGAGTAGAGGTCGGCGATCCGGGCCAGGAGCCCCTCGACGTCGGCGGCGTCGCAGGAGAGCTGCGTGGCGAACAGCCCGGCGTCGAGGAAGTCGTGATGGTGCAGCGAGGCGTGTTCCGCCGCGCCGGAGTCGACCAGCGCCCAGTAGAGCCGGCTGCCCGAGTCGTCGCCGAGGATCATGGCCAGGAGCTTGGCGGGAAAGCGGTCGTCTTCGGTGCCGTCGGGGCCGGCGGTCATCCGCACCGCGTATTCGAGCGTCGCGGACGGCCTCGTGATGGTGGCCACGCTCGAGCGGCCGTCGGGGGGGCGAGGGAGCGGCGCTCCCGTCCGCGGTGGGTTCTCCCGGGGCTCCCAGTCGCCGCACTGCCGCCGCGCCGCCTCCACGAGCCCCGCGAAGTCGACCGCGCCGGTGGCCGCGAGCACGATGTTGCCCGGCGCGTAGCGGCGGTCGTGGTAATCGCGCATCGCGTCGACGTCGAGCGCCGTGATCGAATCGATCGTGCCGAGCACGCTGCGGGCGAGCGGGTGGCCGGCGAAGAAGGCGGCGCGGCAGCGGTCGTCGGCGCCGAAGGGAGGCTGGTCGTCGTACATCCTGATCTCCTCCAGGATGACGAGCTTCTCGGTGTCGAAATCCTCGGTCCGCAGCGCCGGCCGCATCATCCGGGCGAGGAGCGACACCGCCTCCTGCTGCTGCTCCGGAAGCACGGCGGCGTGGTAGACCGTGTCCTCCTCGCTCGTGAACGCGTTGGCCGCCGCGCCCATCCAATCGAAGCGGCGGTTGATCTCGTCGCCGGAAAGGTCGGCCGTGCCCTTGAACACCATGTGCTCGAGGAAGTGGCTCGCGCCCCACAGGGCGTCGGTCTCGTCGCGCGACCCCGTCTTCACGAAGAAGCCGACGCTCGTGGAGACCGCGCCGTCGGTGACCTCGGCGATCACGTCGAGGCCGTTGTCGAGCCGCTCATGCCGAAAGCGCATGCGGCACCTCCAGGGGCTCCCGGCCGAGCGACACGACCGACAGGTCGCGTACGGGGTTGGCGGCCAGCCAGGCCTCGATCGAGCCGACGGTGAGCCGGTCGTAACGGTCGAGTTCCTCGGCGAGGGTGCGCACGCCGCCGAGGTGATACCACTGCCTGGCGAGCGCGCCGGCCCGGGCGGCGCTCGACTCCTGCTGCATCACCAGGCCGCTCTTGGCCCGGGCCTTGACGCGGTCGAGTTCCTCGGCCGTGATCGTGCCGGGGAGCCGCCCGATCTCGGCCAGGATCACGTCGAGCGTCTCCTGGGCCCGCGCCGCGGTCGTGCCGGCGTGGCAGACTGCGGCGGCGTGGTCGCGGAGCGTCTGGTAGCCGGCCGAAACGCTGTAGCACAGGCCGCGCCGCTCGCGCACCTCGGTGAACAGCCGCGCGCTCGTGCCGCCGCCGAGGATCGCCAGCCCGGCCGTCGCCTCGTACGACTCGTCGCTGCGGTAGGGGGGGGCCGACCACGCCAGCGCCATGTGCGTCTGCTGTGAGTCGTGCGGCACGTGCCGCACCCGCGGGCCGCGGGTCCCGGGGCGGACCGGCGGGGGGGCGCCCGGCTCCCAGTCGCCGAACAGCGCGGCGACGCGGTGCACGAAGTCGTCCCAGTCGATCCGGCCGGCGATGGCGATGATCGCGCCGCCCGGCCGCACGTGCGCGGCCACGAACGACCGGACGGCTTGGAGGTCGAGCGGCTCGACCTCGGCCGAGATGCCCTCGCTGGGCATGCCCCACGGAGACGGATAGTGCAGCTGCCGCAGCGCGGAGAGCGTGCGGTGGGCGGGATCGTCCTCGGTGCCGGCGAGGTTCTGCAGGACCATCTGCCGGGCGTTCTCGAGCTCGTCGGCCGCCAGCCGCGGACGGCGCAGGATGTCGGCGTAGATCGGCAGCGCCTCGGGCAGCTGCCGGGCCACCATCGCGCCCGCGAAGCTGACGTGGCTCGCGGACACGCTCTGCGACCACTGCACACCCGCCCCCTCGAGCGCCTCCACGATCTCCCGGCTCGAACGGCGGCCGGCGCCGCGGAGCATCATCTCGCCCGAGAGCGTCGCCAGCCCGCAGCGGCCGGGGCCGTCGTGCACGGCTCCGGCCGGGGCGTGGAACGCGACCGCCACCGATTCCAGCCCCGGCAGCGACTCGCCCAGAAGCACGACGCCGTTGTCGAGCGTGGCGGAGAGCAGGGTCTGCTTCACAGGCAGGCGGCTTCGGCGACGAGGTGCGTGTCCGCCGGCGTGAGCGATCCGTCGCGCTGGCCCGTGCCACCGGCCTCGTCGACGACCTTGTAGACCGTCTTCAGCCTGCGGAAGCCGAGCCGTTGGTAGAGCCTCACGGCCCGTGAGTTGCCGGCGGTGACCTCGAGGCAGGCCCGCCGCAGGCCGTGGCCGCGAAAGCCGCCGAGGGCCTGCTCGACGAGGCAGGTGCCCAGCCCCCGCCCACGGTGACCGGGCACGACGCCGACGTTCTGGATCGAGCCCAGCCCGAGCCGGTCGACGACGCCCTGGATCGTGCCGCACCACTCGAGGTCGCCGGCCGCGTCGTTCGCGACGACGAGCCACGTGGCCGCGGGGAGAAATCCCGGCTTGCCGCGGATCTCGCGCATCAGCCGCCGGCAGCCCTCCACGTCGCCGAGGCAGGGAAAGACCGTGGCGTCGATCTCGGCGCGAAACGAGCGGAACTTCGTGCGGGCGTGGACGTCGAGCAGGGCCTCGTTCCAGGGCACGAACCGGTAGCCCCGGGGCAGGGGCCGCGTGGGACGCCACGCGGCCAGGTCGACACCCATCCGAAACCGCTTGAAGTAGGTCGAAGGCACGGGTGGTCCGCCGGCGTTGCGTCTCGGGCGAGACAGTTGAGAGCGTACGGTCGCCCTGCACGGCGGTCAACGCGCCGGCAGATCCCGCGTTGCCGGGATGGGGCCGGGACGATAGCATTTTTGAAGGATCAAAAAATGATTTTTGAAACCTCGAAACGCGTTCCCCAAACGGCCCCGTGGCCCCGGTGGCGACGCACGTGGCTCGGCGCAGTGGTCGCGGGGCTCGCCGTGTTGACCGGCCCGTGGGCCGCGGCCGCCGAACGGCCGCGGGTGGTCGCCACGACGACCGTGGTGGCCGACCTCGTCCGGCAGGTCGCCGGCGACCGCGTCGCCGTCGATCCGCTGATGGGCCCCGGGATCGATCCGCACGGCTACAAGGCGACGCCGCGCGACGCCGACCGGCTGGCGCGGGCCGACCTCGTCGTGGCCTCCGGCCTGCGCCTCGAGGGCAAACTGGGCGAGCTGCTCGGCAGGCTCGGCACGCGCGGCCGCGTGCTGGCGGTGGCCGAGACACTGCCGACCGACCGGCTGATCGAGGTGGCGCCCGGACTCTACGACCCGCACGTGTGGTTCGACGCCCGGCTGTGGAGCCTCTGCCCGCCGGCCGTGGCCGAAGCCCTCGGGGCGATCGACCCCGCCGCCGCGGTGGCGCATCGCACCCGGGCCGCCGCGCTCGTCGAGCGACTCGAGCGGCTCGACGACGAGGTCCGCGGCCGGCTCGCCTCGATTCCCGCCGAGCGCCGGGTGCTCGTGACGGCGCACGATGCGTTCCGCTACTTCGGCCGCGCCTACGGGATCGAGGTGGTGGGCGTGCAGGGCACGAGCACCGAGAGCGAGGCGGGGCTGGCCGACATCAACCGGCTCGTCGACCTGATCGTGGCGCGCGGGCTTCCGGCGGTGTTCGTGGAGACGAGCGTCGCGGATCGCAACGTGCAGGCGCTGCAGGAGGGTGCCCGGGCCCGCGGCCAGCCGGTGGCGCTCGGCGGCCGGCTGCATTCCGATTCGCTCGGGGGGCCCGGCAGCGGAGCCGAGACGCTCGAGGAGGCGCTGCGGTCGAACGTGGAGACGATTTTCGCGGGCCTGACGGGAGGCCGGTAGTGTCCGCCGCCGCACCCGCGCTCGAGTTGCACGACGTCACGGTCGCCTACGGCCGCCGCCCGGTGCTGTGGAACGTCGATCTCAGCGTGGACGCGCCCGGGCTGTTCGGGATCATCGGGCCCAATGGCGCCGGCAAGAGCACGCTCCTGAAGGCCGCGCTCGGGCTCGTGCCGCTGGCGGGCGGGACGGTGCGGTTCTTCGGCCGGCCGCTCGCCGAGGTGCGCGGCCGGATCGGCTACGTGCCGCAGCGGGAGACGGTCGACTGGGACTTTCCCGTCAGCGTGCTCGACGTGGTGCTGATGGGCACGTATGGGGGGCTGGGCTGGTTTCGCCGCCCCGGCGCGGCGCAGCGCGAGGCGGCCCGGGCGGCGCTCGACCGCGTGGGCCTCGCCGACCTGGCCGGCCGCCAGATCGGACGGCTCTCCGGCGGCCAGCAGCAGCGGGTGTTTCTGGCGCGGGCCCTCGTGCAGGCCGCCGATCTCTACCTGCTCGACGAGCCGCTGGCCGGCGTCGACGCCCGCTCCCAGGACCGCATCTTCCGCGTGCTCGACGAGTTGCGATCCGAGGGGCGGCTCGTGGTCGTGGTGCACCACGACCTGCGGACCGCGGCGGAGTGGTTCGACGGCGTGGCCCTCGTCGACATGCGGCTGGTGGCGGCCGGGCCGGTGGCCGCGGTGCTCACGCCCGAGAACCTGCACCGCACCTACGCCGGCCACCTCGACGTGCTCGACGAGCTCGGCCGCGCGGTCGAGCGCGGAGGGCGCACTTCATGAGCCAGCCGGCCGGCATTCCCTACAACACGCTGGTGGTGGCCGCGGCCGTGGCGGCGGTGGGGTTCGCCGCGGGCGTGATCGGCAGTTTCGGGGTGCTCCGGCGGCGGGCGCTCGTGAGCGACGCCGCCGCGCACGCCACGCTCGCCGGCGTCGTGGCCGCGTTTCTCGCCACGGGGCGGCGCGACCTGCCCACGCTCCTCGCCGGCGCGTTCGCGGCGGCGGTCCTGGCCCTCGGCGGCCTCGTCGTCATCCGCCGTTTCACCCGCACCCGCGACGACGCCGCCACGGCGATCGTCCTCGGCGTGTCGTTCGGGCTGGGGATCGCGCTGCTGGCGGGGATCTCCGCCCGGGGCATCCCCGGCGCCGGCGGGCTCGAGCACTTCCTGCTGGGGCACACCGCGGCGCTCACGGCGGGCGACGCCACGGCGCTCGCCGCCGCGGCGGCGCTGGCCGTGCTCATCGTGTGGCTCGGGCTCAAGGAGGCCACGCTCGTGGCCTTCGATCCCGCCTTCGCCGCGGCCACGGGCTGGCCCGTGGCCCTCATCGACTACGCCCTCGTCACGCTCATGGCCGCGATGGTGGTGGTGGGATTGCCGGCGGCCGGCGCGGTGCTCGTGACGGCGCTCGTGGTGATCCCGCCGGTCACGGCGCGGCTCTGGACCGAGCGGGTGGCGACGATGGTTCCGCTCGCCGGCGCGATCGGCCTCGTCGCGGCGGTGGGGGGCGTGGCGACGAGCAACGCCGTGCCGCGGCTGCCCACCGGCCCGACGATCGTGCTCGTGGCCGCGGGCGTGTTTTCCCTGTCGTTCTTCGTGGCGCCGCGGCGGGGCTGGTTCGCCCGGCGCCGGGCAGCGGTCGACGCGGCCCGGGCGCTGGCCGAGCGGCTCCGGGCCGCCGCGGCTGGCGAGCAGACGGCTCCCGATCCACGGGGAGCGTGAGGACCGCAGCATGAACCTCGTGCCGGGCTCGGAAGGAGGGTTCGCGGCGCTGCACGCGTGGGCGATCGCCACCGCGGCGGTCGTCGCCGCGGGCTGCGCCCTCGTGGGCACGCTGCTCGTCGTGCGGCGGATGAGCCTGCTCGGCGACGCGATCAGCCACGCAGTGCTGCCCGGGATCGTCTTGGCCGTGCTCGCGGGCGGGCGGCCGGGCGGATTCGCCGTGCTCGGGGGCGCGGTCGTGGCCGCGGTCGTGACGGTGCTCCTCGTGCAGGCCCTGCGGTCCGAGGGGGGCGTGGCCGAGGATGCCGGCACCGGCGTCGTGTTCACCACGCTGTTCGCCGTCGGGGTCGTGCTGGCGAGCGCCCTGGCGCGGCGGATCGACCTCGACCCGTCGTGCGTGCTCTACGGCGTCCTCGAGTTCGTGCCGTTCGATACGGTCGCCGTCGCCGGCCTCGAGGTGCCGCGGGCGTTCCTCACGGGCGTCGTCGTGCTGGGGCTCGTCGGCGCGGGGCTCGCGGCCACGTGGAAGGACCAGGTGTTCGCCGCGTTCGACGCCGAAGCCGCGCGGGCCGTGGGGGTGCCCGTGGCGGCCGTGACCACGGGCCTGCTCGCGGCGACTGCGCTCGTGACCGTGGCGAGCTTCGAGGCCGTGGGGGCGATTCTCGTGGTCGCGATGCTCGTCGTGCCTGCGGCGGCCGCGGAACTGCTCGTGCGCCGCCTCGCGTGGATGGCCGTCGTGGCCGTGGTGCTCGGCGTGGCCGCGGCCTGCCTGGGCTACATGGCCGCGTATCGACTCGACACGAGCGCCGCAGGGATGATCGCCGTCGTGCTCGGCCTCGAGTACGCGGTCGCGGCGATCGTCGCCCCCGAGGACGGCGTGCTCGCCCGCGGCGCGGCGCGGGCGCGGCTCGCGTGGCGCGTCCGCTGCGAAGACCTGCTCGCGCGGTTGTGGCGGGCCGACGAGGCCCGCGCCGGGCCGCCGGCCGCGACCGGCCCGGGGGACTGGGCTGCGGCGGCGTGGCTGAGGGTGAGCGGCCGGATCGTCCGCGACGGCGACCGCTGGGGGCTGACCGCGCCGGGCCGCGCGGAGGCCGAGACGGTGGTGCGGTCGCACCGCCTCTGGGAGGCCTGGCTCGGCCGCCACGTGGAACTGCCGCTCGACCACCTGCATCCGCCCGCCGAGTGGATCGAGCACCATCTCGGGGCCGACGTCAGGCGCCGGATCGAGGCGGAGGTGGGCGGCGAGGAGAGCGACCCGCACGGCCGCGCGATCCCGCGCGAGCGGGGCCGGCCAAACGCCTGAGCAGCGCGAGGTTCGTCCGGTCCTGGGCCGGCGTCATCACGCCCTGTGCATTCTCCTTGGGCGTTTCGAGAAACAGCGGGATGCCGCGGAGCAGCGGGTGGTTCAGGATCAGCCGGAAGGCCTCCCGGCCGATCTTTCCGCGGCCGATCGCCTCGTGGCGATCGACCCGCGATCCGCGATCCTTCTTCGAGTCGTTGGCATGGATCGCGACGAGCCGCCCGAGACCGACGAGGTCGTCGAACTCGCGCAGCGTCGCGTCGAGCGCGGCGCGGGGCGCGAGGGCGTAGCCGGCCGCGAACACGTGGCAGGTGTCGAGGCACACGCCGACACGGGGCGCGAGCCCCGGGACGGTATCGATCCGCGCGAGCAGCGCTCCGATCTCCGCGAACGTGGCCCCGAGGCACGAGCCCTGGCCGGCGGTCGTCTCGATGAGGATGCCCGCCGCGAGCCCGCTGGTGGCCGTGAGCGCGGCGGCGATACCGTCGGCGGCCCGGGCCACGGCCACCTCGGCCGGCTGCTCCCCGACGGCGCCCGGATGAGCCACGACCCACGGGATGCCGAGGGCTTCGGCCCGCTCGAGTTCGGTGACCAGGCCTGCGATCGATTTGTCGCGGAGTGTCCGGTCGGCCGCGGCGGGATTGATGAGATACGAGTCGTGGGCGATCACGAGCCGCAGGCGGGCCGCCCGCACCGCCATGCGGAAGGCCCGGGCTTCGTCGGAGTCGAGCGGCGAGACATCCCAGCGGTTGATGTTGCGGGTGAAGACCTGCAGGCAGTCGCAGCCGGTTTCCACGGCCCGTTCGACCGCCTTTTCGAAGCCCCCGGCGATCGATTGATGGGCACCGATCACGGGATGGGGCCGCGTCCCGGACGCGATCTTCCGCGGTCGGGCAGATCGTCTGTCGCCCGGTTTTTTGGGCATCGAGGCCCTCCGCTTTTTGACGGCTTGGCTGGCGATCGTACACTTCAAGCGATTGGTTCTGCCGCCCGGGAGCGCCGCCATGGGCACCGCGTTGTACCTGATCTCCACGTTCGCCGTCGCCGCAGTCGCCGGCATGGCCACCGCGATCGCCCTTCGGCCGATCCGCGTCGCCAGGCAGGCGGAGCGTCTGGCCCGCGCCCAGCGGGACTTCCACCGGCAACGCGAGCAGCTCGAGGCGAAGTTCATCGAGAAGGCGAGCGCCAGCGGCAAGCCTCGCGGCCTGCGCTGGACCGACGTGGCCTTCGACGACGACGTGGTCTACGCCCGCGACCGCAAGTCGCGCGGCCTCAAGGCGCTCGTCGCGATCGAGGTCAGCTTCGAGGCGGTGGAAGGGGGCGGCATGGAGGAGGTGGAGGCCGTCTCGAACGTCCGCGCCGCGACGGCCGAATTTCTCCACGACGGGGGCCGCTGGAGGACCGACGGCCGCGTCTACTTCAACCTCGCCCCGACGGCGACGGTGAAGTACCTCGCCTCCGACCTGGAACTCGTCGCCGAAGAGCACGCCGTCCGGGCGTGACGTATGGTCCCGCACGGCTCGGGGCAGCCCCGTATTCACGAAACCCTCGCCATCCTGGCCTCGGGTTTCTTGGCGAACCTCCGTTCGCTCTTGAGAGCCGGGCCTCCAGCCCGGCAGTCCCACAGTTGAGGAGGCTTCGGGCCACGCAGTGCCCCGGCCGCCGGCTTTAGTCGTAGCGACAGGCCTCCAGGCCTGTCGGATGGACAGAGATGGAGCTCTGTCCCCACGTGCAGTGAACGTCCGGCGAGAGGGATCGGGTGGCCCGAAGCCGGCGCATCCCTTGATGTGAGTACCCGGCGAAACAGCTCCGGGTCAGCAACGGATCGCCTTTCTCGGCCGGCAGAATTTGCCGGGCCTGCGCATCCTCGCGGCAAGTTCGGCAAGGGCGGACGTGGTTTCCGTGGGGCGCGTCGCCCGAGTTGGCTCCAGGGGGTTTGCGTCCCGATACGTGGAGCAGGAAGGCGCGCGCATGAGGACCGTGAGAGCGTTCGGCATCGGGGCGCTGGGCGGCGTGATCGTCGCCGGGCTGTGCGCCGCTGCGCTGGCGGCGCCGGCCGGGGGGGGGCTCGCTGCGCGCGAGCAACCCGATCCGGTCGTGGCCGCGCAGGGCTACCTGAAGCAGGCACGCGACTGGGGCACGGCCGCGGCGAAACTCGCGGAGAACCATGATCCCCACGCCGTCGACGCGTTTTACGCGGCGACGGAGGCGGCGTGGAACGCGGTGTGGACGTGCCCGGGGTCGGCGGAGATCGTCTGCGAGGCGTCCGAACTCTACGTCGCAGCGCTCGAGGGCTTGCTCGTCACCGCCTGCCATCACGGGCGCTTCACGAACGAAGGCCTCGCGCTGGGGCCCCGGTGGAAGACCGTCGTGGTGCCGATCGAGACGCGGGCGCTCCCCGTCGACGCGTCGCTCATCGAGAAGATCGTCGCGGTGCCCCCACCCGCGGACGCGCGGATCAGGCGGCATCACTGTCGCGAGGGGTTCGGGCTGCCGGTCGTCGTGCGGGTCAAGCGGGCTCCTCCCGGGACCGTCGCGGGAGCGTTCGCCCCCGACCGTCAGTCGCTGGCGGCCACGGCCGTGCTGCGGTTCCGGATGCCCGGCGACGAAACGTTTCTGCAGACGTTCGCCGGCCCGCTCGCCCGCGACCACGCGGCCGCGGTGCTCGACCTCGCCAATCCCGTCGAGATCGCGGCGGTGCGGATCGGCGCCGCCCGGCCGCCGCTGGCCGGCGACCTCACGGCACCGCTGCTCGACGTGCTCGAGGGCACGCCGCAGGCCGGGCTCTCGGGGTTCATCCAGCCCTACGGCCGCGGCGACACCCAGCCCCGGCTCGAAGTTCTCGAGCCGCATCAGCCGGGCAGGATCCCGGTGGTGTTCATCCACGGCCTGGCGAGCGACGAGGGCACGTGGTTCGACCTGCTCAACGAACTCCGCACGTGGCCCACGTTCCACCGCCGCTACGAGCCGTGGGTGTTCCACTACCCCACCGGCGCCTCGTTCCTGCAGTCGGCTGCGGTGCTCCGGGGCCAGCTGCAGGCGGCGGTGCACGGGCTCGACCCCGAGGGGGCCGACCCGGCGCTGCGGCAGGTCGTGCTCGTGGGGCACAGCATGGGCGGACTGCACGCCAAGATGATGGTCGTCGAGCCCGGCACCGCGATCTGGGACTCGGTCTCGCGGCGGCCGTTCGACGAGGTGCGGATGCAGCCGGAGGTGCGCCGGTTCGTGGCCCCGTTGTTCTTCTTCGAGCCGCTGCCCTTCGTGAAGCGGGTGGTGTTCATCGCCACGCCGCACGCGGGGTCGTCGCTGGCGTCGCGGGCCGTGGGGCGGGCGGCCGCGCTCACCGTCCGGCGGCCGGCGCAGACCGCGGCGGTCTACGAGCAGCTCGTCGCGCTCAACCCCGACACGTTTCAGGGCGACTTCGCGCGGTCGTTGCCGACGACGGTCGACATCCTCGAGCCGGAGTCGTCGATCCTGGCTGCGCTCAGGGCGCTGCGCACCCCCTGCTGGGTCACGACGCACAGTGTGATCGGCACGGCACACCACTCGCTGACGGGGGATCCGGGCGATTGCGTGGTGCCGGCGTCGAGCGCCCGGCTGGCCGGCACGGTGAGCGAGATCGAGGTGCCGGCCACCCACACGAAGGTGCACCACCAGCCCGCCACGGTGCGCGAACTCGAGCGGATCCTCACGCAGCACCTCCACGAGACCGGCCCGTAACCCCGGGTCGAGCGATTCGCATGCGGTATCGACTCCGCCGCGCCGGCTCGGAATCGTCGCGTGCCGCCTTTCCGGCGGGGGCAACGCCAAGCCTCTCGAACTCGTCGGCGCTCAGCAGTTTCGGCGGAGACGGTCGGTGGGCACGCGCAGACGAAGGGAGTCGTTGAGTACGATCGGCGTCTGATCAAAACCCACGAGTCCTGTACTCTCAACACGACCGGAGTCGAGCATGCCTACCGCCGGCTCCGAATGCGGGTCGTGAAGACAGGCCAGCCGGCGGATGCCGGCCAAGCGAAAACGGACAGGATGCCCCTCTCAATCGCGCTAGGGCTGGAGGCCCGGGTTCTTGCCAGCCGGCGGATGCCGGCCAAGCGAAAACGGACAGGATGCCCCTCTCAATCGCGCTAGGGCTGGAGGCCCGGGTTCTTGCCAGCCGGCGGATGCCGGCCAAGCGAAAACGGACAGGATGCCCCTCTCAATCGCGCTAGGGCTGGAGGCCCGGGTTCTTGCCAGCCGGCGGATGCCGGCCAAGCGAAAACGAGCCGGAGGCTCGTGTTTCGCGTGAAAAAGAAAAGGGCCCATGGTTGGGGAAACCACGGGCCCGGTAGCGGCTATCGAAGTGTGGGTCTTTGGGGGGGGGAACAGCCGCTGAAGAGATTCGTTGTGTTCGGTGGGTCGTCGGCGATGTTTCCGTCCGACACCGCAACCATACCAGATGGTGAGCGGTGTGTCGAATCCAAGGAACGAATCCGGGCCGAATTTTTTTCACGCCGCCCGAAACTGCCGCATTTTGCGGGTGTTTTGCAGGATTGGCCGGTGACCTGGGCGGCGAGACAGTCTGGAAATCTGTGCCGCTCCTGCGGCCTGTTCGGCCGGGCGGCTTTCGGCTGGATTCGCGCGCGGTAGTCTACGCGGCCACACCTCGGAAAGGACGCATCATGGCCGCTGCACCCGTCGATCCGTTCTCTGCCCGCGCCACGTTCGAGACCGGTTCCGGCCCCGCCACGCTCTATCGCCTCAGGGCCCTCGACGACGCCGGTGTCGCGAACACGGCGCGGCTGCCCTACTCGATCCGCACGGTGCTCGAGGCGCTCCTCCGCACCTGCGACGACTACGAGGTGACCCAGGCCGACGTGAGGGCCCTCGCGACGTGGAACGCCGCCCGGCCCGCGGAGACGGAGATTCCGTTCAAGCCCGCCCGCGTCGTGCTCCAGGACTTCACGGGCGTGCCGTGCGTCGTGGACCTCGCGGCTATGCGGGCGGCGATGCAACGGCTCGGCGGCGACCCCCGGAAGATCAATCCGCTCGTGCCGGTCGATCTCGTCATCGACCACTCGGTGCAGGTCGACTTCTTCGGTGCGGCCGACAGTCTCGAGAAGAACGTGGAGATCGAGTTCGCCCGCAACGCCGAGCGCTACGCCTTCCTTCGCTGGGGCCAGCAGGCGTTCCAGAACTTCCGCGTGGTGCCGCCCGCGATCGGGATCGTGCACCAGGTGAATCTCGAATATTTGGCCGGCTGCGTCTTCCTGCGCGACGATCCCGCGGCGGGGAAGGGGGGCCTGAAGGTGGCGGTGCCCGACACGCTCGTGGGCACCGACAGCCACACCACCATGATCAACGGCCTCGGCGTCGTCGGCTGGGGCGTGGGCGGCATCGAGGCCGAGGCCGTGATGCTCGGCCAGGCGCTCTCGTTGCTCTTGCCGGAGGTGGTGGGCTTCGAACTGACAGGCAGGCTTCCCGCGGGCGCGACGGCCACCGACCTCGTGCTGACGGTCACCGAGATCCTGCGCAAGGAGGGCGTGGTCGGGAAGTTCGTCGAGTTCTTCGGTGGGGGCCTCTCCGGCATGTCGCTCGCCGACCGGGCCACGATCGCGAACATGGCGCCCGAGTACGGCGCCACGATGGGCTTCTTCCCGATCGACGCCGAGACGCTCGCCTACCTCCGGCTCACCGGCCGCGAGCGGGCCCAGATCGACCTCGTGGAGCGCTACACGAAGGAGCAGGGGCTGTTCCGCACCGATGCGGCGCCCGTGCCGGAGTTCACGAAGCGGCTCGCGCTCGACCTGGGCACGGTGGTGCCGAGCCTCGCCGGCCCCAAGCGACCGCAGGACCGCGTGCCGCTCGTCGCCGTCAAGAAGACGTTCGCCGAGTCGCTCACCGCGCCCACGGCGAAACGTGGCTTCGCCCTCGAGGGTCCGGCGCTCTCCCGCACCGGCACGGTGCAGGACAACGGCCACTCCGCCACGATCCACCACGGCGCCGTCGTGATCGCCGCGATCACGAGCTGCACCAACACGAGCAACCCGAGCGTGATGGTGGCCGCGGGCCTGGTCGCCCGGAAGGCCGTCGCCAAGGGGCTGGCCACGAAGCCGTGGGTGAAGACGAGCCTCGCCCCGGGCTCGCGTGTGGTCACCGACTACCTGGAGAAGTCGGGGCTCGACAAGGATCTCGACGCGCTCGGCTTCGAGACGGTGGGCTACGGCTGCACGACGTGCATCGGAAACTCCGGGCCGCTCCCCGATCCGGTGGCGAAGGCCGTGACGGAGGGGGACCTCGTGGCCGCCGCCGTGCTCTCGGGCAACCGCAACTTCGAGGGCCGCGTCAACCCGCTCGTGAAGGCCAACTGGCTCGCGAGCCCGCCGCTCGTCGTGGCCTACGCCCTCGCCGGCACGACCGACATCGACCTCGCCCACGAGCCGATCGGCACGGGCAAGGACGGCAACGACGTGTACTTGAAAGACATCTGGCCGACGGCCGACGAGGTGCGCGAGACCGTCGCGGCCTGCGTGCAGCCCGCGCAGTTCCAGGCCCGGTACGGCAACGTGTGGCAGTCGAACCCGCGCTGGAACGCCGTGCCCACGAGCACGGGCGAACTCTACGACTGGGATGCCGCGAGCACCTACATCCAGGAGCCGCCGTTCCTCGCCGAACTCTCGCGTGAGGCGAAGCCGCCGCAGAGCGTGCGCGGAGCGCGGGTGCTGCTCGCGCTCGGCGACAGCGTGACCACCGACCACATCTCGCCGGCCGGCAGCATCGCCAAGACGAGCCCCGCCGGCACCTATCTGATCGAGCATGGAGTGCCCCCGGCCGACTTCAACAGCTACGGCGCCCGCCGCGGCAACGATCGCGTGATGACGAGGGGCACGTTCGCCAACATCCGCATCCGCAACCTGCTCGTGCCGGGCACGGAAGGGGGCGTGACGCGGCTCCTGCCGGGCACGGAGGTGATGCCGGTGTTCGACGCGGCGGTGAAGTACAAGGCGGCCGGCACGCCGCTGGTCGTGCTCGCCGGCGCCGAGTACGGCACCGGCAGCTCCCGCGACTGGGCCGCGAAGGGCACGATGCTCCTCGGCGTGCGGGCCGTGCTCGCCACGAGCTTCGAGCGGATCCACCGCTCGAACCTCGTCGGCATGGGCGTGCTCCCGCTCGTGCTGCCCGAGCCCTGGCAGCAGCTCGGGCTCACGGGCGAGGAGGTGTTCGACATCCCGTTCGACGCGCTCGCGCCGCGGACGACGGTGGTGGTGAAGGCCGCGCGGCCCGACGGCGCCGTGCAGGAGATTCCCTGCCTCGTGCGGATCGACACGCCGGTCGAGCTCGACCAGTTCAAGGCCGGCGGCATCCTCCCGTTCGTGCTCCGCAAGCTGCTGGCAGGGTGACCGCGACCGCTGCGACCGCTGCCGCCCGTGCGGCCGGCGCAGGTCGCAGATTTTTTCAAACCGCGCGGCCCGGCCGGGGAACGCGCGGGCCGAGCGGAACCGGCTCGCTCGACGCGGCTGCCGACACTAGTTGACTCCGGCCGCTTGCCGTACATTGCGGCGATCGGGGCCCGCGGCAGAGCGGGCCAGTTCACCTCGAGTGCCGGGCGCGGTTTCACGCGGCGCCCACGAAGAAAGGGAGTGATCGTGGCTCGCACGCTGTCCAGCGGATTTCCAGCCGCCCCGGTTCGCAGCCAGCCCCTGGCCCACTCGCGGTCGTCGATCGCGCGGATCGTGCTCGACGAACTCGCGCGGGTGCGACCGGGCGTCGGCCCGGCACCCACGCCGGGAATGACGCTCGCCGCGGCGGAGATCGACCCGGTCGGGTTTCTCGACGCCGTGAACCGGATCGAGGGCCGCTACCAGATGCGGTTTCGCGACGAATGGCTGGCCCATATCCGCACCTGTGGCGACCTGATCGCGTGCGTGGCCGACCACATGTTCGACGACGCCGACAGAACGGTCGGCGAGGAGGACGATTCCGCAGTGGCGCCCGCCCCCGCGCCTGTCGCCGCCGTGCGGCCGCGGCCCGCCGCCGCGGAAAGCGATCCCTTTCCCGAATGTGCGGCGCTCGAGGGTCGGTTCGCGGCGCTCGAGTCGGCCGGCCTCGAGAGCCCGTTCCTGCTCGCCAATGAACGGGTGGCGGGCCGCGTCGCCCGGATCGACGGCCGCGACGTGGTCAGCTTCACGAGCTTCGATTATCTCGGCCTCGCCGGCCATCCCGACGTGAAGCGGGCCGCCAAGGAGGCGATCGACCGGTTCGGCACGAGCGCCTCGGCGAGCCGCATGGTGGGGGGCAACAACACGCTCCTCGACGACCTCGACGAGGAGCTCGCCGCCTTCCTCGGCACCGAGCGGGCCGTCGTGTTCCCCTGCGGCTACGGCACGAACGCGTCGGTGTTCAACCACCTGTTCGGCGAGGGGGATCTCATCCTCTACGACGAACTCGCCCACAACAGCATCCTGCAGGGGGCGAACGCCTCGAAGGCCGGGCGGCGGTCCTTCCGCCACAACGATCACGCCCAACTCGACGGCCTGCTTCGCGACCTCCGGCCGCACTACCGCCGCATCGTCGTGGCCATCGAGGGCGTCTACAGCATGGACGGCGACTATCCCGACCTGCCGGAGTTCATCGAGGTCAAGAAGCGGCACGACGCGCTGCTCTATGTGGACGAGGCCCACTCGCTCGGCACAATGGGGCCGGGTGGCCGTGGCATCTGCGAATACTTCGGTGTGGATCCAGCCGAGGGCGACCTGTGGATGGGCACGATCAGCAAGGCACTCGGGGCCGGCGGCGGCTACCTCGCCGGCCGCGAGCGTCTCGTCCGCTACCTCGGCCACACGACTCCGGCCTTCGTGTTTTCCACCGCCTGCTCGCCCCCCAACGCCGCGGCCGCCCTCGAAGGCTTGAGGGTGATCCAGCGGGAACCGTGGCGGGTGACGCGGCTCCGCGAGCGGTCGGAGCTGTTCCTGAAACTGGCACACGACTGCGACCTCGACACCGGGGAGAGCGGCGACACGCCCGTGATCCCGGTCATCCTAGGCAGTTCCACGCGGGCCATCCGTGTGTCGCAGATGCTGCTCGAACGCGGCATCAACGCCCGGCCGATCCTCTATCCGGCCGTCCGCGAGTCGGCGGCCCGCGTGCGGTTCTTCCTCACGGCCGAGCACACCGAGGAGCAGATCGTACGGGCCGTCGAGACGCTCGCCGACGTGGTCGGGCTCACGGCGTGATCCGGGGGAGGGGCCGGTTCTGCGGCCCGGCGTGAAATCCCTCACGGGGCAGGCCCCACGGAGACGAAACCCTGACACCGGGCGTCGGAGGGGTGCCGCGCGCGGGTGGCGGTTCGGAGACGGTCGATGGGGGCTTCCGGGATCGGGTCGGTGGCGATCGTCGCCGCGCCGAAGGCGTTTTCCGGGCATGCGGGGCTGATCCAGCGGAACGCCGTCGCCAGTTGGCGGGCGCTGGGCCACGACGTCGACATCCTGCTCGGGGGGGACGTCGCGGGTCTCGACGAGGTCGCCGCCGCCAACGGGGCGGTGCCGCTCGGGCCGATCGCTCCGGGCGTCGACGGACCGCCCCGGGTCGACGACCTCCTCGCGCGGGCCCGGTCGGCCACACGGGCCGACCTGATCGCCTACGTCAACAGCGACATCATCCTCCTGCCCGACTGGCTGGCGGCCGTGCGCCGCGTGACGGCTGCCGTCGCGGGCCGCCTGCTCGTGATCGGCCGGCGGATTGACCTCGACGTCGTCTCCCCGATCGACTTCTCCGACCTGCACGCCCGGATCGACCTCCTCGATCGGGCTCGGAGGGCGGGGCGGCTGGCGGCCCGGGTCTGCAAGGACTATTTCGTGTTTCGCCGCGACGACTACCGTCACGTGCCGCCGTTCACGCTCGGCCGCGGCTTTTGGGACAACTGGATGGTGCACGACGCCCACGCCCGCGGCCTGCCCGTCGTCGACGTGACGGCGTGTGCCACGGCCGTGCACCAGAACCACGACTACGCCCACCTCTCGCGGGGCCGGCTCACCGCCTACGTCACCGGGGCCGGGGCATTGGAAAACCGCCGCCTCGCCCGGGGCAGCTGCATGGTGGGAGGCGCCGCGGCGTCGTGGCGGCTGCGGCCCGACGGCGGGCTCGTGCGCCTCTCGCTGCCCGCCCTGGCCGCGTTCGCGGCCGACCTTCCGAGGTTCGTGCGGCTCACCGCCGCGGTGCTCGCGTCGGGACACCGGCGCGGAGCCGGTCAGGCGACGTTCCGCGCCGGCTCCCTGCCGCCGAGCGCCGGCAGGGCCAGGGGAGCCGCCCCGAAGATGCCGTCGCCCCAGGCGGCCTGATACCGCTGCACGAACGCGTCGGTCGCCACCAGGAGTGCCGGCAGGAGCGCGAGTTCGGCGACGGTGGCCGCGGCCACGGCCGCGCACGCCAGGCGGCCGAAACCCGCCAGCGACGGCACGGAACTCACCGTGACCGCCGCGAAGCCGACGGCCAGCACGAGGCCGCCGAGCACGATCGGGTTGCCCGTCTCCGCGATCGCCCTGCGCACGGCCGATGCGATCGGCACGCCGTCGCGGCGGTGACGCGACACGGCGGCGAGCACGTGCACCGTGTCGTCGACGGCCAGGCCGAGGCAGACGTTGAACACGATCACGGTCGCCGGGTCGAGGGAGCGGCCGGCGAGCACGACGAGGGCGGCGATCACCGCCAGTGGAAACACATTGGGGATCAGGCTCACGAGCCCGGCCAGCGGCGAGCGGAACGCGATCGCCAGGATGGAGCCGATCACGGCCACCTCGAGCAGCAGGCTCGCGCCGAGGTCGCGGACGAGCTGCCGTACGTTGCGGGCCGACACGACCGACATGCCCGAGAGCGTGAATTCCCAGCCGGGCCGCCCGGCCGAGAGCCGGCGCAGATTTTCCTCGATCCCGCCGTAGAGCGATTCGAGCGCCCGCGACCCGAGGTCGCCCACCCGCGCCCGGACGATGGCCGTCCGGCTCGCCGGATCGACCATCTCGCGGAAATCCCCGGGGTCCAGCCGGCGCAGCGCCCGCGGCGGCAGCGCGTCGCCGATCGTCGCGAAGGAGATTGGCTGGGCGAGCCGGCCATCCGCTTCGAGGACGCGGTGGACCGAGGCGAGCGCCGCGAGGACGGCATCATCGCGCCACTCGACCGTCTCCGGCCAGCGCACGAGCACGTCGATGCCCGCGGCACCGCCGAAGTCGCGGTCGACGTTCACGAGCGCCCGCGATGACTCGGCTCCCCGGGGCAGGGCGTCGACGACACGGTTGTCGGCGTCGATCCGCATGCCGGCGAGGCACAGCAGGAGCGTCGCAAGGCAGCCCACCACCACGATGGGCCGGGGATGCCTCAGCGAGAAGGCCGTGAGGATGCCCGCCAGGCGGCCCGCCGGCCGCCACGAGCGTCCCAGGTGCATGCCGCGGCAGAACGGGGTGGAAGCGAGCAGCGGCGTGAGGAGCGTGACGGCGAGAAAGCTGGCGACCGCCCCGGCGGCGGCCGCGATGCCGAACGTCCGCACCGCTTCGATGCGGGCGGCGGCGAGTGACGCGAAGCCGATCGCCGTCACGAGGCTCGTGAGGCCGCAGGCCGCGCCGATCCGTCGCATCGACCCGGCCGACGCGGCGATTGCGTCGACGCCGCGGCGACGGGTGCGCCGCATGTCCTCGATGAAGTGAATCGAGTCGCACGTGCCCACGACGAGAGCCAGCGACGGCACGACGCTCGTGAGGATGTTCACCGGAGCGTTGCAGAGCCCGAGGATCCCCATCGCCCAGACGGCGCCGATGAAGGGCGGGACGCAGGCGACGACGGTCGAACGCAGGCTGCGGGCGGCGGTCGCCGACAGGATGAAGGCCAGGCCGAGCCCCAGCGAGTTGAAGAGGAGCATGTCGCGACGCAGCGCCCGTGTGGCCTGGTGACGCAGGGCCGGGAGGCCGGTGAGTTCGAGGTCGACGGTCGGGGCGGTGCGGTGGTCGGCGAGCACCCGCTCGACCGCCGTGATCGTGGGGCCGAGGCCGGCGGCGGCGTTCGCGGCCTCATCGAGCCGCACCAGCACGAGCGTCGACCGGGCGTCGGCGGAGAGCAGATGGCCGGCGACGAGCGGGTGCGCAGTGGCGCGCCGTCGGGCGGCTTCCCTGGCCTCCTCGTCGAGCAGGCTCTCGGATCGCGGAATGACCGGCAACAGGGCTCCCGAGACGCCCTGCCGCCGAACGTCGAAGATCGAGCGGACGTCGACCACGCCCGGCACGGCGGCGAGCGCCGCGCACAGGTCTCTCAGTTCACCGAGCGGCGCCGCGTCGAAGATATCGCCGGTGCGGGCGGTGGTCCGCACGATGCAGTCGCGGTCGGGGGCACCGAACCGGGCGGCGACGTCGTCGATGAGGCGGAACTCGGCGTCGCTGTCCCGGAGCAGCGACCGCAGGTCGTCGTCGAGCCGGAGCCGGGCGATGCCGAAGCCGGCGACGACCGTCAGGCCGAGGGCGACGGCGGCGACGATTGCCCGCCACCGTCCGGCCGGGCGGTCAGCAGATGCAGTTCGGCGGGGTCGACGATCCAGCCGCGGCAGGCGGCGGTGCCGCAGCGGCAGGGGATCGCCGCGTCGGCCGGCCAGCAGTAGTCGATCGAGAGTTCCTCGCCGGGCTCGACGGCCCGTGTTGTCTGCAGCCACAACCGGTCTTCCTGGAGGCTCTGGTCGTCGTGGGACCAGTAGAAAAGTTCGCAGTTCGGATCGCAACTGTGGTTCAGGAACCGCAGCGGCGCGGCCGGCTCCAGCACCCTGCCGCTGGGAAGCTCCATGCAATACGAGGGGTCGTCGGGGTGCCGGTCGAGGACGTCCCCCTCGATCTCGCCGATCACGACGCCCGCCCGCAGCCGGCGGGCCGCGAACACCCCCTGCCCGACGTGGGTCGAGCGGACGCGGACGAACCGCTGCAGCCGGGTGCGGTTCGATTCGACGACCGCGGTGTGTTTATGGGGCATGGTGAGGCGGCGAACTCTATCGGCGTCGGGGGCCGCGGTCAATCACGGTGCGCGGCCGACGCGTTGCACGGGCCGCTACGTCGCCAGCGCGTCCCGGACGCGCTCCAGCAGCCGCTTCGTGGCCCGGATGCCCTCGGCCTCCGCGAGGGCCGTGCCCTCGTACTCGATGCCGATCCAGCCGCGGTAGCCGGCCGCGAGCACGAGCCTCAGCATCCGGGCGTAGTCTGTCCGGACCTCGTCGCCCGCCTCGTCGAATTCGTGACTCTTCGCGCTCACGCCCTTCGCGAAGGGCATCAGCTCCTCGACGCCCCGGTAGCGGTCGTAATCGTGGAAGTTGCCGAAATCGGGGAGCGTGCCGCAGTTGGGCCGGTCGACGAGCCTCATCACGCCGGCGAGCCATTCGCCGTTGCTGGAGAGCCCGCCGTGATTCTCCACGATCACGTTCATCTCGAGTTGGGCTGCGAACTCCGCCAGTCGGCCCAGTCCGTCGGCGGCGAGCTGCTGCTGCTCCTCGAACGAGCCTTTGCTCGCGGCGTTGACGCGGATCGAGTGGCAGCCGAGCCGCTTGGCGGCCTCGACCCACGGGAAGTGATTCTGGATCGCCTGCGTGCGGGCCGCGGCATCGGGGTCGCCGAGATTGCCGAGGCCGTCGCACATCACGAGCACGTTCGTGACCCCCTCGTCGGACGACCGCCTGGCGAGCTCGGCGATGTAGTCGTCGTCGCGGGCCTTGTCCTTGAAGAACTGGTTGACGTACTCGACCCCCTCGATGCCGAACTCGCGCTTCGCCGTCTTGGGGAAGTCGAGGTTGTCAAGTTTGCCGGCGAAGAGCGTCTTGTGCAGCGACCACTCGGCGAGCGAGATCCGGAAGGGAGGCGGGTCGGCGGCCGCGGCGCGGCGCGGCAGGAGCGTTGCTGCGGCCGATGCCGAGCCTGCGAGGAGCGAGCGGCGGGAGAGTGTGCAGCCGGCGTTCACGGGAAGCCTCATCGTTCCTCCGGACGAATGTACCGCCTCGTCGGCAGGAACGCCGCCACGGGGAGGAAACACACGGCCGTGGCCAGCATCAATCCGGCGAACAGCAGGTAATAGGTCGTGCCCGTCACCAGCGGCAGCCCGTCGGCTCCGGTGGTGAGCCAGTTCACACCGGCCGCCAGGAGGTTCCCGGCCGACACGCTCAACAGATACAGACCCATGACGAGGCTCTTGAGCGAGAGCGGGGCCTGCGTGTAGGAGAATTCCAGGCAGGTCACGCTGACCATGATTTCCGCGGCGGTGAGCACGGCGTAGGCCGCCAGTTGCCAGCCGATCGTCGGCCGGGTCCCGGCCTCGATCCGCCACTCCGCCGCCGCCACGATCGCGAACGACGCGGCCGCGAGGAACAGGCCGAGCGCGATCCGCGAGAGCGGGGGCAGGGGCATGATCCGCTCGAGCGCGGGCCACACCACCGTCGAGAACAGCGGGATGAAGGCCAGCACCAGCAGCGGGTTGACCGCCTGGATCTGCGACGGCAGCCACTCGATCCCGGCGAACGAGCGGTCGAGCTTCGTCGCCTGGAGCACCCACGACGAACCCGTCTGGTCGAACAACGCCCAGAACACGGCCACGAACACGTAGACCAGCGCGAGCCGGCCGAGCGCCGCGCGGGCCTCCGGCCCGCAGGCCTCGCGGATCGCTCCGGGCCCCGCCGGAGGCACGTGCACGAACGAATGCCGGCCCAGCCAGAAGATGACCGTGGCCGCCGCCATGAACAGGCCGGGCACGCCGAAGGCCCAGCCGGGCCCGAAGCTCTCGAGCAGCCATGGAGTCAGGAGGCTCGACACGAAGGCGCCGAGATTGATCGCGAAGTAAAACCAGCTGAACACCCGCGGCAGCAGGTTCTCGTTCGACGGCCCGAACTGGTCGCCCACGTGGGCGGAGACGCAGGGCTTGATCCCCCCGGACCCGACGGCGATGAGCGCGAGCCCGAGCAGCAGGCCCGATCGCGTTTCGTCGAGGGCGAGGGCGGCGTGGCCGGCGCAGTACACGAGCGAGAGCAGCATGATGGTCGGGTATTTGCCGAGCAGAAGGTCGGCCACGATCGCGCCGACGAGCGGGAAGAAGTAGACCGCCGACGAGAAGGCGTGGTACCAGAACTTCGCCTCGCCCGCGTTCATCGGAGCGGGCGTGCCGTCGCGGCCGGCGAGGAGCGTGGTCATGAAGATGACGAGAATCGCCTTCATGCCGTAGTAGGAAAACCGCTCGGCCGCCTCGTTGCCCACGATGAACGGCACCCCGGGGGGCATGCCGGCGGTGGCCGACGGGCTCGTGCGGTAGGCGTGGCGGCCGGGCATGCAGGCGCGCTCCCGGGGCGGGGGACGACGGATCGGGAGCATGGGCGATGCCGGAATGAAAGGCAATCCTGGTGGCGGCGGCCGAGGAATCTGCACAATGGTGCCCGCGCCCCGCAGGGCTCGCGGTTCGTCGCCGCTCACGTTCGCCCGCATGTCCTCCTCCCCGACCAGCCCGCCGTCGACCCCGTCCGCTTCGGTGGGCGGGCTGCTCGTCGTCTCCATCGACCGCCTGCCCGCGTGGATGCTCTCGAGCTACGGCGCCACCTGGGTCTCCACGCCCGCGTTCGACGGGCTCGCCGCGGCGGGGATCACGTTCGACCGGCTGCTCGCGACCGACGTCGATCCGCGGGCCACGCTCGCCGATCTCATGGGGCGAGGACTCCTGTGGCGGGCGGCGGCGGCGGCCGGCCGGCCCGCGGTGATCGTCACCGACGATCGCGCGCTCCCCGAGCGGCCGCCGGGCGTGGACATCGTGGAGGTGCCTACGGTGCCGGCTTCAACGCCCGCGGCCGACGACGAGGGCACGAACATCGCCCGACTGTGCGCACAGGCGCGCGACATCGTCTCGGCAGGTGGTCACGGGCTCGTGTGGTGCCACGCCGGCAGCCTCGGCGTGGCCTGGGACGCCCCGCTCGCCTACCGCGCGGCCTACGTCGATCCTGAGGATCCGCCCCCTCCGGCCGGCGCCGGCGTGCCGCACTTCGCCGTGACGGCCGACACCGATCCCGACGCCGTGATGGGCTGCCGGCAGGCGTTCGCGGGCCAGCTCACGCTGCTCGATCGCTGCGTGGGCGGCGTCGTCGCCGCCGCGCGCGGGCTGCCGCGCCCCTGGGCCGTGGCCGTCGTCGGCCTGCGCGGCATGCCGCTGGGCCTCCACGGCCAGGTCGGCTGCGGGCCCGACGGGAACGGGGCCGCCCGGCCGTACGGCGAGTGGGCCCACCTGCCGGCGATCATCGCGGCCGCCGACGGCCGCATGGCCGGGCAGCGGGACGGCGGGCTGGCCACGCCCGCCGACGTCGGGGCAACGCTCGTCGATCTCGTGGCGGCCGGCGCAGCCCCTGCTCCCGACGGCCGCAGCCTCGCGGGCCTGTTCGCCGACTGGAGCCGCGTGCCGCGCGACCGCGTGCTCGTCTCGGCGGCCGACTCGGCCGCGATCGTCACGCGGGCCTGGCACCTCGTCGCCGAACGGCTCCCCGACGGCACCCGCTCCGCCCGGCTGTTCGCGAAGCCGGACGACTATTTCGAACTCTCCGACGTGGCCGATCGCTGCCCGGGGGTCGCCGAGGAACTCGCCGCCGCGCTCGAGCCCGGGCGCGAGGCGGCGCCGCTCTCGCCGGCGGCGCTCGGCGGCTGAGCGGCTGTTTTCGGCCGCGGAGCCAGCGGGCAAACCACCGTATGCCCGGCCCGCGCACCCCGCTATGATCCCCGCCCTTCCCGATCCCATGGGCGGACCGATGCCGAAGTGCGTGGCGGAGATCCTGCGCGGGGCGACCCTCTGCGCGGTGCTGATCGCCGCCGCGCCGGCCGCCGGCGGCGACGCCGAGCCGGGCTCCGCCCCGCTCACACTGCGGATCGCGTGGGGCGGAGGCAGGCCCGCCGCCCGAGCCGGCCGGATCGAAATCGTCGACCCCGGCACGCCGCCGGCGGCCACCGACTGGCGGCTCCTGTCGGTCGATCCACTCGCGCCGGCGACGATGCACGACGCCGGCGGCACGATCGAGGTGCACGAGCCGAGGGGGCTCGACATGAACGGGGTCGATGTGTGCGTGGCCGACTGGCGCCGCGCCCGGGTGCGGGTGCGGCTGTCGCGTGGCGATTCGGCCGACGAGCCGGCCGTCGTCGACGTGCCCGTGGCCGGGCTCGTCGCCGCCCCGCTCCAGCAGCCGCTCGACGGGGCCGGCAACCGGCTCTCGATCGGCCGCGCGCCGGGGGACGAGCTGCGGGTGGCGTTCGCCGCCGGGCAGTCGGCGGTGAGGCGGCCGGGCGAGACCGTGGGCCTCGTCGTGCATCCGCTCGTGCCCGCCGCCACGGCCACGGCGGCCGCCTACGAACTGAAGGTACGCGTCCACCGGCCGGGGAGCACCGCGGAGACGCACGCGCAGACCGTGGCTGTCGACGACGCGGCCGCGGCGGCTCCGGGCGTGCGCGAGTTCCGGCCCCTGCGGCTCGCGGTGCCGCTGCCCCCGGGCGAGGGAGCCTGCGACGTCGATCTCGAGCTCGTCGATCGCAATTCGCTCCGCTGGGCGCGCGCCGTCGCGAGCCGGACGATCCAGCTGGTGGCGGTCTCCGACTCTCCGGCGGGCCGGCCGGCGGCGGCCTGGCAGGTGGCCTACGAACTCGATCCCGGCAGCCCGAAGCTGCTCGAGCGGCTGCGGCGGCTGCCCGGGATGGGGATGCCGTCGCTGCCGATGGCGGGCGTGCCGCTGCCGAAACTACCGCGGCCGTCGTTCGCGCTGCCCAGGATGCAGCTGCCGACACCCTCGCTGCCGAACGTGCCGCTGCCCAGCGTGCCCGTGCCGAAGCTGCCCTCCGTCGCCGCGATGGTGCCGCGGCTCACCGGCCTGCTGGCCACGGGGCATTCGACTCTCGAGAGCCACGGCCTGGGGCCGATGCTGCGGCTCCCGCCGGCCGCGGAGGGGCCCGCCTGGGAGGCGATCGCGCTGCCGGCCGGCGAGCCGGGCAGGCCGCACCTGGTGGAGATCGACTATCCCCTCGATCAGGAGATGACGCTCGGCCTCGCGGTGCTGGAGGAGGCCGACGGCGAGGTGGGGGCCGTCGCGACGAGTGGCGTCGACCTGCGGGCACCCCTCGTCGACGACGGCAGCCGGCGGGGCGGGATCGGCACCCGCCGGTTCGTCTACTGGCCACGGTCGCGGGCGCCCCTGCTCGCGATCGTGAACCTCGCGCCCCGCACGCCCGCGCTGTTCGGCAGGGTGCGGGTGCTGGCCGGTCCGGACACGGTCGCCGCCGGGCCGCAGCCCGATGCCTCGCGGCGGACCTACCTGCACCTTCCAACGCCCGACTTCAAGGCGTTCGGCGCCGCGCCCGCCGGCCACGCGCCGGCCGCCTGGGACGCGTGGCTCGGGGCCGTCCGCCGCTCGGCCGACTGGGTCGCGGCGCAGGGCGCCCGCGGCGCGCTGGTGGGGGTGCATGCCGGCGGCGCGGCGCTCTGGCCGACCCGCCTCGCGCAGTATGCGCCGCGCTGGGGCGCCGGCACGTCGTTCGAGGGGCGGCTCGATGCGGGACCGAAGGACCTGCTCGACCTGCTCTGCCGCGTCTACGCGCGGGAGCGGGTGCGGCTGGTGCCGGCGGTCGTCTGCGACGGGCCGCTGCCGGCGCTCGATGCCCTCGTCGCCGCCGGCGGCCCGGATGCCGACGGGCTGGTCGCGCTCTCGCGCGACGGCCGACCGCTCGTCGCCGACGGCGGGCGGTGTCCGCATTACAACGTCCTCGATCCGCGGGTGCAGGCCGCGGTCGAGGGGCTCGTGGCGGAACTGGCGGGTCGCCTGCGCGACGCGCCGGCCGTCGATGGCGTGGCGCTCCTCATGCCGCACGACGGGTGGCTGCACCTGCCCGGCGTGGCGAGTGGTCTCGATGACGCCACGTTCGCCAGGTTCGTGGCGGCGGCAGGTCCGGACGTCGAGCAACTCACGCGGCCGGCGCTGGCGGCGGGCGAGGGCCGCTTCGCGGCCCGGGCGGCGCTCGTGGAGGGTCCGCTGCGGGACCGCTGGCTCGCGTGGCGCGAGGCCGCCGTCGCCGCCTTCCACGCCCGCCTGGCCGACGTCGTGGCGACCGCCCGGCCCGCCTGGAGCCTCCATGTGATGCCGACCACGCTGTTCGTCGCCGGGCGGTTCGCGGAGCGGTTTCGGCCGCACCTCTTCGCCGAGCCCCGGGATGCCGACGTCCTGCGCGAGGCCGGCCTCGACCCGGCGCGGATCACGGCCCACGGCCGGATCGTCTACGTCGCGCCCCACGTGCACGCCGCCGACGCCGCCGCCCGCGGCCTCGCGCACGAGGCCAACCGGTCGCTCTCCCTCCTCCGCGGCACGGCCGGCGCGGCGCGGGTCGGGGCGGTGCTCCTCGAACAGCCGCACGGCGCCGACGTGCGCGACCTGGTGGCCCACGCGTCGTTCGCGGCGAAGCCGGCCGGGGCGGTGGATGTGGCCGTGCCGGCCGGAGGGGCGGAGTCGCGGCGGCCTCTCGTGGAGTCGCTCCTGGCGGGCGATCCCGAGGCGATCTTCGACGCCGGGCTCCTGCACGCGCGGGTCGACGTCGAAGACCGCCGCTGCCGCGTCGCGCTCGAAACGCTCCCGCCGGCACCGCTCGACACGGTGGCCGACGCGCCGGCGCCGCTGGTGGTGCGGGTGCGGGAGGGTGAGGCGGGGCTGTGGGTGTCGGTCGTCAACGCCGGCGGCGCGGCCTGCCGCGCGGAGGTCGTCGCGACGCCTCGGCCGACGGCGGCCGTCGACGCGGTCGGCGCGGCCGCGCTGCCGGTCGGGGTGGAGGGGGAGGTGTCGCTCGCGCTTCAGGCCTGGGAAATGCGCACGATCGTGCTCGAGGGAAGCGAGCTGGTCGCGTTGGTGCGGGCCACGCACGCGCCGGAGGTGGCCCGCGAGGTCGCCGCCGCACTCGCCGACCTCGCAGCCCGCCGCACCACCCTCGAGACGCCCGCGGCGCTCGCGGCGCTCGACAACCCGAGTTTCGAGCTGCCCGAACTCGACGGCCTCGTTCCCGGCTGGGAGCTGGTGGAGCCGGGTCGCGGCTCGCTGCGGCTCGTGCCGGGCAAGCCGTCGGCCGGCGGCCGCGGGCTCGAGTTCTCGTCGGAGCACGGGCTGGCGACGCTGCGCAGCAATCCGTTTCCGCCGCCCGCCACCGGAAGGGTCAGCGTCGCGGTGTGGGTGCGGGCCGCGGGGGCGGACCGGCAGCCGCCGCTGCGGATCGCGCTGGAGGGCATGCAGGCCGGACGGGAGTTCTACCGCTTCGCGCCGGTGGGGAGGGGGCCCGGGGCGATGCCGCTGTCGGGGGCGTGGGCGCAGTTCGTGCTCCAGGTCGACGACCTTCCCACGCGCGACCTCGACACGCTGCGGGTCAGGCTCGACCTGCTCGGACCAGGCGGGGTGGAGATCGACGACGTGCGGGTCTTCGACCTCGCGTTCGACGAGGCGCAGCGGGTGCGGCTGTCGAGAATCCTCTCGCTCGCCGAGGAGCGGTCGGCCGCCGGCGACCTGGGAGCGTGCCTCACGGCCCTCGACGGGCCGTGGCCCGAGTTCCTCAAACGGCACGTCGCCGCCGCGCCGGCGGCGGGCACGGGCCAGGCCCCGGAGCAGTCCGGCGGAGGGCCGCCAGGCGGGGCGGCGGTGCGCAGCGGCGTCGTCGACCGCGTCCGCCGCTGGTGGCAGTGACCGCCGGTCAACCGGCCTCGGGCGACTGTGCCGGCTTCCGCACCCGGCGCCGCGGCGGCTTGGGAGTGGCCCACTCCTTCGTGAGCTCCTCGAACACCTCGGGCGACTCGTAGCGGACCACGTCCGTCCCCTCCGGCATCGGTCCGATGAGCGAGCGGAACACCGGTGCCCCGCGCAGGTCGAGATCGGTGCTGCAGTCGTCGACGCCGACCTGCAGGTGCGTCCGCAGGAGGTGCTCGGGCGAGTCGAAGTCGTGGATCACGATCCCGCCGTCGCCGCCGCGGGTGACGATCCGCCAGGTCTGTTTCTTCGCCATCGGGTGCGCTCCGTTCTGTCGGGGCCAGCCGGCACGGCCGGTCGCGTCGCCTGAGCCCGCCTGCTCCGGAAGGGATCGGCAGCCGGCAGCCGGCCTCGCGACCCCTGCCGCGCCGGGCCGGCGCCGGCGGCATCTCCCGCACATACGGACCGCGGGCCGCCGACGTGGTCAGGTCAGCGGCGGAACCCCGAACTTGAGCGGCGGCCCCGACGCCCCTACATTGACTTCGGCAATTCGGAGGGTAAGCGAATTGGCCAGCGGTCTGACTCGAAATCAGATGCCCCGAAAGGGGTTGTGGGTTCGAATCCCATGCCCTCCGCTCTGAACGGCGGCCCGCCGCCTACGACCGGTCGATGACCAGCGGGTCGTGGGCCTTCACGTCGCCGATCCGCAGGGCTGCCTTGCCGGAGAGCAGATCGTCGACGAGCGGGCCGACGAACCCCGCCCGCCAGCCGCCGGCGAGCAGGGGCGGCCGCTCCTCCTCGTGGTAGCCGAGCTTGAAGGCCAGCAGGTCGCGCATGTCGGCGGCGGTGCCGACGAGCGCCGGGGCGATCTTCTGCTTCCGGCAGACGCCCGCGATCGCCGTGGCGAGGAACTGGCCGAGCACCGCCAGCTGCGGCGGCGGCGTGCGGTGACGCTCGCCTCCCGGCAGCTCCTCCTCGGGGCAGGCGAGGCCGCGCTCGATCGCCTCCGCGAGGCCGTTCATGATGTACCTCAGGTCGGACCGCTGCATGCCGCGGACCGCCCCGATCTGCTTCGGATCGGCGCTGCGGCGCTTGCAGAGTTCGACGACGAGATCGTCGCGCAGCACGCGCTTGGGGGGCATGTCGCGCTCCTCGGCCACCCGGTCGCGCCAGTGCCAGAGCTCGCGGGCGATCGCCAGCTCGCGGCGCGGCATGCCGCTCAGCCCCGAGATCCGCCGCCAGCGCTTGCGGGTGAACGACTCCTCGACGTCGTCCTGCCAGGTCGCCATCTCCTCGTCCATCCAGGCGGTGCGGCCCGCCGCCTCGAGCCTGCCCTCGAGCTTGCGCCACAGCTGCTCGAGGTGCCGGACGTCGTCGAGGGCGTAGTCGAGCTGGGCGGGGGAGAGGGGCCTCTTCCGCCAGTCGGTCCGCGTCTCCCCCTTGTTGGTCTGCACGTTGAGGAACCGGCGCACGATCGAGGCGTAGCCTGCGGGATAGTCGTGGTCGACGAGGCCGGCCGCCACCTGCACGTCGAACAGCCGCGCCGGCCGGGCCTGGATCGCGTGGAGGATGAAGCCCATCTCCTCGCGGCCGGCGTGCACGACGGTCGTGCGGGCCGGATCGGTGAGCAGCCGCCAGAAGGGCTCGAGCTCGCGGACCGAGAGCGTGTCGATCACGGCGAGCACGCCCGGGGCCGCCACCTGGATCAGACACAGCTGGCTGCGGTAGGTGTGCTCGGAGACGAACTCGGTGTCGAACGCGACGTGCGGGTGGGCGGCGAGGCGGGTCACCAGGTGCGCGAGCTGTGACTCGGAGGTGACGTGGTCGTACATGCTGGGCGGATGGAAGACTGGCAGCGCTACAGGAACAGGAAGGCCATCACCACGAACACCGGGAGCAGGACTCCGAAACTGTAGAGGAGGTAGCCGAAGAAGCTCGGCATCCTCACCCCCGACTGCTCGGCGATCGCCTTGACCATGAAGTTCGGCCCGTTGCCGATGTAGGTCATCGCCCCCAAGAATACGGCGCCGAGGCTCACCGCGGCCAGTCGGCCCACGTCGACGCCCGCCATCGTGGCGGCCTGGGCGGGCAGCGACTGGGCCGTCTTGAAGAACACGAGGTAGGTGGGGGCGTTGTCGAGGACGCTCGAGAGCGCGCCGGTGGCCCAGAAGAACGCCGTCGGCGAGTCGATCCCGAGGGCCGCCCCGCGTTCGTGGAGCAGCGCCAGGGCAGGCTGCATGCACACGAAGATGCCCACGAACAGCGCCGCGACCTCGACGATGGCGCCGTAGGTGAAGCCGTTTCGCACCCGGACGGCCCGCGAGCCGAGGAGGAGCGAGGCCCCCACCAGCGCGAGCAGCACCGCCTCGCGCAGGAAGATCCACGGGTGCCAGGCCGTGCCCGGCACCGCCTTCGACGGGTCGAGCAGGGCGACGGCGGCGATCACTCCCGCCATCAAGGCCGCGTTGGGCCACAGGCCCGAGATGGTGAGCCGCGTGGTCTGCCGTTCGTCGCGGGCGACATCGCGGGCCGACTCCCTGGGATGGGCCACGAACGTGTCCCAGGCCCAGTAGATGGCGAGCAACACGCCGTTGGTGAACAGCCACTGCCTCCACAGCGAAAGCGTCCAGAGGAAGTCGACCCCCTCGAGGTAGCCGAGGAACAGGGGCGGGTCGCCGATCGGCAGCAGGCAGCCGCCGGTGTTGCACACGAGGAAGATGAAGAACACCAGCGTGTGGGACACGTGCCGCCGCTCCTTGTTGGTCTCGAGCAGCGGCCGCACGAGGAGCATCGCGGCGCCGGTGGTGCCGATGAAGCTCGCGGCCAGGGCGCCGATCCCGAGAAAAGCCGTGTTGACGGCGGGCGTGGCCACGAGGTCGCCCTCGATCCGTACGCCGCCGCTGATCACGTAGAGCGCGAACAGGAGCACGATGAACGGGACGTATTCCGCGAGGAAGGCGTTGGCGAGCACCGCGCCGGCCACGCCCCACGAGGGGCCGGAGGCGGCCGGAGCGACCGTCGCATGCGTCGGAAAATGCAGGTCCACCGTGTGCCGGTGCTCGAGGAGGTAGTAGCCGAGCGTGACGAGGCCCAGCCCCCCGGCGACGAGAAACTTGCTCGAGTTGTGCTCCCACCAGTGGGCGAGCCGGGCCGTGAGCGGCAGGATGGCGATCGCCGCCAGGAGCAGGCAGAAGGGGATCACCGTGAGGATCGGGGGCGCGGTGGCGGGGTGGGCGTCGTGCGGGGCGTGGTCGCCGGCCGCGGCTTGTGCGGCCACGAGCGAGTCACGACCATGTTGCGGCCAGCCGGCCAGGGCGGCCGCGGCGTAGGCGGCGAGCAGCAGGGCGATGGCGGCGAGCGTGCGGCCGGTGGCGTCGCCGGCGGCCGCGGCAGGGGTGTCGTGCATGATCACGGGTTTCCTCGGGTGGCCGCCTGCGGGCCGGCATGGTACGCGATGCCACGGCGAGGCGGAAGCATGACGCGGGCCGCGGCGGAACCGGAGTGCGAGGTCTGGCTGCGGGCCAACGTGCGGCCCGCCGCGGTGCTCGCGGCGGTCGCGTTGGTCGCGGGCACGGCCCTCGCGGTCCTCGCGGCGCTGCCCTCCGCGCCGCCCGTCGCCCGGCTGTGCGCCGGAGTGGCCTCGGTCGCGGCGGCGCTGCCGCTCGTGGCCCTCGCCGCGGCGGCGGCGCGGCCGCGGCTGGTCCGGCGCGGCCGCGTGCTGCGGGTGCGGCTGGCTCCGCTCCTCGCACACGACGTGCCGCTCGACGTGGTGGAATGCTTCTTTCTCGGGTCGCAGCGGCTGCCCGGCGGGGGCGACCGCGACGACCTCCCCACGCACCGCGTGGGCACGATCGTGATGCGGATCGCCGAGCGGGCCGCCGCGTGGCAGGCGCGGCCCACGTTCCCCGCCTGGGGCACGTGGGCCGAGGGCGCCGTCGTGTTCGACGGCCGCTGGTGCGAGCCGCTGTCGGCCGATCTCGTCCGTCGGCTCACGGCGCGGCTCGTCGACGCGCAGCGGCGGGCCGGGGAGGCGCCGTGATGAACCGGCGGGGCGTGCTCGTGAGCGTGCGCGACGCCGCGGAGGCCGAGGCCGCGCTCGCCGGCGGCGCGGCCGTGATCGACGTGAAGGATCCGGCGCGCGGATCGCTCGGAGCGGCGGACGCCGCCCGGGTCGCCGAGGTGGCCGCGACCGTCGGCGACCGGGCGGCCTGGACGGTGGCGGCCGGGGAACTCGCCGACGGAGTGGCCGCGGTCCTCGCCCGGATCGACGCGGCGTGCCGCGCGGGCGACGCCGCGGGGATCATGCCGGCCGCGGTCAAGGCGGGGCTCGCCGGCCTGGCCGGCGGCCAGTGGCGGGAGGATCTCGCCCGGCTGCGCGCGGCGTTGCCGCCGCGGTGCGTCCATGTGGCCGTGGCCTACGCCGACTTCGAGCGGGCGGCCGCCCCAGCCCCGGCCGACGTGATCGCCACCGCCGCGCGCATCGGCTGCGGGATGCTGCTCCTCGACACGTCCGACAAGGCCGGCCCCGGGCTGCTTCATCTGCGCCCGCGGGCGGATCTCGTCGGCTGGGTGCGCGAGGCACGGCGGCACGGCCTCGGCGTGGCGGTGGCGGGGCGGATCGCGCTGGCCGACATCCCGGCCGCGACCGCCCTCGCCCCCGACCTGGTCGCACTCCGCGGCGCCGTCTGCTCAAATGAGGGAGCCTCCGCCGGCCGGTTGGGACGCGTGTCCCGCGACCTCGTGGCGGCGGCGGTGGCGGGCCATGCCGCCGCCGTCACCCAGCCCGTCTCCAGCCACCCATGAAGCCCCTCGAAGTCCGCATTCCCCACCAACTGCCCCTCGACGAGGTGCGCCGTCGGCTCGACGACGCCGTCGTGCAGGCGAAGTCACAGTACGCCGACACCGTCGGGCCGATCGACGCCTCCTGGGAGACCGCCGACCGGCTGCGGGTGCGGCTGGCGGTGATGGGGATGCACTTCGACGGCAGCCTCGACATCCTCGTCGAGGAACTGCTCGTGACCCTCGCGCTTCCCGGCATGGCGGCCCTGTTCGCGGGACGAATCCAGTCGGGCATCGAGGAGCAGTTGGGAGGGTTGTTGGGGTAGGAGCGGGCGTAAGGGCGGCACGCCACCCGGGGCCGGCCCGGAGCCGATCTTGACGGACGTGCGGCGGTGCCCGCCGAACGGCCCCGTCACCGCGCGGGGAATGCCATGCCGAACGAATCGAACCCGCCGCACCGCCGGCTGCTCCGCAGCGTCGTCTGCGCGACCGTCGCCGTGGCCTGCGCCTGGCTGCAGGTGGGCCCGGAGCGTGCCGGGGGCTCGCAGCCGGACGTCGCGGGAGTTCCGGAGGACGATCCATTCGCCGACGAACTCAACCCGTTCGGCTCGGGCAGGCAGCCGACGACGCCGACCCCACCCGCCGAGCCGCCGAAGCCGCCGCCGGTCAAGCTCCCGGTGCCGTTTCCGGACCGCGCGGTTCCGGGCGAGCCGGCCGCCCGGCCCCCCGCGCCGAACCGCGAGTCGGTCGCGCGGCCGCGGTCGCGCCCGGCCCGCGACAGCGACGTCGACGCGCTCGCGCCCTTTCCAGAGGCCGAGGCCCCGGCCGAGGAGGAGCCGCCGTCCCCTGCCGAGGAACTCCTGCGCGAGGCGGAGCGGCTCGACCGCGCCGGCCGCCTCGAGGAGGCGCGCGACGCGCTCCGTGAGGCCGTGACCCTCGACCCCAAGCTGACGATCGGCCACCTCGCGCTCGGCGTGATCAGCCGTCGGCTCGGAGATTTCCGCGGCTCGGTCGAGGCCTGCTCCGCGGGCCTCAAGATCGACCCGCAGGATCCGGAGCTCTACCTGCGCCGCGGGATCGCCTGGTTCCACCAGGGGCTCCACGGGATCGCGCTCGAGGATTTCGAGGACGCGGCGGGGATCGCCTACGACGACCCACGGCCCGAGCTGTGGCGCGGCCTGGCGCTCGTCGAGCTCGGCCGTCCGCTCGAGGCGATCAACGCCTACGCCTCGGCGATCCGCCGCGACCGCTCGTTCATGATCGCCTACCTCAACCGCGGCCTGGCCTACCTCTCCACCGGCCAGCCCCGCAAGGCCGAGTTCGACTTCGACCTCGCCATTCGCCACGACCCGCGCGACGTGCGCTCGTGGTTCAACCGCGGCGTCGCCCAGGGGGCCCAGGGCCGCTACGACGACGCGGTCGAGTCGTACACCGCGGCCCTCGACATCGACCCCGCCCACGAGCCGTCCCGCAGGAATCGGGCGGCCGCCGAGCGGATGGTCAGCGGGGCGCGGCGCTGACCGAGAGCCGGCCGTCGTCGATCCGCCACTCAAGGCCGCGCGGGGCGAGGATCGCGTCGAGGAGCCGCTCCCGCGGGGCGTCCGCGATTTCCAGCCGCACGATCTCCCCCGGGGCCACGCCGGCGTCGCGGAGTCCGGCACGGTCGAGGTCGAGCGTGAGCCCGAGCCGGCGGGCGAGCGTCGCCAGGAGTTCGTCGAGCGGTGCGGCGACGGACAGTGAGAAGGTGGTGATCGCCCCGGGGGCCTGCGGCCGCTGCGCCGGGGGCCGCCCCGTGGAGCGCGGTGCGGCAGCGGCCGGGTCGCGCGCATCCGGCACGCCGATCGGCACGACCGCGAACCCGGCCGGCGCGCCCGGTCGCGCCGGCCGCGGCCGCCAGTCGACGCGGAGGTCGAACCCGGCGAGCACGAGGTCGATCCGGTCGGCGAGTGGCAGCGGCGGCAGCCGCGCCGCCGGCAGATGGTCGTGGGGAAGGTCGTCGAGCCCTGCGATCGCGATGCCCGCCTCGGCCGCGAGCGCGGCGACGAGGTCGTGGGGCACGGCGGCGTCGGGCCACGACCACCCCGCGTCGGCCAGCACGGCCGCGCGCAGCCGCGGTGCGAGCGACCGCAGTTCACGGGCCCGGCGGACGTCGGCCGTGGCGAGCGGCGCCGCCCTGGCCGGCGGGGCCACCCGCAGGTGTCCGGCGTAGACGGCCGTCTCCCCGCCGACCGCGGCGGCGACCCGCGCGGCGACGTCGGCGAGCGGCTCCCCCGCCACCTCGAGCGACACCAACCGGCCGGGATCGATTCGCCGGTCGACGACGACGGCGGCGCCGCCCGCGGCCGTGAGCCGTTCGGCCGCCTGGCGCACCGGGATGCCCGTCCACGAGGTGGTCACGGGCGTGGCGAGTGCCCGGGAGAGCGGGTCGGCCCCGCGGACGGCGCCCCCGGCGAGGCAGGTGATGGACGCGAAGACGATCAGCCCGGCGGAACATCGCGGCATGGAAGAGCCTGTCGGTCGCGGGACCGCCCGCCGGCCGCCGCGGAGAACCGAGTATAGTTGCGGCCGGTGCGACGCGAGGAGGCCCCGATGCCAGGCCGGCCGGCGGAAGACACGACGGTCGTGGTGCTCGGCGCCGGCATCAACGGCGCGGCGCTCGCGCGGGAGCTCGCGCTCTCCGGCGTGCACGTGGCGGTCGTGGAGGCCGACGACGTCGCCTGCGGCGCCACGGCCTGGTCGACGCGGCTCGTCCACGGCGGCCTGCGCTACCTCGAGTACGGCGAGGTCGGCCTCGTGCGCGAGAGCCTCGCGGAGCGCGACCGGCTGGTGCGGCTGGCGCCGCACCTCGTCAGGCCGCTCGAGTTCTACCTGCCGCTGCGGACCCGCTGGGGCGGGCTGGGGGCGGCCGCCGCCCGGCTCTGCGGCTGCGAGTCGCTCGCACGGGCATGGCGGCCGGCGGCCGGCCGCGGCAGCGTCGCCGTGGGCGTGGGGCTCGCGCTCTACGACGCGCTCGCGGTCGGGTCGCGCTGGCCGCGTCACCGACTCGTGCGGGCGGGGGAGCCTGGGCTGCCACAGGTCGATCCGGTCGCCTTCCCGCGGGCGGCCGTCTACGCCGACGCGCAGATGCTCCATCCGGAGCGGTTCACCGTGGAACTGTGCGTCGACGCCCGGCGCATCGCGGCCGAGCGGGGTACGACGTTCGCGCTGGCGACGCACGCGACGGCGGCGTGGGGGGCCGACGGGGCCCTGCACGTGGCCGGGCCCGACGGGGCGGTCGAGATCCGGCCGAGCGCGATCGTCAACGCGACGGGGGCCTGGGTCGACCGCACGCTGGCCGGCCTCCTTCCCGGGCGGGGCGGGCGACTCATCGGCGGCACGAAGGGGAGCCATCTCGTGCTCGGCGCGGCGGGGCTGCGGCGCGCCCTCGGCGACCGCGGCGTGTACGCCGAGGCCGAGGACGGCCGGCCGGTGTTCGTGCTGCCGTTCGGGCCGCGGCTGGTGCTCGTGGGGACGACCGACCTCCCGTTCACCGGCGACCCGGCATCAGCGCGGGCGGACGACGCGGAGATCGAGTACCTCCTCGCGGCGGTGTCGCGGCTCTTTCCGCGTGCCGCGCCCGGCCGCGACTGCGTGGTGCAGCACTACAGCGGCGTGCGGCCGCTGCCGGCCGTCGACGCCGCGACCCCCGCCGCGGTCACGCGGCGGCACATGCTCGTGCGGCACGCCGCCGCGCCGCTGCCGAGCTGGTCGATCGTGGGCGGGAAGCTGACCACCTGCCGGAGCCTGGCGGAGCAGGCGGCGGCGGAGGTGCTCGGCGCGCTCGGCCTGCCTGTGCGGCAGACGTCGCGGGAGCGGCCGCTGCCCGGCTGCCTGTCCGACGCCGCACGTGGGGCCTGCGTCGCGGAGGCCGCGGCCGCGTTGCGGAGCGGGGCCCCGCCCGGCGACGGCCCGGAGCAGGCTCACCGGGTCGACCGCGCGGCGGCCGACACCGCCGGGCTCTTCGGGGCGCGGGCCCCGGAGGTGTGCCGGGAGACGGCCGCCCTGCCACCAGGCGTCCCGCCGCTTTTGGTCGGCACCGACCTGCCGACGGCGGCCGTCGGCTTCTGCGTGCGCGAGGAACACGCCCGGACCCTCGCCGACCTCGTCGAGCGGCGGCTCATGCTCTCGTTTTCCGAGACGCTCTCCCGGAGGACGCTCGCCGCGGTCGCGGCCGAACTCGCGCGGCTCGGCAGGCTGCCGGCCGATCGCGTCGACGACGAGGCGGGGCGGTGCGCCGAGCGGTTGCAGGCGAGATACGGCAAGCGCGTGTCGTGAGGAGGTGACGGCGATGGCGGCTGTGAACGGTGGCGGTGCACCCTGCGTCCTCGCGCTCGATCAGGGCACGACCTCGAGCCGGGCCATCCTCTTCGACCGGCGCGGCCTGCCGCTGGCCGCGGCGCAGGAGGACTTTCCGCAGCACGTACGGGCGGGGGAGGGGGGCGTCGACCTGGGGATCGTCGAGCACGATCCCGAGGACATCTGGCGCACGCAGCTCGGCTGCGCCCGGCGGGTGCTCGCCGAGTCGGGGACGCCGCCCGGGGCGGTGGCGGCGATCGGGATCACCAACCAGCGTGAGACGACGATCCTCTGGGAGCGGGCCACGGGGCGGCCGGTGGCGCCGGCCGTGGTCTGGCAGAGCAGGGTGTCCGCTCCGATCTGCGCCCGGCTGCGAGCCGGCGGGATCGAGGACGAGGTCCGCCGCCGCACCGGCCTCCTGCTCGATCCCTACTTTTCCGCCACGAAGATCGTGCACCTCCTGGAGACGATCCCCGGCCTCCGGGAGCGGTGCGCGCGGGGCGACGTGCTCTTCGGCACGGTCGACACGTTCCTGATCTGGCGGCTGACGGGCGGGAAGGTGCACGCCACCGACCCCACCAACGCCAGCCGCACGCTGCTCTTCGACATCGACCGGCTGGAGTGGAGCGGGGACCTGTGCAGGCTGTTCGACGTGCCGCCGGAGATGCTGCCGGAGGTCCGCCCCTCGGCGGGCTCGTTCGGTGCGACGGCCGCGGCGCTGCTCGGCGTGGAGATCCCGATCACGGGGTGCGCGGGAGACCAGCAGGCCGGCGGCTTCGCCCACGGTTGCCTGGCCGACGGCGACGCCAAGTGCACGTACGGCACCGGCGCGTTCCTCCTGCGGTCCACCGGCCCGCGCCGCGTGACGAGCGCCGCCGGCCTGCTCACGACGCTCGGCTGTGGCCCCGGCCCGTCGGCCACCTACATGCTCGAGGGCTCGGTGTTCGTGGCCGGGTCGCTCGTGGGGTGGCTGCGCGACGGGCTCGGGATCATCCGCCGGGCGGCCGACGTCGAGCCGCTGGCCCGGAGCGTGCCCGACTCCGGGGGAGTCGTCTTCGTGCCCGCGCTGACGGGCTTGGGCGCGCCCTACTGGGACCCTCACGCCCGGGGGCTCGTCGTGGGGATCTCGCGGGGCACAACCGCGGCCCACATCGCCCGGGCGGCGCTCGAGGCGGTGGCGCTGTCGGTGGCCGACGTCGTGGCCGCGATCGACGCGGACGCCGGCACCGCGCTCGCGAGGCTCCGCGTCGACGGAGGCGCCACGGCCAACGATCTGCTCATGCAGCTGCAGGCCGACCTGCTCGGCCGGCCGGTCGACCGGCCCGCGGTGCTCGAGACGACGGCGCTGGGCGCGGCGCTCCTGGCCGGGATGCAGACTGGCTTCTACGCCGATCCGGCCGCGGTGGCCGAGGCCCGCCGCATCGAGCGCGTGTTCGAGCCCGGGATCGACGCGGCGGCGCGGGGGCGGCTGCTCGACCGCTGGCACGACGCCGTCGGCCGGTCGCGCGGCTGGGCGTGATCAGCGGACGACCGTGCCCGGCGTCGTGGGCCGCTCGGCGAGCGTGACGCGCATGGTGTACCGCTGCGGATTCGCGGCGAACGCGGCCCGGGTCTCCGGCGACGAGAAGAGGTAGGTGCGGGCCTGGTAGGTGACTCCGTAGCGGCGCTGCCCCGCGACCTGCCGGCCGGTGTCGCAGGCGAGCACCGGGTCGTCTCCCGAGAGGGCGGGGGCGTAGCGGTCGGGGTCGGCGAGGAACGTGCGCTGCTGATCCGCCCCGGCGAACAGGTAGGTGCGGCCGCGGTGCCGTGCGCCCCACTGGGCCCGCCCCTCGACCCACGTGCCCTTGTCGACGAGCGTCACCGGGCAGTAGCCCTCGAGCCCCAGCGGCAGCGACCCGACGGGATCCGGCTCGACCGTCGTGCCGGCGACCGGCTCGGTGGCGGCGGGAGCTGCATCGTCCGCCTTCGGCCTGGCGAACATGCCGAACGGATTCTTGAACGCCGCCAGCCAGGCGTCGGCGGCCGACTTCTTCTCGGGCTGGGCCGGTGCCGGGGGCTCGCCGGGGCCGGCGACGGGTGAGGGTGTCACGGACGTCGCAGCGGCGGGCGCGCGCGGCGCCGGCTGCGCGGCCGGCGCCGTGGGGGTGGCCGACGCGGAGGGGGCGGCGGCGAGCCACGGGGCGGCGGGCGCCACGGCCGAGGCGGGCTCGAGCATCGGCCGCTCGCGGGCCGCGGTGGCGGCGGGCGGCGTCGGCATCGGTCGCGCGGCCGGTTCCGCCGGCCATTCGGGCGGGTTCGGTGCGAGGGCCGGTTCCGCCGGCGTGGCGGTCTGACCGGGCGTCGCGGCGGGGCCTGCGGGATCGGTCTCGCGCACGAGGACGTCCGCGGATCTCGCGGCGGCTGCGCCCGCGGTGGCCGCGTCCTGCGCGGCCCGGGTCGCGGCGGCGACGAAGGCCGCGGGGGTGGTGGGGCAGTCGAAGCAGGCCACGACGCGTCCCTGGCCGTCGATGATGCAGGCGGTCGGCACCCGCGAGACCCCGAGGCCGCCGGCGGTGGAGGGATCGACGTCGACGTCGATCCGCACCGGCTCGAAGCAGGCCGTGAGCAGGGCGACCGTTTCGGGGGCGGGGAACACCTGCGCGGCGAGCACTCCGGTCGATTCGTGCCCCCCCGACGTGACGATCGCAAGCACGGGGCGCCGGCTGACGGCCGCGGCACGACTGGCGGCGGCGAGCGAGGGATGCCAGGGCACGGCCGCGTCGGCCACGAGCGCCGGGGCTTCGGCAGCCGCGACGGCCGTCGTCACCGCGGCAGCACACAGGCATGCGCACAGCGTGAGCGATCCGCGGATCGACGGCCGTGGGTGGCAGGAAACCGTGGTTGTCACCTCGCAGACCTCCCGGCGATGCAACGGGTCGTTGTCGGGCTCCGCGGGCTTCCGGGGCCGATCCCCGGGCCGGGCGCGCGTGAATGTGTATCGGTCGGAACGGTCGTCCGAATTGCGTGGAACCCGCACCGCGGGAGCCACGGGACGAACGCGGCGGAACCCGTCTTGCCCATGTTCCCGGGCCGGTTTGCCCGTGGCCCTGGAACTCCCCCGGCCCCGCGGCTTGACATCCGCCGCCGGCGGTCGGATACTCCTGGAAGTGGTGAGAGCCACGGTCGAGCGGGAGTCGTTGACGATCCCGCGGAGTGGTGGCTCGGCCGGTGTTGGTTGGACCAGCAACGGCAGGAATTGTTTCCGAGTTGTTCTCAAGAGAACGATTCCCACGGGTGCTCCCGGCCACGCGGTTCGGCAGGCCGTCTGCCTTGCTCGACCGCGGGCCGCAGTAGGGGCGTTTTCGTGGGTCGAGCTTCGGCTCCCTCTGGTTCAGGTTCGTCGTTTCCGAGGCGGATGCTCCCTTCGACGAAGGGCTCGCATGCGGGAGCGGCGTCCGGAGGCGGCCGGCAGTTCCGACATCGTCCGCCGCCGGCGGATGCTGGGTTCGAGTTCCTTTTCGAGAGAGTTCTGATGTCGAAGCGGAGACGGTCGAGGGGCCGGGGATATGGCGGTCCGGGCGGTCCTGGCGGGTTCGGCCAGGGATCTCAGCAGGGCCAGGGTGGCCAGGGCTACGGCGGCGGCGGCTACGGCCGGCGGCGGCGGTTCCGGCGCGGCGGCGGCGGCGGAGGTCCCGCGGGCATGGCCGGAGCCGGGGCCGTCGACATGGAGGGGGAGGGCATGCGGCCGCCCGAACTCGAGCCGGAGGTCGCCGAAAACGGCGAACCGATCCCGCTCGAGTCGGGGCAGGGCGTGCTCGAGATGCACCCCAACGGCTACGGCTTCCTGCGCAGCCCAGAGACGAACTACACCCGCGAGCGCACCGATCCCTTCGTGCCCGGCACGATGGTCGAGCGGTATCGGCTCCGCGAGGGCGCGTTCATCAAGGCGCTCGTCCAGCCGGGCCGCCGGCAGCAGGGTCCGCGGGTGAAGGAGATCCTCGAGGTCGAGGGGATGCCCCCCGACGACTACCCGAACGTGAAGACGTTCGACCAGCTCACGCCGATCAACCCCGAGACGTGGCTCCGGCTCGAAACGGGCCAGCAGCCGCTCACGACCCGCGTCATGGACCTGCTCACCCCGCTCGGCAAGGGGCAGCGGGCCCTGATCGTGGCCCCGCCGCGCACGGGCAAGACCGTGCTCCTCCAGCAGGTGTCGCAGGCCGTCTCGACGAACCACCCGGAGCTGTCGCTCGTGATGCTGCTCGTCGACGAGCGGCCCGAGGAGGTCACCGACATGCGCCGCACCGTGAAGGGGGAGGTGCTCGCGAGCAGTCTCGACTGCGACGTGGAGAGCCACGTGCGGCTCTCGCAGCTGGTCATCGAGCGGTGCAAACGGATGGCCGAGACGGGCAAGGACGTGTTCCTGCTGATGGACTCGATCACCCGCATGGCCCGGGCCTTCAACAAGTGGGTCGGCAACACGGGCCGCACGATGTCGGGCGGCGTCGACATCAAGGCCCTCGACATCCCCAAGAAGCTCTTCGCCACGGCCCGCGTGTTCGAGGAGGGGGGCTCGCTGACGATCGTGGCCACGGCGCTCGTCGACACCGGCAGCCGGATGGACGAGCTCATCTTCCAGGAGTTCAAAGGCACCGGCAACATGGAGCTCGTGCTCGACCGCAAGCTCGCCGACCGGCGGGTCTGGCCGGCGATCGACATCTCGCAGTCGGGCACCCGGCGCGAGGAGAAGCTGCTCGATCCCAACACGCTGCACGCCTGCACCATGCTGCGGCGCACGCTCTCGAGCATGCACCACGTCGACGCCATGGAGCAGCTCACGAAGCAGCTGGCGAAGTTCAAGAGCAACCGCGAGTTCATCTCGCTGATCGCCAGCTCGCGGGAGTGACCTCGCGCCGCGGGCCAAGCCGCGTCACTTCGCCTGGTAGCGGGCGAGCCAGTAGGCATACTGCGGATCGCCGCAGCGGAACGAGAAGACCGCGTCGGGGAGCCTGTCGTCGCCGTCGGCCGACGACCTCACCCGCACGACGATGGCACCGTCGGGGCGCTGCTGGATCGTGAGACGGTCGTCGGGGATGGCGCCGGGCTCTGACTGGGTGGGCATGGTCGCTGGGCTCGCCAACGCGGCACAACAAGCATAGGGCGCTTTCCGGGCCGTGCAAGGTTTCCGCGCGCCGTGTCCGCCGGCGGGCCGCACACCGGCTTTTGACACCGTCCGAAAGCCGTTCCTATACTCCGCTTGGGTGGCCGACTTCTGGAGCGATTGCTGCATGACGCCCTACGCCTCGCTGGCCGACGATTTCTACATCAACATGAACCTGGCCACCGAGATGGAGCTTCCCGCCCAGCGGGAGACGGTGCTCCACTTCTTCGAGCAGGTACAGAAGAAATATCCCTCGATGCGGAAGTTCTACTGCCGCGACAAGCGGGATTTCGTGCTCGAGGAGGACAAGGACCAGGGTCGCTACCGGTGGACCGCCGTGGAGTCGAAGCGGCTCTGCTCGGGGCAGGTGAATCCGCCGTCGATCGAGGCGGCGCTCGAGCAGCATCGGCTCGTGCTCGACCTCGCCCCGCCGCTGCTCTCGGTGAGCCCGCTCGATTGCGAGGCGCTCGACCTGCTCTTCGGCTTCGACTTCGCCTACCGCGGCAATCACAACGCCCTCCTCGCCGAGGCGCTCGGCGTGGGGCCGGCCCTCGACCGCGTGGCCGAGGTGCCGGGCGGGCGGGTGATCAACTTCGAGCCCTCGCTCACGATCGCGCTCGACGAAGACTGCCGGGTGCAGGTGCGGGTGAGCACCGAGACCCGCACCAACGCGTTTCAGGTGCGGACGGGCGAATTCGTCGAGGAGCAAATGAGCGTCTACGTCACGGCCCGCCAGTACGGCAGCCTCGAGCCCCAGGCGAACTACGCCGACACGATCGACCGGCTGGCGCAGGTCGCCCGCGAGGTGGTCGACACCTGCGTCACCGAGCAGATCCTCAAGCCCCTCGCCCGCACGATCTCGCTGAAGTAACGCCGACCCGGTTTTACCGGCGCCGGCGGTCGTCGTCGCCGCGGTCGGACCGCGGGCGGCTGCGGGCGTCGAGGTTGCCGGCGATCACGATGCCGATCGCCTCCACCCAGCTCGGCACGTCGCGGACGGCGTTGAGGCCGCTTTCCTCGAGCACCTCGTCGTCTTCCACGTGCCGCTTCTCGCGATGCGGGGGCAGTTCGCGGCTCGCCTCCTCGACGCCGAGGAACTCGAGCCCCTCGTCGTCCTCCTCGTGTCCGCGGGCCACCGGGGCGAAGTCGTCGCGGCTGCGCCGGGCAAGGCTGGAGGTCGACGAGGTGCGTTCGCCATCGCGTCTGCCGCGACGGCGCGTCGAGCCACCGGACTCTCCAGCCGCGCGACGGCCGGGTTCGTCGCCCCGGCGGCGGCGCCGGCGGCCCCGCCGCTCGCCCCCCTCGCCGCGCTCCCCCGGCTCGGCCGAGCGCGACGGCTGGGGCCGGCCGTAGCCCGTCGGCAGCGGCTCGTCGTCGAGGTCGTCGGGGCGGGGCGCGGCATCGCCCACCGGTTCGGCATCGAGCCGGTCGGCCGGGCCGGCGCGGCGGCCGCCGCGCCGGCCGCGCCGCCGGCGGCGCCGCCGCGGGCGGCCGTCGTCGTCGAGCGGCCGCTCGTCGGCCGGCTCCCGGCGACGCTCCTCGGCGCGTTCGTCGATCGGTTCGGCGGCGCCCTCCGCCTCGCGCCGGGCGGGGTCGTCGCGGTGCGGTGCCGCGCCCTCTTCGCGGCGCCCCCGGCTGCGGCTGCGGCCGCCGCGGCGGCCGCGCCTCCTGCGCGGGCGGCCCCCCTCGGAGTCATCGCCATCGACGGCGGGCCGGCCGGATTCGCCGCCGGCCGCGCCGCGGTCGGAGCGGGCGCCGCGGTCGGGGGCCGGTGCGTCGTCGAATCCGAAGTCGCGGCCGTCGGCGGGCCGCTCGACACGCCGCTCCGCCGGGCGTTCGACGCGAGGCTGTTCCGCTCGCTCGCGGGGAGCGGCGGGGCGTCGCTCCGCCGGGCGTTCCGCCGCGCGGGCCGGGGGCAGGCCGAGGCTCGAGTCGAGATCGTCCCAGTCGGCCGTGCTCCGGGCGGCCGGCGACCTGGGTGGCGCGGCGGGAGGGGGCGGCGCGGCCCGGTCGGCAGGCCGCGGTGGAGGCGAGGGCTCGCGGCTCGGCGAGGCACCGAGCGAGTCGGCGAGGTCGGCCCAGGGGTCTTTGTCGTCGGGCATGTGCGGTCCGTTCGGGGGCTGGGGTGAGGAGCGTCCTTACCCAGGGAAGATACCAGAATCGCGGCCGAAGGCGACAGCCGGCGGGAGATGGATCGATCTGCCGAACAGGGCCGGGGCAGGGCTTGTCCACGGCCCGTCAGGGCAGCAGGAGCGTGCGGATCATGCTGCCGTTGTCGGCCACGTCGAACAGCGGCCGGTAGGGGCTCGCCAGGCTCCGCCGCGACCTGCCGGCGGGATAGTAGACGAGGTTCACCGACACGTTCCAGGCCGAGGGGCCGTAGCTGATCGAGGTGCCGGCGTTGGTGAGGAGGGTCCGCTCGGTCTGCTTGGGGATGAGATACGTGAACGTCCCCTCGAGGGCGAAGGTCCGCGACATCGGGGCCCGCAGCGACGAGCCGACGAGGCCGTCGCCGTTGCCCGAGGCTCCGCCCCACACCCGCCACTCGTTGGCGTCGCCGAAGTGCAGCCGATAGAAGGCGGTGTAGAGGTCGAGCGTCGTGGTCGGGATCCGGGCGGTGCGGCCGGAGGTGTAGACCGCCGACTGCTGGCTGACGTTGTTGGCCCCCCAGTAGCCGATTTCATGGTAGCCCCACACGTAGCTCAGCTCGCTGCGGATCTGGGCCACGTTCACGTCGGAAAACCAGCTGTCGCGGAAGTAGTCGTAGGCCGCGCCTCCCTGGAGGCCGCGCCCCTCGAAGGCCCGCGTGAAGAATCCCGTGGTCACGAACACCTGGTCACGGGCGTTCTTCGAGAAGGTGGAGCCGTTGACCGTGAGCGTGGCCGGCTGGAAGTTCGTCTGCACGCCGCGCACGCCGATCTGCCAGCCGACGCCGAAGGCGTTCCAGAACGGCATCGCCCAGTTGAGGTACTCGTTGGTGCCGTAGTTCCCGTTGAGGCCGAGGTCGGTGGGGTTCGTGAAGCTCGTCACGCCGGCACTCGCGGTGAAGTCGCGATACCAGCGCCAGCCGTAGTAGGGGCGTCCGAACCGCCGCAGCCAGGCGCAGATCCGTCCGTCGTGGATGGCCAGCGGCAGGCAGCCATCCTCGCCGTCCTCGCAGGCGTAGGGATCGTCGTAGAACGACTCGACGTGCACCTGGGCCGGGTACTGGCCCATCCACATGCCGGCGTCGGGGGCCGGGTCGGCGAAGGATGGCTCGAACGTGCCGTCGATCGTCAGCGGACCGGTGGTCTCGATCGACGGCCCGCCGCGCGGGTCGAGCGCGGCCTTGGGGCCGGCCGCCGACGGCGCGGGGCCGGGGAGCGTCTCGGCGGCGGGGGGCTGGGCGGCCGCGGGCAGGCGGCCAGGGGCCGCGGAGTCTCCGACCGCGGCCGACTGCGCCTCGCGGGCCATGACCGACGGGATGCCGTCGACGTTCATCGCGATCCGGTCGCGGCCCGGGCGGGCCCCGGCGGTGGCGGCCGGCGACCGCGTGGCGGCCGAGCCGTCGAAGGGCGGGGCCATCGCGAGGCTCGAGCGGGGCGTTCCGCGGGACGGCAGGCCCTCGGGGGCGAGGATCGGCCGGCCACGGTTCCCCTGCGGCGCGCGGAACACCGGCACGCCGAGAATGCTGTCGGGGTCGCCGGGCGTCGACGTCTGCAGGCCGCCGGTGAGCCGATTGGTGCTCGTCCAGCCGCCGAACAGCGCGGACACGTTCTGCCGCAGCGGGGCGAAGTTGGGGGCGCCGGCATCCGGTGGCAGTGCGACCGTGGCGGGCCGCAGCGGAGGCGGCGCGGGCGGCATGGGAGCGGGCGGCATGGGAGCGGCCTGGGTTGGCGTGGCCGATTCCGCAGGCGAGCGCGGTGCGTCGGCCAGGGGCCGCGACTCGGCGGGAGCCGTGGTGGCGACGCGGTGGGGCGTCCAGCGCAGTTGCGCTCCGGCCGACGCGGCGGGTGCTTCGTCGGCGAACCCGCCCCGCGCCGTGGCGACGACGACGAGCGTCGCACCGATCACTCCCGCCCAGCCTGTTCGCACGTTCATGGCCTCACTCCTCCGGGAGTCCGCGGGGCGACCTACGCCCGGCGCGGCTCTCCAATCGGAAGGGTTATCGGCACCCCGACGACCCGGACTTCCGCCAAAATCGACGCGACGCGCAGGCCCCTCCCAGACCACCCAGCTTATGTCAGGGCAGCGGCGAGGTCGTCGCGCAGGTCCTCGTAGGCCTCGAGGCCTACGGCGAGGCGAACGAGGCCGTCGGCGATGCCCACGGCGCGGCGGGCGGCCGGGTCGTAGGAGCCGTGCGACATCACGGCGGGAAGTTCGATCAGTGATTCGACCGCCCCCAGGCTGACGGCAAGCTGGAAAAGCCGCGTGGACTCGGCGACCGTGCGGGCGGCGGCCACGTCGCCGTCGAGTTCGAAGCTCAGGAGGCTGCCGAAGCCGCCCGTCATCTGCCGGCGGGCGACCGCGTGGCCGGGGTGCGACACGAGGCCGGGGTAGTGGACGGCCTTCACACGCGGGTGGGCCGCGAGCCACTCGGCGAGCGCGAGGGCCGTGGCCGACTGGGCGTGTACGCGGAGTTCGAGTGTCTTCAACCCGCGCGAGCAGAGAAACGCCTCGAAGGGGCCCATCACGCCGCCCGTGGCGTTCTGCAGCCAGTGGAGCCGCTCGCCGAGCGCCGGGTCGCGGGTCACGAGCGCGCCGCCGAGCAGGTCGCTGTGGCCGCCGATCGACTTCGTGGCCGAGTGCATCACGATGTCGGCGCCGTGGTCGAGCGGCCGCGAGAGCGCGGGCGTGGCGACGGTCGCGTCGCAGGCCAGCAGCGCGCCTCCTGCATGCGCGATCTCGGCGCAGGCCGCGATCTCGGTGATCGAGAGCAGCGGATTGCCGGGCGACTCGATCCACACGAGCTTCACATCGGGGCCGATGGCCCGGCGCACCGCGGCCGGGTCGGTCGTGTCCACCGCGGTGATCGCGATCCCGTGGCCGGCGAGCACCTTGTTGAAGAGCCGCCAGGTGCCGCCGTAGATGTCGGTGCCGGTGAGAATCCGGTCGCCCGGGGCGAGCAGGTGCGTCACGCAGTGCGTGGCCGCCATGCCGGAGGCGAAGGCCAGGGCCCGCGTGCCGTTGTCGAGCGCGGCGAGCGTGGCCTCGAAGGCGTTGCGGGTCGGGCTCGCCGTGCGGGCGTAGTCGTAGGCGGCCGACATCGACACGTCGGGCTGCACGAACGTGCTCGCCACGTGGAGCGGCGGCACGATCGCCCCGGTGGCGGGATCGCGCTCCTGGCCGACGTGGATCGCGCGGGTGCGGAAGTGCATGTGAAACCCTGTTGTAAATGTGGATTTTCCCGCCGCACGAGGCGGCGGATAGCCGGCCGTGGAAAACCTCGGCTTTTCCACCGGTCGGCCTCAGCGGGAAAAGGCCATGGAGGGCTTTTCCCGCGTGAAACTAGCCCAGCGCCTGGGCGAGGTCGGCGATCAGGTCGGCGGGGTCCTCGATGCCGCAGGCGAGGCGGATCATGTTGTCGGAAATGCGGAACGCCGCCCGCTCGGCGGGCGAGTAGTTCCAGTAGCTCATCACCATCGGCTGCTCGATCAGCGATTCGACGCCGCCGAGGCTCGGGCCGATCCGCGGGATCTTCACCGAGTCGACCACCTGTGCCGTCTGCCGCCAGTCGGCGCCCTTGAGGAGAAACGTCACGAGCCCGCCGAAGCCGCGCATCGTCCGCGCCGCCACGGCGTGGAACGGATGGCTTGCGAGCCCGGGATACAACACCCGCTCGACCCGAGGGTGCTCCTCGAGGAACCGGGCCACGGCCAGGCCGTTGGCGTTGTGCCGCTCCATCCGCAGGGCGAACGTCTTCAGGCCGCGCTCGAGGAGGTAGGCGTTGTGCGGCGAGTTCACGCCCCCCATGATCCCGCGCAGGTGCCGTACCGGCTCCAGTTTCTCCCTGGCGCCCACGACCGCGCCGGCGAGCAGGTCGTTGTGGCCGCCGAGATACTTCGTGGCCGAGTGGAGCACGAAGTCGACGCCGGCCTCGAGCGGCCGGAGGTTGTAGGGAGTGCAGAGCGTGGCGTCGATGAGCGTGAGCACGCCCTTGCGGCGGCCGATGTCGGCGAACGTTTCGATGTCCACCACCGAGAGGTGTGGATTCGTCGGCGATTCGCTGACGATGAACTTCGTCCGCGGCCCGATCGCCGCCTCCATCGCCGCGTAGTCGCACGTCGGCACCTCGCGGAAGCCGACACCGAACCGCGTGAGGTGCCTGCGGCAGAACTCCCGGCTGCGGTGGTAGCACTCGTCGAAGAACACGATCTCCTCGCCGGCGTTGAGATGCGCCATGAGCAGGCCCACGAGGGCGCCCATGCCGCTGGCGAAGAGCACCGCCATCTCGCCCCCCTCGAGGGCGGCCAGTTTCCGCTCCACGACCCGCTCGCCGGGGTTGCCGTAGCGGCCGTATTCCTCGCGGGGATGCTCCTCCTCGATGAAGTCGACGATCGACTGCGTGTCGGAGAAGGTGTAGGTCGAGGCCGCGAAGATCGGGTCGGTGATCGAGTGGCCGGGCTTCTGACGGGCCTCGCCGGCGTGGACCGAGGCGGTCGAGGGGCCGAGGCCCGCGGTGTCGAGCGGGGCCGCCGGATCCGTGTCGTGGGGCGACGGTGGAGGGGTGAGCATGCCGGAAGGCCGCACGAAGGCCATGCAACGCGGAGACAACGGAACCACGATCGAGTGTAGTCGAGCCCGTGATGAGTCACAAGGAACGGATGTCCGGCCTGATCGTCGCGCTCGACGGCCGCGCGGCGCCACCGCTACACTCCGCACGATCGGCGCGGCATCGTGCCGTCGTCTTCTTCGTTGGACAACCGTGTCATGCGCGCCACTCGACGGCCCCCCACGATCGCCTCATCGGCAAAGCGGCCGCTCTGGCCGCCGCGGCGGGTGCTCGTGTCGCTCGCGTCGCTCGCTGCCGCAACCGTGCTCGTGCGGGCGGGGATGCTCGAGCCGGTCGTGGGCGACATCGTCGACCAGGCGGTGCGAAACATCATCACGCTGATTCTCTGTTTTTCGGCGCTCGTGTCGCTCTTGCTCTGGTTCGTGCGCGAGAGCGGGCATCCCACCTGGCTCAAGCAGATGGTGTCCGGCGGGCTGCTGGGGCTCGTCGTGGTGGCCGCGGGAGTGCTGCGGATCGAACGGGTGTCCGGAGATCTCGTGCCCGAGTTCGCCTGGCGCTGGGCGCCCTCGCGCGACAGGCTGCTCGCGGCGAAGCCGGCCGCTGCGTCCGCGGCGGACGCGGCTCCCTGGGAAGCGACCCCCGACGACTTTCCCCGGTTTCTCGGGCCCGCGGGCGACCTCGGCCTCGGCGGCCCGGCGCTCGACGCCGACTGGGACGCCCGGCCGCCCAAGGAACTCTGGCGGCGGCCGATCGGCGCGGGCTGGAGCGGGTTCGTGACCTGCGGCGGGCATGCCGTCACGCTCGAGCAGCGCGGCGACGACGAGGTCGTGGCGTGCTATGCGCTGGCGACGGGCGAGCCCGAGTGGGCCGTGAGCGTCGCGACGCGGCACGAGACGGTGCTCGGCGGCGTGGGGCCGCGCTCCACGCCCGCGATCCGCGACGGCGTCGTGTTTTCGACGGGCGCCACCGGCTGGCTGCACGCCATCGACGGGGCGACCGGCCGCGTGCTCTGGAGGAAGGAGGTCGTGGCCGACCTCGGGATCGATCCGATCGCCCACGCCGCCGCCGTCTCCTGGGGCCGCGCGGGCTCGCCGCTCGTCACCGGCGACGTCGTGATCGTGCCCGGCGGCGGGCCGCGCAGCGTGGAGCCGAAATCCGTGTCGCTCGCAGCGTACGACCGTGCGACGGGGGAGCGCCGCTGGACTGCCGGCGACGAGCAGATCAGTTTCACGACGCCCTTGATCGCGTCGCTGGGGAGCCGGGAGGCGATCGTCAGCGTGAACGAGGCGCGGGTCGTGGCCTACGATCCGGCCACGCGCGAGATCGTCTGGCAGTTCGACTGGCCGGGGCACTCCAACTCCGATGCCAGTTGCTCGCAGGCCGTCGTGCTCGACGATCGCCGCGTGTTCATCTCGAAGGGCTATGGCATCGGGGCGGCGCTGTTCGAACTGGGCGATGCGGCCGCCGCGACGCCCTGGACGCTCCGCGAGGCCTGGCATGAAACCGGCAGCCTGAAGACGAAGTTCACGAACGTCGTCGTTCATGACGGCCACGCCTACGGGCTCTCCGACGGCATCCTCGAATGCCTGCGGCTCGCCGACGGCAAGCGCATGTGGAAGGGCGGCCGCTACGGCCAGGGGCAGGTGCTCCGCGTGGGAAACCTCCTGCTCGTGCAGGCCGAGTCGGGCGAGGTGGTGCTCGTCGATGCCTCGCCGGCGAAGCACGCCGTGCGCGGGCGGCTCGCGGCGCTCCGCGGCCAGACGTGGAACAATCTCTGCCTGTCCGGCCGGCGGCTGCTCGTGCGGAACGCCGAGGAGGCGGCCTGCTATGAACTCCCGGTTCTGACGACCGACGTCGCCGCTGGCATCGCTCCAGCCCTGGGCCCCGCACGATGAGCGAGCTCGCCGGACGCACGGCGCTCGTCACGGGCTCGACGAGCGGCATCGGCCGCGCGGTGGCCCTGGAGCTCGCCGCCGCCGGAGCCCGCGTGGCGGTGCACGGCCGGTCGGCGGCGCATGCGGTGGAAGTCGCCGCACTGCTCGGCGACCGGCACGCGGGCACGTTTCTCGCCGACCTCGCGGACGAAGCGGCCGCGGCCGGGCTCGCGCGCGACGTCGAGGCCCGGCTGCCTGACGTGAGCATCGTGGCGCTCGTGGCCGGGGCCGACGTACTGACGGGGGCCGCGGCGAAGTGGCCGTTCGAGAAGAAGCTCGAGGCGTTGCTCGCCGTGGACGTGGCGGCCACGATGCAGCTCGCGCGATCGCTCGGCGCGTGGATGGCCGGCCGCGATGGCGGCACGATCGTCACGATCGGCTGGGATCAGGCCGACGTGGGCATGGAGGGCGACAGCGGCCAGCTCTTCGCCGCCTCGAAGGGGGCCGTGATGGCCTTTTCGAAGAGCCTCGCGCGGTCGCTCGCCCCGCAGGTGCGCGTCAACTGCGTGGCCCCGGGCTGGATCAAGACGGCCTGGGGCGAGCATGCGAGCGAGGCCTGGCAGAAGCGGGCCGTGCGCGAAAGCATGCTCGGTCGCTGGGGCACGCCGGAAGACGTCGCCGCCGCGATCCGCTGGCTCGCGGGGCCCGACGCCGCGTTCATCACGGGGCAGGTCGTGAACGTCAACGGCGGCTTCCGCCGCGCCTGACCTATCGTAGGACAGGCTTCAGCCTGTCATGCCCCCCTCTCTAAACGGCTTCAGCCTGTCATGCCCCCCTCTCTAAACGGCTTCAGCCTGTCATGCTCCTGATAGGCACCCGCAATCGGAGCCGGCGGTAGGCATGCTCGACTCCGGTCGTGTTGAGAGTACGGAACTCGTGGGCCTTGATCAGACGCCGATAGTCCTCAACGACTCCCTTCGTCTGCGCGTGCCCACCGACCGTCTCCGCCGAAAGTTCCCCGCGCCTACGAGTGAGGGAGGGTCGGGGCGACCCCGAGCCGGGTTGGGCAGGTTGATGCAAAACTTCAGAACGTGACGACACGCTCGGCGGCAGAATCGTCGTGTGAACGTGTCGGCAGCAGTTGCGATTCGATCGTCGGGATGTCGGCGCGGTGCGGGATGCCGGCGAGGTCGAGGAAGTTGGCGAGCAGGCGGAAGCCGGCGGGGGTGAGGATCGATTCGGGGTGAAACTGCACGCCGTAGAGTCCGTCGGCCGCGTGCTCGAGCGCCATCACCGTGCCGTCGTCGTCGCGGGCGGTGACGGCGATGCCGGGGGGCAGCGTGGCAGGATCGACGACGAGGGAGTGGTAGCGGGCGGCTGTCAGCGGGCTGTCGATGCCCGCGAAGAGATTGACGCCGTCGTGGTGCACCCGGCTCGTGCGGCCGTGGACGGGCTCGCGGGCGCGCACGACCGCCGCCCCGAGCGCCGCGGCGATCGCCTGGTGACCGAGGCACACGCCGAGGATCGGCACCCGGCCCCGGAAGGCCTGCACCGCCGCGATCGAGCAACCCGCCTCCGCGGGCGTGCAGGGGCCGGGCGAGATCACGATCGCCCGCGGGGAGAGGCCAGCGATGCCGGCGACGTCGAGGGCGTGGCTCGGGCGGACGACCGTTGTGACCCCCAGCAGCTCGATGTAGCGGGCGAGGTTGAAGACGAAACTGTCGCGGTTGTCGACGACGAGGATCATGATCGGGGAAAAAGGTGACCGTCACCATGTGCCGCAAATGGTGACTGTCACCTTTTTCTAGCACGACGCGCGTGAGGCCGCGAACGAGTCGAGCACGCGGAGCATGCCCTCCGCCTTGTGGAGCGATTCGGCGTGCTCGGCCGCCGGATCGCTCGCCGCCGTGATGCCTCCGCCGGCCGCGAACGTGAGAAGCCCGTCGGTGGCCACGAACGTGCGGATCAGGAGATTGAAGTCGGCCGTGCCGTCGAAGCCGAGGTAGCCGAGCGAGCCGCAGTAGGCACCGCGGGCGAAGCCCTCGAGTTCCGAGATGATCTCGCAGGCGCGGTGCTTGGGCGCCCCCGTCACGCTGCCGCCGGGGAGAGCCGCGTCGAGGGCGTCGAGCGCGGTGAGGCCGCGCCGCAGCCGCCCAGACACGATCGACACGAGGTGCTGCACGTAGCGGTAGCGCTCGAGCCGGCAGAGGGCCTCCACACGCACGCTCTCCGGCACGCACACCCGCGAGAGATCGTTGCGCACGAGGTCGACGATCATCACGTTCTCGGCCCGGTCCTTCGCGCTCGCCCCCAGGTCGTCGCCGGCGTAGAGATCGGCCTCGGGGCTGGCGGTGATGCGGCGGGTGCCCTTGATCGGATGCATCCGCACCGTGCCGCGGGTCACCTGCAGGAACCGCTCGGGCGACATGCTCGCGATCCAGCAGGAGCCCGCGTCGAAGAATCCCGCGAACGGGGCGGCGTTGAGCGTGTGGGCTCTTGAATACAGCTCGATCGGGTCCACCTGTGCCGCCGTGGTGAACCGCTGGGCGAGGTTCACCTGAAACACGTCGCCGGCCCGCACGAACTCGACCCCGCGCCGCACCATCTCGGCATACGACTCGGGCACGTGCGTCGAAAAGACGTGCGGGTGGGTCGCGAGCGGGTGATCGGCCCGCGGTGGCGGCGGGGCTGAGGCCGCAGCCCCGATTGGCTCCGGTGCGGGGCCGGCGAGGCGCTCGAGGAGGGAGTCGAGCCGGGCGGCCGCCCGCTCGCGGCGGGCCACCGGGCCCTTCGCGGGCACGCCCTGCGAGATGATCCAGCCGCGGCCGGCGTCGTGGTCGAAGGCGACGACGACGTCGTAGACGTGGAGCGCGAGCAGCGGCACGCCCGCGGCGGGCGGCTGCGGAGCGGAAAGGCCGAGCCGGGCGAGGCCGCATTCATACGATACGAGGCCGGCGACGCCGCCCTGAAACGGCGGCAGGGCGGGGATCGTGGCGCAGGCAAGATCAGCGAGCAGGCTCCGGAGGTTCGCGAAGGCGGAGTCGACGACCGCGGGGCCGGCGTTCGCCGGCACCACGAGCGAGTGGATCGGGTCGGCCGCCACGAATGAAAAGCGGCCGAGCCGCGGGAGTTCGACATCGGCTGCGGAGGGCGGCGGCTCGTCGAGGGCGGCGCTGTCGAGAAAGAGCAGATGCGGTGCGGCGGCGAGCCGCCGGAAGACGGCCTCGGCCGTGACGTGCGGGGCGAGTTCGGCGACCACCGCGCCCGACGCGGTCGTGAACCGGCGGGTGACGGGCGCCGCCGCGGCGATGTCAGCGGGGGCCGTCGTCACGAGCGCACCACCTCGTCGGCGGCTGTCGTCCCGCGGGGCTCGGCTGTGGCGGCCTTCCGGGCCACTTCCGCGGCCGCTCGCGACGGGCCGTGGCCGATCTCGGGCTGCGTGAGGTGGCCCCAGTCGAGGGCCTGGTCCTGGCGGTAATCCTTCGAGAGCGTGAGGGCAGTCACGGCCTTCGCCATCTCGTATCCCAGATAGAAGGCGTGGCTCGGGTCGATGTCCGGCCGGGCCGCCTCGAGCTCTGCGAACAACGCGAAGGGGTCGCGGGCGGCAAGGTGCAGCCCCGCGCCCACCACGTGCACTTCGCCGCGCTCGGCGAACACGCGGATGTTGGGGTCGCGGATCGCGCGGGCGAGCGCGGCGAGCGCCTCGGGGCCGTGCTCCTGCGGCTTTCCCGACCGCAGCACGACGAGCCGCGGCTCCACGTGCTTGGGGAGCGTGCGGTTCGTGACGGCGTGGTGCACGAGCGCGCGGGCGAGGGCGCACTCCCGCACGCTGCTCTTCGCCCAGTGGATCACCTCGGTGGTGAGCACCGAGCGGATGCCCGTCTCCTGGCAGAAGCCGAGGAGCATCGTGTTGACGCCGGAAGAATCGACGTCGGTGAGCTCGGTGAGGTTGCCGATCCCCATCATCATCTCGGCGTCGGGAAAGCGGCGACGGACGTCGAGGTAGCGGCCGAGACTGGCGGCGAAGCCGAAGCCGATCGGCTCGAGCACCGGATCGAGGCGGAACGGAACGCCCGCTGCGGCGAGCCGGGCGATCGTGTCGTCGAACCCGGCGAGCGTGGCCGGGACGTCGGGCACCGCGACGACCTCGCAGCCCCAGTCGGCCGCGGCTGCGACGTTCGCCGAGTTCACCGAGAGCACGAGGCTCGCCCCGGCCCGCACGGCCGCGGCCACCTCGGCGGCGTCGAAGCTGTCGATCGAGACCTTCATTCCCTCGGCGACGAGCATCCGCACGGCGTCGCCCACGCCCGCCCAGGTGCCGCCGGGATCGCAGCCCACGTCGATCCGGTCGGCGCCGTCGGCCACGAGCCGCCGGGCCTCGGCGAGGAGCGTCTGCCGGGCGAGCCGCGGGGCGTGATTGATCTCGGCGATGATCTCGATGTCGTGGGCCCCGTAGTTCGCGAGGTCGCGCGACTGCTGGCCGAAGAATTCGTCGAGCCGCCGCAGGTCCTCCGGCCCGCGCTCGACCGGCACGTCGGTCACGCCGGCAAACGCGTCGAGCGGGCCGCTGCAGGCCCCCGGCAGGATCACGCGGGTCGTGCCCTCGGGCACCACGAGCCGGCGGGCGACCCAGGGCGTGGTCATCAGGGCGGCGACGGTGATGTTGAGCACCTGCACCGTGGAGTCGAAGCCGACGCGGGGCGCGAGGGCCTCGAGCACGTGCCGCAGCGAGTGCTCCGCGAGTTTTCCTGTCAGGAAGTGGATGCGTTCGCGAGGGATGGTCACGGGAAAAGTGCGTGCAGGGGCGGCAGGGAATCGAACGCAGGGTATTGTAAGCGGTGCCGGCGGCATGCCGCCGCGGGGCCGATCCACAGGCTGGGCGATCGATGATTCTCGAAGGGCTCGTCACCACCTGCGATGCCGACGGCCGCATGCACCTGGCGGCGATGGGGCCGGAAGTCGACGAGGCGGCTGTGGCGGCCGGCAGGCTCGACCGGCTCGTGCTCAAGCCGTTCGCCACGAGCGGGACGGCCGCGAACCTCGCGCGGCTCGGGGCCGGCGTGTTTCATCTCACCGACGACGTCCTGCTATTCGCCCGGGTCGTGACCGGGGCGGCGGGGCCGGCGCCGGCGTGCCGCCCCGCGACGGCCGTGAAGGGCTGGGTGCTCGACGACGCGTGCCGGGCGTACGAGTTCGAGGTGACGGTGGTCGACCGATCGGCGGAGCGGGAGCGGGTGGAGGCCCGCGTCGTGGCGACCCACGAGGGGCGGCCGTTCATGGGATTCAACCGGGCCCGGCACGCGGTCGTGGAGGGGGCGATCCTCGTGACGCGCGTCCATCTTCTGGGGGGCGACGAGGTGCGGCGGCGGCTCGCCGAGCTGGGCGTGCTGGTGGAGAAGACGGGGGGAGAGCGGGAGCGCGGGGCGTTTCGGCTGCTGGAGGAGCATGTGAGACGGGCGTGAGCGAGCCGGGGGGTCGTGACAGGCTGCAGGCTTCGCACAGGGGGTGGTGACAGACTCAAGCCGCCGTCCGGGGGGTTCTTGCGTTGGATGAGCGCGCGGGTCTACTTCCTCGCATGGCTGTGGAGCGGCGCACCATCAACCGGCCACCCCGCACCGTCGAGGTGCGGGCTCCCGCACGGCTGCATCTGGGGATGCTGTCGTTCGGCGATCCCGACGTGCGGTCGTTCGGCGGCGTGGGGGTGATGGTCGACCGGCCGGGCGTCCAGGTGAAGCTGCGCCGGGCGGAGGTGTTTCTCGGCCGCGGCCCCCTGGCGGACCGGGCGGTGGAGTTCGCCCGCGGGTGCGCCGCCGCGTGGAACCTCGGCGACCGGGCCGCCTGCGAGATCGACGTGGTCGCCACGCCTCGGGCCCACGTGGGGCTCGGCAGCGGCACCCAGCTCGCACTCGCCGTGGCGGCTGGCATGCACCGCCTCCACCGCGGCCCGGCGGAATTCACCCCCGAGGAACCTCACCTGTTCGAGCCGGCCGACGTGCTCGAATTCGCCCGCGCGGTGGGGCGGGGGAAGCGTTCGTGCGTCGGCATCCACGGGTTCAGCCGCGGCGGCCTCGTGGTGGAGGCGGGGCGGTTCGTGCCGCCGCGCGGGCCGGCCGACACCGCCGGCGTCGCGCCGCTGGTGGCCCGCGTGCGTCTGCCCTCCGCCTGGCGGTGCGTGGTGATCATCCAGCGCGACTCGATCGGGCTCCACGGCGCCGAGGAGCAGGCGGCGTTCCAGGCGCTCGCGGCCGTGCCCCGGGAGGTCACCGCGGAGCTCTGCCGGATCGCGCTGGAGGAACTGCTGCCGGCGGCGGTCGAGGGCCGCTTCGGGGAATTCTCCGCTGCCGTGCGGCGCTACGGCAGCCTCGCGGGCGAGCCGTTCGGCGCGGCGTCGCAGCGGCTGCCCCACGCGGCCTCGACGGCCGAACTCGTCGAGCTGCTCGGCGAGCTCGGTGTGAGCGGCGTCGCGCAAAGCAGCTGGGGCCCGGCCGTGGTGGCATGCTGCGAGTCGCTCGAGGGGGCGGGCGTGATCCTCGAGCGGTTCGACGAGCTCGGGCTCATGGAGCAGTTCGAGCCGATCATCGCCCGCTTCGACGCCCAGGGGGCGGTCCTGCGGGTGCTCGAGTAGAGGAGCGGGGCTGCGGGCGGCCTGTCAGACTACCCGGCTGCGCGACACCGCGATCGCCCCGGCGAAGCAGGTGGCGACGTCGGCCCCGGGCAGCCGGGCCCGTTCGTGGTAGCGGGAGCGGTAGCGCCAGCCCTCCGGCTGGCTGTCGTAGCCGATCGGCAGCGGCGAGGGATCGATGGCGCAGTCGACGCGCGGCGGCACGGCATCCCCCGCCTCGGCGGCTGGATGGGGAAAGTTCACGTTCCAAAACTCGCCCTGGGCCAGCGGCCGCCGCGGCACCTCGGCGAGCACGGTGTGCATCCAGCGGGCCGCCCGCTCCCAGTCGAGTGGGGCCTCGCGCCGGTGGTAGTGCGACACGGCCAGAGCCCGCAGGCCGTGGAGCGCGGCCTCCCGCGCAGCGGCCACGGTGCCGGAGTGGTGCACGTCGACGCCGAGGTTGCCGCCGGCGTTGATGCCCGAGAGCACCCAGTCGGGCCGCTCGTGCGGCCCGAAGAGCGCGGCGAGCGCGAGGCGGATGCAGTCGGCCGGCGTGCCGTCGACGTGCCACCGGTCGGGGCCCGCGGGCTCGAGGGCGAGCGGCCGGTCGGTGGTGACGCGGTGCCCGCAGCCGGAGTGCGGCTCGCGCGGCGCGACCACGATCGTGCGGGCCGCCCAGCCGCGGCACGCCTCGGCGAGCGCCGCGAGGCCCGGGGCGTCGATGCCGTCGTCGTTGGTGACGAGCACCTTCATGCGTCGCTCCCGGCCGCGCCGCGGTCCGACTGCGCCGCGAGGGCCTCGACGATCCGCCACACCGCCTCGGCCGCGCCGGCCGCCCGCCGGCACACCTCCTCGGCGTCGGTGTGCTCAGGCGCGTCGGGCCGGGCCACGTTCGTCACCACCGAGACGGCCGCCACGTCGAGCCCGAGGAGCCGCGCGGCCTCCGCCTCGGGCACGGTCGACATCCCGACGGCGTCGGCCCCGAGGGCCCGCAGCATCCGGTATTCGGCCCGCGTTTCGTAACTCGGCCCGAGGAGATGGGCGTAGACCCCCGCCCGCGCCCCGGCTCCCGCGGCGCGGGCCGCGGCGAGCGACCGCTCGACGAGCGCCGGGCGATACGTCGCGGCGGCCGGCAGTGCGGCGGCCGGCGCCGGCTCGAGCGCCCGGCCCCACGGCCGGCCGACGAGGTCGAGGTGGTCGGAGATCACGAGCAGCTCGCCCGGCTGCATCTCGTGACGCAGGCCCCCCGCCGCGTTGGTGAGCAGCACCGTGGCCACCCCGAGCGCGGCGAGGAGTTCGACGCCGCGGGCGAGCGTTTCGGGAGCGCAGCCCTCGTACGAGTGGACGCGCCCCTGGAGCATCGCGACGGGCCGGCCTCCGAGCCGTCCGCACACGAGCCGGCCGCGGTGCCCGGTGGCCGTGCTCGTCGGGAGCCAGCCGGTGTCTCTCGCCGGGATCGCCCACGCATCGGCGAGGCGGTCGGCGAGGCCGCCGAGGCCGGTGCCGAGTACCACGCCGAGGGTCGCGCGACGGCCGCCCGACGCGCACACCAGCGCCGCCGCCTCCACCGCGCCCGCCCGCGGCCGCCGCCCGACCGCCGTGCCGCCCGACTCCCGCACCGCGCCTCCTTCGCTTCGCCGCTTTTCCGCCGCCCGCGGCGGCACCCTTTGCCGCCGCCGACGCGAATCCGTATTCTCGCCCCGTCGCGGCGGTTTTGGAAACGCCGCGCCGGCCACCGCGCCGGCGATGTGGTCGACCCACGGGAGCGCGAGGCATGCCCACGAGAGCGGAGAGGTTTTCCGGCCTGTCGGTCGCGATCGTCACCCCGTTCCGCGACGGCAGGATCGACTATCCGCGGCTCCGCGAGCAGGTGGAGTTTCAGGTGGCGGCGGGCGTGAGGTGCCTCTGCCCGGTCGGTACGACGGGTGAGTCGCCCACGCTCTCGCACGAGGAGCACGAGCGGGTGATCGCGGAGACGATCGACGCCGCCGCCGGCCGCGTGCTCGTGATGCCGGGCACCGGCAGCAACTCCACGGCCGAGGCGGTGCGGCTCACGACATACGCCGCCAAGGCGGGGGCCGACGCCGCCCTCGTGGTCGGCCCCTACTACAACCGGCCCACGCAGCAGGGGCTGTACGAGCACTTCAAGGCGATCGCGGAGAGCGTGGGGATCCCGATCTGCGTCTACAACATCCCCGCCCGCACCGGCCGCAACATCGAGCCCGAGACGATCCAGCGGCTCGCCGGCCTGCCGGGCATCGCGATGGTGAAGGAGGCGACCGGGTCGATGGACCAGGCCTCGCAGATCCTCGCCGCCACCGACCTCACCGTGCTCTCCGGGGACGACAGCCTCACGCTCCCGCTGCTCGCGATCGGCGGCCGGGGCGTGATCTCGGTCGTGGGCAACATCGTGCCGGCCGACATGAAAGCCTTGTGCGACGCCTTCGATGCGGGCGATCTGGCCGCGGCCCGGGCGCTGCACCGCAGGCTGTTCGGCCTGTGCCGCGACCTGCTCGGCCTGGCGAGCAACCCGATCCCGATCAAGGCGGCACTGGCCATGCTCGGCCGCGACAGCGGCGACGTCCGGCTGCCGCTCGTGGCCCTCGAGCCGGCGGCGGCCGAGCGGCTCCGCGGCGTCCTCCGCGACTACGGGCTCGCTACCCGTGGGTGACGAGGTCGACGTCGAAGACCCGCACGTGCGCCCAGGTGGTGGCCTGCTCGGCCACGAACTGGTTGCGCCGCTCGGCGGTCTGGTAGGCGTCGTGCGCGGCATGCGACTCGAACACGATCTCGAGGGCGACGTCGAAGTCGCGGTCGTTCACCTGCCGGTCGTAGGGGGCGACGGTGCCGACGGCGAACGACACCGTGCCCGGATGGCCGGTGAGGTATTTTTGGCATGCGGCCACGAGAGCCTGCACGGCCGCGGGGGAGCGATCCTTGAGCGAAAAATAAACGGCGTGTGACAGCATCTATCTTCGTACCGTACGACCGGCTTCAGCCTGTCATCAGTCCGGCTTCAGCCCGTCTGCGGGTCGCGGGCTGCCTGGGCGGGGCCGGTGACGTCTGCCGAGGCCGCCTCACCGGGCCGGCGCGGCACGGCCGGCCCGATGATCGCCACCACCTCGCCGTCGTCGAGCATCTCCTGCGTCTCGAGCGCGCCGGCGAGGGAATCGAGCTTGCCGCGGTTGTCGGAGAGGAGCTTCGTGGCGCGGTCGGCGGCCTCGTTGAGCATGCGCGTCACCTCGTCGTCGATGATCCGCGCGGTGTGCTCACTGAACTCGCGCTGCTCGTAGACGTCGCGGCCGAGGAAGGGGTGCTCGTTGGTGACGTGGCAGGCCACCGGGCCCACCTTCTCGCTCATCCCCCAGTGGGCCACCATCCGGCGGGTGAGCCGCGTGGCCTGCACGAGGTCGTTCTCCGCTCCCGCCGAGTATTCGCCGAACACGAGCTTCTCGGCGGCCCGGCCGGCGAGGATGAACACGAGCCGGTTGTGCAGGTCCGACTCGCCGATGTTCATGCGGTCTTCCTCCGGCACGAGCTGCGTCACGCCCAGGGCCCGGCCGCGCGGGATGATCGTCACCTTGTGGAGCTTGTCGACGCCGGGCAGGAGCCAGGCGGCGAGCGCGTGGCCCGCCTCGTGGTAGGCCGTCATCTTCTTCTCGCGGCCGGCGAGCACCTCCTCGCGCTTCGGGCCCATCAGCACCTTGTCGCGGGCGTAGTCGAAGTCGGAGGAATCGACGGCGTCCTTGTCGTGCCGCGTGGCCCAGAGGGCGGCCTCGTTGACGAGATTGCGGATGTCGGCGCCGGTCAGGCCGACCGTGCCGCTGGCCAGCCGCTCGAGGTCGACGTCGGCCGCGAGCGGCACGTTCCGCGTGTGCACCTTGAAGAGCGCGAGCCGGGCCTTCTGGTTGGGGCGGTCGACCGTGACGTGGCGATCGAAGCGGCCGGGGCGGAGGAGCGCGGGATCGAGCACGTCGGGCCGGTTCGTCGCCGCGAGCACGATCACGCTCTCCGACGGGCTGAAGCCGTCCATCTCGGAGAGGATCTGGTTGAGCGTCTGCTCGCGCTCGTCGTGGCCGCCGCCGAGCCCCGCGCCGCGATGCCGGCCGACGGCGTCGATCTCGTCGATGAACAGGATCGAGGGGGAGGCGTCCTTGGCCGTCTTGAACAGGTCGCGCACCCGCGAGGCCCCGACGCCCACGAACATCTGGATGAACTCGCTGCCCGAGATCGAGAAGAAGGGCACGCCCGCCTCGCCGGCCACGGCCCGCGCGAGCAGCGTCTTGCCGGTGCCCGGCGGGCCCATGAGCAGCACGCCCTTGGGCACGCGGCCGCCGAGCCGCTGGAACTTCTTGGGGTCTTTGAGGAACTCCACGATCTCCTTCAGGTCTTCCTTCACGCCCTCGAGGCCGGCCACGTCGGCGAACGTCACCTGCTTGTCGGTGGCGCCGTAGCGCTTGGCCGGCGACTTCGAGAACGATCCCAGGAAGCCGCCGCCGGCGAGCGGGTCGCGGGCCCGGCGGAGCGTCATCCAGAAGCCGGCCATGAGCAGGAGCGGCACGAGCATGTAGAGCCCGAGCAGGAAGCCGGTGCCGTCGCTCGGCTGCCGGACGGTGGTCTTCACGGAGTGGTCGAGGAGGAGTTTGTCGAGGCCCTCGCCGAGATAGGTCGAGAGCTCGAGGCGGAAGGTCTTGGCGTTCGTCACGCCGCCGATCCGCTCCGGCGGCGGCGCCGCCCGGAACTGGCCCTGCAGGGTGTTGCCGGCGATCTCCACGGCCGACACGTTGCCCGCCTGCACCTGCCGCACGAACTCGTCGTAGCTGATGGTGGAGGGGAGGGCGGCCTGCTCCCGGGCGAAGAGCGTGACGAGCGCCAGCCCCACGAGCGCCACGAGCACGAGCGCCGGCATGCCCAGCGGGCGGCCGAACATCGGGCCGAACCTGGAGGGGCCCTTGGGAGGCGGGACGGCGTCCATTCGGGGAGGCTCGCGGGGAGGGTGGGAGACGGCGACCAGATACGACAGTGTAGTGTAGGAGTCGGGATGGAAAACGTCCTCCGGGTGCCGCGGCGGCTGCATGGACCGCGAGATGCGGTGCGGGGGCGGTCGGGCTCCGGACGAGTCGGTCTGGGAACCGTGCGGGTCGCTCAGTAGACTCCGCATCCCGCCCGTTCTCCGCCTCCGGATGCCTCCCATGGACCGCACGTTCGTGATGTTCAAGCCCGACTGCCTCGAGCGCGGGCTGCTCGGCCGGATCCTCGCGCGGTTCGACGACAAGGGCCTCAGGCTCGTGGCGCTGAAGATGCTGCGGATCACGCCCGCCCTGGCCAGGCAGCACTACGCCGAGCACGTCGAGAAGCCTTTTTATCCGGGGCTCGAGCAGTTCATCACCGCGTCGCCCGTGGTGGCCGCCGTGTTCGAGGGGCCGGAAGTGGTCCGCGTGGTGCGCGAGATGCTCGGGGCCACGAGCGGCCTGAAGGCGGCCGCCGGCACGATTCGCGGCGACTACTCGGCGAGCCGGCAGATGAACCTCGTGCACGCCTCCGACTCGCCCGAGTCGGCCGTCCGCGAGATCGGCCTCTATTTCAAGCCCGACGAGGTCCAGGCCTGGGACCCCACGCTCGCCTGCTGGCTGCAGGCGCCCGGGGAGGCGTGAGCCGCGTTGCATGAGCGTCCTCGTCTTCGGGCACCGCAACCCCGACACCGACGCCATCTGCTCGGCGCTCGCCTACGCCGATCTGTTGCGGCGCACGTCGCGGCCCGACGCCGTCGCCGCCTGCTGCGGCCCGCCGAACGAGCGCACGGAGTTCGCGCTCGCGCGGGCGGGGGTCGCGGCGCCGCGGCTCGTGATGGACGTGCGGCCGCAGGTCGAGGACGTGTGCCGCCGCGACCTCGTGACGGCGTCGTTCGGCGACACGTTCCACGAGGCCTACGAGCGGATGCGGAAGGGCGACCTGCGGGCGATTCCCGTCGTCGACGCCGACCGCCGCGTCGTGGGGGTGCTTTCGATCCTCACGATGATGGAGCTGTTCTTCACCGACGCCGCCGACTCGACGAAGGCCCGGGCCGTGGCCACGAGCCTGGAGAAGATCCGCGAGGTGCTCGGAGGCACGTTCCGCAACGCGGTCGATCCGGGCCGGGCCGACGAGGTGCTCGTGATGGTGGGGTCGATGAGCGCCGAGGGCTTCACCGAGCGGATGCGGCGGTATCCGCTGGAGCGGCTCGTGGTCGTGTGCGGCGACCGGCCGTCGATCCAGCTGCCGGCGATCGACGCAGGCGTGCGGGCCCTCGTGATCACGGGCGGGTTTCCGCTGGCGGCCGAGGTGGTGGAGATCGCGAAGGCGAAACGGGTGTCGATCATCTCGAGCCCGTTCGACACGGTGAACACGACGCTGCGGATCAAGTCGGCGCAGTTCATCGACCCGGTCGTGGAACGCGACGTGGTCGCGCTCCCCGGGAAGTGGAGCGTGGCCGAGGCGCGGGGCGTGGTGGAGCGGTCGGCGCAGCCGGTGTTTCCGGTGGTGGGCGACGACGGCCGGCTCGCGGGCCTCGCCTTCCGGACCGACATCGTGAGCCCGCCGCGGCCGCAGCTCGTGCTCGTCGACCACAACGAGCTCGCCCAGGCTGTGCACGGGGCCGACGAGGCCGAGATCGTGGAGGTGCTCGACCACCACCGCCTCGGCGGCGGCTTGAAGTCCACGCAGCCGATCCGGTTCGTGATGGAGCCGGTCGGCTCGACCTGCACGCTCGTGGCCCGGCAGTTCCGTGCGGCGGGCCTCGAGCCGGCGCCGGGGATCGCGCTCTGCATGGCGTCGGGGATCATCTCCGACACGCTCCACCTCCGGTCGCCCACCACGACCGACGTCGACCGCGAGGTGCTCGCCTGGCTCGGGGGCCTGTGCGGTGGGAACCTGGAGGCCTATGCGAAGGAGTTCTTCGAGCTTGGCTCGGCGCTGCGGTCGAAGGGGCCGGCCGACGTGATCCGCGAGGACTGCAAGGAGTTCACCGAGCACGGCGTGCGGTTCTCGATCTCGCAGATCGAGGAGACGGGGTTCGACCTCTTCTGGGAGAAGAAGGAGGAGCTGCGGTCGGCGCTCGAGGCGTTCGCGGAGCGGCAGAGGCTCGAGTTCGCGGCGCTGCTGGTGACCGACGTGGTGAGCAACGGCTCGCTCCTGCTGCTCTCGAAGGAGTCGGAGGCCTTCGAGGGGATCAACTACCCGCGGCTCGACCGCAGCCTCTACGCCCTCGAGAACGTCGTCAGCCGCAAGAAGCAACTCCTGCCGCTGATCTCGCAACTGCTGTCTTAACGCGAAACATGAGCCTCCAGCTCATTTTCGCTTGGCCGACCTGCGTCGGCTGGTGATTACCCGGCCGGCTGTATTCACGGGAATTCTCGGCATCGTGCCGAAATTCCCTTGGCCGACCTGCGTCGGCTGGTGATTACCCGGCCCTCCGGGCCTGGCGCTTTATGACGTGAGTCGGGCAGCCGGGGTGTCGGCGGCGAGGCGTTCGATCATGTCGCGGCAGGCCCGCTCGACGGCCGTCTGCCACTGGCCGTCAGTGAGCCCGGCGTTCATCTCGGGCCGCGCGTGCGCGAAGATAACGTCGCGGGCGCTGACGACGAGCGCGCCGAGGCCGTCGGCGTGGAACGCCCCGCGCACGTCGGCTGCGCGGCCACCCTGCTTGCCGAAGCCCGGCACGAGGATCCAGGCGTGCGGCAGCGCCGCCCGCATCGCGTCCAGTTGCCGCGGCCAGGTGGCGCCCACGACGGCGCCGACGGCGCCATACGTGCCGCCCTCGGCCGTTCGCGCGGCGAGGGCCTCGACGCCCGCGGCCACGTGCTCGGAGATCGTGCGTCCGTCGGCAGTGAGATCCTGAAAGTCCCTGCTGCCCGGGTTCGACGTCTTCACGAGAATGAAGATGCCGGCGCCCCGTTCGTGCGCCGTCTGCACGAACGGCTCGAGCGAGTCGAGCCCGAGGTAGGGGTTCACGGTGAGGGCGTCGGCGGCCCAGGGGCCGGCGAGCCAGCCCGCGGCGTAGGCCTCGGCGGTGGAGCCGATGTCGCCGCGCTTGCCATCGGCCAGCACGAGCAGGCCGCGGGCGCGGGCGTGGGCGATCACCTCGGCGAGCGCGGTCATGCCGTGGGGCCCGAGCGCCTCGAAGCAGGCCAGCTGCGGCTTGACGATCGGCACGAGCGGCGCGACGACGTCGATCACCTCGCAGCAGAACCGGGCGCAGGCCCGGGCGAGCTCGTTGGGGTCGGTGAGTGCGGCCGCGCCGAGGGCGGGAGGCAGGCTCTCGCGGCGCGGGTCGAGGCCGATGCAGGCGGGCGTCGTGCGCGCCGTGATGGCTGCGGCGAGTCGAATGGAGAAGGGTTCGGCGGGCATGCTGATGATTTCACGCAAGTGTGTCGCCCGCGGCGTGGCTTGGCGAGGCCCGGCGGCGGGCCACTGGTTTTTCGCCCGTTCGGGGGCGTAGGTTTGCCTGCCAGGGATGCCGATCCCGGCCGGGACGCCATTCCTCGAAGGTGTGGAGGTGGTCATGGGACACGTCAATCCGAATCGTCTGGGCATCGTGGTGGCGGTGGTGCTGTCGGCCTGGCATGCGCTCTGGGAGGGGCTCGTGGCGGCCGGGGTGGCGCAGCGCGTCGTGGACTTCGTCTATCGGCTGCACAGCGTGAAGTCGGAGATGGTGGTCGAGCCGTTCGACGCGGGGCGGGCGGGGCTGCTCCTGTTGCTTGCCGCCGGTCTCGGCTATGTCGCCGGAGCGGTGGCCGCGGTGCTCTGGAACTGCCTCGGGGTGGTTTGCGAGCGCGGCAAGCCGGCGTCGGCAATTCGTCTGTGAGGGATGGAGCGGGCAGAAACCTCGCGGAGCCTGCCGGTGCGGCTTCTGAATCCGTGTTGAAGGTCGGCCGTCGTTCTGCGATAGTGTGGAAGTCGTGGGGTGCTCGTGCCGCGTGCGCGAGCACCTCCGACGGTTTCGGGGCGTGGCGCAGTCTGGCTAGCGCGCTTGACTGGGGGTCAAGAGGTCGCAGGTTCAAGTCCTGTCGCCCCGACTGGTTCGAAAAGCCTTGCCGCGCAAGCGGTTCGGATACCTGCCGACGGTCGGCAGTGCCTTCGGGAATCCCAAGTTATTGGGTCAGTTTATTGGGTCTGACCCAATAAACGTTTCCGGAGGTCACTTCATGCCACGCCGACGACAAGGCTCCGTCCCCTCTCTTCAGCACCACAAGGCCAGCGGTCGCGCCCGCGTTTGGATCAAGGGCCGCGACTACTGGCTCGGTAAGTGGGGCTCCCCCGAAGCCCAGCTGGCGTACAACCGGCTCATCGGCGAGTACCTGGCCACAGGCCGAATTGACTCGACGCGATCCGAGCCCGTCGCCAAGTCTGTTGCCGAGCCCGTCGCCGAGGTCGTGGTCAGCCCCTCACGGCCGACCGTTGCCCGGCACGTGCCGCCGGCCAATGAAGATCGTGCCCCCGGCGCCCTCACCGTCATCGAACTCGTCTCGCTCTACCTCGAGTACTGCCAGACCTACTACCGCGACCCATCCGGCAAGCAGACGAGTACCTATGGCAACGCGCTGCAGGCATCGCGGGCCCTGCGGCCCTTCGATGACACGCTTGCCTCGAGTTTTGGTCCCAAGCGGCTGGGCATGATCCGTGACTCCGAGGCCGCTGCCGGCCGGCCACGGGTCGGGTGCAACGCGATCCTCAAACACGTCCGCCGCGTCTTTCAGTGGGCAGAGTCTCAGGAGCTCGTTCCTCGCGGCACCCACAACTCGCTCAAAACCGTTGAGCCGCTCAAGAAGGGACGGACCGTGGCCCCGGAACTGCCGCCCGTCAAACCGATCGACGAGGAGATCGTCGAGGCGACGCTGCCGTATCTCGCCGAGGTCGTGGCCGACATGATCCGGTTCCAACGGCTCACTGGCTCGCGGCCGGGCGAGGTGTGCGGTCTTCGGCCCGCCGACATCGACCGCAGCGGACCCACGTGGAAGTGGCAGCCGCCAAACCACAAGAACAGCTGGCGCGACGCCGACCGCGTGATCATGATCGGCCCGCGGGCCCAAAAACTCATCCAGAAGTATCTGCTGCGAGATGCAGAGGCATATTGCTTTTCGCCGAAGGAAGCCGAGCGGAAGCGGAGTAGGCTGCGGCGGCTGGCCCGGAAGTCACCGCTCACGCCGTCGCAGCGGGCCCGGAAGCCAAAGCGCCACGGTCGCCGCCGGCCCCGCGACGCCTACGACACGGCGTCGTATCGCCACGCGATCACGCGAGCCGTGGGGCTGCTCAACAAGGACCGCAAGAAGAAAGACCCCAAGGCCACGCCGATCCCCGATTGGTCGCCCAATCAACTGCGGCACGCCGCCGCCACCGAGATCCGAAAGAAGTTCGGTCTCGAGGCAGCGCAGGTTGTCCTCGGTCACTCGACCGCCGACATCACCCAGGTCTACGCAGAGCGGAATCAGGCGCTGGCCGCACAGGTGATCCGGCAGATCGGATAGCCGCACTGGCCGGTTGCCCTGGCCGGGACCGCTTTGTGACACCCGTCAGCTCGTCGACGCGTCGCCGGGCCGCCTCGATCTCGGCCCTGCGCCGCTCGTTGTGCCGCATGACGTGGGCCGGCGGCCGCGGCGGTGCGGCCGGAGGGGGCAGCTGTGTACTCGGCCGGCGGCGTGTGGAAGCGTCGATGAAGTCATCGATGGCGGCAGCTGTGACGAACCGCTTGCCACCGATGCAGATGCTCTCGAGCCTCACACCCTTGCAGCCCTTCAAACACCACCGCCAGATCGTCGAGACATGCGGCTTCTGGCCGGTGATCCTGCCCAGGTAGGCGGCCGCATCGGGCAGCGACATCGGCCGGTCGTGGGCGAGGTTTTGAAGTGCACGGGAACGGGCCAGATCTGGAAACGCGGCTCTGGCGGAATCGTCCCCGGGCTGCCGGCCTTGGCCTCGCTTTGGAGTGGCCCGGTCGGGGGCTTCGGGAATGTCATTCGTGTCGCTGGGAGACTGATCCACCAATCGAAGACGCTGGGGGTTGGTCATGATTCGGCATCCTTTCTGACGCGGGGGCAGCCCGCCCGGATCCATTCGTCGATCTCCTCGCGCCGCCACTTCACGCTTCCGCCAAACCGGACGGGCTGGGGGACGTCGCCGTTTTCGACGTAGCGGTACCAGGTGCGACGGCCGACGCCGACGATGGCCGCGGCGGCCTCGGCGTCGATGAGGTCGGGCTCGAAGGTGAGTTCGCCGGAACCCCGCCGACTGTGGCTGGGATACGGGTCGGATGGGCTCTCAAAAGGGTGGGGCATGATCGTGTCCTCAGGTGACTTGGAGTGACACGGATCGACACCGATCGGCACTCCGACTGTTTATGGGAGGGCCGGCACCGAAATGAGCATGGGCGGCGAAAAATTTTTTTGAGGCGGTCCCCGGGGCCGGCTGCAGGCCGGGGCGAGGGCGAACTATTAAATGGACGCCGTGGGCCGCTCGGGCGTCGTTTCGCCCGGGATTGGCGGGTTTTTCAGGCCACGGGGCCGCGGCATGGAGCGACGCGGAGATGGCAGCGTCCCGAAACCGAAATCGGGAAAAAATCCAGGACCCCAACGTGACGTTTCTCGCGCGGGGGCGGGGGGCGCTCCGGGGGGAGTCCGGCTGCCATGGCGCGAGAAACGTC